>Ga0307512_10000831_pt1 | contig 45549 bp, 58 predicted proteins | sample 14_EM_MG_FD_200267 | JGI IMG/M metagenome (GOLD analysis project Ga0307512, IMG submission 200267) | Populus trichocarpa ectomycorrhiza microbial communities from riparian zone in the Pacific Northwest, United States - 14_EM | ecosystem: Host-associated > Plants > Roots > Unclassified | place... | reverse complement strand
ATATGTTTCAAAGTCGGACTATTGCTTGCTATACAAGAGAACGAGTAAAGAGAGAAGAAAAGGAAATCCTCCAACACTATCAACACTCTCTTTATATACAATTCATCTGCCACCCTCGAACCATTCTCCATGCTCCGATGTACCATCCGAATCTCATCCCATGATCTTACACACCACTCTGTTATTCCTTATCGTAACAACCACGCCACCTCTCCTGACGTCGCAACACCTCAGCTCACTTCTTTATCTATACTAAATTATGCCGCCACCATCTCGCCGCTTCCTCCGCGTCTTCCAACGTCTCCGCCTTTCCGTAACACAATTCCTTCCACACCTTCCGTATCTTTCTTCTATATTTCACAAGTACCTTCGTACCTTCTTGCGCCGTGACAGTTTGTGCGTTCAGGTTAGAGTCAGGGTTGTGGTCTTCTTTGTTTCCTTTGTTCTAATCAATTTGTGTGACGCAGTGATGATTACACGCATCGCGTGGTTTTTGGATCGCTCAAAGTTTATTTTACTTATAGGTTTCGTATTGGTTGTATTTATTGGTTTTATTTCGTTGTTATTATTATGGGACTTCGCGCATGCAGCGTTGTAGCAACTCCTGGCGTGTAAGGAATCTTTTTGTGGTAGTATTGAGGCTCAATAAGTTAGCTGAAACTATTGGGAGCTTACACACAAGGCTGCTCAGGCCCAGCACCAACTTTTGTCTCTGGCTACATTGTATACTCCACTCCTTGGATGTCGTCGACAACACCAGAGAGAACCACTTTCCGTTGCCACCCATTTTCATGCCCAGTCATGTTCACCCCAGACTGCTGGGGACTTAAACATATGAAATTATCCTATCCTGAACACGATAAAGTTGCACGACAGAAGAATCTGTCTATTCACAGTGCGCCCCAATCCATTGAACCTGCTCAGCATCCCGAAATCATCCCTAATAAAGATCCAGTCGAAGACTTGGACGCTTCTCCCAAACACGAACTCGTCGCAGACATCGCAGACACGGAGTCTCAACTACCGACACCAGTGCCGCAGACGAAAATATTCCCCAGTGACGATGATCTGCTGCTCGATTCCATCGTTGAGCCATGGGAACGCGACGCTCAGGTCTGCCATGAGATGAACATTCCAAACAATCTCTACTGCCTGTTCGCGACGCGTGAAGAGTACAACTACAGCCAGTGTGGCATCAGGAAGAAGAACTTGAAGACGTACAATGACAACATGCTAAAGGGAGAAAACACTCCTCGGCGTGTCCCAAGCTTCAAAAATGGTGATGACCTCCAGAAGCTTGTGGCTAGCATTCCAGATGTTCAGGCTCTCGAGCAGTGGGAACTACACAGTCTTGAGGATATGAGACGGAATGATTGTCACCAACGCCCTAACGAATACTGGTGTTGAGATATCGTCACAAGCATGACATGGAAGATGTGGCAGCCAGCCTATGCCGAGTATTTAATTTTCGCCCATCAGTGCTGCAGTAAGAGTGATGCACCCCCGAAAGGCCTTTATACCGAAATGCACACTCCACACTGGTGGTGGGAGACATAGGTAAGGAGAGATATTCGAGGATAATAACGTGCAAATTGACATTTGGTCATCGCTCAGGGAGGCGGATACACTGGTTCCCCTGATCATTATGTCCAACAGAACATATCTTCCGAATATGCTGGCGACAAGAAACAGAGGTGTGTATATTTCACAATGGGCAATCATTCTTGGAAGATCTGGCAGATGGCCTCAACACATAGCGTCGGAATGGTCGCTCTCCTACCGATTCCAATCAAGAACCGCCATATTCCTCACAAGCAGCTGGATGAGCAGCAGCAAGCCAAACTAAGACGGGCTGAACGAAGTACTCTGGCAGTCATTGAACCCTCTCAGCTTCAAACCAACTCCAAGTGCCGTGAGCGGGTATTACAACGTTCTCTGTGCAGCTGTTAACCTCAAACGTTGCAAACCGGTTTATACAGCATGGCTTGCAGATTGCACAGACGATAGCAACCTACATCAATGCGAGTGTCATGTCTGTGCTTGGTGTGAGCGTCTCAAGACCAGACTTGGAGAGTATATGCATCGTGTCAAGCAACACCCGCGGCGGGATCACAACCTATATAGAACGCCCAGCGATGCCAAAACCAAGGCATCTGATGCCGAACTGTCATAGCGCCATGTTCACCGAGATTTCAATGTGTTTCGTCATATTCCCTGTAATGTGAATGACCTCGCTAACCCCGACCTCCTCCATACAATGCAGGTCGGCTTGGTTGACGACCTCCAGGAGTGTATTTTCCACTTCATGAACACGCACGAATGGCTTGACAAGTGCAATGCAGTCTGGTCATCGATGCCTGCTTAGCACGACCTCACACCAAAAACTCAGTCATATGCGGCAGTTTCTCAATGGAATAGGGAGGAGATGAAGGAAATGAACCGGTACCTGCTGGGAGCTGTAACTGAGTCTCTACAAGGAGGAAACCCTGCTCAGCGTCCCAGATTCAATCGCGCAATTTAGTGCACTTGGCCATTGTTAGAATTGCATATGTATGTTCGATAACAATCTCAGGATGATGCAACATTGACCTACATGGAGGACTCCTTGCATCTTGTTCATATCATCAAAGATGGTTTCTTACTTGGGAGAGGCGGCAAAGAGGAGGAGGCCCAAGCCAATGCCATGAGAACGGAACTCGTGAAGAAGCGAAAGGTAGACAAGGAAACATATGGTGAAAGTTGGACCCTGTCCACGAAGGGGCGCGAAATGAACGCCTTGCAGAATTATTTGAGCGACATGATTGATCTTTCCAAGGAGTTAGATGCCAACTTCAACTGTCCGAAGATACACTTGATGTCTCATTGGGCCAAATAGATTCGTCGATACAGAGCCTTGCAACAGTATTCTGCCGGGAGCCATGAACAAGGATATAAAACAAACCTCAAGGATGGTTGGAACGCCTTCAATCACAATCTCCATAACTAGCCACATGTAATCACCATTCAGCGTTGCATTCCGGGGTTCAGAATCGGCGGTCGCAATGTGCAAGTCTTCACTCAGCGTCGGGGATCAGCGCTGCCACCTGCATAGTCCTCCCTTCCTGCACTGAACTGGCTGCCCCTCTAAGCCCCCAGTCATATGCGAAGCCCGAATTCATGGGACCCCAAAACCACCGTGATTGAAATCATCCTGACGCTATGATCAAAAACTTCACAGCATTTCTGGACAATAACCAAGGCACAACACACCGCACGGCAATATACAGCAGCAAGCGGCAGTTTCTAAAGCATCTCCGTCGTAACACGACATATATATCGGATGAACAACTGCAAGCAATGAAGCGCTCTATTTACCATGGTATTGAGGTACAAGTTGAGGGTATAGAAGGTGAACACATATCTCAAATGTGTCGGTGCGCAGGAAGTCAGAGCAGACACGGACATGACTGATGGAACGACTACGTGTCGTTTAAGCAACTCCCGGGGAGGTCTTATGGCGCACTGAATGCCCATCTCCCATGGCTAATGCAATGACTGTTCAAAATCAACATACAAAACGAGGATGGAGCTTGCGTTGAGTACAGGTCAGCCCTGGCGCTGACCTCATTAGTGGAAAACTCGGGTAAGTTGGATCCCGTCTCGAAATTTGTGCAAGTGAGAAAAGTACTGGCAGCTGTTACTTTGCAAGTATTCAGCATGGGAAATAGCGTCGGCTGCGCGCACATAATTTCAGAGAAAGCTACTCCGAGTAAGAGATGAGATGGACAGAATGAGCGATGGATTTTCAATAGCCACCGAGGTCTGGCCACTTGGAATGATGTGTATAATCAGCAAAGAGAGAATTGCATTGTGCACGCAGGTTGAAGGAACGCGAGGAGAGATTTTCGCACCGTCACCCATCGCATTGCAATCGCGATGCAAGCATGTACCGAATGAACCCATTCTGATGTATGGTCACAGTGGGCCACAATGCCCCATTGTTTGTTTAAAATAGGGGACCGACAGAGCGAGAAGAAACGGTGAAACTGTGATCGGAGGGCGATATGCAACACGACACATGGTATTGCGGCCGGGCACGGAGTACTCCGCCACCGGGGTGTCTCTGATGGCTCTGATGGAGCGCGTCCACCCTGAAGGAGCCACTCCGTCTGGACGGAAATATTTTTTGTTGATGTAGCTGGTAAACCTATGGGTTCTCCAATGATGTTTTCGTCTCTCCAGTCACGATCAGAACTGATTATCATTGGATCCCAGACCTCGAAGGGCATATCTGCGGTCAAAATCGATACACACATGTATCAGGATGTGTTGTTATGTCACCAGCATGATGAGGATCGGCTTAAGGCATATGACAGGGCATTGGAAGGAAAAGTAGATGCCGACGTCACAAATGAAGACCAAGTCCTTTGCTACAAAGCAAGTCTATGGATTCCCATTAGTGTTGATCTCAGAAAGGTCATTCTACAGGGAGAACGTGGCTCGAAAGTAGCCGGCCGAATGGGCCAGGCTAAGACAATTGAACTTGTAGGGAGACACTTCTTTTGTCTGGAGATGGATCAATGGATTGAAGATTATGTCCGCTCATGTCCAGATTGTCAAAGGAACAAGGCAGCTGTGGTGAAACGACGGAGCTAGAAGGCAGAGGGCCCATCATCACACTGCATCGCGCCTCTTGCGGCTTTCCAAAAGATCTTCGTGGGAAAGAGCTGTCTGGCTCCAGGAGCGTAGGAAGAGGGTGAGAAGGTAGGATACTACCAGGCCGTGAGGATCCACGCAATTGCGTCGATCCACACTGTGTCTTGGAAGAAACAAGTGACATCAAAAGATGCATAAGAGAGAGTGTATAGTTCGTTATAGGATAAGATGGTATGAGATGAGATGATACGAGATACAAGATGCGATGCAAAGTGCGTTGAGATCCAGATCTATCTACCCCAGGGTATCCCAACTATATACTCCTCGTTGGTTAGCCCATCTCCGTTACTCCTGCATCTTTGTACGGCCGCCGTCGCACGGTCCATCTCCATCATCCCTGTATCTCTGTACACCCGCCATTGTTCAGTCCTCTGCCAAGCTGAGTGGCGGTGGTGGTGAGAAACGGATTTTCCCACCACAACTCCTCCCTGGCCATTTGTGCGAAGCCCACCTCTCCTAGTTCATCTCATGTAACCTTATATCTAAACCCAAAAGAAAATAACAATAACCTAAACTCAAATGAATGACACAGACATAGACTTAAAGGATAAACACAAACGTAGACCGAAAGGAAAAACCATAAACCCAAAGGAAAACCATCAACCCAAAGGAAAATCCTCAAAACTCTCACTCCTTGCGCACTCGCTTTCTCTTGCCACCATCTGTATCTGCATTCCATTTTCCTTGACCACATGCGAAGTACAAAATGTTGCCAAGCCGAGTATTCAATTGCACTATCTCCTCACGCATCACGTACACTGCTGCTGTGCTTTGTGCCCAGGCCTCTATACACAACTCGGGGTCTTCGCTCACAGCCTGTTGGAAGACAGGAACCGCTTCGTTGCCCACTTTCCTCTCGTGGCTTCCCAAGATCTTTGTCTCGTCGTTCAACATTCTCTTGCAGTCCAGGTCCAGGCCGAGCCATAGTAGGAAGCAGCACACGTGTTCTTCATCCTCAGAGTTGTCGTCATCGTCGTCGGAACTGCTGGGAGTGGCAGGCCAGTCGGGCTTTGGGGTACCCTTCTGCTTAGGATCAATAGGCTTCTCTGGGGTCGTACCTGCCTCTTTTTCAGTTGGCAAGATCGTACTGGCTTCTATCTCAACGGGAGTTGGCGGAATCTTACCGGTCTCTTTCCTGGTTGGAGCTGGCGGGGTCGTACCGGCCTCTTGTCTGGTGGGAACTGGCGGGGTCATACAGCCCACTTTCTCGGTGGGCGCGGGCGGTACTGATGGTGAGATGGTATGAAATCGATTGGTGTGATCGCGGTTATCCATGCCAGGGTAATAACCAAGTGGCATTACCAACCCCCATTACCATTTCAGGCCCATAGCTTCATAGTCGATTCCTTCTTCCAGCTGAGGGCAGCCATTATCTAACAACTTTTTAGCTTCCTGGAAGTCGCCGGACGAATACCACTTGTTTACTTTCAACTTCCGGTTTAAATTGGTAAGACAGTTTTTTTTGTTTGTTTTATTCATACTGTATGCACTCTAATTAGAGTATGACAGGACCCAATATCCCCTATTGGTAAGACAGTTGACGTATGCACAATTGAGGCATCTCTTTGCTAACCCGGGATACCTGGATGTTTGGTTGGCGATCGTGATTAATCGCATCCACTTCTCACTTCCACTGCAATCACTTAGGATTTCCTGGAGTTCAGGATAGTGCGGTCAGAGGTCTCCCAGCTTCTTCGTTGCCCATGTCTTCCTCTGCTGGACAGAGTGCTGTAACTGTAGCATCTCCCTGATCCTGCCGGAGCTGTCGAGAGCTTTAAGGAAGTCATTGTATCACTTGTAGTTCAACTTCTTCCTGTAAAGGTTACTCTCCGCAAAGTTCGACAACCCAGTGACCTAGGCGTTGGCGGCCTCGGTAATGTCGCCCAAGAGATCATAGATATCAAGAATTAATTTCGCTTGGTTTTGAGGAGAGAGCTCTCGAGCGGCGATCTCCACGGCTTCTTGCAGTGTTCCTACAGTTCTACTGGAAAACAATCCCCTGCTGAGGTGTGATAGTGTCACTGACGAAAGAGTTACTGGAGAGGCGTCGCTAGCCATTGTAGCGATATCCGAGGAGGGGGTACACGTAGTAGCGGTGGTGGTGGTGATGGCTGCGGCGGTGGTGGCAGCCGTGGTGGTGACTGCCGTGGGGGTGGAGTCGAGGCTCGTTGCGGCGGTGGTAGTGGCTAAGGACGCTTCAAAATCCATAGCATCACTGAGTACTGCTGCAATGACGTTGATTGTGGTGGCTGCGGTGGTGGCTGCTGCCGTGGTGGCTGCTGCGGTGGTGGCTGTTGCGGTGGTGGCTGCTGCGGTGGTGATGGCTGCGGTGGTGGCTACGGTGGTGGAGTCAAGGATCATAGAGGCGGTGGTAGCTGCGGTGGTGGTTGTCGCATTGGTGGTGTCTGCAGTGGTGGCGGCTGCAGTGGTGGCGGCGGCCAGGGTGGTGATATCGAAGCTCGTTGCAGCGGTGGTAGCTGCGGTGTTGGCTGCAGTGGTGGAGTCGAGGCTCATAGCGGCGGTGGTAGTGGTCAAGGGCGCTTCGAAATCCATGCCGTCACTGAATGTTGCTGTGATGTCGTTGATTGATGTAAACATCATGTCGGTCGTTGGTCGTCAGTGATGGTTGAGATGGCGATATTGGCGCAGTCGTCGGTGTGCAGAAGGAGATGAATGTTACAGTACTGTGGTTGTCGTTCTTTAGGAACATAGCGGGGCGGGGGAGCACTTTATAAACCTGGAGGGGTGCTTCGTGTCAATTCCAGTCTCTATGTGGTTCCCGATTTCCCTAGTATGCTCTTCTCCTTTCTCTCCACAACTTCTTCGCTTCTTCCCCTCCTCTGTCTCCGCTTGCACTCAGTGATTTGGTGTATCTTGTGTATCGTTCCTGTTCTCGGTGGTGAATTTTCTGCCAGCTCCTGCAATATTCGTTGTCTCTCTTGTCTCGAGGTTACTAGAGGGTTAAGGGAGAATTGTAGGATTTTTTGGTGTAACATGGGTGCAACTCAGCCAATAAGAATATTTCATCCCCCTCCATCTCCCAAATCCACGCAATTGTGTGGATTCGCGATATTCTCAACACTTTTTGTTATGGTCCATGCAATGGATCTCCTCCCTTACCTCCTTCGTCCCTCCTGCCTTCCCCCTCCATCCGTCTTCGCCATCATTGTTTGGATGGGTGGTCTGGCGGCACTGGATGTGCTGAGTCAAAATACAAGGAAAAGGGTTGTATTTGACACAGTGCCGGAGCAATGCTATTTTTAGAACCCCACACAAAAGTCGTGGATTCTCACCCGGTTATTCTCCTTTCCTTCACCTGAGCCTCCTTACCTGCCACCCTCTGCTACCATCCTCTTACCAAACTCTCCAACTATCAGTCCTTTCTCCTCTTTGCGCTCATCCTTCTGTTTTCCTTCTTCCTTGAACGATCCCTCCTCTTTCCCGTTGTATATGCCTTCCACTTTCCATGCAAGTGCTCTCTACCTATCAATCGACTGTAGCTTAGGTATCCGCACTCATTTGCTTTGCTCATCTGGAAGGTCCAAGCCTCGACGCTCTTCATCGTGTTGTGCATCGTTTTGTTGATTGGGTTTTCGGCATTAGCGATGGGTATGTCCTCCGTGGCTTATGCTGGTGCCGGGGTGTCTTCGCGAGGGATTGCCAGGAGGTTTATCACGACTGACATCTGGGGGAGCGGAACTTCAGCTGGGACTGAATACGGAGGGACTCCCGGCTCCATGGGTGCTCCATCCGAGTTGAGGAGGCCGAGGGCGTTGCCGTTAACACATTCGTCGAGGCTGTGCTTTCGGAGTTTGTCTGATTTGAACATCGAGGGGTCTCTGGGATCAAGTTTCAGTTTCACTACCGCGTTTCCCTTCAACTTCTTTAGGAGAGCTCTGAACAGCATTTCAACCTGCCAGTACTCAGCCATGGCTTCCTTACCGATCATAATGCGGCTAATGTTGTCATAGGCGAGGATAACTGCTTTCAGGCCGATGTCACCACATTCCCACAGATCCTGGAATAGTCGCTCCAAGTACGATCTCGTGTACATATTGAACCGGCTATCGGCGTGATGGAAGGCGTCCTCCAACTCCTCTCTCAACTGCAGGCAGGCCTTCGTCAGATATTGGTTCATTTTCTTGACGGTTTCCAGGTTTGTTTCCAAGCAGTAGTAAGGGACAGTTGCGATAACAGCTTCGGCCGCCAGGTCAATCCCGGTGCGACCCGAGAGGTTTTCTTACGCCTTGATGAGCTTAGTGACGTCCGCTCCTCCGAATACTAGGGCGCCCATGGTGCCCAGAAGTGGCATTTGCAACTTTTCCTTTGCGATGGCGAGGGGTAAAGAGTCGCTGAATTGTCTATGATTGTATGCATTATTGGATGAGGCGTTGGTGGGGAGTAGGGTGCTGGCGGAGGTTGTGGCACTGGAGGGACCGATACGGCCACAGGAACCGGCGGCGAAAGAAGATCCAGAGTCTTGGGTTGACATCTTGTTACTGTTTGTAGCGGTTTGGAGATGGGATGTTGGATAAGGTGGTGAATTAGCAGTAATTGGTGATCTAAGGTCAATTGCTAGTTTGTGAATTTTCAGAAGGGGGGTTAGGTCAATTGGAGCTCTTTTTGAGGTGAGCTCTTCGTTTCGTTCTTTTCTTGGTCCAGCTTCACCAACTCTCACATTTATCTCTCTCAGCTTGCTGCAATGTCATGTATCTCTCAAGTTCTGTTCCCTGCGACTTCTCCCCCCACGACTAGTAGTATTCTCATTAGCATCCTTCCTATTATTACCAGCATTGCTAATTACTTTTCTTAGTGTTCCTTCGTATTACTGTCTTCCTTGGTACAGTGGTGGCGTCCTTCCTTAGTATGTGGTTAGCGTCCATTTTTCGCGTGTCTTCTCACCTCGTAGTATAAGGTTGGTGCCTGTCATCCCGGTGTGATTTCGGTGTCTGTCGTGCCGGTATTAGGTCGGTGGCTTTCGTCCTGCGCAAGTTTGGCGCCATTTCTTCGGTGTCTGTTTCTCAGTGTTCGTCCCGGAATGTGGTCGGTGCCTGTTTTCCCCGTATGAGTTCGGTGCCATCCGGCCCGGTGTTAGGTCGGTGCCTTTCGTCCCTCCTATGAGGTTGGTGCCTGTGGTCTCGGTATGAGGCCGGTGCCTTTGGTGTTGGTGGTAGGTCGGTGATGGTCATGACCTCTGCGAGGTCGGTGAATTTCGTCCCGGAATTATATTAGTGCGTGTCGTCCCGGTATTTGGCAGGTGCCGGTCATCCCGTCTACGAGCTCGGTGCCTTCCGTCCTGGTATGAGGTCGGTGCCTTTCGTGCCGGTATTAGTTCGGCGCCATTTCCAGAGTGATCATCTAGGAATACGCTCGGTGCCTTTCTTCCTGTGTTAGGTCGGCACTATTTCCGCGGTGTTCGTGACGGGATTAGGTCTGTGCCTGCCGTCCCGTCTGCGAGGTCGGTGCCTTTAGTCCCAGTATGAGGACGGTGCCATTTGTCCGGTGTTAGTTTGGCACCAGTAGCTTACTGATTGTCCCAGTATAAGGTGGGTGGCTTTCGTCCAGTGTTCAGTCGGCGGAATTTCGTCAGTGTTCGTCCTGGTATCATGCCAGTGCGTATTTCTTTGGTGCTGTCGATGTACCATGCTTACTGCATCCGGCATTGCAATCCGATATTGCCCCTAGGAATAGCATTGCTTTCTTCGGCGCTTCCTCCGCTCGTAGGGTAGGTACTATTCATTAGTTTCGTCTCTCCATATTAACACCTGTAAGCGTGTGGGTGTATTCCCCACCATTCCGTACTCAGCTTTCCGAACCAGAATCCGCGTTTGGGCTCCATTTATGGGGCAAAGACGGAGCAAGAAAGCAGAAAGCCTAGCATCGCACACCGTCACACCTCTCACAGCTTTCCACAAGGAATTTGTGAGAAAGTGCGATACTGGCTTGAGGAGCGTAGGAAGAGGGTAACAAGTTATGATACTACCCGGCTGTGAGGATCCACGCAATTGCATGGATCCTCAGGGAGTCTCAGAAGGTGCGGGTGAGATCACAAGATGCGAAAGATGGAGTGTATACTTCATTGTACGATATGATGGTATGAGATCAGATGATATGTGATACAAGATGCGATGCAAGCTGTGATGATATACAGATCTATGATCCCTGGAGTCTCCCGAATATATACTGCCAGTCGGTCAGCCCAACTCTGTTACTCTTGCATCTACGTATGCCCTCCATCGCCCAGCCCGTCTCCATCATCCCTGTATCTCCGTGCACCCGCCGTCGTTCAGTCCTCTGCCAAGCTGCGTGGCAGTGGTTGTGAGAAATGGATTTTCCCGCCACACAGCACACCTTGCATGTTATGGACTACTGCGGCCACTGGATCTAGCATTCAGACCTTGGAATGCAATATCCATGGACTTTATTGTGGATCTACCTGTATCAACGGGGTGCTCATCCATATGGGTAGTAGTGGACCGCTTCACAAACATGTGACACTTTATTCCACTCAAGCATCGAGGAATGAGGGCACCAGACTTGGTTCGCTCATTCCTGAAAGAAATCTGGAGATGTCATGGAATACAATGTACAATAGCATCGGAGAGAGACACAAGGTTTACATCCACGATTTGAAAGGGCATCATTGACATAGTAGGAACCTAGTCAAAAATGTCATCATACTTGAATCCCCAAAGCAATAGAAAAATGGAAACAGTGAATGAATCATTGAAGTGTTACCTCCGAAACTATTGCAATTACCAACGGGATAATTGGAAAGAAATGTTGCCAATGGCAGAATATGCGTATACCTCCCTCCATTCCACCGTCAAGATGACCCCAATTTGTCGCAACTAAGGCTGTCACCATTGGACAGAATGGGCAACAGAAGATCCCTCGCGGAAATGTACTTCTCACAACTAGTGTTAGCAACGGTTCCAACCCGCTAGAACGGTTCCGGGTTAGGGTTGGAACCGGAACCGAACCGTGGCAACGGATTTACCACATGAAAAACCCGGACCGTTGGCATTTGGGCCGGTTTCCAGCTCAAAACCCGGCCTTTGCAAGCCCAGATGTTTCGCTCCAATTAAGTATTTGAGTTCTGATCGTATCATGACATGATGTATACGCAGATTGTGCAGTTTTAGCCGCTCTTTCACCTCCCGCTTTCAGATTTGAGATCCGACCATTATTCGTTGAGTCACTGTCGAAAACCCGCGAATGTCGGTGAAAATATACGCTTGTGTGACAGCCACTCAACGAATATCAGTCGGATCTCAATTCTGAAAGCGGGAGGTGAAAGATCGGCTTAAACTGCACAATCTACGTATACATCATGTCATGATACGATCAGAACTCAAATACTTAATTGGAGTCAAAAATGTAGGAACCGCAAAATGGACCTGCGGTCCGGTTCCTACCCGGCCAAAAAACACAGGGTTTCGGTTCGGTCCGGGTAACAAACCCGCCAAGACATAGCGGTTCGGGTTTTTGGCCGGGTAACGAACCGAACCGAACCGAACCGCCGGCCAAAAACCGGACCGCTGGCGGGTTACCCGGACCCGTTGCTAACACTACTCACAACCACATTCTATGGTTGACAAGTGTCCCAGATCTCTGCAATCAGGGAGTTGAGAAAGCCAGCATACCAATGAGGAAATACAATGCTAAGAAAGCCAAACCTGCACGAGTATACCAACAAGGCAATTTGGTTATACTAGGTGGGAAGAACCTCAAAACTATGTGAGCAGCAGGGAAGTTGGATTCCCAACACCATGGTCCAATTAGAGTTATGAATGTTATGTCACCGACATCACTAGAGTTGAAATTACTCTCATGATGGCGAATACATAATGCCATTCAGGTATCATTGCTTGAACCCTTCTGCTTCGCCCGCAATCTGATTCAAGATTTTCCAGATTTGTTGGCAATGTTTAGAGTTGAACATGAGTTGGGATCCAATGTTGAATAATATCAATACCAGACAGTGTATGATGTAGTGGAAATCATTGGAATTCGATTCAATATGGAACAAACGCAGGTCTCATATGTGGTCAAGTGGATAGGTTATCCAGATGATACAGAATGGATAGAAGAACCATATGAGAATTTCGATCATAAGGAGCTACTGAGTGAATTCCACAAACGGAATCCCCAGGCTGGCAAGGATAAGAGATTTCAAGTTGATCTTGTATCTTTCCTTCTGGGATATATAGTTCTAACAGGATATATCAATAGCAAGCAAAAGACTGATGGATTATGAGATGGTTTTGATAGGAAGCTGCAACTTTACTAGTACTATAAGAAGGACGATTGGATGGAGGATGATCTAGTCAGTGAGGGAGGTGGTGTTACACGTTCAGGATGGGTCATGGTTGTGGTGTCACGAAATATCTCTCAACGATTATGACATATGGCGATGGAATATCGTTCATCAATTATCGGCCCGCACTATGCCACACCAATGACAACCAGGCACATATCACTGAGCCACATCATCACCGCCCACCCTGGAGTGTTATTACAGCTGCAAATTCGTGTTAATACAGTGCAAAGACCAATTGCTATATTGTCTATGAATAGAGATAATGAATGACACCAGCCATTGTCACCATTATATAAAGTAACTTTCACATGGTAATGGTTATGGCCAGTAGAATAAGGACACCTAATCATGATACAAGGAAAGGCATTTGTATAATACAAGGAGGTAAATGGTGAGGAAGACAACGGTTAGATGGATTCCGATCTGTGCCAAGATGTGTATCACACAGCTATTGTTAGTCCCGAAAAACTGCAGGATTCAAAGGTTACCATTTGTTCAGAGGAAGTTCAAGCCGACTGGTTATCAGCCCAACTGGGTCAGGGGACGAGAGTATGATCGTTATTTGTCTAGAGGAAAGCGTACTGAGAAGTAGCAGTTAGAGCGAAGAGAAATGCAGTATATAAGACCTTCCGATTCTCCGCCAGTATACAATGCAACTTTGTCAAGCCTGAGAACAAGCCTTATAAATATATTTCGCTTGGAAAGCTATTCTAAATTTATTCTATACTGATTACTTTCTGTGCCAGAATGAACCTTCGAAGTAAATCGACCATTAGTACTTGCATAACTCCAATTACAAGTCCTATAGCGAGAGGACATAATGAGATACTTAGAAGGGATACTGGTAGTTGAGTAAATCTTGGAAGTTGATTGCTCCTGCTTTACAGAATGTTGGAAGGCAATCAGAGTGAGTGCAATCGATGTGGGGTTGATTTCGTCCACGAATGATTAATCGTTCATTGCTATTTGTCCGTTGCTGTAGAAGTATATAGGGTGAATATCGTCAACAATTTCGGTCATTCCAAATCGAAATTTCCCTTCCTAGATTGGTTATCAAGATAACAATTGAATGGGAAGAGAACTTTGAACTTACCTCACAAATGTTTGTGGGGCAGGTAATCCTGTCCTTGGCCAATTCCCAGTCAACGATTGTCTGGGTAACTGTTGGTGAATATGTTCGAAATCCGTTATGTGAATCGATCAAACTCTTGCTGCGGTGCACGATATCCACAAATTTCGTAGTAAACTTTGCGAGAGCCTGATACACAATGTCCCAGATCAAATCGATCATTTACATGATTTGTTTACCTCTGCAATGTGGGCATGTGGAGTGTCTGACTTTCTCTGAGCTGGATCAATGCTGGCAATTTCCTCATACGATCAACTATGTATTTGCGCGGTCTTCGCCGCGTTTGTTGGAAAGGGATTCACAAACATTGCATAATTGATAGCTATAAGTTTCACACGTCTGTTCACAATGGCCCGAACTACTGAATGTATTGCCTGGGCTTTATTTTTAGCTTGCCGACGATGAGGCCTGTCATGATGTCCACAACAGGTTCATAACACCACAAATTTCGCGCTTTCCATGCAACCAATGGCTCACCTGCTTCAATTGATTGCTTCCTGTGCTAGACATATACATCAGTGGGCAAGTTGAATCATTACAACACGTCATTGAATACATTTTGGTAGGCCCCTGCTCACACTCATGTTGTTCCTCCTCTTCTGTCATCTTATAGACCTGCCAATACTCACCATAGAGCGGTTGAGCTGATGCGGGACTTATTTCAGTCGCTGTGACATGTTTTCCTACTGTTGACATGAAGAAATCCTTTCAAGGCTGCTTGGCCATTGATTTCCTGGTTGGTAGTCTAGGAGACTCTTCGTCTGATTCTGAATTGTCATTGCAGCGATCAATGTAATTGCCTCGTGTCATACTGAGATTGTCATCGAAATTCTTGTCATTGATAGATCCTCTGCTTCTCTTGCTCCTAGAAGGAATGTGAGTAGGAGGAGAAGTGAGGAGCCTTCATGTCATGTGTAATGGCAGTCATGAATAGCTGCTTGGCAATGGACGAGAGATATCCAGGGCCGGATAGCGCAACCTTAGATAGACGACTCGCAATCTCTCTGAATTCGTCACCGAGAATCCTGCCTATCAAGTTCTCTATTGTATTACAACATCCGCGTGTGCAACCGTGTCATCACATATACTCTCATAAGCGGCCATATACGGATATACGAGCTTACACTTCTCTCGCTCTTAATCAATTGGATTCATTTCGCTTATGCAATCACACGGTACACCCCTTTCGAGGTGTCGCCACATAATAACACGTTTTATCAAACAGCATGTGCTCATCAAAGTCTACCAGAACTCAATTGCCCTTACCTGACATCCATGTGAGTGATGACACAGTGCGGGCAGCGGCATCGACAGCCAAACGCGCTACTTCAACGGTCTTATCTGAGACTGGGATTGACAATGACTATCACGATGACTATGACCTGTATGATCCCCACGGAGGTGAAACCTACACAGATAGCCCTATTGACAATGAGAGTGCTGATCTCCATTCCCAACCTACTGAAGAGGATCGTCTCGAGGTGGCGACTCAAACCCCGTGATGCTGGAAATGCTGTTCAAAAATTAAGCCCAGTGGAAAGCCGAACAGAGACTCGAATGGGAGAGGATGGCGGCAGAACGGGAACGAATCGCTGCCGAACAGGATCAAGGGGGTGCCGAACACGTCGAATGCACTGAATGAAGCACCATAGGGCCAAGACCAAAAAATATCTACGAGATGACTGACCCTGTAACGTTCGCCCGTGGTGCGAACCAGCTGAACAGTTTTCTGCACTCCTTACGCTCGAATTTCAACTTCCACGGCCACCTCTTCCCACGCAGTGGACCCAATAAAGTCAAATACGCTCTCTCTCTTCAGGATGGCGCGAGTAATCATCAAAACCCGATACTTAGGGAGATGGTGAAAACAGACCATCCAGATCGGGCAGGCACCTTATCTGTGGAGTCGGACCCAAGCGTACAGGACTTCAACTTCGTTTCTGAAGAGATGGACAAGGTTTATGGGGATAAGGACCGATGACACATGGTGGTAATCGCTCAGATGCAGGGATACATACAACTTCCACAAGAATTGGTCAGAGCTGATGTGAATCGTTTGAAAGGTCATTGCAGACAAGCTGGGTAGAATCTACAGAAGCACGAAGATGTCCTCTAAGATATTGCCCTGGCAGACGTCCGCAACTCTCTCAAGAACAAGGTTGGATCGATCACGCCCTCCTGAGTACTGGTAGCAACGGGTCCAGGTAACCTGACAGCGGTCCGGGTTCGGACCACTACAACAGTTCGGTTCGGTCCCAAACCTGACCAGAAACCCGACCCGCTGAATCTTGGCGGGCCAAACCCGGACCCATACCCTTCAACCCGTGGGTTTTGCCGGGTTTGGCTAGACCTGTCGATTCCACTTTTCGGTTCCAGTATTCGGGTAATTCTATTTATGGTTGCATTCAGATATCCTATTGCTAATTGCAAAATATTCACATTGGTATATCGTTGTCCTTTTCTGATGTATTGGCCGCTTTCATGATCAAAAACAAGCGAGAACTGCTCCCTGCCCCATCCTGAAAATAACAGTCAACTGAGAGTCAATGATTTTTGGTCTTGCACCTTTGGTAATCCGAGTAGCAATTGGATGTAGACGTTCATACATGATGTATCGGCTGCCTTTATACGCAGAATGAAAAGAGAAACACTCCCTGCCCCATTCTGAAAATGAGGGTCAACGGAGCATCAACGATTTTTGGTGTGGCATCTTGGGTAATCAAATTGCCGAATGATCGCAGACATCTATATAACGGGAATTGGCAGCCTTTATAGGCAGATAACGAGCAACATTCCCGCCACAGCCTCCCGGACAACCACAATTCAGCTCATTTTCAAACCTGCAACCCAGTGATACTGAGCGATTTCGCGTATGAAACAGGTCACAACTTTGTATATAGCCATTAACGGCCACATGGTGCTTTGATTAACCATAATGCCAGGCAAAAAATCGTTGATGCTCCATTCACGCTTGTTTCCATGATCGGGCAGGGAGTGTGTTGCTTTCCTTTCGGCCTATCAAGGCGGCCAATACTCTCAGTATGCATCAAGATGGCCAAGTCTCTGATTAATTACCCGACTTACAAAACCAAAAGTCGTTGATGCTCTGTTCACGATCTGTTTCAGAATCGAGCAGCGAGCATATCGATTTCTCTTTTGCCTATAAAGGCAGCCTGTACGTCATTTATGCATCTCTGCGACCAATCGCCATGCAGAATGACCATGATCCTTAGCCAAACATTGTTGACGCTCCTCTGACACTCATTTCGCCACGGGCATATCCGCAATTTAGAACCATTCACTTTTGCATAGTATATCAATAATGGTCTTTTGGCAGCCGTTCTGTGCTATTCATGTACATTCTCCTTCATTACTACATCGTTCTTCAATGATGCTTATCAATATACCCCTTAAAATATACTTTACAGTGTCCGCTAATTGTAGATACTGATAATACTCAAAATTCCGGTTCTCTTCCATCAACTCTCGTCTTCACTGGTAGATCCACTGACACGGCTGCCCTCGTGATCCAACTGGCTGTCAGCTGCATTACCACGCAGCTGATCGTGTACTAACCTGTGAATGGACCATCATGAGTATGCAAATCTGGAATGAAATCTTCATCGCGCATGCAATCCCAGGCGACAATCGCTCGGTGGGAAGCGGAGTATGTATATACATCTATGCGGGTGGCATACCTTCTGTTTCGGAGCTCTCTTTGTCATCAGATGGCACAGGTGATGATTGGGGCCGAGGTGGCGCCGGTCTGGGTGGTGGTACACCTTTGCGTCTACGCCCCCAGCGTGTCTGTGCATTTTTTCCGGTGCCAGTTTGGCAGGACAGTCAGCCATCCTTTTGCTTTTCGGAAACCATTGCCGGGTGTCTTTCGATCGCAGCCGTCACCTTGTTGTGCCTAGGCCTCTCGACACCCTGCGTCCACTCTTCTCAGACTTTGCCGCGAGGTTTCTTGATTAGTTGTTGCGTTTCCTCTACTGGGACGCGTGAAAACCCTGCTGTGGCCATTTTGGCCATATTCGAGGCAAGAGGCATGTCTGACTGTTCAAGCTGTACCCGACCTCCTTGCCTTGCCATAGTACCTGACATGTTGAAAACCTCCAGGAAATGAGTTGCTGCTTCAACAGTGAGATCCGGGTATTACCTCAACCATATACGACTCCGTAGCGTTCTCTAAGTTCATTGGAACCTGTCTCACCCATTCCTGGGGACATTTATCAGGAAATTCGTCTGCGAAAATTCCGCAACTGACAACATCCTGATGTTCAATCTGGTGGACTGTGCAGACAAATTGGTTGGTCGACCATGGGGATTTGCCGATATGGGAAGCGATGAATTGTTCACATAGCTCTCTACAAATGCCAGCAGTGCATTATATTGGTAGTCGACCGCCGTCTACACAGATATGGATTGACTCACATCCGACCGGATGCTGCCTCTTATCGTTCTTGCTTCCGGAGTTACGTACCTTTTTCAACTATGCATCCTGGGTCATACTTTCGGTGGCTACGATTGCAGTGTCGTGGTGGACTATTTGGTGACTGCATGGCTGCTGTGTCTCGCCAAGTGGCTCATTGTGTGAAGAGCCTGTCGTTCAGCTGGATTCCGCTCCAGTAGCACCTGGAGGAAGTCTTTCGGGAGCCATGGCTTGCTGTTGTAGAAACGTGAGGAAGATGATCACGAAAATAAATGGGAAGTGCTGAAGATTATTCAGTGAGCTACAAGTCAAAATGGAATGAGTGACAGCCAACTTGCACATTCAATTCAAGCTAAATCCTGCTGCTTATAGCTGCAGGGGATTCCAACAGTTGTGCGATTTCAGTCTGTCGGTCCAACATTGTTGGTTGGTCTACAGGGATATATTGAGATGAATGACAGCTGATATCTCATGTTTGATAGATATGAAAAAGTCATTCTTCGATGGAAAGAACGTCTGGTGATGTTTCTATCAACACATTGCCGGGATCTTTCATGAATCACACGCTCACTTTCAAGTCATAATGTACTATTAGCTCGACTATTCCCAATGAAGTGATGGTCAAAACGCTGATTTTGCTTTGTTCAAATTGATCAAACCTACCAACCTTGACTCAAAAGACGCAGCTTGCCTCCATGTGGTCCATTTCTTGTAACATCCAACATCTCGCCCATCTACAATGTCAACACAAGATACAATGGTCAATGCTCCGAAAAAGAACCTTTCGCCACTTCCGGCAGGCAAATATGGCAAATCGACAAAGCATTCCACCCGACGACGTCATCAGGCAGATAAAGGCATGAGTGACTTGGAAGCTGAAAGGGTCCGAGCGTTGGGAGCATTGCGCAGCTTACGATCCAAAATGAAGCCTGCAGCGGAGACTCGACCTGAAACACACTTTTTAAGCAATGAAGAGAGAGAGAAATCGATCAAGGATTATGTGGAGCGAGAGACTGCTGTAGCCAGACAGCGAGTTCAAGACACAGAGACAGCGATAATGCAAAAGCAGCAACATATGGGTAATGTTCAAAATGGATAATCGACAACCACAAAGCCTTAAACAACATTTGAGGAGATGTTGAATGCTATCCGAGACAGTCTGGGTGATCTTGCAAGTTCAGCAGAAGAGGAGGATGGGGAAGGCGAGGATGATGATGAAGTAGATACAGGGCATGGCAAACTGAGAGAGCATGACGATCCTGGCTGGGTGATGGGCACAATCTCGAGAATGGTACAGCACCGCATGGAGAGCTTCCGGCAGAATCAGATGAGGCTTGACCGACGGACGCAACCGGGATGGGGGGACGGGCCCGACAACTTCCGTGAGAGAGTCGTGAAGTACGGCACAACTGAATTCACGGTTCCAGCAGTGAGAAACCCCCAAACAGACTCGACTGCAGCCACACCATCACCGACATCATGTGGAGAGCTTATGCAGGCTCTTGACATTGTCCCCGGACAATCACAAATGCCGCAAGTGACGTCTCGACAGCGCAGTAGTCAAATCAGGCTGGGTTCCAAGTAACCTCAGGCAGACAATCAGATAGTACCGCCAATGCCGGCCGCGGTGCCCAATTCGTCGCAGCTAGAGATTGCGAAGCCAGTTCAACCCGTAAGCTTTTACTCCTGCATATAGCGTACCTAGCTAATTACCATATAGATATCGGATTCGGACGAAGACATGCTGACTGCCCATGCATCACTGCAAGTATAGACAGTCAAATCTATATTTTTGACCATGTGTCTCGTGTAAAAGCAATTTGTGAACCTGTTTTGTTACGTGTCAGCGTATTCTGGATTTCAGTGACCAAATTGTGAGACAGGATGATTGGTCAGAGTGTGTGGAAGGGTCATACGGGCCATCAGAATGTTCTCAACTCCAGATCAGGTTTATTGACGAATGACGATCTTTATATGATGTTTCCTGTTACGGATAAATCATAAAGCAAAACCTCAATTTGAGACGAAATTTACTAACAGAGTTCAAGTCAGTGATGTCATACGACTCATAGAAGGAGCGGTCAAAGCAGATGCGAAACTCAGACAAAAGAAAGCCGACAGGTTGCATCAATCCATGCAGCCAATATATATCTCTTCGCTCAGACCTACTGCACATCGTCGAGAAATGTATAACTGCTTATGATACGTCAAGGAAATCTAGGAGAATGAGCTAGATAAGGAATGGTGAGGAAGGCAGGCTATAAATATCTAAAACTAGTGCATGGAGTGTTATGCCGTGAATTGCCGGCCAAAAGCGTTGAAACGCGATGGACCTACGTCATTAATAATGTAAATAACATGTATTGTGTTGGCTCAGAAACTGTGATTTCTCGAAGATCTTCGATTCAAATGATATTACATAGAAATTGTATACTGGCTGCCAATTGAGGCTGTATGCATGTTTTGAACAATTGTTGTGCACCCAATGACTGTCAGTAGATCGCTGAGGGAAGCTCAAAGGTGAGCATCAACGGAGCGTCAATGATTTATAGTCATATCTATCCACCAATCACCCGCCTGCATAGTCGCATCCATCCAAAGAAGAAGTATCGGCCGGCTTGGTAGGGAAAATGGCAAGCCGCACGCACATTGCCCTGTCATAGAAATGTGCGTCAACGGAGCGTCAACAATTTCTGGTCTTACATCCTGAACAATCGCTGGGCTGTGCAACTGCATTTAGTCATAATCATAATTTTGGCGGCCTTTATATATAAAAACGTGACAGACTATATAGCTACTACCTCCTGAAACTGAGCGTCAACGGAGCTTCAATGATTTTTGGCATTGCATCATTGGAAATTCAGAGGGTTTCGCTGGATCCTTGACTCATGATCGAACATTTGCCCGTCTTTCTAGGCAAAACATGGTTGCGACAACATCGGGACTATGTCCTTAATATGAGCGTCAACGCAGCGTCAAATGCTTCCAGCCTTGCATCATGGAAAATGCAAGGGCTGCATGGCAACATTGAACTATCATTGGACTATCGGCCGCCTTTCTACGTGAAAATGGTTGAGAAAACATCGCTACTATGTCCTAAAAATGAGCGTCAATGGAGCGTCAACAACTTCTGGCCTGGAATCTTGGAAATGGCATGGGTTATGCGGCGACATTGACTCATAATCAAACGATCAGCCGCATTTCTAGGCCAAAATGCTTCCGGTAGGATCGTAACCTTGTCGCACAATTAGCGTCAATGGAGCGTCAACGAATTTTGATCTTGCATGTTGGAGAATCTAACGGCAATGGAACGCAGATAACCCACAATGAACTCATTGGCAGCCATTAATGGCTAAAATGTAAGTGATGATATCGCGTCCGCCTCATACAATTGAGCGCGCACACAGTGTTGACAGTTTTGGTGGATGCTCCGATCGATACACAGCGATGTACTGCATTGTGCAGTTCCTGAATCGAGTTTTACGCGGTCAGTCTTCGCAATCTATCCATATATTCAATTTCACAAATATGCATGCAATGTCCTACAGATCTGATTTTTTGGCTGGTAGTTGTAGAGTCAATATTTAAGAAGTCACAGTCTGCTTTACTGTAACGTCAGTTATGCCAGTCTTTGGAGTCGGATCAACCAGCGTGCTAATTCTAACCGCCATCTCAGATTCAAAATCTTTCAACACCTCTTCACTCGAGGTTATGATCTCTTCCCAAAATGAACATGTCTTTCTTCGTGATTTGAGCGACCTTACATTGCAAATCATTATTGATGCATGGTGGGATTCAATGGATGAAGGCTCGAAGTGGCCTACTGCATGGAATGATTCTAGACATACACCATCGTGGCGATTGTATTTGCACTGCGGAATTGAAGCGACCGGCAGCTCTGGCATCATATGTATCGTTTGTCATCATGTTCTTCGCCATCCATCAGAATATGGGACCAGCTCAATGGGAAAACACTTGCTTGCAAAAGCTCACATCGCAAAGTCAAACGAATTATCCGAGACAGAAGTTTCTGAATTAACCAGTACAACCGTTGATGAAACAGCTTTGGCCATCTTGAAGAGGCAAGGAAGTCGAGGAATCACAATAGTAAGTATGCAGAGGAAAATCACATTTGACATCCAGTTCAATCCATACTAATTGAAATGGCAGACAAATCGTTCGAAAATGGTAGATAAACACTGTGACACTTCCGAATTTCACCAAGACACGTGGAGTCGATACCTCATGTTAGGATTTGTTTCGACTCATATTCCATGGAATGCAATATCAAATCTCGAGCTGCGGCGGTCATATAAAGCATTACATGATGACCTAGTGCTGCCATCCGCTACAACCCTGAGCAACATTTGCCATAGGGAATATGCACTGATGGTGGATGCAATTAGGAAGCAATTGCTGTCGCGAAACAAAGTTAGATTAGCTTTGGACGGATGAACATCAACTAACAAATTGATCATCACATCGGTTATTGCTTACCATGTGGATCGAAATAGGGCATTACGTGAAGTTCAACTCGCTTTCGATGATGTTGATCACCTATTCTTTCCCCGTTTCGTTACCGGAGAAAGGATGATACCTCATGGGCCAACATACGGGAGCAAGGCTAGCGGAGCATTTGAAGGATATGCTGGATTGTTTTGAGCTCACCAACGGCCATTTGCTCGGTGTTACGACGGATAATGCTTCGTCAAATTACTTGATGTCATTCGAGCGGCAATCAACACTTGAGGGCTCAGGAATCGAGTGGCCTGCATTGACGAACCACATACCGTGCATGGCGCACATCATACAGCTGGCTTTAGGTGCATTCATGAGCAGTCTCAGTGTACAAGGCCCCACCAAGTCTTGGGAAGCCCCTGGGCGCAATCAGAAATTTAGAGAGAATGAAAGTATAGACATCGGGTAGACTCAAACACTTCGCACAGAGGGCAACGCTAGAATCAACAAGGGGTCGGCCATGAGACCTGGTTTGGCAAAGATAATTGAGACAGTACGTATTTCATGATATTTTGAAAGTCCTGAAACTGACCTTCACAGATCAGAGAATGCTTGAAATAATGATTACGCTGACACCTGTTCGTGGAAACCAGTTCATTGACTGTCAAAAAGCCAAAATCAGCATTGCAGTACTTCCGATTATGGATTTGAAGACACATTGGAACTCTACACTGCAGATACTCGAGCGGGCCTACCGAGTATGGGAATTCACAGTTGAATGGCATCAAAATCCAAAATACACCGAATACCGGCCACTGTTCGCAATTCAAGATGAATGGACGATTGTGAGGGATGTCATGGAAGTATCGAGGCCATTCAGATATCGGACCCTGTGGAGGTCGAAGAGGCATTCAGTCACATTGCATCATGTTATCACAGTGTACAATGACATGTTTGATCACATGGATGGTGTGATGCGAGCTGTGTCTGAGAAGAAAACACCATGGAAAAAAGACTTGTTCTTCGTGGTGAAGTTAGCTCGACAGAAGCTGTCCAAATACTGCACCAAAGTGACTACAACGACGGGCATGCTTCTAATTTCTGCAGATATCCTCGATCCTTTCCAGAGGTTGCGATCGTTCAGAAAGTGGAACAAGGGAATGGATATCAATCCGGAGGACGAGCCATCCTATACAACCCAATACCAAGATGCCTTTCTGAAGTATGTGGAGAATGAATACTGTGCCAAACATCGATGCGTGCCCGTCAATAAATACCAAAGCTTCCCGAGCAGCGATCACATCTCCTCTGCAATGGCTTCACAATCCTGTCAATCATCGTTTGATCCATATGATTTGTTCAGCTATGATGAAGAATACTTAACGCCTAACAATGTGGCTGAGACGACACCAGGACAAAGCTGTCGCACTGCGCTGTTATTGACTGCCGCCAGGCTGCATTTGAATTCGCCGCCTGAAGTACAAAAGCACTGGGGGCAAATTAATCCAAATCTCAATGATTACCACTCCGACCGAATGGTGTTAAGCAGTACATTCTGGATAACAAACATACCCGACTGGTGGCCTCAACAGGAGGACACGCACTCAGAGTACTCCGATCTCTCCAATGTTGCACGCAACATATTCTCTATCATACGACATGGTGTCGAAGTGGAGGCCAATTTTTCCCTTGGCTGAGATGTTATCGGCTGGAGGCAGTCAAAATCCACTGGCATGACCGTTCGCGAAAGAGTCTTGATGGGCAATTCGCTCACGCCAATAACGGCATTTTGGCGGGCACAGATCCCGAAGTGGATAACACAAACACACAAAGCGACTCGGCAATGCACAAAGAGGCGGAGGAATAGAAACTTTACAGAATTGCCAAGGTTCATGACTTTTTTGAGATGTGGCAGGGCTGCGAAAACCTATGTGCTACACAGAAGGAATCTCGCGCTCAAAACAAGCAGCTGACTCCAGTGGGATACATTTCGGACACCGAAGAGATCGTCAAAGCATCCTGGTCACTCCTTCAACATGAGGGTCCAGCTGCATTCCAATTGTCAGAAAGATATCCTTTGCCACCACCTTTGTCAGCAAAGGACCTCCCTGGAAGGACGAACTCAAATCTTAAAAGTCCACTGAATCTGGAGAATCAACCGTCATCCAGTCAAAAAAGACGAGGATAGTGCTCCTGAAACCATTTCGGCCACTGAAGATTGGCTTAACTGGAATCGGGACTGGGATAATTGAAATGACAGTGAAGATGAGTGCAAGGCGGACATTGAATCCGATATCGACCAAGACAATAGCATCGAGGATCCGGAATCCCAAGAGCAGCGGGATGGGAGCGCCGCACCAAATGTTGCTGGATTGATTCGGCCTACACGGAAGTCAAAGAGACAGGCTGAAAAGGTGTTAGTGACGGTCAATGCAATCGAAACAAGATGGAACAAGGGAGTCAAGAAAAAGTAGAACAGAATGGGTCAATGTTTCACCAGCTTCGTTATGTATCTTGAATGAGTGTTGAAGTTAGAGATATAGTATGGGCGAATGGTGAGCAGAAGCTTGTAAATATCGGTTGATAAACAGATGTATAGCAGAGGCAATGAAGCTTTTGGCAAGAAACATAAATTTGAGTCATGTGTGAGCGAACAGTGCAAGAATGTTACTGCGCTCTGCTTTGCCACAGGGCCAAGTCTTAATCTGGCAGAAAGACATCCCTTCAGTTCAAATCATGATGCAAACTACTGTCGATGGCAGCAGATGTTGAATGGACAATACAGTAAAATGAGTGTCAACGGAGCGTCAACGATTTGTGGTCATGTAATTATGGTGATTAAATGGTGCTTTGGTCGCCGTTAGGCATAGCCGATGTTTTGGCAGCTTTTGTTGGCAAATGTAAGGCCATATATCCATATATGGCCGCGAATGTTAGTATGTGGAAGGATACGGTTGCACACCTGGATGTGGTAATATAATAGAGTAGTAGATAGCTAAGATTATCGCTGGCGATATCAGAGAGATCGTGAGTCGTCTATATAAGCTTGCGGTTACGCGGCGCTGGCCACGTCCGTGCCATTGCCGAAAACCTTATCATGACTGCCACTACATCATCCCCCCCTTTTGGAGCAGACTCCCTGGGCTGCCACATACGTATATAATCAAGAGAAACCTCATATGCAAAGAAACAAAACCAATGCGTACGGCTCTGCACAACTTAATATGTCCCACAACCGATCTGGGCTCTATGAGCAGCCTCACGGCGGATTCGGTGCACAGGGAAACTCCACCTCCAGTGGTAGGTGGTAAAAACCCATGCCGACGCCATGTATACCGGCTCGTGATCCATAAGAAAAGTAAAACCCCATAGAAAACGTCCAATCTTACTCCTCCAAGTCCAATCATCGTTGATGCTTCCTCGGATCCTCTCGGTGAATCTCATCAACCAATTCCTCCGCATTCAGAAGATTCTCCGCAGATTCCCAGCTAGTCCGTACATAACTGTAACCCGCCCATTGTACGAGATAATGGAGCTTCCATTTGCGCCGCTTAGAGTTGACGATCCGGTCGACTTCCCATTCGTCAGAGTCATCGACTATTTTCGGCTGCGGTTCAGATTGCGGCTGGCCGGCCGTAGGGGGTGTATAGTGGTCGAGCAACGAGATGTGGAAAACGTTGCGCTTCCGGATCGTCTACGGAAGGTCTAATTTGTAAGCATTCGTATTGATGACCGTACGTACCGTGTACGGTCCTGTCCGGTTGTAATCCAACTTCTTCGACGGCCTTGTCGTCCGGAAGTGCCGCTTTGAAAGCCAGATCACACCTCCAACCTCGAAAACAACCTCTTTGACCCCAGTGTATTTCGTCTGACGGGCTTGAGCCTATTGCAAGTTCTTACGGAGAGTTTGGTGAGTCTCCTCCAAGGCAGCTGCTAAGGTGTCCGCTTGGATTTCCGATTTCAGGCTAGATGGTTGCTTCGGGGCCTTAAACTGCAACACGGGATGGTAGTGGTAATTCGCACACAATGGAGTCAGCCTAATAGAAGTGTGTATCGCGTTATTGTAAGCGAATTCGGCTAGCGGTAAGAGTTCAACCGAATTGTCCTGCTGGTTGTTGTAGAAAGCCCAGAGATACTGCTCCATCGTCTGATTTCGACGCTCTGTCTGCCCATCTGTCTGTGGATGGAAGTCTCTCGAGAGCCGATGGTTAGTACTCAAATGAGAACATACCCGGGTCCAGAATTGGCGTGTAAACTGGGTGCCGCGATCTGTACCTATGTTGTCCGGGACGCCACCTTTGCAAATGACGTGTTCACAGAAGGGCCGGGCCAATTCCTGCGAGTCGATATCCTTCCGGCACGGTAAGTTGATTGCCATCTTTTTCAGTCGGTCCACGATAACGAGAATCCCGGTGTAGCCTGATGACGTTGACTCTGGCAAGTCAGTGACGAAGTCCATCGTGACGCCTTCCCTTGGCCGTGATGGTATCCACAAGGGCATGTTGATCCCGTGCCTGGAGTGCCGAGGTGCTCTGATTCGGTGGCATACTTTGCAGCCGCTGACATACTTACGTTCCTGCGAGTCCATTACTGGCCAATAGAAATCCCTAGATACCAGCTCAGTGGTCTTATGTGCTCCGAAATGACCAGACTCGGAGTTGTCATGAAATAGACTTATCACTTTTCCGCGTAGAAAATCGACCGCTGGAACATTTATCCTCCCTTCGTAAGTCAAGACTCCCGCGACGACTTTCCATTGGGTTTCCTCTTCCGCACTATCTGTGCCATCTGCAACTGGCCTGTCAACTAGCTTCGCTGAGACGTCAGCTGCCAAAGGGACGGAAGGCTGGGCTGCGATGATTGCTGGCATCAGGTCGTCGTATGGTTCCACTGAGATGGTTGCTAATAATCGTGCAACAGGCCTTTCATAGCCGATCTCGTAGTCGGGCCATCTCGACGGACCATCGGCCGGGTTCTTGCTACATTCCAGCTGGTCAATGACAAAGTCGTAAGCCGAGAGAGTGTCCAACCACCTGGCTTGTCTTCTGGAGAGCATTTTGGATGTCTGGAAGTATTCGAGATTCTTGTGGTCACACCGAATTAAAACCTTGTGATTGGCGTCCTCGAGGTAGTGTCGCCACGGTGTTAGTGTTTCCACAATGGCCAATAGCTCCCCATCGGAAGTGTCGTAATTCTGTTCGGCTGAAGAGCACTTACGGGAGTAGAAATTGACCGGCCTGAGCACCCCGAAACCATCGTACTGATTGAGAATGCCCGCAATCGCGAATCCACTCGCGTCCGTTTGGAGTATGATCTGCTTGGCCGGATCAACATGTTGGAGGATCGGTGCCTCGGTGAAGGTCCTGTGCAGTTTCCGGAATGCCAATTCGCCTTGCCGAGTCCATTCCCATTTGACTTTACCGCAGTATTCTGACTTCTGGCATCGAGGTCTGCCTTTCGGTGGCTGGCCAGCCGTATCTGCCTTCTTTAGTAGTTCTGTGAGTGGAAGAGTCACCTTGGCATATTTCCGGATGAACCTTCGGTAGAACTTCGTGAATCCGAGCAGCACCTGGACATCTCCAATTGACTTTGGTGTCGGCCGGTCCTCGATTGTCGAGATCCGATCTAATTCCATGCCGACTCCCTCGGGAGTGATAACAAACCCCAGCAAACCGACCTCCGAAACTCCAAATTGGCACTTCTCGTCTTTGCAAAACAGACCGAATTCCTTAAGTCGCTGCAGCACATGGCGCACATGCTCCTCATGCTCCTTCTCGTTCGTCGAATATATGAGTATGTCGTCAATGTAGCATACCGTGAAGTCGTCAATGTATGGCAGTAGGCAATCATTAATGTAAAACTGGAACGTAGCTGGTGCGTTTGTTAGACCAAATGGCGTGACATGGTATTCGAATAGGCCGTAACGCGTTCGAAAAGCCGTCTTGTATTCATCACCTTCCTTGATCCGGAAGAGGTTATAGGCGCGAGGAGGTCCAGCTTCATGAATATCGTGGCCTCGCAGACACGGTCAAGCATCTCTGAGATCAACGGAAGGGGATACCGATTTTTCACCGTCGCTAGATTGAGCGCACAGTAATCAACACCAAGCCTTAACCCTCCATCTTTCTTCTTTGTAAAGAGGATTGGGGCCGCCACCGGCGATGATGATCGCTGAATAAACCCGTTGGCTAGGTTTGCCTCGATGTAAGCCTTTAGAGTCCTTGATTCGAACTCCGATAGATTGTAAATCCGCCCATATGGCAAGGTATAGCCGGGCTCCAAGTCAATTGCATGGTCGGTTAACCGATGCGGCGGGAGTGTCTCCGGCGTATCTTTGGTGGAAACCTCCACGAATTCTCCGTATATGGTTGGGATATGTCCTCCATCATCTGTAAGCACCATTTTTGTCGTTGTGCCGGCTCCATCTGCACAGGTTAGCTCCCAATTCATAATAGATATGGAGTGGTATGAAGAAATATCCAGGAGCCCGGATTTGAAACGGTGCGCCACAATAGGGCCAAGCCCCGCCATCCGGTACTCCCTTCGTGTCTCGGCGAGCCGGCAACGTTTACACGAGGATACCCTTGGGAACCTTTTTCTAGCCGGTGCCGCCGCTGCTCCCTGCTCGCCCGTCCATCCCCCGGGGCCTATCTAACTCACCATCAGTGATGCCTTGCACGGTCGTTCCCAGCAGCCCTGTACAATCTCCCACTCTTAGGAAGAATGTCCTGACGACCTGGTCACTTGCCAGGAGATCGTCTAAGGCAGTTGCGACAAGTATTTGAATATCTGGGATCGCACCGCCTCCTTCTGAACACGCCCCCTGCCTAGCCGTAGATCCTGGTGTATTCCCGGGGCATTCCTGAAAGTCTACCCGGCCCACTGCCACCACTTCCGCTCCCCCTGAGGTTCGCAGAGCCAAAAGTCGACCGCTTTGCCGATGGACGTCACGATTCCTGGACTGGAACCAAGGCAATCCCAAAACTAAGTCGTAAGCCCGCATGGGCACAACTAGCACCTCCGATTCTTGAACCGGTGATAAGTGCTCCATATACTGAACCTTGAACGTTATCTTTCAACTCTCCTTCGCATGAGCAATTACGTTGCCGTAGAGGCCTAGGGTCGTGACGTATGCTGGTTCGTCCGCTAGACAAAGCCGTTTTCGCAATCTTGGTGTCATAAAGATGCTCGTCGCTCCGCAATCGATGAGATCTCCCACTTGTTGCATTGCCCCACTTCCATCTCTTATAAAAACCTCGTGAAGATTATGGGGCATGTCTGGTCTGGATGTGCCGCATAAGTACTTACTTGACATGTGAGCTTTTGGGCTCTCCATCAACAACCTTGACTTCAAAGCGATCCGATGCGGTTGTATGCTGTCCATCGTCGCCATCAAAGTATGCATTGCCAACCTCTCTAAACCCAATTCCGCCTCGTCGAACCTCTCCCGTCGGGCCAGATGCCGTGAGAGGCCTATGAGTTTTTTGGCTGTTGATTGTCGAAAGACTTCTGTCGCTTGATTTGGTGTCTTCCGTCCCTATTTGGAGCGAATGTCTAGTCCTGCTGTGGTGGGTTACCTCCTGGTGAGTATTTAGGGCAGAGGCTCGCCTTAGGGTTCGGAGATCCGCATCGTAAGCATTTGCCGGTAGAACGCCGGATTTCGCTGATTTTTGTTGAGACCCATGGTGCTGGCGGTAAGTCTGACGATTGCCCTCTGCTGCCTGATTTGCCGTGTTGGTTTGTTCCCGATTGGCTGGACTTGCCGCCGGCGGTGGTGTCGGCTGTCTCGTAGATGGAAGGCCGGTACCCTCCCTTGCCGCCTTTGGAAGATGAGTCCGTAGGCTGTTTCTGCTGCTGTTGCTGCTGCTGTTGTTGCTGCCGCTGGGGCTTCTTGTTTGCAACAGGTGTAACTTCCGAGGCCGCGGCCTTATCAAAGTACTCGTCCAAGGTGTCAAATCTGCCGCAGCTGGGCGTCATCGGTCCAACTTTGTTCTTGAGAGAGTTGCAGAGGCCTGCCCAGGCAATTTCGTAGAGGACTTCTTCATACTTCTGTAGATTCCACCCAGCCTGTCTCCAATTAGCTTTCACACGATTCGCATAGGCTCTGACCTATTCTTGTGGAAGTTGGATGAATTCCTGCATGAGCGTAATCACCGCCACGCGACGTCGATCCTTATCCCCATAAACCTTGGCTATCTCCTGTGAACAGAGGTCGAAGTCTTGTAGGCATGGGCCGGATTCTGCAGATAAGTCGCACGCACATTGCAAAGGGTCTGTCATCGCCGTCTGTCTGAGTGCCAGGTTTTGGTGATTGCTCCAGGTGTCCAGAACAGAGATGGCGTATTTGACGTAATGGGGTCCACCAGGTGGGAATAGGTGGCCGTGGGAGTTGAAATTCGAGCATAATGAGTCCAGAAATCGGTCCAGCTCGTTCGCACCGCCGCAGTACCGTACAGGGTCAACTTTCTTGTAGATATTCAGTCTTGGGCCTGTAATGCTTCGTTCGGCGCATTCGGCACGTTCGGCAGCCCATTGATCCCGTTCGCCAGCCATTGGTTCCTGTTCGGCCTCAATCCTCTCCGATTCGAGTTTCTGTTCGGCATTCCACTGGGCTTGATTTTCGAGCGGCATTTCCAGCATCAACCGGTTTTGAGTCGCCACGTCTAGACGATCCTCATCTGTGATTTGGGAACGGAGATTACCAATCTCGTTGTCGATCGCGCTATCTTCATCTCCTTGAGCTCTGAGGTCATCGTCGAGATCACCGTCATCATCAATCTCGGCCTCTGGTTAAACTGCTGCAGAAGCGCGTTCGCCTATCGATGCCGCTGTCTGCAGAGTGTCATCACTGTCATGGATGTCAGTGACGCGCAATTGAGTGCTAGTAAACTAGTGTGAAAGCATGTGGATCGATAAAATGCGGTATTTTGTGGCGACGCAGCAAAAGAGGTAAATCGCGAGATCCCGTGAGCGAAACATATCGAATTGATTAAGAGCGATAATAGTTCAAGACCGTATATCCGTATATGGCCGCGTATCTGAGTCTATGGAAGGATACCGTTGCACACATGGATGTGGTAATATACTAGAGTAGTAGATAGGTAAGATTGTCGCGGGCGATCTCTGAGAGATCGCGAGTCGTCTATATAAGGTTGCCGTTACCCGGCCCTGGACACGTCCGTGCCATTGACGATAACCTAATCATGACTGCCTTTACAGTAAAAGAGACAGCACCACGGTCATCGCCCCATTCTGTGAATGAGAGTGAACGCAGTGTCAACGATTTGTTGTTATGCAAGTACGATAATCAAACAGTGCTTTTGTCACTGTTAGGCATAACTGTTGTATTGGCAGCTTCTATTGGCAAAAGAGTCAGCTACCCGGTCATCACCGCAATCTGAAAATGTGCGTCAACGGACAGTCAACGATTTGTGGTTATGTAAGTAAGGTAATTATACAGTGCTTTGGTCGCTGTTAGGCATAATCAATGTATTGGCAGCTTTTATTGGCAAAATCGACAGCAACCCGGTCATTGCCCGATTCTGAGAATGAGCGTCAACGGAGTGTCAACGATTGGTGGTTATGTATGTACATCAATTGAACAGTGCATTGGTCGCTTTTAGGCATAATCGATGTATTGGCAGCTTTTGTTTGCAACAGACACAGCAATACAGTCATCGCCCCATCCTGAGAATGAGTGTCAACGATTTTCAGCTTCCCATCTTGGTTACTTTATGTTCCAATTGGTTGCATACATCCATTTATCAAATATTTGCAGCCTTTACTGGCAAAAACAACAGCACAATGCTCCCTGCCGCATTCTGAAAATGAGCGTCAACGGAGAGTCAACAGTCTTAGTTGTTGCATATTTGGTAATCAAGTCATCGCGCTAATCTTCGCATTCATAACGGAATTATTGACCCCCATCATTGGGAAAAATACCACATACAAAATGTAAAATACCGATTCCAAATCAATCTATATTGGAAGCTGCAAAGCATACAAAAACACATCATTGGTTGTTGAAAATGCCATTTTTATAAGATACAATTAACAAACTCCAAAAAACAAGATCATTATTTGAATCTATAGATGGACCCGCTGGGCGACCCGCTGAGAACCTGCCCAATTCAGACGGGTTGGTAGTTCACCTTTCAACTGTACCCGAGTTGACGGTTCTGGTGTATTGACAACCCGGACCGCAACTTTGGCAACGGTTTGGTTTGAACCTGGACCCGGACCCGAAGTGACGGTCCGGAACCGTTGCTAACACTACTCCCTAGGCACATTTGACACCTTGAACAAAATCTTCGATAAGGCCACGGCCTCAGAAGCTACACATGTCGAAAACATGAAGCCACAGCAGCAGCAACAACAGCAGCAACAACAGCAGCAGCAGCAACAACAACAGCAGACACAGCCTACGGACTGGTCTTCCAAAGGCAGCAAAGGACGCTTCGGGACATGCATCTCTGAGCCTGCTGACACCACCGGCGGGGGCAAATCTCGCCAACCGGGCTCAACCAGTCACGGCAAATCTGGCGGCGCAGGACGATCGTCAGGCCTACTGCCATCACGATGGATCGCAATGGAAATTGATGAAGGCCAATGTTCAACTGGCAAATGCCTACGAAGCGGATCGCCGAAACATAAGGCCAGCATCTGCCCTAAATACTCACGAGGAGGTAACCCACCACAGCAGGACCAGACATTTGCTCCAAACAGGGACTGAGGACAACAGATCAAACGACAGAGTCCTTCGATAATCCACAGCCGGAAAACTCATGGGCCTCAGTTGGCATTTGGCCCGATGGGCGTCATTCAATGAGGCAAGATGTGGCTTAGAGGGGTTGGCAATGCAGACTTTGACGGCAACGATGGACAGCATACAACCGCATCGGATCGCTTTGAAGTCAAGAGTGGTGTTGCAGAGCCCAAAAGGTCACATGTCAAGTCAGTACTTATGTGGCATGTCCAGACAGGACATGTCCCACAATATTTACCAGGTTTGGATCAGGGATGGAAATGGGGATATGCAATGCGTGCGAGCTGTGATCGATTCCGGCGCGATGACCATGTTTATGGTACCAAGACTGCAAGAACGATTTGGTCTAACGGATGAACAAGCATATATCATCACTGTACGGCTTGATGGGTAGGTAACTGCTCATGCGAGCAACGCTCGAAAAACAGCGTTCATGGTTCAGTGTATTGAGCACATATCTTCGGTCACAGAATCGGAGGTGCAAGTTGTGCCCATGCGGGGTTACGACTTGGCTTTGTGATTGCTTTGGTTCCAGTCCTTGAATCCTGATGTCGATTGGCAATGTGGTCGACATTTGGCTCTGCGAACACCAAGGGGAAGCGGACGTGGTGGCAGTGGACCGAGTTGACCATCAGGAATGCCCCAGATATCAACCAGGATCTATGGCTAGAGAGGAGGCATCTTCCGAAAGAGGTGGCGGTATCCCAGATATTCAAATACTTGAAGCAACTGCCTTTGAGGATGTACTGTCTAGTGAGTAGATCGTCGGGACATTCGGCCTGACAGTTGGGGATTGTTAAGGGCTGCTGGGAGCAACTGTGGAAGGCATCACTGATGGTGAGTGAGATAGTCCCCAGGAGTGGGACGGGCGAGCAGAGAGCAGCGGTAGGAGTTGCAGCAGAAGAGTGTCTACATGGGAACCATGAATGACTGCTACTGGCACGCCGACACACGAAAGGAGTTCTGTACAGTGGGGCTTGGCTCTTTCATCGGCAAACCATTTTAAATCAGGGCACCTTGATATTCCTCCATACCGCTCCATATATATATATTACAAATTCAGAACTAATGTTAGCAGATGGAGCCGGCACAACAAAAAGATGGTGACTACAGGCGATGGAAGACATATTCCGGCTATATATGGAGACGTTGTGAAGGTTTTCAGTAAAGCAAAGGCGGAGACACATCCACCACATCGGTCAACCAACCATCCAATTGATGTGAAGACGAGTGGTTACTTGCCATATGGTCGCATTTGACACCTATCGCAGTTCGAGTTGAGGACGTTAAAGGCTGCACTCGAGGCAAACCTAGCCTTCAGGTTTATGCTGCGGTTATCATCGCCGACTCTCTTTGCAAAGTACACGCATGCACAACTATTGCTTGTCTCTGCTATCATGCGCTGAACAAGGCGACGGTGAAGAATCAGAATCCCCTTCCGGTAATTTCAGAGATGCTTGAGAATGAGCGCGAGGTCAGCATCTTTACCAAGCGGGACCTCCGTGGGGCTTATAACCTCATCCGGATTCAGCAAGAAGATGATTACAAAACTGCTTTCCGAAAGGGTGATGGCCAATTGTAATACCAGCTCATGCCATTCAGTCTAACCAACGCCCCAGCTACTTTCCATGATTACATCCATGATTGCATACGACCATCCATTAACCACAATGCCGTATGCTACATCGATGACATATTCATGTATTCGTCCAATGACAAGGAACATGAGCAGCATGTGGGCCAAGCGCTGCCGCGCCAGAAACAATTCGGTGTCAATTGCAATGCAGAGATGTGTCAATTCAGAGTTTCGGAAGTCGGCTTCCTGGGGTTTGTTATGACACCCTTTGGAGTCGGCATGGAAATGGAAAGGATCTCTACAATCGAGGACTGGCCGACACCGCAATCGGGTGGAGACGTCCAGGTGCTCCTCGGATTCACGAACTGCTACCGAAGATTCATCTGAGAATATGGCAAGGTGACCTGTGCACTGACGCAATGACTACAGAAATCGGTAACATCTCCCGGCAAGAAATCGGAAGGCAGGGCCAAATGGGAATGGACTTGGGAAGCTGAGTTGGCATTCCAGAAAGTGCAAAGGACCATCATGGAGGCACTGATCCTCCTGCATTATGATCTGGGCAGGCCGATCCTACTCCAAATGGACATGAGTGGATTGGCAATTGCAGCCATCCTCAACCAGTGCGATGTTTTCCTGATTCTCGGGCCCATCAATTTGGACCCCTCGGAAGTCATCTCCAGCTCAACCGAATCATAACACTTATGATCGGGAGCTATTGGCCATTTGGGAAACAGTAAAATAGTGGCGGCATTACCTCAGAGGCGCCAATTACAAGGTCTTAATTTGGTGCGACCACAAAAATCTAGAATACCTCCAGACATCCAAAGTACTATCCAGAAGGCAAGCCAGGTGGTTGGGAATTCTTTCGGGTTACGAAATGGTTATCGAGCGCATGGAAGGCAGCATAAACCTGGGTGATGGCCCCTCGAAAAGACCCGATTTCATCGGCAATAGACATTGCCGTCCAGGCGGAATAGCTCTGTCAGTGTGGACGCGCTCAGTCAGAGCCGTCAGAGACACCCTGGTCGCAGATTACTCCGCGCCCAGCGTCAATACCACGCGTTGCGTTGCATATCTCCCTCCGATAGCCGTTTCGCTGTTTCTTCTCGCTCTGTCAGTCTCCGTTTTCGAACAAACACTCTGGCGTTGTGGCCAACTGTGCCCATACGGCGGAATGGGTAAGTTCCGTACACGCTTGCCTCAGGATTGCAATGCAGACCACAGAGGAGAAAGACATCATCGCATTATACGTAATACACACTCGATCTTTCCCATCTTTGGATCTCATTTGCTCTTTCCACGATTTTGTGGATCCACACAATAACATGAATCCTCGCGGCCATGTAGTATCATAACTTCTCACCCTTATCCTACGCTCCTCGAGCCAGGTTGACTCTTCATCATGGCCTGGAGAGATACAGAGGGATGACTCAACTTCGCGTTCTTAGGTGATGGTAGAGAAGATGGGACAAATCATCATGAGAAAATGGGACTTAGAAGAATTTCGTGTGCAAGTCAATTTACCAGGTCTGATACGGCCGGTGCAAGTCCCGATCCGGCATGTAATAACACCGATATGAGGTCTTCCCAACTCAATCAGGCAAGTCGTGCCACTGATTTCTCATATCCGCTCGTCTCCTCCACATCGTTCTCATCTTCATCCCCCATCTCTCTCTTTCTCATGCACATCTCAACCATCATCAGCAACCACCCTAATTTCCGTCTGAAACACCCGGGTGTTCCGGACGCCTCTGACAGCTCTGACAGAACCTGGTACGCTCTGACGGAGAATGACACGCTACCTGTCGCCCAGGCGAAGGGTCGCGTGGCTCACGTACCTCCTGTACTTTGTGGTGACGTATACGCATCATCAGAACGACACGTGTGTTACACTCTTCGCAGGGGCTGCAGTTATGCTGAAGCCGTTTACACACCGCCTGGCGATCGACGACCAGCCTGGGAGCACATGGGAGCGCCCGCGACATGTCAGGGTGCACCTCGAATCACAGTCATGTATTCAGTTTGTATTCTCATCTATGTATCTATGTATCTATATAGCTACCCATCTACACACACTATATCTGGACTGGCTGCGGTCTGCCGAAAATATACTCCCCGTCACCCCGTCCACCTCCGTTACCCCTTTGATCGAGCGTGTTTGAGATCCACTTGGAGACGGAGATTGAGTGAACTCAGAGATGCACTTGGAGGCCGTGATTGAGCGAGTTTGGAGATGCACTTGGAGGCTGAGATCGAGTGAACTCAGAGATGCATTCGGAGACCGGGATCGAGCGAGTCTGGAGATGCATTTGGAGGCCATGATCGTGCGAACTTGCAGGCCGTAATCGAGCGAGTCTGGAGATACACTTGGAGGCCGTGATCGAGCGAGCTGAGAGTTGCACTTGGAGGCCGTGATCAAGGGAGTTTGGTGATGCACTTTGCGGCCGTGATCGAGCGAGTTTGGAGATGCAATTGGAGGCTGTGATCGTGAGAACTTGGAGGCCGTGATCGTGCGAGTTTGGAGATACACTTGGAGGCTGTGAACGAGCGTAATTGGACCAGTACTTGGAGGCGGCCGATGGACGGCGCGCATGGACCCAATTCATCAGTTAGTTAACTCGCATGGGAATGGGACAAGGTGACTTTACCGTTGAATCTCCTATGGAGAACTGGCGGGTGGCGGTCGATCGGTAGGGAGGTACGCCGGAAGCTGAAGCTACATTCAGGGGTCAACTCGAAATCGTGAGAATGAAGGGACGACAGACAATCTTCGGTGTATGCTGTACTCAGTGTTAAATCATGATCATGGCATGGAGAAATAGAGAGCGATGAATTAACTTTGTGTTCTGCGATGATGATAGAGTTGTGGACGGGAAAGAGAGAGATGAGGGATCAAGATGAGAACGATATGGAGGATACGAGCGGCTATGAGAAATCAGGGGTACGACTTGCCTGATTGGGTTTAGAAGACCTCGTATAGGTGTCATCACCCGCCGGATCGGGACTCGTACCTGCCCTATCGGGGATGTTCAATTGACTCGCACACGAAATTCTCTTAAGTCCCAGTTTCTCATGATGATTTCCCCCATCTCCTCTGATCTCTCTCGTTTTTGTGCTCATCTCTACCATCACCTAAGAACACGAAGTTAAGTCATCCCTCTCTATCCCTCCATGCCATGATCATGACTTAACACCGAGTACAGCATACATCAAGTACAGCATCATCCACAGATCGACAGTCACCCACTCCCAGCCAGTTTCCCATCTCTCGGCGGATGTTGTTGTACTCAACTCTCTACCTTCAATTACAAGTTAACCAATGAATGGAGTCTCAGCTACCGTCGCGCCTCCGTCCAAATCGACCGCTTCCAAGTACTCCTCCGATCTCGCTCGATCATAGCCTGCAAGTGCATATCCAAACTCGCTCAATCACGGCGTCCCAGTGCATCTCTGAGTTCACCATCACGGCCTCCAATTGCATCTCGATACTCGCTCGATCACGGCCTCCAAGTGCATCTCCAAACTTGCTCAATCACGGCATCCAAGTACATCGTTAATGAGCGACGGCGGGTGTACGGGGTAACAGAGGTGGACTGAGCGACGGGGAGTACATATAGGGGAGACCCCGGGGTAGATAGACATCATCTCATTTTCATTCCATCCGGATCCACGCAATTGTGTGGATTCTCACGGCCAGGTAGTATCATATCTTCTCACTTTCTTCCTAGGCTCGTCGAGCTAGAACGGTTCTTTCGCACGAATCCCGTCGTGGCCAGATTGACCGTATGTAAGTATATAGATATACTTAAATAAGGCATTTTTCGCTACAACAAGCTTTCTAATCCAAACAGCACGATAAGTCGACAACAACGATAGCAATTGAAAAACGCACGGCGGCAATCGATTCTAGATGTCGAATAGACCCCGGAGCGAGCGTCCCAACACCAGCGAGACCACAGGAGGAGGGCGCGCACAGGGATCCACACAACGGAGTGGGTTCGCATAAAGGCTTGGCAGAGAACACGAGTGACGCGACGTGTTGACCAACGAGCAAGCGACGACGAGGACTAAGAGGCTTGCCTCACAGGAGTGATGACCGAATTCAGAGTGAGCATAAGGAGTGACCTGGATGCGGGAGAAGCTGAAAAGGAGAGGAGAGCCGCGCCTATGGACGTGGCAATGGGGATGGCGACGGCGGCGAGATACATCGCCGCGGACACTGCGGGCGCAGCCATATTTGAGCCGATGCAGAGAAACAAGAACGGAAAACGCAGAAGGAGGAGCGAAGCCCCGGCGGCCCCCAGCGACTGCAGGAGCCGCATGGAGAGGACGATACGACAGCAGGCACAGGAACCGACGCAGCTGCACCGAACAGTTGGACATTTCGCAAACCTGGTGCAAGCCCTGGCAGCCAGCGAGGAGGCACAGCGGCTGGCAATGATGACGTGGATGCAAGAGAGAGAGCAGAAGTGGGACGCCCTCTACGAGGACGACAAGGTGTGGGGGGCGGGCATCACGAACATGATCGCAAAGAACATGAAAGGGGTAGCACAAGGCCAGGAGGAGAGAGAGAGAGAAGTGACTGCGAGGACGGACGGTGGGTGGCTGGAGGCCTCCCAACATGCAGACACGACGCGAGAAGATGGACCAAAAGAGCGCCAGCAGCCGCAGCAGCCGCAGCAACCGAAGCCCAGGCCCAAACTGCAGCTCAAACTGCAGCAAAAACCGCAGCCCGTGCCCAACCCAAAGTCAGCACCCACACCCACACCCGCAAGATGGTGGGTGACCGTCCCACCCCGAGCCAACAGTCAGAAGGCACCTGTCTACCCAGGCCCAGGGGCAGGCCGAGGTCCCGCCCCGACGGCGGGATCAAGCATGGCAGAGAGACGCCTGATACTGAGAACAGACGAGAGCGTACCGCTCTCCAATAAAATGGACCAGGAAATCGCGTCAGCCATCAACAGAGCGCTCTTCCACCAGAAGGCACCGGCCCAAATTAGGATCATGAGCGCCAAAAGGAATGCCAAGGGCGCGATTACTCCAATCACGCACCCGAATGCGACAGCGGAGATGGCTCTACAGTACCGCGACATCATCATCACCGCAGCGAGGACGGTCGACAAAGGAGTCGTAGACGTCGAAGAGAATGAGTCCTGGGAAATGCTAAAGATCCACATAATCCCTCTCATACGATACCTGGGGAAGGGCACGGAAGGCCTGCCGAAGATACAAGAAGAATTCGAAGCGGACACCGAGGGAATAGTGATCGCCACCCAAGTAAGGTGGCTGGCGAACCCCTGTGCTATCAGGGAGAGGAGGTAAACGGAGAAATTGCCGCGTCATCGGTAGTCTTTGTCGTAAAGGGGAGCAAGATGGCACAGAGCTTAGTCAAGAAAGGCAACAAGGATGCGGGGGTATGGTACCGAGTCGAAACGTACACGAACGAAGGACCTGACAGCAGGTGTGAGCTCTGCTGCCGATGGGGCCACATCGCGAACAAGTGCGGCAGCAAGCCCAAATGTGGCTACTGCCCAGGCCATCACTGGACAAGCGACCACAAGTGCAATGTGGTGGGATGCACTGCAATGCAGGGATCACTCTGCGGCCACACGCTGGAGAAGTGCCCTGATTGCAAGGGAAATCACATCGCATTCAGCAGGAGGTGCGTGAAGAAGAGGGAAGCCACCGAAGGGGCCTGGCAGAGCCGAAAGATAGAGCTAGCAGGACGTGCGCCCACGAGTGCAGCTCAGGACATGGCAACGGGCTCGAACAGTGTGATGCTTGGCTCTAGGCCCCAAGGGGTGGCGGAAGGAGGGGGAGACGAGGAAGAAGACATGGCGGATGTGGACGAAGAAGAAGAGGAGGCAGCGGGGGAGGCTAGAGACATCACGATGGCCGAGACCAAAACTGAGACGGCGACCAGGACGGCGACTGATACCGAAACTGAGATTGGAACGGGAGTCCGGGTTACCGATGATTAGAGTGATCCAGCACAACTGCGCAAGGTCATACGAGTGGCCCATTGCGGTGCTGGAGACGGGAGTCGAACACAGGGTGGACGTAGTGTGCTTGCAGGAGTCACCCAGAGAAAGAGGAGAGATTGGGATCAGCCATTTGGCATACGAAATAAGAAAAAGAAAAAGGGTTTGGACGGTGATACAGAAGGGGAGTGCCTTGGTGGTTGATGAGCGGACGGATCTGGGCAGAGAGGCCTATGAGGATGTTATCACTACCGACGTCAGAAGGAGAGGTGAAAAGATCACGAGTATTGTCAGTATTTAGAATCAAAAAGACGCGCGGTCGGGAGAGAGCCCAGCGCGAACGTTGCACTCGTAGTGAGTCATTCGGCAGGGCGGCACTGTCCTCGCAGGAGACTTCAACTCCCACAGTAAACGATGGGACCCAAGATGCCAAGTGCAGCGAGATGCTCCCTTCTGGGAAGGCGTGATTGACGAGAATGGACTGGAGATTGGGAATGACGGCAGGCCCACCCACCATTGGACAAGAGATGACCAGGAAGGCGAGTCGGTCATTGACCTGACGTTGGCAAATCGACCAATTGTAAGGTGGACCATACTGGCCGATGAACACGCCACTGGATCCGACCATGAGGCCATAGAATTGGAGGTGGGAGTAGACAGGCAGGAGGAGGCGGATCATGAGAGGGTAGTAGGGTGGAATTTAGCGGCAATGACGGAGGAGGACGCGAAAGCAGCGGAGAAGCTATGGATCGAACTGGCGAAGGAGAGGATTCAACTAGATGCAGAGTGCACAGAGGACGAGGTGGAGCAGGAGGCCGCATGGTGTCAGGAAGCAATGAGCAGCGTTCTCGACGCCACGGCAAAGAAAATCAGGATCTGTGTCAGGTCAAAGTGGTGGTGGAACGCTGACATCAAAGAAAGAAGAAGGACGGTCGGGAGAGAGAGAAGGAGAAGCCGGCACTCGGAGGAGGCTGCCCGGGCGAAGGCAGAGCTTCAGAAGTCGATCCGGCAGTCCAAGAGACGAATGTGGGGCGAATACCTGCAGAACCTTAGGGGAGGCTGGGTGTGGAGAGCGGCGCGATACGCGAACCCTTGAGCGGGCACGACCATGGAGGCCTTAACAGAAAGAGATGGCAACCAAGGAAACACATCATTGGAGAAGGAGGAGATGCTGAGGCACGAATCCTTTCCCCTGAACGACGGTGACCAGTACTACGAACTACCTCCAGCGGGAAGCGCGCACACACGGGTCGCTGAGCAATCAGTCGAATGAGCCTTGTTTTCTCAGTCGGTCAAGAAAGCACCGGGAGCAGACAAGCTTTCTGTTGGCGCTATATGGCTGCTCCAGAAGTGGCACGAAGAGAGGATCTTGAGGCTGACGAGGGCGACAATTCGCATGGGGAGACACCAAACGGTGTGGAAGCAGGGTAGCGGAGTGGTGTTCCGCAAGCCTGGCCATGACGACTATACAACGCTGAAGGCCTACCGCTCGATCTCGCTGCTTAGCTGCCTGGGAAAAGTGGTTGAGAAAGTTGCCGCGGAGCTGCTGTCAGAGGAGGCCGAAAGAAGGGGGCTACTGAGCGACGGACAACTCGGGACCAGGAAAGGACGGTCAGTCATCGATGCAGCGGCCATCATGGTCGACAGAGCTCACGCAGCGTGGACAAATGGCCACATAACAGGTGTGCTTCTCATGGACATTAAAGCAGCCTTCCCAAGCGTGACAAAAAGAAGTCTAGTCAACTTGAAGAAGGTCAGGCAAATGGACGGAGACCTCGTACGATGGACAGAGAGCTTCCTATCGCAGAGTACGGTGGAGATGATAATCGAGGGCAACGCCATGGAAAGACACCCGGTGGAGGCAGGAGTCCCACAGGGCTCACCTGTGTCACCGATCCTCTTTGCGATCTACACCTCAGGACTAATCAAGTGGGTCGAAGAGTATGTATCAGAGGCCGAAGGGCTATCCTTTGTAGACGACCTCGGCTGGGTGGCGACCGGAAACGATGTCAACCATGTCATCTCGATACCCGAGAGATGCGCAGCAAAGAACATCGAGTGGTCAAGCAGATGAGGGCTACAGTTCGACACTGCAAAAACCGAGTCGGCGCTGTTCACGCGCAGACGGGGCAACAGGGAACACCTCTGGCCACAACTGACAGCAAAGATAAGATTGGGAACCGGGTCCATACGATTCAACGCGCAGGCAACACGCTGGCTGGGTGTCCGGATGGACCCGCATCTGACGTTCAAGGAGCACCATAACCGATGCATGAAGAAAGCCAGGGCAGCAGAGGCCAGACACCTATCGCTTACCAAGACATACAGCGTTGTCCCTGAGAGCGTATGGGCCGTCCAAGTGGCGTGCGTCCAAGCGGTCGCCCTATATGGGAGTGAGCCCTGGTGGGACCCCAGGGACGTAGGCAGGCGAGACGACCTCCAACTCCTCCCCAATCGACAAGCCAGGTCCATCCTGGGCGCGCTGCCCACAACCCCGCGAGGCGAACGAATGAGCGAGTCAGGGCTTACACCGGCGCCGGTGACGTTAGACTCCAGACAACAGCGATTCGCTGCGAGACTAGACAACGCATGCATCAGCCAGCTAAAGGAGCTACACAGCAACCCCTCCTCCGGGGCACCGATATGCAAAGTAGTCAACCAAGAGTATGAGCATGGCCGGACAATCGAAGGCATGAGCTGGCCGGCCCCGGGCGCAGAACCAGCTGTCAGGACCACCATACTGGACGACACCCCTTCAGCCAAACGCGCCGCCCAGCGCTGAGCGACGGAGAAAGAAGCCAAAATCGGAGCGGGGGTCTAGATGTGGTGGACAGATGGATCGCGCTCAGACGATGGCCGAGTGGGAGCCGCTGCGGTGTGTAAACACGGAAATGAATGAATGGAGGCCTCGCCGCAGCTTTCTTGGCACCGGATGTATGGAAGTCTTCGACGCCGAACAGTGGGCGATCGGGCTTGCGCTTGATGTGGCGATCGAGAAGAGAGACACACTGCAGGTGCATGGAGTGATGACAGTGGCAGACTGCAGCGACTGACAGGCCGCAATTCGACGCGTGGCACACCTAGAGCCGGGCCCAGGGCAGCGACTGTCAAGGCGGATCAACAGAAGGGCGCGTAGTCTGCTCGCCCACGGCATCGCATCCGAGATCTACTGGGTCCCGGGACACTCCGGCATCCCCGGAAACGAAGCAGCAGACCGCCAGGCCAACTTCGCCCGAAACGCGAGCGGAAGCACAGTGATAGAGAGGCCATACACCTCGGCCTCAATCTGGGCCAGACAAATCTCCGAGGGAAGGTCCGCAGCGAAGGCGGAGTGGGAGGCCGACAAGTCCAGCAAGCACTTCAGCTACAGAGTCAAGGGCAGGGCGGGGACCAAGAGACCTATCCCGATGACAAGCGTGAAACCGCTGGACGCCAGGTTCCACTGACTGAGGTCCGGGCATGCCCCCACTGGGGTCTACCTAAAGCGGTTTGGCCACCGAGATCACGACATATGCTGTTGGTGTGGAGGGACTGTGGCCCAGACTCGGGAGCACCTCTTCTGCCACTGCAGCAGATGGAAAGACCAGCAGAAGACTCTCTAGAAAACAGTGGGACAGACAACAGGCTGGAAAGCGGGCAGATGCCGGCACGTGCAGATCTCTGAGCTTTTCACCATGGAGGAGTGCCACCAGGCGGTGATGGACGTTCTGGCGGCCACGGAGGTGGGGAAATTTCCCCCCAAATGAAGGAGCGGGATGGCGCGGGCTGAGGGCTTGGAGGCTCGGGGGCGGCGCTGGCGGCAACGGGATTATACTATTCTTTCTTTCTTTCTTTCTTTCTTTCTCATCCTTTTGGTCTTTCTCTTATCTTTCATTTGTCAGCGGGGACGAAGGGTAGCGGGGAGGGAGCTCCGCCATCCAGCCAGCTCGCCCGGAGGCGGAGGGGATATCAGGGTCCTGTCCTACTCTACTTAGATTCAATACAGTATGATTAAACAACAACAACAACTTAAATAATGCATGCCATATTATGAGGTAGCGAATCTTGCGACTGTAACAAGGACGAATATGATAGACGAAATGCCTTGTGCTTATGGAACCCTAAGAACCACTGCTTTGAGAATACGGCACCAAGTCTCCCGCAGAGCTGCGCAGCGGTCTCAGCTGCTCCAAAATTTGACTATCCTA
>Ga0307512_10000830_pt1 | contig 45598 bp, 45 predicted proteins | sample 14_EM_MG_FD_200267 | JGI IMG/M metagenome (GOLD analysis project Ga0307512, IMG submission 200267) | Populus trichocarpa ectomycorrhiza microbial communities from riparian zone in the Pacific Northwest, United States - 14_EM | ecosystem: Host-associated > Plants > Roots > Unclassified | place... | reverse complement strand
CGACGATGAAAAGAACAAGCTCTAGCAGCGAACAGTCAGATACCTACCAGCGGAAGAAGACCTTTATTTATTATTGAGTTTTTATGATACCTATACCTATTATTATTATTATAAAAATATACTAGCATACGTACGGCAGCACCGTACCTTAAGTATCCCTTACGCTTATACGAATATCAATTACTTTCGAAAACAAATCCGACGTTGTAGTTTACGCCTTCGAGAAAATTATATCTTACGCCAGAGGAACTCAGCAGATCTTTGTGGCTCAGTGCGTCTGGTGGCTTGCTTCGATTATCGGCCTCGAATCTGGATTAGTCATTCATATCGATAATCTACGAAAGCGTGAATCTTCAGCGACATTGGAGAAAGGTGTCGGAAATATTCATCCTGATAGAATTCAGCAAATTCCATCCGAGAGAGCGATCTCGTCAACTCCTAGGGATCTTGCGGAGGATTTACGGATTGATAGAGTATTGGAAGCAGCCGAGAAGTGTATATCTTCAAGTGAAAGACTTAGGAATACCTGGCAGAGGAATCGGATCAATCCTCTACCTCAATCGAAGAATCAACTTAAGAAGGCCCGGAAGGTCAAGCGTCTCCAAGAAGAAAATAGGAAAAGCGAAGTCGAAAGAAATAAGCGACTCCAGGATATAAGGGAACAGGTTATAAAGAACCTTAGTCAAGAATAGGATCTAGGGCAGTACCTAAGTATAAATACTTAATATCGTAGTACCCCCCTAACAGAAGCATCATCAGTTGTAATATCAAGCAAACGGCCGTCAGTAGGCTCAACACGCTCAAGCACGTCCTTCAAATGTACGGCTAGCCTTGCACCCGTATGTTGGCCCTTGACCTATCATCCTCAAATTGCTTTCGAAACTGGACAAGAATAGGCGATCAACCTCATCGGAAGCAAGTTGAACTTCACGCAATGCCCAGTATCGATCCATATAGTACGCAATGACCAATGTTATGGCTAGTTTGTTCAAAGATGTCCAGCCATCCAAAGCTAAGGTAACCTTATTACGTGACAGCAATTGTGTCTTAATTGCATCCACAGTCAGTGCATATTCCCTCCGGAAAATGATGCGAAGAGTCATAGTCGACGGCAGCACTAGGTCATTGCGTAATGCCTTATATGACCGTCATAGCTCTAGATTAGATATAGCGTTCCATGGAATATGAGCCGAAACAAATCCTAACATTAGGTAGCGATTACACGTGACTTGGAGAAATTCAGAGGTTTCAAAGTCGTTAGCTACCGGTTTAGAACATTGTGTCTGTCATTTCGGTCAATATGTATCAACCTGGATGTCAAATATGATTTGACTCTGCGAACATATTATTGTGATTCCTTGACTTCCTTGCCTCTTCAGGATGACCAAAGCTGTTTCATCAACCATCGAACTAGTTAATTCTGTAACCTCTGACCCTGTTAATTCGGTTGACTTTGCGATGTGAGCTTTTACCAGCAAGTGTTTCCCGATTGAGCTGTTCCCATGTTCTGATGGATGGCAAAGAACTTGATGACAAACAATACATCTGATGCCAGGGCTGCTGATCTCCTCAATTTTGCATTGTAAATAGAATCGCCATGAAGGCGCATGTCTGGAATTGGTCCAAGCAATGAGCCGCATCGAACCTGCATTCATTGAAGCCCACCAAGCATCGAAGACAATTTGTAAAGTAAGGTCGCTCAAATCACGAATGAAGACACATCCATCTCTGGAAGAGATCATAACCTCGAGCAATGAGCTGGCTAAAGATTTTCAATCAGACATGGCCGTAGGAATTAGAAATCTGGGTAATCCGACTTGACAGACTGCCGAAAGTCACGATAGAGTAAAGCAGACTGCGGGTTCATAAATCTTGACTCTACAGCCACAACCAAAAAACTCAGACCTGTGAGACATTGCATGCATATTTGTGAAGTTTTATACAAGGACATATTGAAAAGACTGGCCGCATAAGATTCAATTCTGTAACAAAGCGATGCAGTCAATTGCTGTGTGGCTTACAGAGCCCCAACAAAAGTTGTTGACGCTCGGCGGGCGCTAGATTGTAGGAGGTGGATACAATATCGTCAGTAGCATTTTTGCCGGTAAAGGTTGAGGATAAGTTGATCATGGGTTAACTGCTTTCCGTAGCCTTTAGATTATCCAAGATGCAATACCAAAAATTGTTGACACTCTGTTGACACTCATTTTTAGGAGGTGGTAACGATATTTTCACTCACGTTTTTGCCCATAAAGGCGGCCGATACGTTGAATATGGCTTAATGTCAATGCACAGCGCTTTGATTGTACATGATGCAAGACCAAAAAGCGTTAACACTTCGTTGACACTCATGTTTAAGAGGTGGCAGCGATATCGTCGCTGCCAATGTTTTCGATACAGGCGGCCAAAACTTCGATTATAGATTAGTATCGTCGCACAGCTGTTTGATTATCCAAGATGTAAGAACAAAACTCGTTGACGCTCAGTTGACGCTCATATTCAAGAGGTAGTAGCGATGTCGACGCTAGCATTTTTGGCCTTAAAGGAGGCCAATACTTTGATTATGTGTTACAACGACCATGTCTTCTGTTTGATTATCTGACTCACAAGACCAAACATCGTTGACGGATCATTGACGCTCATTTCCACGATTCGTCAACGAGCGTGTCACTATCTTTTTTGCTTTCAAAAACTGCCAATGCAATCACTTTGGAAGATTGTTACTATGCAGCTGTTTGTTGGCCGAAAATGTCAGACTAAAAATCATTGACACTCCGTTGACGCTCAACTTAATGACATACTGACAGTCACTGGGTGCTTATCAATTGTATGTAAAAATGCATATAGTCGTCATTGGCAGCCAAGAAATCGTTTCAATGTATAAACATTTGCATCCAAATGCTTCCAAGCTTCTCAATTTCTGATCCACCACTAGACACATTATCTGAGTGTTAAATGACATTGGGCCATCATGGTCCAGCTCTTTCAGCCGGAAATTAACGGTATATAAATCCGTACACTAGTTTTTGATATAGTTAGCCCGACTTCCCCACCTGTCCCCATCCAGCTCATTCTCTGCAATTTCCATGACCTACCATGAGCAATTTTCAACATCTCGAATATGTGCACTAGCTCTGTGCAGCAAGTTATCCAGATGGATCCATGATTGTATGCACCATGACGGTCGTCATTCATTCAGATTCATCTTGCGCTTTGAATGCTGCATCTGTGACTCGTACGACATCACTGACTTATATTATGTTAGTGAGATTCGTTTGTAATGTAGTGTAAAATGTCTGACTTAATAGTGATGGCCAGGACGATATCACGTTCATTGGTCATCAGTCAACAAGATTTGCAGTCCAGAACATTGGTATGTCCTGTGAGACCCTTGCACATGCATATATGAATTATCAGGTCTCACACTTTGGTCACTGAAATCAAGTAAAAGCTGACACGTAGCAAAATAGGTACAGGTATTGCATTTCAAATTGATACATCGTCACAAAGGACAATTTGTGTATTCATTCCTCTGGCGACGCAGGAGCCATCACTATGTCCTCATCGGAATCCGATTTGTATATGGGGATTAGCTTGGGACGCAATAGACAGGGGTTGAAGCTTACGGGTCCAACATGCTTGGATTGCTGAATTTGTGACCAATCTGGTATTGGGGCGGGTGGGAGGGACGGAATGCGATCATGTGACTGCGGTTTCTGCAAACCTAGCCTCATATGACTAGTCCCTGGTTGAGAAGTCACTTGCGGCATTTTCAGTTTTCCGGGGATGCTATCAAGAGTCTCCCGAGGCTCACTGAATGTCGTCGGCACAGATGACGCTGCATCATATGCCGTTTGCGGTTGAACAACAGCCAGAACCTTCAAGGCAGTTGTCCCGTACTTCATATATCTCTCACAGAAGTCGTCAGCTGTGTCTCCCCAGCCTGGTTGTCTCAATTCATTAAGCTTCATCTTCTTGTGCCACAAATGCTCCATGGCATACTATACCATTTTAGAGATTGTGCCCATCACCGACCCGGGGTTGTCAGCTTCGCTAAGCTTGCCCCCCGCAGGATCATCTCCAGCATCATCCTCCTGTTCCCCATCCTCCCCAGCATCAGAACTAGCAAGATCGCTCAGACTATCTCTGATGCCGTTCAATATCTCCTCAAATGATGTGACAGGCTTCGTGGTTGTCAATCCCCCCTTTTCAGCAGTTCTCATATCATCCTGCTTCTGTCTAATTGCTGTCTCTGCGTCTTCAACTCGCTTTGTTGCTGCAGTGATCTCTCTTTCCCCATAATCCTCGATCCATTTCTCCTTCTCTTCCTTGCTTAAGAACTGTGTTTCTCGTCGATTCCCCACCACTAGCTTCTTCTTTTTCGATCGCAGCCTACGCAACGCTCCAAGAGCTCAGACCCATTCTGCTTCCAAGCCGCTTTTGCCCTGATTCGCTTGATAATGTCGTCGTGTGGAATGCTTTGTAGATTTGCTGTATTTGCCTGCCGGTAGTGGCGAAAGATTCTTTTTCGGAACATTGACCATTGGATTTTGCGTTGACTTTGTTGATGGACGAGATGATGGATGTTGCAAGATATGGACCACATAGAGCCAAGCTGCGTCGTTTATGTTGAGGTTGGAACTCTTATTCGACTTGAACAAAGCAAAATCTGCGTTTTGACCGTCACAACAGTGGGAATAGCAATGCTTACCGTACATCATGACCTGATGTTTAGCGTCTGTATCAGGTAAGATCCCAGGGATTTCTTGAGTCAATCATCAGCAGACGTTATTTCCGACAAAGAATGTACTGTTTCTATCACCCAAACACGACATTCAGATGGTCGTTCACCGTGATTTATCCCTGTAAACAAACACACAACACCAGACCAGCTTTGTGCAAATCGCACGACAGTGGGCAACCCATGGAACCGGCAGCTATGCGCAACAGGATTCATCATGTGTAGAACGTGCAAGTTGGCTGTTACGCATGCCATTTTCACTTGAAGCTAACTATATATTCCTCAGGACTTCCCACTTCTTTTCGTTATGTTTTTCCTTAGGACTTCCCCCTTTGTTTCGTTATCATCATCTCGTCACCTCCACAGCAGCAAACCGTGGCTGCACAAACACCTCTGGAAGTTGAGCATGGAACAGAATCGAGCAGAACGATGGGCGCTTCTGCCATACACCACCCACCGAAACCGACCTACAATGCAGACACCACTCAGCTCACCGCGACGCTGCAAATGCAGCCACCGAAAACATTACCGTGGATGCAGAGTGAAATATTGTCCGTAAAACCGGGAGCAGCAAGAACAAGAAGCAGCAGGCGATCAGATGTGAGTATAGTCAAGTCGAGGTGGACGACCGTCAACTAAGGAGATAAGATGCACCTGGTGTATGTAGAGAGCTGCGTGACCAATTTCTAGCCACCTGTAATGGGAAACCTCCATGGTTGACCAAGGCATTTGTCCGCGCAGTCCGCAAAGTTCAACATCATGATGTTGTCAGCTCTGGGATTTTTGCGGACCAATTTAGTGACAAGAATCCCCGAGAGTGGACCAAACAGGCTTTAACCACATTAGAGGATGCTACGGAAGCATACATGGTTCAGGTATTGGCCGAATCCAATATGTAGATGCATCTACTAATTTCGTTGCAGGTTTTCAACATGCCTGCAACTATGGCAAGGCAAGGAGGTCGGGTACAGCTAGAACAGTCTGAAATGCGCCTGGCTTCCAATATGGCCAAAATGGCCAAAAGGGGGTGATTGTGCGCCGCAAGAGAGGAAACGCTATTCCTAATCAAGAAACCTCGGGTGGAAGTCCAAGAAGTGAAGAAGCGGGTAGTTGAGTTTGCTAGGCATAAAAATGTGAAAGCTGCAATGGAAAGACACGCAGCTAAGCTTCAGGAAAATCAGACGGACGGCTGCCTTCCTTGGCACAATGGCACAGTACAGAATCTCGAGACACGCTGGTGATGCAAAGGCACGGGTGCACCTCCTCCAGAGCGACTCAGACAGCCGACACCAGAACCGACGCCACAGCCACCCAAAACGCCACTTGTTCCACCTGGTAACAATGACGCAGCTCATCTATCTGAAATCAAAGCTGTGCAACCCGGATCTGTGTATATACATACTCCTCGTCCCAGTGCTCTATGTCTCAATCATCATGCATATCCCAAGGATCGCAAGCGTGATCAAGATTTTGATCCAGATTTGCTGACTGATGAAGAAACATCCACTGATTAGTACACTATCTGCTGCGTGGTAATGCAGCTGACATCCATTTTGCAGACAACAGCAGCCAATTGAGCGAACCTGACAGTGAAGATGAGCATTGATCAAATGAAATGAGATTTTTGAGTGTATTATTATCTACAATTAGCTGACAGTTTAAAGTATATTATAAAGGATATATTTATATGTAGTATTAAAGAACAATGTTTTGATGAAGGTGAAAGTATATGAAGACAGTACAAAGGCTGCCAAAACACCATTAATGACATATTACACCAAAATAAATGATAACCTATTGTGGATACGCCCATGGCAAAATGAGCCTCAACGAAGCGTCAACAATATTTGGTCATACATTATTGGTAATCTGCCTGGCGATCGGCTGAGACGATTCAGAAATGCGGTATTGGCTGGCTTTATAGGCAAAAGAGCGAGCCTTATGCTCGCTGCCTCATTCTGAAATTGAGCGTCGACAGAGCGTCAATGATTTTTGGTCTTGTAAGTCGGGTAAGTCAAAAGCGATATGGTCGTTCCTATATATAATAAAAGTATTGGCCGCCTGTATAGGGAAAAAAGAGAGCGACACGCTCCGTGCCCCTGCATGAAAATGGGCGTCAATGCAGTGTCAAAAAATTTTGACCTTTCATCATCGGTAATCAAAGCGCAACACGAATGTCACTTTCTACATGTGATGTTCTGACGGGTTTTCTAGGCGAAAACAGTCATGAACTCTCTGTTGCATGATTGTACAGGAAATTGGTTGTTACTATCCAGGAGGCTGTCGCGGGAATGTCCCTTGCTTATCTGCCTTGACAGGCTGCCAATTCCTCCATAAGAGAGGTTTGCAATCATGCGCCACTTATATTACCCAAGATGCGAGACCTTGAATTGTTGATGCTGATATGGCACTCATTTCCACAATGGGGCAGGGAGCCTGTCGCTTCTGCTTTTGCCTATACAGGAGGCCAATACATCAGTTATGACAAGCTGCAACCATTGCCCGCTCTGATTACCCAGGATGCAAGACCTAAACTCGTTGACGCTGCGTTGACGCTCATGTCCAGGATGGGGCAGGGAGCCTTTCTCCAATTATTTTGATCACAAAGGCGGCCTGTTCATCCAAAAAGAACAACGACATGTGATCGTTAATATTTTACGATTAACCGTAAGATATCTGATTGCTACCATATATTGAACAACGCAAAATGCCAAACCGGAGATTCGACCCGACGGTTGATGGGTACGGGTCTGAGATTTGACCGCCAAGACTCACTGGGTTGGGATTTTGTACGGTTTTGGAACAGAACCGAAACATTTTTCCGGTCCAATCCAGGATCATTGGTCGGTTACCCGGAGCAGTTGCTAACACTATCCGGATGGCATTCATCAAACTCATCACATCACAATACAGTGCCCTGGTACCACGCTTTTCCATCACCGTCTCATCCTCTGGATCTTCAGGCGCAGCTGGAAACAGCCAGATCGTCTGAAAACACCAGTCATAGAGTGAATGGAATCCCAGCATCGCAGTGACCAGAGGTTTGCTTCCAATTTGAACATTCATCGCAATTTGCCAGCCCAAATTGTTTTTCGTCGGTATCGATGGGATTCATCAACAATCCAGAAACTCCGTGGGCAGTGTGAGTTTCAGCCATCGCTTGATGGTTTCGCTCTCAATGTTAAGGTATCTGCGACACAAGCGGAATATTCCATCCGTTTTCCAGCTTGTCAATTCTGGTGTTCAGATCCTGTTGGGTGATATTCGAATTGTCTGGGTGCAACAAGGTAATGAGTTTGAAATCGGTTCCATATTTCATCACGTTGATGGAACTGTTGAACGTCTCTGCAACCCCAGACATTTTCAGCACCAGGATTGGTTCAAAGGCTGATGTATGCGGTGGATGCCTCTGCAGTGGAGTTGACTGGATTTCTGAAAGGGGGCTAGGCGCTGAATTCTGTCTCCGCAACAGATTAGACACCCGTTCGTCACAGATGATCGTGGGACAGGTCATCACGAAAATGTATCTTACTCACTGGGAGCCTCCAGGAATGTGTGGGAGAATGTGGAGTGTGAACATAGATGCGTTGAGTTCAGGACAGTATCAGACCCTAGGAGGGCATTCCGGCGGGCCTTCAGAGTAACAGATACCTCTGATGATGGGTACGGGAGTACCATGGGAGTGATTGTGAAGGGTTTGAGAACACCCTGGAGCGCTGGAGAGCACTTTGGGTGAACCTTGGAGCACCGGCGACAAGTTGAGGTGGGCCGACGACAAGCCTCGGAGCGACGGTGACATGTCTGTGAGCACCTTGAATCACGGTAGAGCAGTCTGGGAAAACCATCTTCCTTGGGAACGCTGGTGGTGCGTCTGGAAATCATAGCTACTACTTATCGTTCAACAATTTTCAAAACTCATGTCTTCAGTTTGTATTCTCATCTATGTATCTATGTATCAATGTATCTATGTATCTATATAGCTACCCATCTACACACAGTATAGCTGGACTGGCGGAAGGCGGAACTTAGGATGAATTCAAGGTGCGCCTGGAAATACCGATCGGGTGAACACAGAGATACACTCCAATGCAGTGATCGAGCGACTCTGGAGATGCACTTGGAGGCAGTAATCGAGTGTATTTGGTGATACACTTGGAGTTCCTGATCGAGTGAAGTGCAAGATGCACTCCAAGATGGCGATCGAGCAAGGCTGGCGATGCACTTGCAGGCCTTGCATGTGCTAACCGGGAGGCAGCAATTGAGCGAGTTTGGAGATACACTTGGAGGCCGTGATCGAGCGAGTTTGGGGATGCATCTGGAGGCGATTATTGTGCTACCTTGTGGGCTCAAATCGAGCGAGTTTGGGGATGCAGCGGGAGGCCATGGTTGTGCACACTTAGAGGCCGTAATCGAACGAGTTGAGAGATGTACTTGGAGGCCGTGATTGAACGAGTGGGGAGATGCACTTGGACGCCCTGATTGAGTGCGATTGGACGGGTACTTGGAGGCGGTTGATGGATAGTGCGCCGGGTGCTGAGACCATATTCATCGGTTCGTTAACTCGCACCCATGGGATTGTGACAATGTGAAATTACCTGTGAACTCTCATCAAGAGCGGGCTGATGGCGGTCGATTGTGTAGGGAGATATGCCGGAAGCTGAAGCTACATTCAGGGGTCAACTCCTAATCATGAGAATGAAGGGGGGACAAACAATTGTGGGTGGATGGCGTACTCAGTGTATGCTGTACTCGATGTACGCTGTACTCACTGTATGCTGTACCCAGTTCATGCTGTACTAGTTGACAACTCAAGATCATGGCGTGGAGAGAGAGAGAGGAATGACTTACCTTTGTGTTCTGAGATGATGGTTGAGTTGTGGACAACAATGAGAGACATGGGGGATGAAGATGATAATGATGTGGACAATACGTGCGGATATCAGAAATCAAGGGCATGATATGCCCGATTGTGTTGGGAAGACCTTGTCTTGGCATAATTACACGCCCGAACGGAACTGGGACCTGCTGTATTGTGGATGGTAAAGTGACTCGTACACATGATTCTCTTACATCGCAGGTTCTCATGACGCTTTCCCTTATACTGTCTCATTTCTCTGTGTCTCATCCTCAACTCTACCATCACCTAAGAAAATGAAGTTCAGTCATTCCTCTCTATCTCTCTATGCCATGATTGATAGTTAACACCGAGTACAGCACACACCGAGTACAGCATTCACTGAGTACTGCATACACCGCGTACAGGCATCATCCCAAGATTGACTGTCTCCCGCTCCCAGCTAGTCTCTCATCTCTTGGCAGACCATGTTGTACTCAATTCCCTACATTCCCACAATTACGAGTTAAGCAATGAATAGAGTCTCACCTTCTGTCGCACCTCCCTCCTGAACTACAGCCTGCAGTTTGACCGCCTCCAAGTACTCCTCCAATCTCGCTCGATCGTGGCCTCCAGGTGCATCTCCAAACTCAGTCAATCACAGCCTCCAAGTGTATCTCATAACTCTGAGGATTGCTGCCCCCAAGTTCGGATGATCAATGCCTCTAAGTGAATCTCCAAACTCGGTCGAACAAGGTCTCACACTGCATCTCCACACTCGCTCGATCACAGCATTCACTAGTGTCTCTAACCTCGGTCAATCGTGGCCTGCAAGTGCAGCTCCAAACTCGCTCAATATCAGCCTCCAAGTGTATGTCCAAGCTGGGGCGATTACGGCCTCCAAACTCGCACGATCATGGCCTCCAAGTGCACTCCAAACTCACACCATTACGTCCTCCAGGCGCATCTCCAAAGTTGCTCAATCTCAGCCTCCTAGTGTATGTCCAAACTCACTCGCTTACGGCTTCCAAACTTCCTTGATCACCGCCTCTGAGTGCATCTCCATGTTCACTCGACCACAGTGCGGTGAAACGGTGAAGCTAGATGGCAGACAGCCCATCATCAAAACTCCGCCACACCTCTCATGGTATCCGACGGGACAATTGGTGGGAAACAGCGATTCTAGCCTGAGGAGCATCGGATGCAGGTGAGAGGATATGTAGGGATACCCTGCCTCGCTGAACCACACACATTGCGTGGATCTATCAACGCTTTGCAAGAGTGAGTGAGGATCCACACAAATTTCATGGATCTACGAAAGCTCGGCAGGAGTGCATAAGACCAAGAGCTAGGAAAGATAGAGTGTGTCTTGCGTATAATGAGATGATGCATATCTACCCCACGGTCTCCAAAATATATACTGTCTGTGGCTGAGTCCATATCCGTTATCCCTGTATCTCCGTATATATATATATCAGGAGACTTAGATAATACATGCCATATTATGATGTAGCGAATCTTGTGACGGTTATAAAGACCAATATGATCAACGAAATGCCATGTGGTTATGGAACCCTCAAGCACAACTGGTGTGAGAATATGGCACGAAGTCTCCCGCAGAGCTTGTGCAGAGGTTGCAGCTACTCTTGACGTCTTCCGCCAACCTACGCAGAGGTATCAGCAGCTCCAAAATTTGACTAATCCAATAGTCAAATCTTGTAGCATCCTGAATGCACCTCTGTCACTGCAGGTGCTTTCAGGAGCATGTGAGAATGCTCTTGCAGAGTCTGAGAGCACTTTGCAAAACATCAGGGGGGGCTGGGAGCACCTGGATGTACTTAAAAGCACTGCTCAGGGCAACCAGAGTGTCTGGAAGGTTTGCGTATGGTTTCCGGACCAAATTACATTTTGCTGATGTTGTTCCGTGCCAGATTTACCCACTCTTCAAGGCTATTTCCCCACAAAATCGACAATGGTAACCCCATGTCATCATTCTCAGTCAGCAGTTTGCATATCATTGCCGCTGCCACTGAGGTGAAAGTCTCGCCAAGATCCATTTCATCTGCCACCTGCACTCCTGGCATATCAGAATCCCAAACCAACCTCCTCACGATGAACCATATGGCCCAAACCTGGTGCACCTGAAAGTTCATTCCGGGCTGGCCTGGAATTGACTACTTGTGGGCTGGATCATGGTCATCAGTTGATTGGCGAATCAAATGGGCATTCAGCAGCTTGACAACCTCCTCGAGACACTCACGTTGAACTGTGTTGTTGGTGGTGTTGAGACCAGTATTCAATAACGAACTGGTATGATCTGCATCAACGTCCCCCTCGCCATCCACTTGCGCCTGATGTTCTCTTGCAACTTGGTCAGTCTTCTGTTCGTCCTGGATGATCTCTTTCAGTTGCTCCGAGGTACGTTAGGCTGATGTGCTCATACTCCGGCGCACCTGAAATTTATCACCAAGTTAGGCATTTCAAAGACAACCAATTGGATCCAATAAATATGTGGAATATAATCAATTCTATTCACTCAATCAGAACTTACATTAATACTACTGTCAGTCTCTTTCTCACCTGCCTCCTGATCCACCACTCTTTCATTTTCATCGAACACCTCCGAAGTCTAGGTATACTGATCAGCAGTGGGGCATAAGTAACCGTACTAAGGCTAGCGGGGATCACCTTGGCCGGTCTACTTATATGCACCACATTATACTTCCCTGTAGCTGCCTTCATTTCTACCAAAAATAGTTTCACATTGTGTCCCAGTTTCAACTTGAAGGCATTAGAAAGGGAACTGTTGTATGAATTCTGACCATATAGAGGGTCATTCATCATTTGCCCATGTGAGTTTAATCCCATATACTCTTTGTCCAATTCATCCTACGTCAAGTTGCAGTTGTATATCGCAGTCAGAAAGCATGGTTCCTTCAGGCTGCAATTTTTGTTTGTATGAAATCAATCAGGTCCTCACAGTCCCTCACATCTTTGTACGAAGCTTGGATTTTCATGCTGGATATCTGGTCATTATTGCCATTTGGCACTCAAAGAATCGCAACCATGGAAGATATATTTGGCCACCCTGGGAGGTTACCTCTTGCTTTATTACCCGCGCACTCCCCGAAATCCATTGCTGGTGGCTTGTTGCCTCCCCTTCACTTCTTCCTCGCCTCCAGAACCTCGCTTGCACATTTCTTCAACAACATCTCAACTCACTGGTGCTGAATCCATTGAACATTATCAAAATTTCCCAATGGCAGCCAGTTTTCAAAGGACACCAAAAAATCAGCAACCACCGTCTCACAATGCAGGGGTCCATTTGGCAGCTGTTTCCAACGGTTCTGTCCCCTGATAATGGACCAATGCTTCCTCTACAGGAACCCAGCCAGCCATACTTTCTACCACTTGTTGAGGACACTGAAGTTGGGCTGCCCCATCCACTTGGCAAATTGCGTCAAGGAGAATTCTGTTTGCTTCAGGCCAATTGGGGCTTTGCCTACGGGCCTGGCTGATTTCGACGAATCATTGCTCTCATAATGGGCATGGCATTTGTCATAGGAGATCTCTGGTAATGTGGGCAAATTGGAAATCCCTACAACATCTGTCTTGCACGGTTTTTTTTTTGTTTTGTTTTCTTTATACTGTATGCACTGTAATTGGAGTATGACAGAGCCACATATCCCCTCCGCCTCCAGGCCAGCCGGTTAGATGGCGAAGTTCCCTACACTCTACCCTATGTCTCCTTCACACCAGGACGCTGGCACTGGGATTGGAACCCATAGCATTGTGACCGTATACCCCACCTATACTTTCAGTAGTGATACCACTGTGACATGGGGCCAGCCCCCTGGCCTGCACGGTTCCGCAGCAAGCTGGAATGATTTCGTTGTGAGGCCAATGGGGGGTCTCCCAGGTGCACTGGGAAGTTGTCCCGGTGCAGTAGAGGCTGATGATATCGGCCAAATTCCCGGATTGTTTTGAGGCGGTGCTGGACGCACTCGAGGTCCGCTTGAAGATGATGGCCAATGTCCTGTTAATTGCAGAGGGGGGAACATTTGAGGTCCACCGTGACCTCTTTGGGGGAAATCATATGCTTGCCACGATGGCCCATAACTCAGATATCCTTGGATTGCACCAGAGCTTGGTTGTGAGCTTGGTGGCATGTTGAATGGGGTGGGGTTGTAGAACTGGGGAGCGCCTAGAAATGGTGTCAGTGAAGGCAGGTAACTATACTCCGGTGGTGGATGAAATTGATTTGTGGGTGGCTTGATTTGAGTGTCTCTGCTTGGTGTATTCTCCGCATTATTATCTGATGCTTCCACATTGTCACCAGGCCGTTGTTGTGAGCCAAACAGCCCACCTGTTGGAGCCATATTCATTGTCATCTGCAGAGATCCATTCGTCCACATGGTATGTGAACACCCAATGGTAACAAACCAATTTTCAATTGAAATGGTGATTTCAAATGCCACAGAGTATAGTTAAGAATATCGAAGGCAGCAGTGACCTTTGGCAGAATGATGACCTCATATATCCACCTTATTTGTCATGAACTGTGTCGTTTCACTGAACCATTGCTCTCATGAAACCCGGCTCAGAAAAAGAAATCATAATCACACACATTCCGCCTTTCTTTGTTATATGCACCAATTCGTATACTAGGATGTTGGATAGAAGATCACCTTCGTTATGTTCATGACAGTACAGGACATGGAAGGGATTCGACATGATATCTCCCAGAATCCAACAAGAACTATATCCGGTTGGAAGGTTAGCATGAATAGGCATTGTTCACTCAAAATGTGTGTTTATGACCTGCACGTCATTCAATATGAGGCCTTGTTAGTCGAATAGCAACTGAGATCGCTCAGTTTTGAGCTCATTGTGTAGACTCCATTGTCTTCTCAAGATCCACCCACCAGTCAAGGATCATTACTGAAGAATACATCCTTTCAGCCTATCAGTTCTTGATGATGATTAAGTGGGCATACAGCCAGTGAGGAGAGTTACCTTATTCCTCAGATTAATCTGATGTTATCTGCTGCTTGATGCTCTAGCATAGACGTAATCTGCACAATGCTGTAATGATGTAGTATATGACAAGGCTTATCGTAGTAGCTGTTGGGGGTTCTCTCCTAACAAATGTATTGGTACTAGTCTACTTCGGGATCTACATTAAAGGTTTCTTATATACCTTATAGTATATACCACTGATCTCGAAATGACGTACTAAGTTGCCATACGTAATGATCTTTAGCGGGACATTACAAGCTTCGTGTCGATTTAACCGCATGCCTCATTGCTGGCGGATTCAACGAAAGTTCACACACTACGGAAGAAGTGATTTCATGATGCAATAACCTAGGCCAGTCGATAAGCCTTCAGGACTTATATTGATGCCTGATATTCCTTACAACACTCATTCAAACTGAGCTAAGGGGACTGGACGCGGCAGTTGCAGAAATGCGACTGACGTGTCAGGCAGACAATAGCCAGTATGCAATTCAGTGGGAATCTGAGCCAATCCCTTATGGAGCGGAACAACTTGGGTACTCCCCAGTCAAAGAGAATAGTCTCGGCCTGAGCATGGTTTGTCTGATTGATGAAGACATTGGGCAAAGTCAATGAGACCCGATAATCCTCCGACTCCCTGGCGGGGAACAAACGGCCAAGGATAATCGCCATCAGTTTAATAAAACCGGTGTGGTACGTTAAGTCAAAGGTCAACAGAGCAATGGTGGGTCGCCACGTAAGCCTCTGAAAGCAGATAAGCCAAATTGCCCATATGGTGAAGGTTGTGTCTTAATTGATTAAGCAGTCTCTTTGAAGCCCTGCAGAAAACCATGCCAGGCTACAGAGAGGTAACGGCTATCGGAAACGAAATGTGTCACAAGATATCTACGTTGAAGTTACTGGTTGATTGAATCTCATTGCAGATGATGGCCTGATTCTTATCAGGAGTGTAACGCTTTAAAACCAATCATGCAGCTACACGATGACCTTTGGGATGTGTTGTCCTCTATCATAGAGCCTGGCTCGTAACAAAAGAGTACTCTATGTGATGACAGATGAGATCATAGCTTAGGTTCAGACATAAACTTTGGTAGTCCAAGATAAGGTATACAAGAACGACAAGAGCTCTGGCAGTTGGAAGGGTAGCCCCACAGTTACGAATGATACCTACCTGCGAAAGACGAATCTGACATATTATCAAGTTTCAAGTTCTTATATAATATTATTATCATTATCAAGTATAGTAGTAGTATCTAAGAGCATTGTATGTGGTTCCCCTGCCCTATGACAAAAGGAAAGTTTTCAAACGATAACGATATTATCGGGTACGCTTTGAGCTTGTTGTCACAACAATTTCAGGAAGAAGACAATTGGTTTGCCGCACAGGGTATTTGGTGGCTGTCAAGTATTATCCAATATACAGAGATATTAAAATATCATCTTGAATATAACACGTTTCCATCAAAATATCTTAAGGAATGTATGGTTATGCCATTACCACCTCAGATTGATAACAAAGTTTCTATTCCGGTATCCGATATTCCCGAGTTGGACGTTGACGTCACTTTCGGTATTGAGGAACAGACACCTCGTCAAGAGTCGAAAAAGACTTGTCGATTCAATACGCAGAAACCATTGAATACGATGAGATCCAGACTAGTGTTCAAAAACAAACCCAAAAATCAAGACTCTACTATTCCAGAGCATGTGCAACGTTTCGGAGAAGAAAGCCAGAAGCGGAGAAGCTGCAGCAGGGATCGCCTTCGAGCTAAGGATACAGATACAACAAATCAACATTGAGGGAGATAACGCGCTAGACGTAATATTGCTGATAGTATCTGAATGCCAGATTTATCATGGAGTTAAGGGAAGAGATCTTGTGAAGATACATGTCAATTTATATTGCACTATCAATGGGCATAATAGTGCTGCCAGGATATTAAATAATCATCGAGAGTATTCATACGAAATTCTTTACGATGCAAATCGATTGCTAAACATCAATTATATGTACTGTCAATATTGTATCACACCACCATACGATTTAGTTGCTATTTGTTTAGCAGCTTCTGATACGACTATACATATTTGTGCTTTGTGCGTTTAAGATCTTTGCCGTCTACCTATACACTTTGTTTGGAAATAGGCATCAGGCTACGTATAAGGACTACAGCAGAGTGTGAATAAGTACTTCCTTGAATGTCCTTGTATACTTGGAGGTACAGATACTCAGGCCTTACCGACCCCATAACAGTAGCACCTGATGAACGGTATTAAAAGTTGATCGCAGTGATGACAAAAGAAACTTTCTCTGCTAACGATTTTCTGTAGATAATGTGCAGCATTATTGTTCGGGATTCGATAGATATTATCCCAGTTTGTGAAGCAACCTGATCTTAAGGTGACTATGTTTTACCCCTCCTCTACATTTGGTGGGGTGTGAAGCGGCTTTGAAAGTGATACACTAACATGAGTTTGCTCCCTTTCAAACGAATATCCTTGAGGCTGGAATCCAGCAACAAACCATACCCCCTAAATCATGATCGAGATTTGTCAGAAGACTCAGCATTTCATAAATATGGTCAACACTTGCCAGAAACATGTTAAATGCTTTTTCTGCAAAATGAAATCATTTAACAAGACCTCACTGCAAGCGCAATATCAACAATATCACCCAATATCAATGAATAACAGGCTATTACCCAACAGGATTCTACCACCTGCCGGCTTCCCTCACCCTGAGCCATCATGGTTTGACTACAGTAAGCGCGCCTGAATAGCCATCAACAAGCTGTCAACTAATAATCTACTCATAGAACACATACCTGGTGCAGCACTGCCTGAAGTTACTCCCAACCAAGAACCAATAGACCCTCAACCGCCTGATCTCACCTGTACCCCTGATTGAATAGAGACGCAGGCTTATAGGTAGGTAGTTAGTGTGTAAAATGCAGGGGGGAAATTGTATGGCAAAGCAACTGGATTGTACAACAAGCATCAAAAGAACTCAGAACAATGGAATTTATGGCATCCATATCGATCTGCACACAACTTTCAGTAGGCTCAATCGTTCAGCCAACAAATGAAAACATGGATAGATCAACATCTCAGGCATGGACTGGACAACTTCAAAATGGAATGATTCCATTCAGGAGATGCCCTGCGAAAGCTCCTCTCTGAACCCGAGTTCGGGCTCCGCGATGAACTTTGGATTGAAGATCACACATATATCTTTGGAACATTATGCTTCAGGGATATTTTCAACTGTATCCAGTTCCTCCTAGCAGATCTCCCATTTCAGGCACACCTCGATTTTGAACAGGTGGGCCACACTGACTCTGAGGGTGATCTTGTCAACTGCGAGATCCCAATGGGCGATTGGTAGTCGGATACACACGATCAACTTCCTGCCGAAGAGATGATTGTGCCAGACATGTGTGCATCCAACAACACTCACATGACCAATTGTTTGGGTGATAAGCATGGGTGGCCGCTGTATTTCACAAACCGTAATATTCGAAACGATATCCATGGACACCCAGACAGTGTGCCTTGAATCTAGTCGCACTGATCCCATGTCCCCCGAAAGCAGCCAACACCATTGACCAAGCGTAGCATAATGAGGTTGGAACTTTGCTATCTCAACTTAGGCATCTGGAAATCACTGGCCTTGGCTTGACATGAGATTGTGCAGATGGATTCCAGCAACAATGTTACCCTCTGTTGGCCACCTGGGTCGGGGATTATCAGGAACAACTCAAGGTTGCTCAAGTCTCATATGGCTCATGCCCGATGTGTGAAATTCCTAATGGTGGGCCGATGGGGCATTCATCATTTCAACAACTGAATCACTCCAGAGACAAGCACATTTACTCGGAGCTGGTGGAGGACAATACTATCGATGCTCTGCTCACTGCCGGTGGCCACCCGATCAGCAACCAGTTCTGGCAATACACTCTCTGCCTTGTCCATTGGCTTTCACATCCTGATGAATTGCTTCAGCTGCTCCTGGGTTCAGTTAAAGACTTAGTCCACTGGCTGCTCAAATACCTGAAAGCTTGAAATGTCAAGGTTCAATTTCAGAATTGATTCACATCGGTGCAACAATATGCCAGTCCCCAGCATTTCTCTAAACCAGTCGATTCATTGAGAAGTGGCACCTGGCATGATAAAGAGATCTGTGGAATGATCAGAACACTGGCAGTGAATTGCGCTCCAATTCTTGTCTGCTCTAAGGATGACCAGAAAACTGTGTTCAAAACAGCCTCCAATGAAATGGTAATGGGAGCAGAGTGGGCATTACGTGAATTCGCTGTACTTGTTAGCCAAGATCACTCGGATCTATCTCTCAAAGCACTAGACGATGCACACAAGTGATTTTACCTGAAGAAATGTATTCTTTGAGAACAGAGAATGTTGAAGTCTGCGAAGGCCAAAGTCGATGACCTGTTGGCAAAGGAATCCCATCAGTTATGCAAACTTAATATTCATCAGATTCATGCCACAATGGCGACCATTGTGTATGGCGCTGAAAAGGTTTCCACAACACAACGTAGGCAATTCCAGCTGCACCCGAATAGAGCCCAACAGGTGGCAACCACTTGGTCAGATGCTGATCATCCAAAGGCAATCAAGCGATTGGAGAACGAAATCTATCGAGTTGCACCTGTCAAACACAAGCATTTCGATAAATCATCTCAACATCATGAACAACAGTTATTCCACGAAGTCGGGACTAAGGCACCCGGTGCCAGAAGCATATTTGCCAAATCACTTGCCCTAATCAAAGTTGCTGCCGAAGACGGGGCTTACGGCGCGGGAAACATGATAAATGACAGTCCACTGCGATTTCGGATTTGCCTCTCCGATGCTGAGAGAGAAGCCAAAACCTGGAGCTTGGCTGATACAGACCGCATCACTAACCAGCTGGAGAGAGAGATTTATGGCATCACCACAAATGAACAGATGCATTTCAAGAAGGAATTCTCCATCCGCTTGATTGAGTTTGAAGCTTGGTGGGTGACAATCGCCATTCAGGAGCTCCAGAAAACCGTTGAACTGTGCATAGTACATTTCGGACATTCAAAGAGGCGTCTTTTGAGCCCTATATCAGACTCAATTTGGCAAATGGGTTCTGGAGCCAATTTTTGCACTAACATTTCTGAACAGGTCGATGTCGCAAACATGAGAGAGGTATATCGATTTAGCAACAAAGTGACTTCCATCTGACAGATGCTTAAGCATAATGACTGGTGTACTGGTTTTGACTATATGGAGAAGACACTGTGATATCTTGCACTCCAAGGCTGGTACGATATTGACTTTGCAAAGGTATTGAACCTACTTTCCACTACCGATTAATGGCGAAGTACTTCCCGAGCCCATCTATTCCGTCTGCCAACATTTCAGGATGAGCCCTTTTTCCGCCCTGTATCTCAGCAGGTATATCATTTCAGCAAAACGCATGTCCACGGAGTGTGCAGAAGTATCAAATTGATCTCACTCAGAGATGAATCAGCACATTTTGGAATTCCCAACTCTGGGCAGCTATTGACCTAGGAATTTGAAAAGGACTGGGGAAACGAAGTCAGTTGACTGGTGGTCAGATATCATCCAAATGTACTCATTGAGAGTATATTTATTCAACCCCAGAATGGGCTGTTGTATTACTGTCAACCATTTCACTGCCCTACTTCTGTCGAGCGTCTGGGGCTTGATTGTAAGGTAGAATATAACAATTCCAACCAAGGAATCATGCCTGAAGCTCATAACATCGGGGTCCAGTATACACAAAGTGAAGAGAATGACCTTGATATCACCTTCCAAGGACAAATTCCTTCTTTTCCTGTATTATACTTCAGCTGGACTCCACCGAATCAGATCCTCCAATGTCTGGAGCACCTGCCAGCTGGGAGAGCAATATTGACCCTTTCTGAGAGGTTCAAGAAGAGTCATCAATGGGTATTACGTCCTCGAGCTCAAGAATACCCAGTGGTGATCCCAACGAAGTACAAAGATTTTCATAGGTGGGCTGATTGTGTTGACAGGTTCATCCGGGTTGTCAACCAGACGAATCAGATGCCTATTCTACCCTTTGGACCAATTGTTGGACAACCACATTTGGTGCAGGAGAATGCTGGAGAGTGCAGCATCGATAGTGTATGGCTTGTAAATACTCATGTTGATTTGGATGCCTTCTGGACTGTATATTGATTAGATTAGAATGCCTGATGCAGGTGTGTAGCTGTGAGATAGTTTTTGGAATTGTACTATTCAATTTAGACATTATATATAATCACTCCCGGGGAGTCCAGCTCCAGGTGCACCGGAATCGCTTCGGGGAATAGTGTCGTAGACCCAGTAGCTCCGAAATTTTACCATCTTACAGGCATGTTTTCAAAGCATTCTGAAGACAACTTCATACTCTTCAGAATATTCTTGTATTCAGTTCCGCTACTTCAGTAGCGTTGAGAAGCACCTGAAAATGATCTCAGATGACCTGAGACGAACATCATTTTGCATTCAGCCTGTTCGGGAGCCACTGGGAGCTTCAGGAAGGATTGTTGAGGCTGATGAGAATAGCTGGGTCATTGACTTATGACTTCTGAACCATTTTACATTTTGCTGATGTGGATGGTTGTCTACTCAAGAAGTTCTTCACTTACAACTATGGCATACCTGATCCTCAGGAAATTTGAATGCCAAATACCACATTACAGGATGGATGGCCGGCATTTGATGAGCTCAGGGTAGTGTTAGCAACGGGTCCACATAACCCACCAGTGGTCCGGGTTCATTCCGGAAAAACTGTTAGGTTCTGTTGCAGAACCATCCAAAATCCCACCTCGCTGCCACTTGGCAGGCCAAACCCGGACCTGTATCCGTGATCCCATGGATTTTGCCGTGTTATGCTTGACACACTCCCTACCTAAAACTGAAAATGAGTGTCAGCGGAGTGTCAACTATTGTTGGTCATGCATCTTGGGTACTCTGAGTGGCGATTGGTTGCCGACATTAATAAACAAAGTTATGGCGACATACATGGGCAAATGAGACAGCGACTCGCTCACTGCCCAAATCTGAAAATGAGCCTCGATGGAGCTTCCATGATATATGGTCTTGTAAGTTGGGTAAATTATGCCAGCACTGGTCAATTTGATCCATCATGAAATATTTGGCCGTGTCTATCGCCTAAACTGCTAGTGCAGACATCGCTATTATCTCCTAAAAATGAGCATCAACGGAGAGTCAATGAGTTTAGGCCTTGCATCAAGGTCAATGAATGCGGGATGTGGCTGCTATTGCTCATATACAACTTTTTGACCGCTTTTGTTGGCTAAAACGCTCATGAGCACTTAGTTGTAGCTTTGTAAATGGAATCAGTTATTACTATCCGGGAGGCTTTCGTGGCAATATCTCAATTATTCCTGCCTATGACTGCTGCCAAAGCCATGTTTCTAGATGAGTACGATCGAGAGGGAGCGCCGGATAGATTGCCCAAGATGCAAGACCAGACATCATTGACGCTCCATTGACGCTCAATTTCAGAATGGGGCATGGAGTGTGTCGCTTTTTCTTTTGCCTATAATGGCAGCCAATATATTCATTACGCATTACAACTCCCAAATCAGTTTTTAATTACCTGACTTAGAAGACCAGAAATCAATCACGTTCATTTCAAGGTGATAGTAGCAATGTTGTAGCTACTGTTTTTGCCAATAAAGGCGATGCATAATATCATTATGCTGCAGAGCGACAAAGTCTGATCAATTACCGGACTTAAAAGTCCACGAATTGTTAATGCTCTGTTGATGCTCATTTTACCACGGGTGTATCTGCAATATGCAATCATTTGAATTGGCATAGGATACCATTGATGGTGTTTTGGCAGCCTCTCAATCGTATTTATGTGCCTTCGCCTTCATGATGCAATAGTTCTTTAATAATACATATCAATATATTGTTTACAATATACTTCAAAGTGTCCACTAATTGTAGATAATAATACATTGAAAAATCCCATTCCTTTCGATCAATGCTTGTCTTCACTTGCAGGTTCACTCAATAGGCTGCTCAGGTCTGCAAAATGGATGATAGGTGCATTACCACACCGCAGATAGTGTACATGCCTGTAGATGTTCCTTCATGAGTGACCATATCTATATTGAAATATGAATCGTGCTGGCTATCCTGGGCATATGCATCAAGATTGAAAAATGAATGCTGGGATGTGGGGTTTGTGCATACATATATCCGGGTGGCAAATTGTGGATTTGGGAACTTAGAGCTCCCTCATTAACACCGACCAGGTGGCACGGGCGGGGTTCAGGGCACTAATGGCATCCGTTCTAGTGTCGGCTGTGTGTCTCAGTCGGGTGGAGGTGCACCGGTGCCTTTGGGCCTCCAGTCTGTCAGTAGATTATTTGCTGTTCCATTGTGGCAAGGAAGGCAGCCATCCATGTGGGTTTGACGAAGCATAGCTGGGTGTCTTTCTATCACATCCTTCACCTTTCCATGCCCAGGAGACTAAACTCCACACTTGTGCTCTTCCCTTACTTCGGCGCGAGGTTTCTTGATGAGGTGCCACATTCCCTCCATTGCGGTACGCAAAAACCCCCCTTTGGCCATTTTGGCCATATTCAAGGCAAGGCGCATGTCAGACTGTTCTAGCTGTACCCAACCTCCTAGACTTGCCCTAGTAGCAGACATGTGGAAAACCTACAAGAATTTAGTTGCCTCTAAAAATGAGATTTCGCTATTACCTCTACCATATACACTTCTGTAGCCTCCTCAAAGGTGTTTAATGCCTGTTTCGTCCACTCCTGGAGACGCTTATCATGAAATTGGTCCGCCACAATGCCAGAGCTGACAACAACATGATGTACGATTATGTAAACTGTGAGGATGAATGCCTTGGTCGACCATGGAGGTTTCCCATTACAGGGCGCTATAAATTGGTCATGTAGCTCCCTACGTATACCTTCTGTATGTTTTAGCTTTAATTGACCCCCGACTACCACGATATGGATATACTCACATCTTTTCTGATACTGCTTCTTGTTTTTGCTGCTTCTGGTTTTACTGACAGGTTTTGAATGTCCATCCAGAGGTATATTCGCAGTGGCTTCACTGGCACCATTGCGGTGGACTAATTGTTGCCTGAATTGTTGATGTCTCCCATCAAGGGATGCATTGGATGAAGCCTCAGTCATTTAGCTCGATTTGGATCCGCTCTCACCCCGCTGAGGTGTTAGTGTAGCCATGATTTGCTGCTATGGAATAGGAGAGGAAGATTCATAATGAAGAGAAGTGGGATGTCTTGAGGAATATATAGTAAGCTTCAAGTCAAAATGGATCGAGTAACATCCAAGTTGTATGTTCTACTCAAGACGAATACAGCCGCATAAAGCCGCAGTATGCAGGGGTTTCAAATCAATGCACGATTCACAGTTAGTTGGTCTGATGTTGTGTGTTCATTTCCAGGGGCACATAGGGGTGTACAACAGGCAAAATCTCATCTCGGTGAGACGTAAACACTCAATTCTTCGACGGAAAGTACATCTGGCGATGGTTGTCTGAAGGCATCCCTGGGATATTACATGAAACTGACGCTAAAAACCATGTCATATTGCACAGTTAGCATAACTATTCCCAATTTTCTGATGGTCAAAACGCAGATTTTGCATTGTTCCTGTTGATCTAATGTACCATCATTAACATGAAAGACGTAGCTTGCCTCCATATTGTCCATATCTTTCAACATCCAACATCTTGCCCAACAACAAGGTCAACACATAATGAAATGTTCAACACTCTGAAAAGGAACTTTTCGCCACTTCCAGCCGGCAAATATGGTAAATCGATCAACCGCTCCACACAATGATGTCACCAAGCAAATCAAGGCAAGAACTGCTTGGAAGTAGACAGCGTTTGAGCTCGTGGAGCATTGCACAGCTTGCGATCCAAACAGAAGCTTCGGGCTGAGAACCGTGTAGAAACAAACTCCCTGAGCAACAAAGAGAAAGAGCAATGGATCGATCATTATGTGCAGAGAGAGACCACTGTGGCAACACAGTCAGCTGAAGACGCAGAGACAGCGATTAAGTAGGAGCAGTAAGATATCAGAAATTCTGAACATTCAGAATTGACATCCAGAAAGCCAGAAAAATCATTTGAAGAGATGTTGACTCGTATCGGGGACAGTCTGAGCGATCTTGGAACTTCCGACCAGCATGAGGACAGAGATCATGAGGAAGATGATGAAGATACAGAGCTGGGCTAGCTGAGCGAAGATGACGAACCCAGCTGGGTGATGGGCAAAATCTCTAAATCAGTACAGCACTGCCTGGACAGATTTCGGCAGAAGCAGATGAGGCTTGACGAATTCACACAACCAGGATGGGGGGAGGCGGCCAACCACTTCCCTGAATGAGATTCAATGTACGGGACAGCAGAATTGAAGATTCCGACAGTCGTTACGCCCGAAACAGATACACTTCCAGGCGCACCTTCAGCAACACATTTGGATAGCTTATGGAGACTCTTGATATGATTCCCGGAATATTACAAATGCCGCAAGGGACTTCTCGACCAGGAAGTAGTCGTATGGGGCTTGGTTCTGGCATAACATGGTCACCCTAACGCATAGCATCTCTCCCGCCCAACATGGAGCCTGAATTGTCACTGTTACAGTGATCGAACCATGTTGAACCCATAAGCTTTTGCCCCTGCATATTGCCTCCCAAATTAATTACCATATAGTAAGAGGATTTGGACGAAGAAATGTTGACAGCTCCTGTGTCACCGGAGGAATGGATAGGCAAATGGCTATTTTTGATGACATATATATTGGAAATGCAATCCGTGTACCCATATTGCTATTTGTCAGCTTGGCCTTGATTCCAGTGACCAAATTGTGAGATGTGATCCTTCATCTGTACATATGCAAGGGTTGAATGCGCCCTGCGCCAGTTCCTGATGCCAAATCAGGTTGATAGGGGACCAACCAGCGTGGTACCGACTGGCCCATTAATATCATGTGAGAATGCAAAAGCTAAATTTGAGACGAAATTTACTAACAAAATTTTAGTCAGCTATGTCACACCAGTCATGGAAGGAGCAGTCAGTGTGGAATACAAACCAGTATGCTTGGCCACGGTCATGTTGCATTCATCCATGCGCTAAGTGCATAACTCACCGCTCCGACCTGGTGCACATGTTCAAGCTGTAGATAATTGCATATGTTAGGCCATGGAAATCGAGGTGAAGGAGCTGGATCAGGACAGGTGAGGAAATCGGACTATATTAATTAAAAACCAGTCACCGGATCTAAACACCATAGATTGCTGGCCTAATGCCAAGGAATGCGATAGGGCTACGTCATTCATCTCTCGCAGAACGAGTACTGCGGTCGACCAGAAATTGAGATACCACGATGCTTTTGGGTGCAAATGCCTATACACAGACACGATATATCGGTTGGCACTAATGATTATATGAATTGTGTATCCAATTATATAGCATGCAATGACTGGTAAGATGTAGTTAAGGTGAGTGTCAACGGAGCGTCAACGAGTTTGAGTCTTTCACTATCTGCAATCAACAGGCTGCATAGTCGCATCCTTCCAAAGCACAAGTATTTGCTGGCTCTGAACCCTCAAAAGCAAGCGACACGCTCATTGCACCATCCTACAAATGAGCATCAATGGAGCATCAATGATGTTTTGTCTTTTGTCCCGGATAGTCCAATGACTATGCAATGACATGAACCCATAACAAATGTGAAGGCCGCCTCTTGATGCTAAAATGCTAGATAGAATATCACTACCACCTGAAAATGAGTGTCAACGGAGCATCAATGATTGTTGGGCATGCATCGTGGAAAATCCAATGGCTATGCAACATCATCAACACATAATCCTCGTAAATGACACCTCTCTCTTCAAAAATTCTAGAGACAATATCGCTACCACCTAAAAATGAGCGTCCACGAAGTGTTAAAGATTGTTGGTTATGCAATGTGGATAATTCACGGGCTGTGCAACCGCATTAACCCTCAATGGAAGTATTGGCCGCCATTGAATGCAAAATACTGATGAGAATGTCGCTACTACCTCCTAAAAATGAGCGTCAACAGAGCGTCAATGATTTTTGTCATGCATTTTCAATAATGGAAGGGCTGTGTAACACTGTTAAGCCATAATCTCAGCATTGGCTGCCTTTGTTGGCAAAAATGCTAGTGACAATATCGCTACCACCTCCTAAAAATGAGCGTCAATGGAGCATCAATGATTTCTGGTCTTGCATCTTGGAATATTAATGTGCAATGCAATCGCATCAACCCATAATCATAGTATCGGCTGCCTTTATGGGCAATAATGCTAGAGACAATATCCCTCCCACATCCTGAAAATGATCGTCAATGGAGTGTCAACAATTCTTGGTCATGCATCTTGGATAATCTAAGGGCTGTCCAACATTGTTATGCCATAATCTGAGCATTGGCCACCATCATTGGCAAAAATGCCAGTGACAATATCGCTACCAACTCCTAAAAATGAGTGTTAATGGAGTGTGAAAAATTTTTGGTATGGCTTCTTCGATAACGAATGGGCAACGCAACCACATCGACCCATAATCATACTATCGGCCACCATTATGAGCAAAAACACTATGGATGATATCGCTACCACCTAATGAAAATTAGCATCAACAGAGCATCAATGATTGTTGGTGTTACATCATCGACATTCAAGACACTGCAATGGTGTACACCCATAATCAATCTATCGGCCGCCTCTATTGGCAAAATTGCTAGGGATGATACTGCAACCACCTACTGAAAATGAGCGTCAACTTAGCATGAATGATTTTTGATCTTGCATCTGGGATAATCTAAGGGCAATGGAACGGCATTGACCCTCAATCAACCTATCGGCTGCCTTGAGGAGCAAAAATGCTTGTGACAATATCACTTCCACTTTCTACAACTGAGCACCCACAGAGTGTCAACAATTTTTGTGCAGGCTCAGTAAGGTACACAGCAATGAACTGCATTCTATTATTCCGAAATTGAGTTCTACGTGGTTGGTCTTATCAATATTTCCTTGTATCCAACTTAACAAATATGCATTCAACGTCTCACAGATCTGCCATTTTTTGTTTGTAGCTCTAGAGTCAATATTTAAGAACCCGCATTCTACTCTGCTGCAAAGTCACTTTTGGTAGCCGGTCCTGTCGGATTACCCAGGTTTCTAATTCCTACCGTGATATCGGAATCAAAATCTTTGGATACCTCATTGCTAGAGGTTATGATCTCTTCGAAACATGATTGTGTCTTTAGTCGTGATTTGAGCAACCATACTTTACAAAGCATCTTCAATGCTTGGTTGGCTTCACTCAATGTAGGACTGAAACGTCCTGTTGGTTGGAAGAATTCTGGACAGGCACCATCGTGGCGATTTTATTTGCACTGTGGAATTGAGGAGACCGGCACTCCTGGCATCATCAGTATTATTTGTCATCAAATGATTCGCCATCCAGCAGAGCAATGGACCGGGTCAATGGGAAAACACTTGCTGGTAAAAGCCGACATCGCCAAGTTAAACAAATGAACAGAGTCAGAAGTTACAGAATTGACTAGTTCGACGGCCCATGATATATCTTTGACCATCCTCATCAGGCAAGGAAGTTGAGGAAGTAGAATAGTAAGTTCTCAAAGAAAATTCATATTCAACATTCAGGTATGATGTATATTAATGGAATTGACTGTCAAAGCACTCTACATTCGCAGCTAAGGACTTTGAACCATCCAAATTTGGCCAAGACACATGAAATCGCTACATCTTGTTACGATCTGTTTCGGCTCATATTCCATGGAATACTATATCCATACCCAAGCTTCAACATTCATACGAAGCATTACAATGTGGTCTAGTGCTGCCATCCGCCGCGACCTTTAGCAACGTTTGCTGGTGGGAATACTCACTGACTGGGGAAGCAATCCAGTAGTAAATGTAGTCACGAAACAAAGTTAGTTTAGCATTGGACCGATCGACATCCACAATCAAACAATCCATAATGTCAGTGATTGCTTACTAAATGGATCGAAATTGGGTATAGTGAGAAGTACACCTCGCTTCCGATGAGGTTGATTCGCAATTAATTTCTGTTTTCAAAACCTAATTAAGCATGATAGGTTAAGGATGAACATACTGGGCGCAAGGCTAGCAGTACATTTGAAGGTCATTCATGATTGTTTTCAGCTTACTGACGGCTGTTTGCTGGGAATTACAACCAAAAATGCTTGCTCAAATCACTCTGTGACTGGTGGGCTGCAATCAACTCTGGAGGCCTCCGGAATCGAGTGGCCTGTATTGAGGAACTACCTACCATGTATGGCGCACATCATACAGCTGGCTTTACGTGCATTCAGGTGCTGTCTTGGTGTAAAAGGCCGCACCAAGTCATGGGAATCCCATGAGCACAATCAGCAATTTGGAGAGAAATCAAGCATTGCCATTGGGAAGAGTCTAAGAATTCAAAAAGAGGGCAATGGTCGAATCAAAATGCTGTCGGCTATCAGACCAGGTTTGGCAATAATAATTGAGAAAGTACTTATTTCAATAGATTTTGAAAGTCCTGAAAATGACCATCATATAGCAGAGACTGCTTGCTGTATTGAATTTTGCTGAAACCTGGTCGTCGAAACGAGGTCATTGTCTGTCAAAATGCCAAAATACCAATCGCAGGACTGCCTATGATGGATGGGAAGGCATGGTGGATATCGAAATTCGAGTCACTTGAGCGACCCTGTCCATTACAAGAATATACCCATGAGTTGCTCCAAAATCAAAAATATAGTGATTACCAGCCACTCTTCACAGCTCAGGATGAATGGACCATTGTCAAGTATGGGATGGAAGTATTGAGGCCATTCTGATTCTTGACCCTGTGGATGTCGATGAGGCATACGGTCACATTTCCTCAGGTCATCCCAGTCTACAATGACATGTTCGATTACATGGATGACATTATGCGAGCTTTGGCTAAGAAGAAGACTCCATGAATGGAAGATTTGTACTATGCTGTAAAGTTAGAGTGGCAGAAGCTTTGCAAATCGTATGCTAAATTTACTCCAACGACGGGTATGCTTCTCATCTCAGCACAAATTGTCTATCCTGCCCAGAAGTTGTGATCGTTTCGGCAGTCGGAAAAGGGAATAGTTATTTGTCCTGACAACGAGACATCATATGCTACACAATAACAAGAGGCCTTGCTGAAGTATGTGGAGAATGGATGCTGTATCAAACATCCACTGGTGCTGGTCAATGAACCCAACCCAAAAGAGTACTGAACGACAATATCTTCCCCTCCACCACACCTTCAGGATCGGGCCAATCATCCTTTGAAACGGATGATTAGTCCAGTGATGATGAAGAATAGTTAATGCCGGAAAATGTGGCTGAAATGACACATGGACAATGCGATTGCGCATCAGGCTTACTGACCGCCGCCAGGCTCTATTTGAGTTCACTGCCTGAATCACCAAAGAGTTGGGGGCAAATTAATCCGAATCTCAATGATTACCACTGCGAAACGATGGAGATTGGCAGTATATTCTGGATACCGGTCATCACCGACTGGTGGCACCAAGAAGCGGAAACACACTCACAGTACGCCGATCTCTCAAATGTTGTACACGACCTATTCTCTATCATACCAAATTGTGTCGGAGTGGTGGCCAGTTTTCCCCATGGGCAGGATGGTATTGGCTGGAATCAGTCAGAAACCCCAGGCGAGACCCTTCAAACAAAAGTCGTTGTATAGCGGTTTTCTGGAGTCCATAACGGCGTATTTGGAGGTCATGACCCAGCATTGGATACAACTAACACAGAAAACAACTCTGAAATGAAGTGAGAGGAGGAGGAAAGAACATTGCACAGAATGGCCATGGTCCACGACTTTTTGGAGATGTGTCAGGACAGCTATAATCAACGTGCTACACAGTAGGAATTTCGCGTTGAACACAGGCAAATGTCTGCCGTTTGATACATTTCAGACACAGAAGAGATCGTCAAAGCATCCTGGTCATTCTTTCAACATGATTGTGTGGCTGATTTTAAATTGTCAGAAAGATCACCTTTGCCACCAGCTCTGTCTGCAAGGGACCTCCTTCGAGCACGCACTCAAATATCAAATGTGTGCCGAATCAGAAGCATCAACTGTCATCCAGTCGAAAGTGATGAGGATAGCGCACCTGAAAGCATTTCCAACACCCAAAATTTGCTTAATTGGAATGGCGACTTTGATAATCCAAATGACAGCAATGACGATCGCGCCGCAGACTTGAAATTTGATATAGCGCAAGACAATGGCATCCAGGATACCGATAGCACTGAGCAGCAGAATGCAAGTGCTGCACCAAATGTTCCCGGATTGATTCGGCCAACACAGAAGTTACAGATACAGGCTGAATAGGTGTTGGTAACAGTCAATGCAATGGAAACAAGGAAGAATCTGGCAATCAAGAAAAAGTAGGCCAGAATGGGTCAATGTTTCACCAGCTTCTTTATGTAGCTTGACCGAGAGTTTTAGTTAGAGATATATTATGGGCAAATGGTGAGCTGTCACTTGTGAATATCGGTTGATAACCAGATGTATGGCAGGCGCAATGATTCTTTTGGCAAGATATATACATTTCCATCGTATGAGAGAGAACAGTGCAAGAATATCACAGCGCTCGGCTTCGCCACATCGCTGAGTCTCAATTTGACAGAACGACAGTCAATATGATCAAATCCTTCTGAATCCAATTGTCAATGGCAGCAGATGTTGAATGGACAATATCTTAAAATGAGGGTCAATGGATCGTCAACAATGTTTGGTCTTGTAAGTATGGTAATTGAATTGTAATTTGGTCACTGTTATGCAAAACCAACGTATTTGCAGCTTTTGTAGTTAGAGTAGCCAGCAACATGGTGACTGCCCCATTCTGAGAATGATCATCAATGGAGCATCAATGAGTTTTAGCTTTGCATCCTGGGTAATCTAAGTTCCGATTGGTTGCAAACATCCATGGATGAGATATTGGCAGCCTTTAGGGGCAAAAATAACAGCAACATGCACCCTGCCGCATCCTGAAAATGAGCGTCAACGGAGCGTCAACGGGTTTTTGTCTTGCATATTTGGTAATCAAAGCATCGCCCAGCTGTTTGAGCACATAACAGAATTATTGAACGCCTCAATTGGGAAAAATACAATATATCATAGGAAAAACACGGATTCCAAAGCAATCGATATCGCAAACTGCAAATCATGCAAACATGTATCATTGGTTGTTGAATACGCGATTTTGATCAGATACTATTATCAAACTCCAACAACAAGAGCCTTATATGAAGCTATAGATGGACCCGCTGGGGGACCTGCTAACAACCCGCCTGATTCAGTCTGGTTGGGAGATTTCCATCGACATGTACCCAAGTTGATGGTTCGGGATTGTCGACAACCAGGACCACCAATTTGGCAATGGTTCGGTCTGGACCCGGACCCAGACCCGAAATGACTGTCTAGCACAGTTGCTATCACTATTCCAGGGTAGAGGATGTACCATGCCGGAAATATCTGCAGGGACAATGGTTGTATTTCTCCAAGTGCAAACACTGGGAGATGTGATCATGAGTACAGGCAGAGGGTATGCCAGCATGTAAAGAGCTGGTGTATAAATAGAACACCACACATCTCGTCCCAGCAGACCAACTTCACAAACCATACTGGGAAGGAAGAGAGGTGGGGGGGACAGGGCAGCAGGGAGGAGATCCATTGTATGAACCATAGCAAAATCAGTTGAAGATGCCAAAGCCACACAATTGAGTGAAGTTGCAAAAAGGAGGGAGAATATCAAATCCACACAATTGAGGGGATTTGGGTGATGGTGGGGGAAGAAATATTCAAAATTGGCTGTGTTGCACCCATATTACAGCAAAAATTCCTACTATTGGCCCCAAATCCTCCAGCCACTATGAGACAAGAGAGACAACCATTATTGCAGGTACAGGCAGAAAATTTACAACTGAGAACTGGAATAATGAGCAAGATATTCCCAACTACAGAGTACATGCCAGGTAAGATGAAGAACAGATGCGAAGAAGTTATCAAGCGATACTGGAATTAAATGCTAGGGAAATCAGGAACTGCATCGAGACTGGAAGGAAAAGGATATAGTACAAACTACCCCTCATCGTATACCAACAGCTCCCCCCTCTCTCCTTCCTCAGGGAAGGCAGTTATCAGAGTGTACCATTCATCTCACTCTGCATACAGACAGCTACACCTAATATCACTAACTCAACCTTAACCCACAACTGCCATGCTGAAGATATCAATCAATGATATTGCAGCTGTTTTCCGTGATGCCATGGATTTCAAAGCATCCTTAACTACTACCACTGCTGCTATGAGCCTCAACTCCACCACCACTGCAGCCACTACCACGGCAACCTGAACCACTGCAGCAACCAACATGGTAGCCACTACTACTGCCATTACTACTTATGCCTGCTCTTCAGATATCTCTACCATCCCTTGCAATCCCTCTCTGGTATCCCTCTCATCTGGGACACTATCACAACTGAGCAGGGACTTCTTCTCCTATAGACCTTACAGAGTACTACAAGAAGCTGTGGAGATTACTGCTGAGGAGCTCAACCCCTGTATCAAACCGAACTTCATGCTCACGATGTAGGATGTCATCAGCAACATTACCTCTGATCCCAATACCCAGGTGATCGGGTTGTCAAATATCGCAGAGAGAAACCTGGACTGAAAGATGTCGAAATTCAAGCCATACAACCACTTCCTTAAGACACTCATCAGCCCCAGAAATGTAAGGGAGATGAACAAGCAAACTCACTCTACACCCCAGAGGAAGACACGGACAGCAAAGAGGATGGGAGACCTCTGGCAATGCAATCCCATACTCCAGGAAAACCTAAGGATTGCAGTGGAAGTGTGAAGTGGCAGCAATCAACCATGATTTCCAACCACACATCCAGAAATTACAGTTTAGTGAATTGATGCCTCAGTATTGCATACATCAATCGTCTCACCAAGCTACACCGGACATTGAACAGGAACCAATGGTATATATTTGGAGAGTCCACTGAAGCATAAATGTAGTTACATGATAGCTGCCCTCAAATGGGAGAAGGAATCAATTACGAAGTTATGGGTTGGAAATGGTTCCAGGGGTTAGCAATGCCACCAAATCACAACCCCGGCATGGATGACTGCAATGACTCCAACCGACTTTGTCCCAACTCACAATCAGTACTGCATGGTGACAATCGGACGCCTGTTCAACCTACATCCTCCGATAAGAGTTAGATCCTTCCACCACTAACCAGATCATGTAGGGGAATGGAAACCGAATAGTGTAATGTTGGTAGAGTTAGCGACGGTTGTGGACCGATAGATCGGGTCTGGGTCTGGGCCGGAACCGAACTGTCGACACTTTGGCAGTCCGGTTTGCCCATACCCTGGAACTATCGATTCGGGTACTGTTTGATGGCAATCTCCTATCCCATCTGAATTGGGTGGGGTGTCAGCTGGTTGCGCAGTGGGTCCAACTGTAGATATATATAATTCTCTTGTTTTTGCTGTTTAATAATTCTATCTCATCAAAATCGTGTATTCAACAGCCATTAATCTCTTTGGGCATGTTTTGAAGAGTGTGAAATCTATTATTTTGGAATCGGTGTTTTTCCTGTAATATGTTGTGTATTCACCAATAAAGGCTGTCAATAGTGCTGTTAGGAACACATATATCCGTGCGATGCCATGAGTACTTAATATTCAAAACCAAAAATTGTTCACACTTGGTTGACGCTCATTTTCATGATGGGGTATGGTGTATGTCATGAGGTGTTTCGGTTGAAAAGGTTGCCATTACGTTGTATATAAATTATTGCCACACAGCGACATTTGGATTGTCCAAGATGCAAGACCAAGAATTGTTGACACGCTATCTATGCTCATTGTCAGGATGGGGCAGTGAGGGTGTCACTATCGTTTTTGCCCCTGAAGGTGGCCAATACTTCATTTATGGATGTTTACAACTAATCACCAGTTAGATTGCCCAAGATGTAGCACCAAAAATTGTTGATGCTCCATTGACCCTCAGTTTCAGGATGGGGCAGGGAGCACGTTGCTATTGTTTTTGCCTCTAAAAGTAGCCAATACCTGACCTATGGATGATTGAAACCGATTGCCAGTGAGATTACCCATGATGCAAAACCAAAAATTGTTGACATTCCGTTGACGCTCATTTTCAGGATAGGGCAGGGAGCCTGTTGCTATTCTTTCTGCATCTGAAGGCAACCAGAACTTCATTGATGGATGATTGCAACCAATCATGACTTACGATACCCAAGATGCAAAGCCAAAATTCATTGAGGCTCAATTGACGCACATTTTCAGAATGGGGCAGTGACCGTGACACTTTGCCTTTCACCAATTGAAGCTGCCAATATGATGGTTATGCATAACAGCGACCAAATGACTTTTCAATTACCTTTCAAACATGACTAGAAAACATTGACGCTGCGTTGAGGTTCGTTTTAATGCATTTGCCATTCCCAATGGTGCCATCGATAATTGTATTCATCACAATGTGAAGTTATTGGTTGCCGTTCTGGCAGGTCGAGACATAGCCCTTGGGCAAAACCGAGCCCAATAATATTGTTGCACTGGTTGGTTTCATTCTATTACAATTTATATATCTTGCGAAATGATTCATTTTGCCCACTATAGTTGTGTTTGTTAACCAATATTCTCATGCGACTGCTTGATATGCTCCCATAGTATTTCTCCACATGAAATTCTCGGTCAAACATCGTAAAGTACCAGGTGAAAATAGATTCATACATTCTTTCCTATTTATTGCTGTTACCTTTATTCCTCCTCGTTTCAGTTGTATTCACCATCATCAACACCATGTCAGCAGGTATCTTTGACCTTAGTGTTGGCTGAATCAATCCGGTGACATTCACTGTGGAACGCACATCCCAGTCCTCTGGGGTTTCAGTATCGTCGATGCCACTGTCAGACATGATGTCAGATTCATTGTCTGCCTCCGGGACGTGTTCGCCGTTATTTGGATTATCGAAGTCCTCATTCCAGCAAGCCAATTGTAGGTGTCCAATATGCTTTCAGGTGCACTATCTTTAGCACTTGCTGCTGGATCGTGGCCGATCCTTTTGATTCAACACACATTCAATGCTTGAGTTCGTCCTCCATGGAGGTTCTTTGCAGACAAAGCTAATGGGACAGGTTATCTTTCCATCAAGTTAAATGTAGCTGCACCATCATGTTGAAAGTTTGACCAGGACACCTTGCTGATATCTTCACAATCTGAAAAGAATCCCACGGCTGTCATTTGCGTGTTTTGAGCGTGGGATTCCTTCTTAGTAGCACGTAGATATTGGCTGCCCAGTTACATCTTCAAGAAGTCAAGGACCTTGGCCATTCTATGCAATTTTGGTTCCTCTGCCTCTGTTTCCAGTTCTCAGTTGATTCCGGTATTGGTCATATACAATGCTTGGTAATCGGCTGCCAATATCCGGTTATTGGCTTGAGCAAGTTGCCTTCTGACGACTCTTTCGAGAATGGTCTTGCCCGTGGGTTTTGACTGTCTTCAGCAGATCACATCTCACGAAAGTGAATTACTGGCCTCCACTCCGACAACTTGTGGTATGAGAGAGCATACACCGCACGCCCCATTGGAGAGATCACTGTACATTGAGTGCGTTTCCTCTTGTTGATGCCAACTTTTTGTGATATTTGGTAATCAAAATGTAACGCTAATCTCCATACATCAGGAAAATGTAAATCTGTCAGGAAGCCACATGCAAACCTCCCTGATACTCCGGTAGCCCTCACCAGTGCTTCTAAGTACTTCCAGATGCTCCCAGCCCCCCCTGGAGCTTTGCAGTATGCTCTCAGTCTCTGCAAGAGCATTCTCAGTTGCCCCTGAAAGCACCTGCAGTTATGGAGGTGGATGCAGGATGCTACGACATTGACTATTAGGATAGTCAAATTTTGAAGCTGCTGAGACCTCTGCGCAGGTCTGCAGGAGACTTCGAGAGCAGCTGAGACTTCTGCGCAAGCTCTGCGGGAGACGTGGTGCCATATTCTCAATGCAGTGGTTCTTAGAGTGTCACAACCACAAGGCATTTCGTTTGTTAGATTGCTCATTGTTTCAGTCACAAGATTCGCTACATCATATTATGGTATGAATTATCTTCGTCTCTATATATATGCATAAGAGATACAGGGATAACGGAGATGGACTCAGTGAGGAAGTAAATATTTGGGAGACCCCGGGGTAGATAGACATCATCGCATTATACAAAATACACAGTCTATCTTTTCCAGCTCTTGGTCTCACACAATCTTGACTAGCTTGCATAGATCAACACAATTTGTGTGGTTCCTCTCGCGCTCTTACCAACCTTCCATAGATCCATGCAATCTGTGTGGTTTCTCACGCACTCTTGCCAAGTGTTCCTAGATCCATGCAATTGGTGTGGTTCAGCATGGCCGGGTATCCCTTCATATCCTCTGACCCACTTCCTACCCTCCCCGAGCCAGAACCGCTGCTTCTCCAAAATATTCTTTCGAGAGCATGCGAGGTGCGGCGGAATGTTGATGATGGGCTGTCTGCCCTATAGGTCCACCGTTTCACCACATCGTGATCGAGGGAGTTTGGAGATCCACTTGGCGGCCGTAATTGTGTGAGTATGGAGATACACTTCCAGGCGGTAATCATGCGAGATTGGAGATACACTTGGAGGCTGTGATGTGGGCGGGTTTGGAGATGCAGTTGGAGGCCATGATCGAACGAGTTTGGAGATGCACCTGGAGACCATGATTGAGCGAGATTGGAGGATTACTTGGAGGCGGTCAATCTGGAGGCGGTAGTTCAGGATGGTGATGCGACCGGGGCTTAGACTCTTTTCATTGGATGACTCGTAATTGTCGTAATGTGGGGAATTTAGTACAACTCTGTCTGCCGAGAGATGAGACACTGGCTGGGAGCGGGAGACAGTTTATGTTGGGATGATGCAGTATGCGGTGTATGCAGTACTCCATGTATGCTGTACTCGGGTGTATGCTGTGCTCGGTGTATGCAGAACTCAGTGTATGCTGTACTCGGTGTATACTGTACTCAGTGTATGCTGTACTCATTGTATGCTGTACTCGGAGTATGCTGTACTCGGTGTTAACTTTTGATCATGGCATGGAGGGATAGAGAGGGATTGCTTAACTTCATGTTCTTAGGTGATGGTAGAATTGAGGACGAGAAAGAGAGAGATGGGAAGAGATGGGACAAATCATCATGAGCAACTGGGACTTCAGAGGATTTCGTGTGTGAGTCAATTTACCATCCCCGTGATGGCATGTATGAGTCCTGATCCAGCGTGTAATCAGAGCAATACGTGGTCTTTCCAACCCAATCAGGTATGTCATACCCCTGATTTCTGTAATCGGCTCGTATCCTCCACATCGTTCCCATCTTCATCACTCATCTCTCTCTTCCTCGTCCACAACTCTACCATCATAGCAGAAAACAAAGTTGAGTTATCTCTCTCTATCTTTCAATGCCATGATCATGAGTTAACACCGAGTACAGCATACACCAAGTACCGCATACACCAAGTACACCAGACACTGAGTACAGCATACACCGAGTACAGTATCCATCCAAGATTGCTTGTCTTCCCTTCATTTTCATGATAACGAGTTGACCCCTGAATGTAGCTTTAGATTCCGGTGTGCCTCCCTACATAATCGACCGCCATCAGCCAACGCAGCATGTGAGGTCAAAGTTCGACCTGACTGACTGATGAATAGAGACTCAGTGCATGGCGTGCGGTCCATCGGCCGGCTCCAAGTACTCATCCAATCTTGCTCAATCGCGTCCTTGAAGTGTGTCTCTAGACTCACTCAATTACGGTCTGCAAGTTTGCACTATCCAGGCCTCCCAGTGCATCTCCAAAGTCGCTCGATTAGGTCCTCCAAGTTCACATTGTCATGGCCTCCATCTAAATCTCCAAACTCACTCGATCATCATCTTGTAGTGCATCTCTACGTTTACCTGAGCACAGCCTCCATGTGCATCTCCATATGCACTCGACTACCGCCTCCAAGTCCATTTCCAAACTTGGTCAATCATGGCCTCGGAGTGTATCTTTTTGTTCAGTTGATCTTCATTTTCAGTCCCACCACAAATTGCTCTCAAACACCCCCTGCAGCCAGTCCAGATATATCGTGTGTAGTTTGGTAGCTATATTGATACATAGATAACAATACAAACTGAACACATGAATTTTAAAAATTGTTAAACGATAAGTACTAGCTATGATTTTCAGGCACACCAGCAGTGTTACCACAGAAGATGTTGTTTTTCCAAAACTGCTCTAATGAAATTCGAGGTGCTCCCAGACCTGTTGCCGGGGCTCCCAGGCTTGTTGTCGGCATTCCCAGGCTTGTTGGTCGTGCTCCCAGTTGCTCCCAGGCATGTCGTCGGTGCTCACTTGATTGTCACACAAACTCCTAGGTGCTCCTCAGTCCATCTGAAGGTAACCGCATCGGTCCAGTACACTCTGCGATTTACCACCCTGGGATCGTGGTCCGACAACTCCCTGACTCTCCCAGAGGTTCCCAGACGCTCCCAGAGGCTCCAAGTGACAAACATACATTTTGCTAATGTAGGGTCACACTGGTAATCATTGAGATCCGGGTCACAATGCCCCCAGTTCGGTGGTGATTTGGGCAGTGAGTTTGAATTGAGCCTTGGGGCTTTCAACAAATGTGCCTAGCAATCACTTCGTCTGGGCATTGTTTCAGCCTCATTTCTAGGCATTAAGTATTCTTCATCATCACTGGACAAATTATATGGATCATAAAAAGATTGACCAGATCAACAAGCCATTGTGGAGGAGAACAGATTGTTGCTTAGCATGCTTTCGGGTTTAATGATGGGCAAACATTTATGTATGGCACACTGTTCATTCTGCACATACTTCAGAAATGCCTCCTGGTATCAGGTGGTACTGGAAGTCTTGTACTCAGTATTAATCGCCGTTGCCTTATCCCACTTCCTACACGATCGCAGCATCCAGAAAGAATCAAGGATGTGTGCTGAACTGAGAAGCATACCCATTGTTGGAGTACTGTCGGAACAATATTGGGACAGCTTCTGTCGCATGATCGTGACTGCAAAGTATAAGTCTTTCTTCCAATGAGTCTCATTGCTAGCTGAAGCTCGCATCACACGATCTATATGACGGAACATGTCATTCAACACCGTGATTACGTGATGCAGAGTAACGGTATCCCTATTCGACATGTGAATGGTCCAGTACTGGAATGGCGATAAAACATCCGTGACGTCCTTAATGATGCTCCATTCATCTTGGGTTGTGAAGAGTGGGTGGTTATCATCGTATGTTGGATTCTTGAGGCCCTCCTGGGTGAATTCGGGTATTGGATAGGCTCGCTCAAGCAATCCCTGTGTTGAATTCTACCGTGTCCTCAAGTCCATAATAGGTAGTACTGCAATTCGTACATTCGGTTTTGCACAGTTAATGTAGTCATTTGGACTACCGGGTGTCAGCGTAATCATTACAGCAAGCATTCGCTGCTATATGAAGGTCAGTTTCAGGACTTTCAACATATCTTGAAATAAGTACTTTCTCAATTTTCCTTGCTAAACCTGGTCTTATGCCCAACAGCTTGTTGATTATAGCATTGCCCTCTTTACGAAGACTTCAACTCTTCCCTATGTCTATGCTTACGTTCTCTCTGAATTGCTGATTACGCTCATCGGCTTCCCAAGTCCTGGTGTAGCCTTTTACACCCAGAATGCTCATGAATGCACCTAAACCAAGCAGAATGGCATGCGCCATACATGCAATGTGGTTTCTCAGAGCCGGCCACCCGAGACGGGAGGCCTCAAGGGTCGATTGTGATTTGCGTGTCATCAAGTCCCATGAGGAAGCGTTGTCAGTTGTGGTTCCAAGATTACGGCTGTCAGTCAGTATAAAATGATCCAGCACTTCATTCAAATATACGGCTAGCCGTCCTCTAGTATGTTGACCCTTGTCGGATCATCCTTAATCATCATTCAAAATATGCAAAGAATAGGCTAACAACCTCATTGACTGAGAGGTTTACTTCTCACATTTCTCAATTTTGATCCGTATAGTAAGCAATGACTGACGTTATGGATAATTTGATCGTTGATGTTCACCCGTCCAGAGCTAAATCAACTTTATTTCTGGATGGCAATGGCTTCTTAATTGCATCCACTGTCAGGGTGTATTCCCTGCCGCAAACATTTCTCCACGTGCTGGAGCATGGTAGCACCCGCTCACTCATCAATGCATTATATGACCATGGTAGCTCGACGTTTGCTATAGTGTTCCTTGCGATGTGAAATGATACACATCGTATCATGAGGTAGTGATTCCATGTGTTCTGGTGAAATTCGGCAGTTTGATAGTCCTTTGCTGCCAGTTTGGAGTATTTTGCCTGTTAATTGAGTTAATATAGATAAAATCTAAATGTGAAATATGAATTTGCTTTGCAAACTGACTATTGTAATTGCTTGACATCGTTGCCTCTTCAGTATGGCTCAAGCTGTTTCATCGACAGTTGGACTAGTTAATACAGAAATTTCCAACTCTGTGAATTTGTTTAATTTTGCGATGTGTGATTTTTCCACCAAGTGTTTCTACATTAAGCTGGTCGCATGTTCTGATGGATGGCAAAGAACTCGATGACAGATGATACATATAATGCCAGGGCTGCTGTTCTCCTCCATTCCACAGTGTAAACAGAATCGCCACAATGGCGCATTTGTAAAATTATTCCAAGGAATGGAACACTTCAAGCCTACATTCGTTGAAGCCCACGAAGCATCAAATATGATTCGCAATGGAACGTCGCTCAAATTCCGAAAGAACTCATCTCCATGTTTGGATGATATTATAACCTCCAGCAACAAGGTATTTGAAGATTTTGAATCCGACATCGCGGTGGGAATTTGAACACAGCGTAATCCCACTTGCGAGACTGTCACCAGTATCATTATAGTAATGTAGGAAGCTGCAACTTAAATAGTGACTGTAGCGGTAAACGCAAGAAAACAGTCAGACCTGTGAAATATTGCATGCATATTTCTGAAGTGGAATACAAGGAAAATTTGAAAAGATTGACCGTTAGTAACTCCATTTAGGATCAACGCTGCGCTGATCGTTGCTGTGTAGCTTACAAAGTGACCACAAAAACTTTTGAGGCTCAATTGGCACGCATTTTTAGGAGGAGGTTACCATACCATCACAAGCAGTTAGGCCCAAAAAGGCAGCTGATAGCTCGATTATGGGTCAACGCCGTTGCATTGCCATTTGCCTATCCAAGATGCAAGACGAAACATCGTTGACACTCTGTTGATCCTTATTTTTAGGAGGTAGTAGCGATACTGTCACTGACATTATTGCCCATAATGGCAGCCAACACCATGATTATGGTTGAACCTTCTTGCATAGCCATTTGATTATCCACGATGCAAGACCACAAATCGTTGACATTCTGTTGCCGCTCATTGTTAGCAGGTGGTAGCGATCCCATCACTAGCATTTAGGCCAATGAAGGCTGCCGATAGTTCGATTATGGGTCAACGCTGTTGCATAGCCATTTGATTATCCAAGATGCAAGACCAAAAATTACAGACACTCTGTTGATGCTCATTGTTAGGAAGTGATAGTGATAGTATCAATAGCATTTTTGACATTCAAGGCGGCTGATACAATGACTATGGGTTAACATTGTTGCATTGCCATTAGATAATCCATGATGCAATACCAAAAATTGTTGACACTCTGTTGACTCTCAGTTTTAGGAGGTAGTAGTGATATTGTGAGTAGCATTTTTGCCCTTACAGGAGGCCGATAGCATGATTATGGGTTAATACTGTTGCATCGCCATTAGATTATGCAACATGCGGGTGCAAAAATTGTTGACACTCTGTTGACGCTCATTGTTAGAAGGATGTAGGGATATTGTCAGTAGCATGTTTACTCATACGAGTGGCTAATACCGCAATCATCGGTTAATGCCGTTGCACAGCCCAGTGATTGTCAATAATGCAAGACCAAACATCGGTGACAATCCGTTGTTGGTCATTTCCAGGATGCGTCAACAATCGTGCCACATGCATTTTTACCATTGAAATGGGAGAATACGGTGTCTTTCGAAGGTGACTGTGCCGCCCTGTGTTTGCCGAAGAGGTAAGACTTGAAATTGTTTGTGCTCTGTCGATGCTCAACTTAATGACATACTAACAGCTACTGAATGCTCATCAATTGGACGCATAATGGAGACAGTAATTGTTGATAGCCAATACATCAGTCTATGTATAATCATTTGCATCCAAAAGCTTCGAGGCCTCTCAGTTTCTCATCCACCACTAGACATGGTATCTGAGCGATGAATGACATAGGCCCATCGGGTGTCAGCGCTTTCGTCAGGCAATTCACGGCATCAAGATCCATCCACTAGTTCTGAACATATGCTGCCCAACTTTGTCACCTTTCTGTATCCAGCTCCATCTCCTGAACATCTATCACGTACCATAAGCGATTTTCAAAATCCTGACCATGTGCAGCTGGTCTCAGCTGAGAGGTATGCAGTTGGTTGCATGAAATATTGCAGCATGCCGGATGTCATTCATACAGTTGTTCATCCCGCAGTGACCGCTCCTTCAATGACTTGTATGAAATCACTGACTTGAATTCTGTCAGTAAATTTTGTCTGCAATGCAGGTGGTGCTTTCACACTTAACTGTAACAGGCTGGGCAATATCCAGTTTTTTGATTCTGTATCCACATGATTGCGAGTTTTCAACATTCGCATGGCCTGTTGGACCCTTGCACATGCACTGTCGAAATATCACGTTATACAAATTGGTTACTGAAATCCAGAACAAGCTGACAGATAGCAAAATAGGTACAAGAATTGCTTTTCACCGAGATACATCATCAAATCCAACTGGTAGGCTATCTATTCCTCCAGGGATGTAGAAGCCATCGCCATATCTTCCTCCGAATCTGATTTCTGTATGGTAATCGGGTTGGGACCCTGTATGTTGTTAGGCGGTGTCTCTTGGGAGTGGTAATGATACATGAATGGATCGCAGCGGGTGCATGTGGCTACAACCATGGTAGTATGTATGCAGAGCACCTACTCCACAATGACGAGATCATGTTTGCCAGCCAAGTGATCTTTTGCGGGATCGCGCTTGGGCCACATGTCAATCAAGTAGTGATGAGTAAATTCGCACTAGCAGATTCAAATATGAAGATGCAATTATGTTGCGATTACTGGCAAGTGAAAAACCTTCAGCAGTGCGCATAATTATTGGCGACACCTGGTGTACTTTATCCATTGGGACAACACACAGTTAAGATGTAATTCCGCAGAATTAGGTGTGCAGCAGATACTAATCCAATATGCCATTACGAGGGATCTGCAAGCCTACACACTCAAGTAGTAGGAATGACTTGCGGATCTTCCTGGTCTCGAGCAGGTTGAGACCTAAGTATGCAGTGTCTGAGGGATTAATGACATTGGCAGAAGATAAAAGGCCACATGCAACCCTGATCATTGATTTGAGTCGGTTTTCGTTGCACAGTCATGAACGTGTCATATTATAGGTTGGCAGAGTATTGGTTGGGTGCTGATTTCATCTCTCAAGCAATGCCAAATAGCCAGATTAAGAGGGGAGTAGTTTAAGAGCAATGAGTTATTAAATCATGTTGCGATACAGCTTTAATAAAACTATTAATTGTCATTGTTCCAACTACTGATCAAATTGGAAAGCGAGATGTCTAGGTTGAAGTTATGAATTGGCATATTAGCACGTTTGGTATGCGGACATGGGGATGATGTTACGGGGGTGTATTCCCTAAGCCACAAAGTATACTTAATACTTTCCAACTCTTAGGTTCACTGCCGTAGATCCTATTCCGCTATAGTTCTTCCTCAGAGGAGCTTCCCTTACTAGTCCCTGCAGAACTATCCTTTGCTAATTTGCGCTGATCCTTCCGTTTCTGAAATGCTTTCTTTTGAGGAACGTAGGCTGTTCCCTTGTCCAGTTTAATAGGGCGATAGCAATCCTGATATCTATGGTTCCCTTTCCTATCTGCTGGCCAAGCGCAATGAAGGCACTCGCGTGCTTTCCTTCGTCGATCAAGCTCGACTCCTTCAATACCCGTCAATAACTTCTTTGGTCGTAACGCTTCCTTGCTGACAGAGAAATTCTTTTTCTTTGAAGATCCCTTGGATACCCGTCCGGTCTGAACCGATCCCTTCTGCTTCAAAGCAACAATATCTCTCAGTCTTCGTGACTCCTTAAGATATTCTTCGCACACTTCCAGTAATTGATCCTGTCTATCGTCTTCCTGAAGGTCCCTAGGTACTGGCGATATAGATTTCTGAATTTCCGATTTCTCCTTATCAAGTGGTTTCGCAACCGTATTTGGAATATGAATCTTCTTATCAGAAGCTACCGTGACTTCGACTCGAGATTGAATATTATCGATGTAACTAACTAATCCTTGCTCAAGATCGATAATCGAAGCTAGCCACCAGACACAATTTGCTGCGAAGATATGCTGAGTCTTTTTGGCGTACGAGATTATTTTCTCGAGGGCGTAAACAATAACGTCGGATTCGTTTTCGAAGGTTATTGTCATTTATAAACGTAGGGATACTTAATGGTACGGTGCTGCCGTACTAAGCTAATAAATTCTTATATATATAACAATAGGTATAGGTATCATAAAAACTCAATAATAAATAAAGGTCTTCTTTCGCTGGTAGGTATTTTTGACTGTTCGCTGCTAGAGCTTGTTCTTCCATTGCCTGGACAATGCGAGCTT
>Ga0307512_10000829_pt1 | contig 45651 bp, 46 predicted proteins | sample 14_EM_MG_FD_200267 | JGI IMG/M metagenome (GOLD analysis project Ga0307512, IMG submission 200267) | Populus trichocarpa ectomycorrhiza microbial communities from riparian zone in the Pacific Northwest, United States - 14_EM | ecosystem: Host-associated > Plants > Roots > Unclassified | place... | reverse complement strand
TCGCCACCAAACTAACACCCACAAACCTGCCCCCCTCCAGTACAGCCCCGGTTGAAACCCCGCCAAAAAAGGTCCCATTATCAACAAACACCGTCCCCCACCTCCATTCGTCCCTCCTAAGAGCAACATTCGCAACATCATTCCCCCTCCATGCCACCTTTGCCTTCTCAGCGGTCTTCGGCACCTTTGGCAACAACTGCGCCGTCAACGACGGCGGCCCCACCGCCCTCTCATCCCCCATCGCCCGCCCCATCGCCCTCAGTGATGTGATACCGGATACATACACGCCCCCCGTCGCCGGCGAGAACAAAATATTATCCGGCAGCATCGCGGTTCTTAGGAACGCACCTGCCTCCACTACTGTCGGGTCTCTCGCATCGTATACGTACTGGTACACGCCCATCCCCATTCCCGCCACCCACAGCCTTTGCTTCTCCGGATCCACCGCGACACCATTCGCAAGTGGAAGACGGACGATACGTTTTGCTTTCGGCTGTGCTAGGTCGAGGGTGGAGACATAGATCAAGCTGCCGCCTGGGAGGCCGGAGAGGGCCTCGGCAATAACACCAACGGTGGAAATATGCGCAAAGAACGCGTCGTTTGTGAGATAGAATCCGTCCTTAGAGACCGCGGCGACGGCATTAGGGGAGTGGATGAGCGGGTGTCGTATAGTCGCGACATGGGTTGCGCGTTGGCGGGGGAGGTCAAGATCCAGCACCTCTACGCGCGCGCCGGTGCGGGCCTGGTTGGTTACGAACACCCTAACCCCGTGCTCTCCCTTTGTCGCCGAGAGGCCTAGCGGCCGGAAATCCGTCACCGGGATGAGGATCTGTATGGGCGGGGTTTGCGGCGCGGTGGGATCAAAGAGCCACAATTCTCCCGGGGGGGTGTGGGACGGGTGAGCGCTTTTAAAGTGACGGGCGGGATCGCAGCTGAGGAGGAGGAGGGGGCTGTTGGGGATGGTGGTGAAGTCTTCACAGAACGGGAGTTTGTCGGGATGGAAGACAGCGCAGGTGTTGGGAGTTGGGAGCGGCGGCATGGAAGGGAGGAGGAACCATGGTGAGCGGAGGGTGAAGGATTTCCAGAAGAAGCCGATGAATGCAATTAGGCCGATCCAGCGGAGCTGCCGGGAGGTAACCGGGAGGTCACTGCAGGTTATGAGTTAGCGGAATATGGGAGATAGAAGGAAAGGTATGCTTACGAGGGCATTGTTGATGGGTTGGATCCTTGGAGGGCTGCCGTGGGAAGAATGCATGATGTTTTATACGGATACTCGTGGGTGATAGGAGAGTTGGATTAGGCGTGAGGTAACATCGGCGATATGAGTATAGATTACAGGGACGCTAGGTTCAGGGTATGACAATGGACATATTGAGCTGTTTACTGTACGAATGAACGAACCTCTTTCTAACCACCACCACGATGTTCCCTATTCCTCTGCTCGTATCTAGCAATAATCGCCTGATAGACCGAAACACATATTTAATCTGTGTGAGACTTGAGTGACCAGACGTGAAGGAAACCGCTTATTCAACTTTCCATTCCCCACCCATCTATAGTAAAGGAATGCAGAGATAGGTACAGACAACACCTTATACTTTTCGTATCTACGCACGCCCGCAAAGCGTTCATAATCATGAAATTGAGAACCCGATTCGCCTTGGCTACCCAGCAGCATAGAAGGGAGGCAGGAACACCGAAATGCCCGACCACGAGATAAAAGAAACACCTCTCTAGTTTCTGGGAGGATCATCCACAGCGGGACGCTTCACGCCCGCCGTACTCAGTCCACTGTTTCTACCACCATCACCACCACCACTTCCTCGTCCTCCTCGTCTACCACCTCTACCCCAACCACCCCTAGCCCCTCTATTTCCACCTCCATGGCCGTTACTACGAGCAGAGTGTCCTCCCTAAGAACGCACCCCCGGCCTAACCGCCTTAATGGTTCCATGAACTTCTATATCTCCCAGTTCAACCTCCTCGGTAGCTCCCGATTTCCAGTGGTTCACCAGCATATCATTCGCCTCCTTAGGCTTGATACTCAGGTCCGCAGTTCCGATAGTGACGTGGGCGTATTTGTTGGCACACTCCAAATCCGGCTCAGCAATCCGCACCACAATGGCCATAACCCTTCCATCCCACACCAACGTCTGAAGCATCACCTTAGCCCCACCCATAGAATTACCTTCCTTCTGGTAGAGTTCGTTGTATTTCTTCCACATATCGGGGCGCAGCTTCGAGTTGGCCCTGTGGATGAGGGTAATATGAAAGGTCTCCTGGACACGGCCATCCATTTTGAGCTTGTCGAAGAAGGTGCGTTTTTCATTTGGCAGATTAGCAAACGCACCCTCTACGACTTCGCGGATCTTGTTCGATGGGATGGAGATCGAGAAGTATTCCATTTCGCTGTTTTTCTGAGGTTGCTTCTGGTTGTTGAAGGGTTGCCCCCGACCGATGAGGAGTTGTTTCTGGTTTCTGGGCGTCTTGGCACTGATGGTGTGCTTGATGGCGGGTTTGTATTCCTCAAAGGCAGCCTTGATAGCTTCATTCAATTCCTCAGGAGATGGTACTTCGGGCACCAAAGAAGGATAGGTGTTATGAAGTTCGTTTATTACCGTCTCAAGGTTCTCCCTTGAATCCTTAATAGGATCTAGATCGATGATCAAATCGAACTCCGAGTCGGGGGAAGAGTCAACATCTATTGGTTGAAAACGTAACATGAATCCTTCCATAATCCCCTCGATCTCATATCTTCCTTTGGTAGCGGCCTGGATGGTCTGGTGGTTGTCACCGCGCGCGAACACACGACTCCGGGTAGCTTCACGTATCTTGTCCCGAAGTTCTTTGTCATTTACGCCATTGTAGTGAACGTAATGCAAAGCAACGAAACCAGCATCATATTTATTGAGGTCATGAAACAATTGCTGCCTCTCGCGCTTCATATGGTTATTCCTGTCAGCAATAACAACCTGTGAATTCACAAAAGCCTCTGCACAAGCGGTAGCGAATGCTTGCGGCTTGTTCTTCACTGTGATATTGTCGTTCTGCAGGTGACCCCATCCGAACAGCTTGGTCAATGCATGGGCGACAGTAGTCTTACCGCATCCAATAGTAGCGACTGGAACCAGTAGGAGTCTCTTGGGGGGTTCCGTGTCCGCCTCTTCGGCAGACTGCCTAATAATATCAAAGCCCTTGAGGCCGCGGGAAACAAGAAATGCATTTCGTAGGCGGATGATACCGTGATTCTCCTTATATTGATCTGAAGCACCCTTGTTATTAAGGAAGTACTGCTTAGCGAATGTCAGATACTCCTTTGTGATTGCCTGGTGTTTTCTGTATCTGGGTTCCTTCCCGGCAATCATCATTTTCGTAACCTCTCTCCACTGTCGGTACATCAGGTACGGCTCCTCAAACTTGTACTTGAAGAACCAGTCATGCCACTCGGTGTCTTGCGGTCCGTTTCTCGCCTTGCAACGGATCACAAAGCCCTCGACATCCTTTCCGTCCCAAGATCCTGTCTCCGCTGCTTCCTCCAGGAACTTTCGTAGGTCTGCAACAGTTTCTTTGATCATGTAATCAATCTTTTTGAACCCCCAATCGTCGGCAAATTTTGCAACATCTTTCGCAGAATAAGTCGCAAAGTCTTTCAAGTTGAGGTTGATGCCGTGAAGATAGAGGCCGGCCCTATCTTTTTCGTATGGAAGGATATGCTCCTCGAAGGAATCGTCGCAAAGCTCCGCCACGGCCGTAGCATTAGCATTGTACAGAGCTAGAGCCAAATCCCTTCTCGTCTTTCCAACCAGTGCCAGTTGTTCCTCAACCCATTTATCTCCAATCATGGCATGGCTCGCCTGCACATCTTCTCTGGCTCCGGTAGAGTGCTTACTGCACACCAACAAGGTTCCATCGGGCAGGCCCGAGATGAAGATGATACACCCATTCTCCTTCATAGTTACTTCATACGGGGCCTTGGTATTCTCCTCGATCCAATCCCATTTTGTCCTGTAGATCTCGTCGATATTGAAGAACTTGTCGTAACCTCTCACAGCGATGCGATAGTCTCCGGTATCGGGATTGCGCCAGGTGAACAGGCCTCGCGAATAGGTAGGGAGATCTCGTTTCTTGAAGTCTTGTTCTTGGAACTTCCAGGAATCCACCTCGTGTGAGGTACCATCGATTTTGAAAGTGGACTTGCGGCAGGAGAAGGAGTCTTTGGATTTCCGGCGGTCTGCACCGTTGAGGACAGCAAGGAGTTCGTTAATTTCGGTCGGGATTTGTTGCTTGAGGAGGGAGGGGTCGGTCGACATGGTGTAGATGCTCTGCGTAAATGGTGGGAGAAGGTTGTAGTGATGGTGGAGGGTGTAGTTGATATAGTGGTGGGGTAAAGTGGAAGTTATATGACTATGAGCCACACTAAATATGACGTTCGGTGGAACCCTCCATAGGGCTGATGAGAGCGAATGAGTCAACTTGGAGATGCGGCGAAACATGTAAGGGTACTATGTATTAAGAGGACTAGGTAAGAGGATGCCGTGACTCTTATAGCCCTTAATAATTGCTAGTTTACCATAACGACACGAAAGAAGTGGTAAACGAGCACTAGCTTCTTACTATTAGCATTTTAAAGCCATGATAATCCCACATATAGCATAACGCCTACTATGCAGAAACTAGATCTATACAGTACAACTACACCCATCGTGGCCACAGACCCTTAATTGCGGCAAGTATTGTGTAAATAGCAAGCATCCAACGAAACATCGCCGCCGCCTCCCCCATGCTGTGTCCATCCTAATGTCTCGGAGCCAAACCCGGCACGCCAGCATATCTCTCCTCTCTCTCCGTCTTAAAGAAAAGCTGCAAAAAGAACTCCTTATTATCCGCATCGAAATACGTCCAAAACTTTCCAGGACTTCTATCCACCTCTCTCGCCTGCAGCTTAAAGCTAACAGTCACATACGGCTCCGCCGCAACCAACAAATACTGATAGCTCTTATCTGGGGGCACCTCAACGCGCTGTTCGAACGCGCTCATGAACCGATACCGTGGCTTAATCTCAGTTCCGATTTCGGGATACTGCAACTGGAAGAGTAGCCCCAACTGTCGCGTCACCGGGTCCCGTATCTTTGTGATTTTGTATCCTGGCCGTCCGATCTTGAGAAGATTCTTTCTCGGCGCGATCAGCTGCTGCCCAATCATCCCTTGCGGTAACCCTGTTATCGGATCGAGGTTTTTCCCCTCTTTTGCTTCACGCGCGGCACGGCGCGCAAGGTTGGTTTGGTGCTTTCGTCCTTGGGTATGCGCGAGGTAGGAGCCGTCGTTTTGGTGGACTGTGAGACACAGCCGACATTCGAAGGAGCCGACATGATTACGAAAGCTATGGAGGATGAAATGTCAGTAGGTGGCCACGTTAAAGGAAGGGAGAAACCTCACAAGTATGGGTCTTTATCGAGATCAATTGTCTCCAACGCGAGCTTTCGCAGGCGTTCGCGGCGGTCTTGGTTGCTGGCAGACTGCGAGGCCATACCGCCACCGCCCATTTTTGACCCGACACGTCCTTCGTAGGCCATGGTTATGGTGTTTATAGGTTACTTTATTAGAAGGTTGGATGGCGTGGTGGAAGGAGGTGGTGGAGGGCGTGATTTGTTGCGTGAGGTCGAGTGTAGCAGGTGAAATCGGAGGTGAAGCGTCGCAAATGGAAAGCCAGGACACGGCTTGGCCCATATTTTCTCACTCATTCAGGTCATGTGACAGTATCTTCAAAATTCAATATCAACTGCCTAGAGTATCAATACCTAAATATAAACCAGGATCTTATTCAGACGATCAAATAGCTAGCATAAACCAGGACCTAATTCACTACTTCCTACCAATGCCTAGCATAAACCAACACCTCATTCAGAGCGACCAGCACCCGTCTAACCTCCTTCCTACTAATCCCCTCCCTAACCGGAATCTTCTCCAACGCATGTTGTCCATTAAGATACTTCAGCATCCTCTCAAATAGCGCCTTAATATCCAGCGGGTGCTTCCTCGTCACCATCTCCAACCACGCACTCTCAATACCACTAGCCCTACTCGGCTCAAGAATAAACGTGTCTTCATCCAACTTCTCATCCTGCTCCTCATCTTCCGGCGTGGGCGTAATGGCATCTCTCAGTTTCTGCTGGCGCTCCCGATGCACCGCCAGTTTGATGTGGCGCGGGATCTTGACCCACGCAAAGTTCCGGAGCTCCGTGACAAGGCCGTAACGTATGAGCCAGGCCAGGATCTCAAGATATGCCCCGCGGTGGTCTTTACTGGGAATGAATGTTGCGAACGGCTTCGGCTTTGAGCTAAGGAGACTCAGCATCTTCAGTATCCCCGGTAGTGCGGGGAAAGCCTTCGCATATAATGGGATCAGGGTAGGGAGACGTTTCATGTCTGCGTTCGGGGAGACGATGTAGGTATTTCTCTGATGGATTGGGGGTATAGCTCTAGCCTTCCTCCAGTGCACTAGATGGCGCGCCAGCATTTGTATTTCATGGAGTGGGATATCGCAATGTGTCGAGATCTGCACGAATGACTGAGTCGGTTTGACGCTTTTGACAAAGTGTGTGAGGCTCGCCGAGCTGTCTGTAGCTTCCGCCGCAATATCTTTGAGGATGGCTTCCACCTCTTCCAGAAACAGGAGTGTAAAGTGTTTTGCAAGTATTGTGTCGCCTTCGTTTTCGTCATCACCAAACGAATTAGCAGTAGTGAGCGGTCTGGCTGTTGTCAGCGGCCTATTTTGGCCGGTAAGTAGAGGCGGACAAGGAGGCACGGAATGCATACAAGCCTGGCATCTGGGGATCTGTGATGGACGGAAGAACTGCAATCTCAGAAACAATAGGGATTTGTAAAGAAAGTCCAAGGGAGTTGTTGAGGATAACGTGTGCAATCTTGTTCTGGGAGATGTCGCTGTAGATACGAGAGATGGCATATGCCAGATTACTCTGGTCGAGAATCTGCCGCCAGAGGTCGCCAAAGTTTGTATCTGATACTCTCATCAGCTCTGGATCGGAAAGGTGTGAAAGGGAGGGGACCTTCTTGTGCAGCCCGCTCCTTCAGCCGTGATATCTTCTCTGCCTCTCTCCATACATACCCATCATTCGCCTGCTCATACTTCAACGCTCTCGAGAAACGCTTGACTACATAATCGAACATCTCAGCGGTCCGGAAATGATACTCGAGCTCCGGAGGGTTTAGGACAAAAACGACATGGAACATATTCATGGTCCCCTCCCTATCCTTCATGGAATTATCACAGTCCTCATCCCTCTCATCATCCGCATCCCCATCTTCTACTACCGTCGTTCCATTGGCCTCACTGTCCACTTCCACAGCCGGACTCGAAGCATCGCGCTCTTCGGGTTCTACGCTTCCCTCCCCGTTGGCTACAACACTACCACCTACATCCTCATCTCCGTCCTCCCCTCCCTCAAGTTCACTCTTCCTCCTCCGCTTCTTTCTCTTCCTCCACGAACCATCAGGCCGCACATGGACCGGCGAACCCAGGAACACCACATCATCAACACTCATTTCAAACCTCCCTTTTGCCGCCGCCACCTTGGGCGCCAAAAGACCCGCTAAAAAGTCGCTCTTGAACCCTAGTACCGTATCGTACCCGCCATGTTTCTTCTTAGTTTTCTCCTTCTCGCCATCGTCGCCGCGGCGGGAGAGGTAACCCCGGCTTCGTGACTCGGTGTCGCTTGCCGCGGGTACGGTGGCAGTGGTATGAGAGTTTTCGTCAGCGTCATCGTCTTCGCCGGACGAACTTGACGAGGATGAGGTGGTGGGGGTGGTTGAGCGAGTTGAGCGTGAAAGTGGCGAATTGAGCCGCGGGCGCGGAGGGTAGTGGAAGGTTAGAGTTGGACCGGAAGAGGAGCGGACTACTAGCAGTACAGCGAGAAGGCAAGAGTTGGGAGTCAGGGTCGTCAGATTGTTGGAGTGAAAATGGTGGGGGTGGTGATAGTAGTGGGTCGACGACATTATTGAGCTGCTTGCGTTGGTTGAGCAGCGGGGATTGGTTGGTTCACCACGATGAATGCACGAGGGGTGGAAAGTTCCGGCGACTCAGCAGCATCTCCAAAATCCTAATTAGCCTCAAAATAATTCCAGTATATCGTACAAAGTACATACAAGTGAGCATATGGTACACTCCCAGTAAAATACAAACTTCTGCCATTCCTACCGCTGCCTCTCCGTAGCTTCCTTCTTCCTCCGCTCCTCAACAAGTCTAGCATTCTCCCTCTTCAGCTCCTCTAACCTGTTCGCTCCCACAGAGGCAACCTCCTCTCGCTTCTTCTCTACCTCGTCCTGAAACCCCAGGTTTACCATCTCGTCCTTCGCCATCAATTGCCGATCCATCCTGCACTTCAGGTACTCCTTCGCAATCAGCCTGCATGTCTGGTCATTGGTTCCTTTTACACGCTTGAGGCACGCTAGGTACTCAACCATCACCGGTTTACATTCTCCGTCATGGTCGAGGGGGAAGGAGCCGCGCTGTGGTCTAGGGTGGGAGATTTAGTGATCGAGTGTGCGGAGTGGGAGAGTGGAGAGAGGGAGGGGTACGGTGTTGGCGAAAACGTTAATGCACCAGGAGGACGTCCGAAGCCTGACATTGTGGGTAGTGGTGGTGTTGTGGCTGTAGGTAAGGCGCTGTTCGGACCCGGAGCTTGTGTTGTTGCGGCGAATTGGTGGGAACCGTGGGATAGTTATTTTCATTATGGAGAACAATCCCGGATGAGCACGGCCCAAAATAAGGCTGTGGTTAGGGTTCGGAGTCTAATGAAGCACCTTCTTTAAACGTGGAGGTCCCGCAAAAGCAAATTCCAGGTTTCTTGTCTCTTGCAGATCCACCGAATCTACGACATCACCCTCAGGTTCCTGTTCCTGAAACTATCCTTCGTGCTGTGCGTACTATTTGGTACAGGGAGTGAGAGAAAGTATACGTTATCTACGGCACTTTCGAAGTACCTCTCAGCCGCTCAGCTCCCGGGAAGATACCTGGGCTTTGGTGGCACCTGCACTTTCCCCTATCGTTATATTGAGTACCTGCCTACACACCCACGCTACCGTGTTTGCTTTTATATCTACATATGAAGATGCGTCCTTCCTCGAGTCCCGTCTACACCTTCAAACCACCATTACCTCCACCTCCACAATGCTGTACCAGCCTCTCTTCACCACCTCGGTGCTACTCGCGCTGGTATCCATATCCCTCGCCGCCTCCAAACGCGGTCTCATCCAGGTCTCATCTACCAAATCCTCCGACGACAGCACCTTAACGAGCTCCCCCAGCTCACTATCCTGGTACTATAACTACAAAACCACACCCACCGACAACATTGGCCTCGAATTCGTCCCCATGCTCTGGGGGCCTCCAGAGGGAAACTACAATTTCACAGCTGAGGTCGTCGGTCTGCTTCGCGGCGGTAAAGTATCTGTAAAGTATGTCCTCGGCTTCAACGAGCCAGACATGACCGGGGCTGTCGGCGGCTCCGACATGACACCATCCCGCGCGGCGGAGCTCTGGAAGAGCGAGATCGAGCCGTTAGCAGCTCAAGGTGTGAAGCTGGGGGCACCGGGAATTTCAGGTTCGCAGACGGGGAAAGCGTGGTTGAAGGAGTTCTTTGGGGCGTGTAAAAACTGCACTGGTTCGTGTCCGTCGCCTTGCCACGCGTCGCCGAGCTAACGAAGATCGGGGGCTTTTAGTGGATTTTATCCCCATCCACTGGTACGGGAACTTTGAGGGCTTCGCTAGTTTTATCGGAGAGATAAGAGAGATGTATCTTGACAAGGACCTCTGGATCACTGAGTTTGGTATTCCAAAGGTCGATCTGAAGGAAACACAGAAGTTCTTCAACTCAAGCACGGAATATCTCGACCGCCTCGAGTATGTCCAGCGTTACTCGTGGTTTGGGTCGTTCCGTAGTGATGTTAGTAATGTTGGACCAAATGTGGCTATACTAGATAAAAAGGGCGACCTCACGGATCTTGGTGCTTGGTACATTGGAAGAAAGGCGACGGGTAACACCCCGAGTAAGGCTGGGAAGATTGTCGTCGGATGGAAAGAGTTGGCGGTGGCGTTAGTCACGGTTGGATTTGTGGCAATGTGCATGTGAAGGAAGAGTTGTAGGAGTCATGTAAGAACATTATATTGCTGGCGTTGACGGTTATTTACCCTAAGATAAACACCTTTGTTAATTTGTTACGTTACTTCGTTTCAATAAGACTACCGGAAGACTTTAGAACAAAATATGGGGACTGTTCGAGCAGTTAGAGCACGGCGGTTTGAAGGAGCTGGGGTATACAGTGATTTCTAACTTCTATGAGCTCAGCCTACTAAGTACAACTACTAAAGGAAACTCGAATTGACGCTAGTGGCCCGGGCACGAGTGACGGTAGATGATGGCCCTATAATGGGATAGATGGAGCGATCCTACTCGCAGGTGAAGGTGAAAAGATTCCCAGTTTTGATTTCCGTACAGACCAAACTCCGCTATCAACCAATTATGCACATCCAATATGTGGTTCAATGTGGCACAGAGAAACAAAGACGACGACGATGACCCGCAAGAAAAGCGTTTATTCATGAAGAGGATTACCTTTTTTATCATCTCTTCATTGAAATCACCAACCCCTTTTTCCCTGCCACACCCACCCCAAAACCTCCATTTTTGTGCATTTATGTAGTGGTCTTGGCGGCCTGGTTGGGGTTGATCTTCTTGCCGTCCTTGTTGTACCTGACTCTTGGGGGAGGGGCACGGTTGCGGCGGCCTTCGCGAGAGCGGACACTGCAGACATGTATCAGCTTCGTTCAATAGTTGCTTCGGGTTCCCGGGATGCGGCATACCGAACGATCTTGCCGTGGATAGCGCAGGAGACGCAGTACTGGAGCTTCAAGTACATCTTGGGGACAGTGTACTCGGAGAAGACGGATGCATCACCGATATCACCTGATACCCAATGTTAGAACCTTACAGATTCAAGCTTTCCGGAGTTCATGAAACGTACGGATCGCAGCAGACTCGACCATGTTGCGGATAGTGAATCTCTTGATGGCCTTGTCCTTGGGGGTGCATCGCGAGCAGTTGGAGCAACGGATGGGCTTGACGTGACCGCGACCGGTCTTGTTGCGTCCGCTATAGTGAAAGAGAATCCTCCATCAGCTTCCCGTATCTCTCAACCCAGCCAGATTTCCTCCCCGCCCCCCTCCTCCCAATTGCCCCAATAGCTCCATCGCCCGGCCCTTATGTCGTATTTTCGAGATATGGCCGTAGATCCTGGGGTGAATGGAAACATACTTGGAAGCTCTCTTCTTAACCATGGTGGCGGTGGTCTTTCACTGATTTCCGGCCCATCAGATGATGTTTGGTCTTTTTCGAGCTGGTGGCATCGGGGGGAGGAGAAACTCACGTCGTCTAGGGAAAGAGCGGGAAAGGGACGTTTGTCGTTGGACGGTAAATTTGTCGGGCGGTCGGTCGGTCGGTGGGTTAGGCTGGGGTTACTATCTACGACGGCATCCACAGAGAATGAGGATTTGCGATTGTGACTTTGGTGGGAGCTAGGGGTTTCAGCCCTTATCAGGAGAGATAAGATTGGATCTTACAAGTCACTTGAAACAACAATGACGAAAAAAACCACGAAACACGAACGTTGGGAAAGAAGTCAATCGGGTGCCTGAGACAGCCTCTGTGCTGGAATAGAGCCTTTGTATTGCCCTCCAGACTGTCACTGCTTAAATCTTGTGTGGTTGTTGGTGAACTTCCCTGTCTTGGCACCAATTCTCACACAGAAACGGGTTTCAACACCAACCAAACCACCCCCAAAAAAAGTTGCCCCGCCATCGCCGATTTCACGACTGACTCGTCTCTCCCTTCGAGCCTCTGCCAATCCACGAGTCACGCCGCCCACTACACATCTCCCCGCAATCATGGCGACAGAAATCAATACCCTGATGGTCGAAGGGTCCTTCGCCGGTAAGCCTCGGATTGCACGTGGAGGGGAGGCAAGAAAAGTTCGTCGGAGAAAGTGGATAGAAGGCTAATGGAAGCCTGCGGGAACGCATAGACCAGATCGTCGAGATGGCTCAATACATCGACACATTAAACAAGACCAATCCGACGCAGGGCCTGAGCCTCGAGATCGAGAATCTGGTGGAAAATGAGCAGAAGGAGGAGGCGTTGCAGAAAACCATCGCCGCGAGCGTCGCCCTATCGTCTGCTCCCGAGAGAGGTTTGCATCTATCCCTGGCAACATCTCAAGTAGACTACCAACAGAAACCATCGCAACTGCAGAATTCATCCCGGCCTACAACCTTCTTATCCATCTCGCACGCTCGTCGCCAGAGTTTCCTACATACCTCAACACCCTCCTCCAGAACCTCAACACCCCTCCCCCCGCCTCCCCTCACAACGGCCCGGCACTCCTCGTCTCAGTCTTGTCGACGATATTCAACGTCCTGCCATCAGTCAGCCCACTGCGATACCCAGTGTACCGCGCAATGCTAAAGGTGGTTGCGGCGCACAGCCTCTACGACCAGCTTGCACCACAGCTCAAGAGCGTCAAAAAATGGGCCGCAGATTGGAACAGCTCTCTAGAAGATGCGCGGGAACTATACCTGGAAATCGCCAGCATCGCCGAGGAAGCCGGTGACGAAGAGCAATTCTACCACTTCCTTGTCCAGGCACTCCAGACCTTCCCGGACTCGGAGGCCGCTTCACCGCGGGCCCGAGAAATCGCCTCCCGTCTTGTCAAGGCTGCTATCAACCTCCCCTCCCGCCTCGATTTTGACGAACTCGCCAATTTCTCCGCTATCCAGCAGCTCCAGGATTCCGATCCAGAGCTGTTCCAGCTTTATGAAGTCTTTGCCGGAGGTCAGCTGGAAGACTACATCGAGTTCAACGATGAACACGAAGGTTGGGTAGACGACAATGGCATCGACCACACCACTGCATATCGCAAAATCCGCCTTCTCACCCTCACCTCTCTTGCCGCCTCGTGTCCCGACCGGTCCCTGCCATACATTAATATCTCGAGACGTCTCCATGTGCCTTCAGAGGAAGTCGAGCACTGGGTCATCGACGTCATCCGCGCTGGTCTGGTCGAGGGGAAGCTGTCGCAGCTTAACCAGACATTCTTAATACACCGTGCCGAGAGCCGAACCTTTGGTCAGGCGGAGTGGGAGCAGGTGGCAGACCGTTTGGACGTATGGAAGCGCTCGCTACATGGTATTTTGGAGGTTGTGAAAAGTGCCAAGGAACAAGCAAGGACACATGAGAGCAGGGAACAACAAAAGATCGAGGGAGTCATCAGCGGCATGGAGGGTGGACGGCGGGGAGGGAACAGGACTGTGACCGTTGAATAGATAATGGGTAGATAGTGGGCGGGAGGCTGTGCGTATTTGGGGGTGGCAGTTAACAAATAACCCCTAATCTCGGCGCAACGATTCAACGCCTTTTATGTTTGTTCTTTGTCAATGGGTGTTTTTGTCTGGCATTCTTATAAAAATGGGCATTTCTTTCAGTTACCTTGTGTGCGAGTGGGATACTGTGATTCATATGTCATGAACCCTCACACGTTACCCAGTTGTGTTTCTAAGGATGAATGAGACCAGCTGGTCGTTCATGGCCCCCATACTGCCCTTCAGAAGGGAAGGGCTAATCTGCACAACATGCTTCAAAGCAACTACCGAAGTCTTTAAGGGTTGTTCTAATCGAGCTCTTCAGAAGGACCAGCAGTGAAATAAAGCGGCTAGTCCAGTCACATATGCCTCTACACCAGGAGCGGCAGTGATATTTGGACTCGGATCCGGGCGACCTTTGATCTGACCAGTCTAAAAATACTGACCTGGAAATATGCTCCTTGAAGGGCAGTCAAAATTCCGGCATCATTGATCGAAGCTCGACGAACGAGGCAAGAGTCCTTAACTGCCTGGTTCCCTCTTATCTGTTGGGCTTGAGTCGAGGGTTCATGAAGAGTAGTCACAGATGACCGTTTACTAGGAGTTTTTACTTCGCTTCTCTTACTTCAACATCATCCACCGCGGTTAACACTCGACGAACTTATTGCAAGACAGTCGCTACATCTTCTAAACCTACCGCTGACGCTTTCTAGCTAATATCTAGAGACTCTTCATGCACGCCTGCGATTCCTAGAGGCTGCAGTGCGATGTTCAGAAGCTGGAGTCGATAATATTATCCTGAGGGCGGATAACTACAAGCTGGAATCGGAGGTCATGATACCAATGAAGGACATCAGAAGATATGACAAGGATCTTATCTTTCGCTTTTTTCGCCCGTACTTTCCTTTTGTTTCTCTTTCTCTCTTGCCGTTCGTTTGTTTTAGAAAAAGGGGAGTAAGGGTAGAGGATGGGGATCTCCCCCACCTTAGCCGGGCCATCCGGAGGGGGAGAGTCAGCGGGAACTATATGATTAAACAACAAGGACACCATGGCTTGTGTTCCTGGCGACTAATAACGAGCCGATCTATCAATAGAGCGAAGCTTCATTCACAATATCTCACTCGCGGTGTATCGCGGACTCCTTGTTGAAAATACGATGCAGATGAAGTCTATTGGACTATCTAAAGGTATAGTCTATGCCTCTACGTATATGGAGAGTCTGGAGGCCCCGCGGAGATAGTGGAGTGGGGCTCAGAGTGGCGAGTGGCAAATGGCGGGTGGCGAGTGAGCAATTGTGTATGAGTCTACGAGTATGAACCTACTCGGTAACTCAGTGTATCGTAGTGATGGCAACGGTCCGGACTGGGCTCATTGCCATCACTGAGTGTCTTGGCGACCTCATTTTAGAGATTTCTAGCAACACACCTCTGTCTCGGCAGTCTCGAGACTTAGGCTCGAGAGCCGACTCATCTCATGTGGAACACTACGGGCAACCCTTGGGCCAACGCAACGACTTGATATGGCGGCGGTGGACCTGGATTGTGAGTATACCACTCTCTGATGTTCGAGAGCTCAATTGAATTCTGAAGCCGTCCGTCCGCACAAATCCTTACCTCACGATTCCCCGGGCATGGAAACACTGACACAAAGGATACTATTCTAAAACACCTAAGGAGCAATTGATACCCTGAATTACCCGGGCAAAATGGCTTTTCAGAAGTTTATTTCAACCCTAAAAAGCTATCTTACCTATTTGAGGGTAGTCTCGATTGGTCTTGTGCTAAAATCCAATTCTCACGACAGACGCCTACAAGGTCAGTTTACTACCGTTTCTCCGAACCATCCTGTCAGTTATTAGATACAGGGCACCGCAAGAACTCCGACTCAATCACGCCTTATTGTGACAATGCCATTCGCTGTTTCACCGTGAACGGGTGCCACATATCGCATCCGAACAATTGTTGCCGGCAATCTCTATATTGTGTTGTCTGAGGTACGTGTATGTGCCATCATGTATAAAATCACTTTTGTACTGGCTATAAAGAGGCCCTGTTTTCTGACCAAGCGACTTGATAGCTACAGAGTCTTTCCATTCGTCCCATTGTTACTGGGCATGAAGTAAGTACCCTACAAGCTTCTAGCACATGTAGTCTCGTTCCGTAACTCAGTAGCAGATATTGTTCCTAGTGTATTCTGCTACTCAGTCATTACGGGGTTGCAGAGTTTCCGTCTTCTGGAGATATTGTTGGATGTGGAAAATGACAGGTTGCAGCTTATATTCGTCTTTCTTAGCAAGCACTGTATGAGCGATATTTAAGACAAGCCAGGTGAGGTATTCGGGCTGGTAAATATCCAGCTGCAGTTAACATATTATGCAAATGGATATCACTTCTGCCCCGATTGATGTGTGGAGACTGTCTTCAATACGTCAACCACTATTGAGTACCTTAATGTAAGTTTACACATCCAGTGTTAAACAGTCACTACCAAGGCTGGCCTCCGAAATGGCAGCAGTAGTAGCCAGAACAACGGCTACGCATCTTGCTGCATAGGTGCTAGTCTGGGCTTCTTGAGAAAAACTGGCTGCTTCTGTTCTTTGATGTATTTCTATGTTGCTGATTACTGGTAACAGACAGTCGCAAGAATGGTCGGTTCACAATTGAAGATCCCCCAACTCTGAAATCAATGCAAGGGTGTTGAGTCTTGGTGCCGATAGTGTTCATGCGGTAGCCGTCATACAACAGGCCCGCACTGTAAGTAGACAAGAACAATGAATTTCAGAGGATCCCTTATACGGACGTGCCGGATCATTTCACCCTGACAGATCTGAAAGTCAATAAGATTGGTGAAACCCGAACCGTTCAGGCGGCGTGGCATGCATTCCTGGTTTATCAGGGAGGATTAACATTCGATCGTTCCGACCCCAAGAGGCTGGTCATCCCGAATCATATCGCAGCATCCCGGATCGGCAACGATATGTTGGCCCTTTTTGAAGTTAATTCAAACGATATCGCGACTACATTGTTTGCTCTGGCGAATAGTGGTGCTGTGAGTGGCGTTCTTCAAGCTTACCAGAAGGCCATGGAGACTCGACTTTGATTTAAACGAAGTTGTTTATTGAGATTGTTTGTGCGGTACGCTGCTGCAAAATGCTGGGATCAAGCGGTATACAGAGTTCAAGTTACTAAACCGTTGACAAAGCACACTGGCTTCATCAATATACTCATTGAATCCGAGAAAGTAGTGTGTTGCTTGAGCTTAAAAACACCCCCTTGAAGTACCTACAGCTCTAAAACAGTAAAACCCTTAAGGAACTCAATCCCTCGATGAAACTCTGCGGCTACAATTCAACAAGCACGAGAAACACAAGACTGACACTATTAAAGGTTTTATCGAGACGACCCGCCCCCAAATCAATGAGTATGTTCGGAGTACGGAGCTGCAGCAAAACATCCAGAATAAGCACTTTCGTGCCTATTCGGTAGTCTTCATTGGTTCCCGAAAGATTTCGTTCAGAGAGGTGGGACTGGACGGTGAACGGACTACGGAAAGGTTCCAGCTTGCCGAATATGACGCAAAGTCGGATACACAAGAGACCTGGCGTTAATGGGCAGGATGTGACGAGTAGGAAACCAGCAATCGGTCGCTTTTAACAAGGTAGGGGTTTGGGTTGCGGGGTAGTGGGCCTATGTCCAATAGTAGATCTTACTCGTTAACTAGCGAACCTGAAACCCTAACCCTGGTATATTATCACAAAAGAAAAAGAAGAAAAGCAAAATGAAATGGTACACGCCTAACCTCTGCAATTATTGTCCTAACTGTTTAGGGATGGGCGCAAATTAAAAGCTTATACACTGAAGAAACACATGCAAGTTCCAGAAATACTCTGCAGTTTTTTTGTGTGGTAGAACTGTTTCAACAGTAGATAGATACCTTTGAAAGTCAACTCTCTGGAATTAAATGCAATGTGCACAGGCTTTATCATTCCGTTTATCTTTGTTGGTGTGCATTAGAGATGAGTGATGGAAGATTGCGGAGTGATGTGCTGCAAAGTTTGAGTGCGAAAGGAATGGCTAGAGCAGATTGGATTGTAATATAAAGTATGAAATCACTTGTTTAGCAGAATATCAGTAGATATTCTGTTGCCAAAATTGAGGAATAGATTTTTGGAAGCAGGAGAGTTGGTGAAATCTACGGGAGAAGTAGTCTCGTTGGCTCTTAAACATATATGCATCTATTTTGCAAATTAGCTACAAAATCAAGAAAATATACTTTTGTACCAGAAAATTGCCGGAATTTCAAGATCGGGTTTTATATAGTTACACTATAGAACCAGCTGCGGTTCACGGAAGTCGTGGAGTAGGTATCACGTATGGCATTCGTTGCTGACAGAATCACAGTGAGCCCAGGGTATAAGATATCCAACCTACGGAAAACTACATATCATACCCAATTGGATATAAGGCGTAGAACTAAAGTTATCGAGAAATGATTGGCACGCGCAGCCTCGTGCGTGAGCAACCGGTTCCCGTGGTGGCGTACTCACGTCAGTTCTCTACCTTATATCCGAGTGGATACAGCTATAAAGTTGTCGAGCACCAGAAAATTATGGCCTCGTTGCTGAACCTATCTAGGTTATAATGTCCGACGATCTAGCCCGTAGAACCCGGATATGATGAGTGGCCTCTACACGGCCAATTATATAAAATGTTCAACGCACGGGCATGAAATCGGTCATGAGTTTGAAGTTGATGCAAAGACGTAAATCAGACCTGATTTCGTCTTCTAGTTTCTGTCGCCCCATCAGGCATCCTAGCTCCTCAACCATGGGTCACAACCAGAAGACTGCTTCCTTGGGACTCTAGTGCACCAAGGCGCCACAAGCTGGGTCTGGATGATAACTGCTATATACAAGATGCTTTCAGCTGTCTGTACCAGCAACAGTTGAAGCAAACCCTAGGCTGGAGCCCTAAGGCTTGACATGGCCAAAGATTCTTAGCATCTGGGATTCGACGCGTTGGTATCCTTCGTGGAAGCGGTTACTATCTGCGTGCTAGTAATAAGGCACTGTACTTGCAGTCGTTCAAATAACTAATGGATACATGATCTAGGGCTCAAACATCAACTCATATGCCGGGACAACGCGAGCAGTGCAGGTTCACCGCCTGGTCATTTGTAAACTGTGCACTCTGATCCGTTTGCGTATGGGTGTAGCGAGCGGGATGCTTCGGACGAACTTGTATCACTTCCATCCGACCTTCGCCTACAACCTGGCAGGTATCATCCTGGACCTTGGAAAGCTCTCCATCACCTTCTACATTGTGATCATGCTTTCCCCTGGCGCCGTACGGGCAGCCGCTCTCTCAATGGTTACCGCCATTTTCGCCTTCGGCCGGTGATAGCTATAGTATGCGCTGTCGGACCATAAAAATATACACTAGTAGGTATGTCCCCCCACGGCCGTTGGCGGATAGCTCTGTAGTGATAAGAATATCATATATGACTGGCGTGTTGTCTGGCACTAGGGGGGTGGCGAGAATTAGGTTAGGATCCATCATGGAAGGTAGTGGCGGAATACATCATGATTACAATACAGACTGAATTTTCGTTCCAGATCACGTCCCCTGGCCCCGGGGTTGTCTATCGACACATGAAACCCAAATAATGAACGCAAGCCCGAAACTTGGTCAAAAAAGTTTGTATCCACGCCCTCCACTTGCTCTACCGCCCCAGCCGCCCGCTTACTTACTTCGCGCCAGTCACTTCGCGCCAGTCCTCGTCTCCATCTCGACCTCGGCTCGTCCCCAGAGCATGTCCATCCCTTGTAACAAAAGTGCACTTCGCCCCCAACCACCGCAACGGGGTGTGATGGAGGAGGAGGGACATCCGAGGTCGTCGACTCATTCGGTGTATAACCTCCCTCGGCCATACGAATCAACAAGCAGCCAGCCAGATAAATAACGTAAGACGGGATTCCACATTCCTCCGGTATCGGACTTCCCTTTAATCCCCCAATCTCCGGGGCGGAATCTGTTGAGATGTGTCAACTCGCCAATCAACCGGTCAACACGCCACCGAATCCCCACATCACGGACCCCAGGAGCGAAGAACAGAAGGTGTCACGGCGTTACATCCAGAAGCCCCGTCCGAAGCATAACCGTGCTCGCTACAGTAGCGTTGCCCCCCCAATATCCGAGACACATTCGGTGATCAGCGATGGACCCACTGTGGAGCAGTAACTACAGATATCAGTTTGCGGCTTTTGGTGGGGGCAACTAGGGGGCAGTTTAGTGAAGTGGATGATTAGTAGTAGGTCCATTGCACATACCGACATTCCTTTGATTGGCCTAACTATTGGGCGCAAGCATTCTCCCGATATCGAGGAGCGAGTGACGAACCATGTCGAGCCTGCCGCGGAAGAGGCTCAGGTGGAAACGAGGCCGAGTGTGAGGCCTTACGTGGCTTCCAATTCCCCGACCCACGTTCCTGCATTGTGGCGGAGCATTGTTAAATCACCGATATATTCCTCATCCAACCTCACTCGTCCGTTATATATATCGAATTCCTTCATATTCCTGCAGCCTCGCTGCCCAACCAACCATTTGTACTTTCAAAGGTGTGCATCTAATTTGCAAATTATCCCCGGGACAAAAGCAAAGAAACGCATGTAAGACGTCGCCTTCAAAGATTACAACATTCGGCGTCCACTGCAGTTCATGGCAGAGGCAACACATCGGCTTTTCCATACGGCATCAAACTTTCCACATACATATGCATGGAAGGCTTCCATCGATCCTTCCAGCATCAACCTTCCTACCGGATGAATCACACCCGCCACATTCCTCCCCCATCCATCACCATTGCTCATCGTGCCCCATAAACCCGCCGCCACATCGCTCGCTGCCCCGTCGTGACCCTCCCTATAAATATCAGCCACGATATATGCCGCAAAAAAACAAACAACGGCGGTTTCAACGGGCTGAGGATTGGGTGGGTGAGAGGAGTGGGTGGTGACACTCATCATCATCATCATCATCAACCGTTTGCATGAAAGAAACGATGAGATCGGAGAGGGAAGTTCAAAATCAAGCAAAAGCCAAAGCTGACATTGCAGCTTTTCAGCAGCACGGCGGCAATGAATGAATCATCCACCCCGCCGCCTTCCTGCTCCTGCAATTGTCTCTTCCCATCGGGACCGCCCGCCACGTATTCCCCACCCACCCCCACCCACCTTCCATCTCAACGCATTATCCAATAGCCGCGCAGCATTGCTTTTTGTCCAATGTAACCGCGCGCTCGAAGCGAAAATGGCCGTGATGGTGGGGGGAAGTGGGGTATGTGTGGGTTATGACGCACCCCTCCCCACCGCCATCTCTCATGGGATCCAACGTCATCATGGCATAGCATGAACTATACATCCGGCAGAAGCTGTGTGGTACCCGCGACATTCGCTGGCAGGAAGCTGCCAGGCCTGCTCAGGGCTGTAGATTGCCGAGGCGGGGTTGCGCCCGGTCGGCTGCACATGTACGAGGGATGCAACAGAAGCTCCTCGTGCGTGTTCCGTGCATGGGCCGAGGCAATAAGCAAGGTGGGCCATTGCCATCCGTGATGCTCGCCCATGCTCGGTTTCCCTACGGAGAGTCTAGAGTCACGAAGGCCCTCCGCATCGTTTATTGGCGATGAAGCGAGCGGTATCTGCTACTGGTGGCAGGACACCCGGTTTGTTCGCGCTCCCCAAATTCCAACTCGGCAGTGTGCATCGCAATCTTCACGATCCAACCCACAACAACACCCAACCAACCACCCAACCCCATCCTCCAGTTATATCGAGATGCCGCTCCCTTTGGGCATAAAGTATACTCCTATAGAACCTTAATCTATTCCCCCTCCCCCAAATCCAATCTATTTTCATTCAGCTCGTGCTGCCTCCGCCAATCGCAGCCCTCGAGCGTCTCGTAAATCGGAAATCCGACCGTAAGCCTGAACTATGACTGTTCGCAGCGGCGACAGCGAGTGATAGGGCATGGCAGCCTGACGTTAGCAAGGAATGCCTGGTCCGCTGCAACACCGCCTCATTACCCCGGGGGCGGGGTCGCTCACATGACCACGATCGTCGGGTCAGAACCCATCCAACCCCGAGTGCCGCCTCTTGCGCTCTTTACATTACCTCTCAACCCACGTCGAAGCGCCCATCGCAAGTATTGTTTCCTGTTTCCTACCGCCCAGAAAAGAGAGGCCTATGGAGAGCCCTGTCCAACCGCCTCGCAGAGAAAAGTTTCACAACACTCGCCGGACGGCCGAGCCAATAGCACGGCACCAATGGCAATGGCCAATCCGAGCCATCGACCATGAATCTCCTATCAGCGCGCGGTGCACCCCCACACGTGCGCACCCCCCGCGCACCCCACCCAATTTGGCAAATTTTCTCCCCTCGCTCGGCTGCGCCCACGTTGCTCGCTTGCAAACTGGACCGTGTTCGCACATGTCCGAGGAAGGGCCGTGCTTTATGTAGGCACTAAGATTCCGGGCTGTTGGAAGGGAACAGCCCGCGCGCGCAGTAGAAAAAGGGCCCAAGATGCAGAGGGGGGAATCGCGTAGATGGGTCTTTATCTCGTAGTTTCACTGCTACGCTACGCTCAGGATCACATCTCCTCGGAGGTCTCACGATTCGGAACGCAGCCCAGCCATCTGTATCGCGGAGATCCCGCCCTCCCATCTCCTGGCGAGACTTTCTGTTTCATTGGTATCGTATCAAACCAAGCCAAACCAAGCCAAACCCCCCACTTCTAAGCCGCCGTCTTCAACTTCAACAACCCCTTCCCCTCCAGATAATCCACAATAACCTTGACAGCCTCCTCAACACTAACCTTGTCCGTCTCAACCTTGATCTCCGGGTCCACGGGAGCCTCATACGGCGCGCCCTCCGAGATTCCCGTAAAGTCTTTGATTATCCCCTGTCTCGCTTTCTTGTAGAGGCCCTTTGGGTCTCGCGCCTCAGCCACAGAGATTGGGATGTCCACGTGCACCTCGACGAAGGGGATCGGCGGGTCGGCGTTCTGGTGCAGGGCGCGCGCAGATTCCCGGTCTGCGACGTACGGCGAGATGAACGACGTGATTGCGACGGTGGAGTTGTCGGCGAACAATTTGGATACCTCTGCGATGCGCCGGATGTTTTCGTTCCGGTCTTCCGTGGAGAAACCGAGGTCTTTGTTGAGGCCGAAGCGGACGTTGTCGCCTGCCCACCCATCACTACTGTTAGCCGGCGGGGCGCGGAGAATGCGGGGTAAGGGATTACCGTCGAGGCGGTATGCGGTCACCCCGTTGTGCAGGAGGTGCTGTTCCAGCGCCGTGGCAATGGTCGATTTCCCCGAGGCTGAAAGCCCGGTGAGCCATATCGTCAGGCCCTGTTGGTTGTTGTACTTGTTTCGCTCATCGCGGGTGAGGCCGGCGTGCCAGGTAATGTTTCTGAAACCATTTAGATGGACGTGCTCGGTCACCGATGGGGCGGGAGGAAGGGAGAAAGCACTAACGTTGCCATTGTTGATGGGATGAAGTTGGATCTGGAGGTGGGGTTGTGCCGATGTGGGGTGTCAATTCGTCCGGTTTCAACTCGTCCGGTTCCTGCCGATCGATCTGAGGGAGGGCAGCTTACTCACTAAGTTTTGGATGAGATTGTGTTTCCGGATGAAGGAGGACGGCGAGAAGGAGGGTGAAGGGGAGAAGGGGAGAAGAGAGAGGGAGAAACAAATTGGAGAAACAATTGCGCTTGCGCTTCTTTTGGCTGTCCATGGTATGACGCGTTGTTATTGGTACCTGCGGGTTTCTAGTTTTTTCGTCGCGATCACGCAATTCCACACCATCCGTCCGCAAGGCTTGGGCCCAGTCCCCCCATGCCCATAGGCCCAGTTCCAACGGTTGGTAATCTCCCACCGAAGTACCACAAAGAAAGGCTCGGACAGCCTTGCGATTCCAATAAAGACTGGGTTGAGTAAGTGTTATTCGCTTCTGCGGGATGAAGGTGGACGGGGGGATCGATGACAGCACACAATGCATCCCGCAACCCCAACCCATGCCTGGCGAAAATTGGTAACCTCCCGCCGCGTCCGTCCTCCAACTTTCGCTCGACCAGCGGTCTGTTATGCATTCCCGATGTTCGGCTTCACCCTCCTGCGGGTTCGCACATACATAAAGAGTGCATCGTATCGTACACTTCACCAACATCTGTGTCCGTGCCGCCTGGGGCTGCCTCGATGGGGAAGCAACCATCTGTCCTTTAGCCGGTCGCTTGTATCCGTTGCAGAATCTCCCCCCAAAATGCCCTTGCTGCCCCCTAACTGCCGTGGCTAAATACCCCATCGGGAGTTTTTTTGGTGGTCCCAGCAACTCGGTTCCAGCAGAGACATCAACCGGGAAATGACAATTTTATCCACCTTCCTTCTTGCCGACCCACGACCCCGGATTCTGCCTACTCTCCCCTTCGTATGTAACCCAGAGCCGGTGATGGGGATAAACTTAGCACATATCTTCTTTTCCGAGTCGTGCCTGTTATGATAGACATTTCGTACCCAGTGCGGGCCGTCTCACTCCGTCTCCGTGCCGGCAGATTGCTCGAGTTCAACCTCCCCCCCAAGTTTGTTTGTTCCCACAATCTTGGGTCGCTCGTACCCGCCCCCATATGGCTGGACTTGGTTTGGGGCGGGGCGTGTTTCGTGGCGTGGCGTCGTGTACTTTCTTATGTATTGGAAGTCCATAGCGGCGTGGGGGATGACTGATGCGGTGAGGCTGGAGACATCCTGCGGAAATTGGGCTCCTGAAGAATTCCGGATGTTCCTGAAGAATTCCGTATTATCTGCGCTTAACCGGTAAGTGGAGGGAAACACACGTACGGTGCGACCAAGGTAGTTTATGTTGAATGGATGACCCAGTATATGGGGTCTGTATATTTAGAATATCTCATCTTTGCCAGGTGATGCCGTCATTTTAGATGAGGAATGAGATGAGGGACATGCTCGCTGCAGATGTAGGTTACTTTCTCCACCTCATCTTCTCTCCATCGACGTTGCTGTTTTCGCTAGGCCGGTTTTTTCCTCAGCAATCCCATCAGCCACAGCTCCTCCAGAAACTCAAAAACTTGTTTCTTACGTGTTATTCACCACGTTGGAAATAAGATGGTATCCGGAACTGGACTGGACTGGGGCTTTTGGTGAGTTTCACTGTGTTGGTTCTTGGGTCAACCCCCACGGAATCGGGAAGTAGAAAAAGCAACACAACCACCAAACCAAAGTGCCGGTGTTTAATGGGGTCCTTCAGTCTCGTCCTTTGGGAACACCGGCTTGCTTTTGGCGAAACGTAGAAGAATATTCCTACTTTCTCTCGGTGGACCACCTACCTACTCTACTCTAGTTAGGGTATCAGGTAATGAAAAGTTTCAAGGCACCGGGGGGGGGTGAGTAAGAAAATAAATGCCTGTTTGTCGTAGGTAGATAGGTTGTTTGTGGGAAATGCGAGTGTCGTCAAGGTGAGGTGAGGCCACTGGAAATTCTTCAGGCAAGACTGTGTGGATGTCACTGCAGGTTTCTTGTTGGTGGTTTATCGGGGCATCTGCTCGAAAGGGGCAAAGAGGCAGAAAGGCACTGGACCCATCACAGCGCCACACCCCATTCGAAAGGTTCAAGGCAGCTCCCATCACATCCCACAATGAGTCCGAGCGGAACCCGTCAAATTGGAAAGACGGATGGACTTCGATCTGCCGATTTCCGAAGTTGGGTTGGGTGGATATGGATATGATACAGAATGAGTGAGAATGGGTCTGTGGTCAGAGCAGGATTTTTTGGGGGGGGAGGAACTCTTCAGCTCGGAGTGTTTGTGTGAATGTGATTTTCTGCCTCACGATAGGTCTGCAGAAGATCCAATCGCGACACTGCGAGGCATCCGTTGGCTGCCAATAAGCACCCGTGAATGGCTGTGTTCTCGATGACTGAGTCAATCCGGGGCGTATGTCAGGCATACATATCTTTAGACATCGATATCCCCGTACCCCAGCTTCTGTGATAGAATCTGGGTTATTCCAAGTACTATTGCGAAGCTCATCTCAGCTATCGGCCAACACAAACGATCCGATTGCTGCCAGATGTAGAGCTGAGAGCTCAGGAGCGAGCTCTGTACGAGCGACTGGGTTGGGAAGCTCTCAGACATCGCACTAGTCCTCCTAACACCCGTTCATTCGGTAGGTGTGTGGCGCTCTTACCCCATACCCGACTTGACGGGAGCGAGTGTTACACCCATACGACCCTTACCACCACGCTCCAAAATGAAGGGGTAGCCCCCGCGAACTCTAGGCCTCTCCGTTGGTTCAGGGGGGTGTTTGGTAGCAGTGTCCCCGGTGCCCGAAACTACCTAGGTAATATGGCCTCGGATTCACCATCTCGGCTCTTATTCGAGAGCTGAGCTCATCTGTGTGGTCACATTATATATACCAGCCCCCGGAGTCTTCAGAGGCCTGCTTTGGTTGCATTCACGCATCGAATATCGACATCTCAGCACCTAGTACTAGTACTCGCGTTTATGCAGTGTCAAGTACCCTTACGCACGACTCGCTCGCCCAAAGGGTACCATCCAAGCAGTAAGCATTAGCTTTAACATAATCCATACCTGCGTCGAAATTCCTCTTTTGGCCCTGCGGCGGCTTTGGCTACCTTTTTGTTCTGTCCTCTCGACATACCCCGTTCTGATCGTTCCCCCGCGCCTTAGAACTGCTTTTTTCGATAAAGTAGTGGTCGCTAGTCGGTTTGGGATTTGACAGCAAATACATATACGATTGTTACTGCGACACTGTACTGCCGACAGCAGGACAACAACGGGCATTTTCGCGATCCAGAGAACCCGCAGCAGCAATCAACCTCATCATCCGGCCCCTTGAGAGGCATCCTATGCTACTGGCCATTTTGTTATAAGTTGGCAAAGTACCAGACCGCGTCCAGTTGCCGGTGACCCTCGTCCACCACAACAACCACCGTCCAGCACCAGTATAATAAGCAGCCTCGCTGGCCCTGGACTGGCTGTTCAACCACGCCCGCATCTCTCCGAAATAGTAGGGCGCTTCTCCCCGGCAGTGCTGGGCTCTCTTCCTCCCGGCCACCCACGCTTTAGCCCACACTCCACCACCCGCATCCCTCCCACCCTCTCCAATTTGTGCCGCGAGATTCTCTTCGCGCGCTTCCATAACCAAATATTTACTTTTTCCGAAAACACCCAACTCATTCCGAAAGGCAACAAAACAACGCGGGGAACCCAGCCGACGTCAGTAACAACACACAGCTCACAACTCACAACAACCAAGGCTTGCGACTCTTACATCTACCCCTCAAGTCCCCCCTTGATATAATAACACGACATCCCCCCGTTGGTATTCAATATAATACCTCTTCCGACATCCCATCAACAGGACATTATTTCACGACTACAGCCAACCAACAACCTCGCCGCTGCGGTAAAGATCTTGGTCTTAACCTTGGATCTCCCCGCCACAAGTCCACGTTCGACTCGAATATAATACTCGCCAGCTGTATTACCAACCGTCCTTCCTCGAATGCCTCATAGATTCCAGGCACTTCCACATAGTCAATCTCGAGTTTCTAGACGTCTTACCAGACCGAACGAATATACCTGAGCTTTTCTATCACAACTACCAACTTTGCTTACAAACGAACAACAATAACAACAGCCCGAACTTCCACCATCAACATGAAGTTTTTCGACTCCGTCTTCAACGCTTTCCTCTCTCGCGAGCAGCGCGAAAGAGTCTGCCAAAGCAACTGGGATAAATCAGTCGCGCAAGCTGCCCGCGAACTTGGTCTCGAGAACTGTGTTATTAGTAAAACACCTGTTCATCCACCTACACCACCATCCACCCCGCAGCTTCCGGAGCTCAGCACCAACGTTCCCGCTTCATTTCCCATGACACCGTCTCTGTCATCGTCCTCTACGAACTCGTCCTCGAGCGGACTCAACTCCCCAACTCGCTCTCGTCCTTCAACATCATATTCTACATCACCACGCCCCGAGTTCCGCCGCCACCTCTCTATCCAGCGGGAACCTATCTCATACGATGCTCTGATCACCAGCACTAAGCCTGCCAAGGTGCGACGAGCAAGCCAGGAGGCAGCACCAACAACTCATCAGCTCCTCTACCCTCTCCCACCCTTGGGACCGATGGAGGGGATTGGAAAGTACCGACGATCAGTCGATATCACAGAGACTGAATACCTCGACACATTGCAACGCAACACAATAGCAGCTCTTCAACCATACATCCTTCAAGATGACCGCGTCTCTCGTTTCCGTCGCGATACCACTACTCCACCAAGAGCTTACTCTGTCTCCCCACCGATGGAGCAGCGGTTAGCCATGCAGAGCGAAATGGGAAACTGCCTGGCGGGCAAGTTGGAAGCAGTGCAAGCTCAACCCATTATCGAAGAGTTCGAAGATTTCCCTTCACTCGAGGTTACAGTTCGAAACAACAGCCGGCCCGTTAGAGTGGCCATAAGACGGCGAGCACAGAATAGCAGGGAAAGAAGCAAGGCGGGCGTGAAGCGTGGGGGTGCTCAGGCAGTTGGGGGTATCACGAGGGGGGTGAAGAGCGGGAAGGGAGGAGTATACAAGCCCAAGACGAGGAGGGAGCCAGATATGAGTGCCAGCATGGAGACTTTAGTCTCTGGCGAGGAGTAGTAGTTTTTGTTTCTGGTGTTTGATTTACTCAGGCGGAGTTTTTGGGATTTAGCGATGTGTTTTTTTCCTTTGTTTCTTGGATACCATGAATGATGCTACGACTTGGTTTACGATACGATTTTCTTTGTCACGATTCTTTTCCTTCGCATGTTTGGGTGGGTCTTGGGTGCAGAATGGGGGCATTATGGGGAGTCTTGTCTGTTTTACCTTGCTTTATATTTAGCGGGCGAGCGGGTGTGTTTTTCTGTTCTGGCATCTTTTCTTTTTTTGGCATTACTTGGAGATTCATATTCGGCGCCTATCCATTATTACACCACACCACTACTACTACCTATTAGCTATTGTATATTATTGGGGAAGAGATCCCACTGCATTTTAGAAACAGATGGACTCTGCTCGGGGGAAGGGAAAGGAATGAGGGGTACGGAAGAGGGGAAATAGGAATGAGGATCAGGAATAAATGATCTACTATACACAAACAAAGCCGCGTTCCTTACATCGTTCTTTCATGTGTAAGTGTGTTGTGTGCGCGGGTGATGTGAGAAGGGTCAAGCCATTTGATCAGCTTGTGACTTTTTTCCTGCACAACATCAGAAAATATACCGTGGTTAGCAATCGTAGATTTCGGTGGTGGACCCTAAAAATTTTGCACGGGGAGAAAAGAACCCTTACAGGATGCTTGATTAGTTTGGGCAGGCCAGCAAGTAGTTTAATGCCCGGCGGTGTGTCGTGCGCGTGCACACGCGGGGCGTTCACAATCTTCTGCGTTTCGTGATTGCATTTGTTGCCGGCTCCGAGAGCCAAAAACTGCTATGTATGATGGAGAGGGCTTTTTTTCTCACCACCACCACCACCTCACTTCACGGGGCCGAGCGGATGTAAACTTCGGTGATCATAAGCGCGGATGAGATAGTGGTGATGATGATGGTGGTGGTGGGCCCGCACAAACCAAACCCCACAATATTTTCACGTTCACGTTCACTTTTGTAGTTTCTTTTTGCTATCGCACGATGGGGTCCCACCTCCGACGTTCGATGTCCCCAATCGATCCATCGATTCCATTGGGGGGGGAGGGGGTTAACCAGGGAAAAACTTTTTACAGAAAGAGATTTGAGAGTGGATAAAAGATCCAATTGCGAAGCAAACAATTACAATTACAATTATTTTCGCTGTGTTCGTTCTTCTTCCATGTTCCCGGTTCCCAGCCCGACCCCCAGCCAGTTGAGAGCTCAATCAATCAATCAATCAATCAATCAATTGAATCGGGGGGACCAGTCCAGTCCAGCAGTCCAGGCCAGGGCAGGCATCTCAATTCCCACTGAAACCTCGAGAGACACAAGAGGTTAAAAAAAAAAGTAACCCCACGGTTTTTATGCACAACCACATTGTGCGAGATCCTGCAGCGCAGGAAGCAAGCAACAACACCTCAACAAACATAACGCTTCCACACCCACCACCCCCCTTCACAATTCTCAACATAACCCAGTGCTGCGAAGAGCTAGAGGGTTAGGGCTTTTTGCACCTGCATGAGAGCTGAAGGTTTTGTAGCTTCTCAGTTGGTACCGATTGCAAGGATATATCCGGAGTGTGGGTTAGCTCAATCGTTGCGAACTACATATACCGACATATAACGCTACAGCTGCATGGTGACGGGGTTGATGGCGTAAAGCACGATCGGAGTGAAGTTCGAGAGTGCCAAAGGAAAAAAGTTCCTATGAGGGAATCTAGGTGATGAGGCAAAAAAAACAGCTGAAGTGGGGGAGGAGAGAAGTGGAGTGGGGAGGAAGAGTTCCAGATGGGTTCGATCCACCGGGAATCACTCGGATCCCTGCAGAACTAACATAGGTGCCGACTATTGATTGGAGATATTCTGCAGCTATAATGGAGCGCACTGCAGTAGAGTCAAGTGAGTGAATGCTTGTCGTGGTGGAGTTGCTTCTACTGGAGATTGGTTACCCTATCCATTGGCCAGATAGGCGCATTGAGCTTCATGTCTAGGTGTAGTCCGAGAAGTGAGGTGCATGCCAGATAGCCTTAAATGCCAATTGAATGCGTCAACCCCCCCCGTATCATGCCAAGCCTACATAGCGGAGGTTGTTGTTGTCATCTTACTCTGCACTTCTCGGTCTCTGCTTTGAGATGGACCAGCCGTCTTGTTCCCCGGGATGATTGATGCAAATCGATAATGTCTACCCCATACTGTCCGCTTTTGCTATCCGAGGACCATGTCTGAGCTTCGAGAAGGAATTAAAGTTGGTGTAGTGCCAACGAGGCAAACCATCGGAATGCACTGCATAATTCTTTGCATCTTTGCAGCACTCTAGTCAGCTAGCGTAGGGCGGTCGGTCACAATGATAATAACAACTGGAGATCGGCGTATTATTGTAAATAACAATTGGAAATGATGGAGGGATCCGGTTCGCTGAGAGACCAGATGAAGTTGGTCGTTTGACTCCCGACCCGAACCCCCGAAGCTTGAAGGAGAGAGGGGGTGTGCGCTCCAACTACCTTAGTGGTAGATCACATATCTGAAATCGGTAGTGTAGAAGTTCATTCCGACTGCGCCAGTAAAGTGGCGGTTGTGTTTGTCACAGCCACCGCCAGGAGGCACTCATCTCCGCTGTGACGGGAACGGAAACAATGCTAACCACCCGTTCGTCACCATCATCATCAGGTCATAGCCCCGCATATCCCTCGTGCAGCTGATCCGAGTCTGGTTCGACAGCGGCACTGGTGCTGTTACGGGCGTCAATGTCGCAATCAGCGGGGGTTGACCTGTGAGGTGTCAAACATCAACAAAACCACCGGCCGAGTTGGTGTCTCGACTTGCCTATCGCTTAGCCCGTTGCTTGTTTGGTCCCGCATCTATACTCGGAGACGCATGTTGGCGATCGTGATCGCGCAGGCCAGCAAATCTGCCTTCAAAGGAGTAAGCAACGATGATAGTTAGGTATGGCGGATCCAACTGGCCTTTCAAGAGTGACAACGTGAACTGGTAGGCATCCGTATTTAGAAACCGGCGTAGTGTCAGCGGTGGCCGACAACCGTTGAGCCACCTGTTCCCTTCCAAACTATGTCTGCATTCTTTCTTTCTTCTTTCCTCTCTTTCCATATCATATTTCCACCTTGACTTGTGTTGCAGCCACTTTAACGGTTGCATGCAATTTCCATTTGGTCCACAATCGGTGATTTTCCCTGCATCGGCATCAGCGACAAGCTGCAATCAAGAGTTGTCCGGGCTTGAAACGGCAGGCCATTTATTCTGCATTGATCGCAGATCGTTGGATCGGCAGAAACGATCCAATTTTAACGCCAGTGTCATTTACAACGGCTGGAACCGGTACATATCATATATCAACTCCATCGACAATTTTAACTCGATTTGAAAGGCCCGTGCCGGTGTGTGTCAATGGAGTTTTAGGCACGGCTGCGTTAAATGCCTTCTGATAGAAACACAGACTAATCCCACGGGAAATCTGGTCAGAACAGATTCTCGGATATCTGACCGGTTGTTGTATCACCAACTATCACTCGGAATACCAAGTGTAATCCCTCCCTCCTCCGGCAGATTTCTTCCGTCGGGCCTTCAAAATTCACCATCACCAGTCCCTCTGACATTTCAGGTGAGCCTAGCTACACACTATGATGTTCGCTGTCCTTATTTTATTGGCAGTAAGCGACGCCATGCCACGGCAGTCGTTGAACCGGAACGAAGCACCGTCATCTGGTTGGAATGCAGTCACCTTATCATTGAATATATGAGCTGCAGGTGCTAATTCAACTTTTGGTACCGTAACTAGACGGCGATGCTTGCGGAAGTGCCGTATATCCACTTCCTTATGGTACACAGTCGACCGGAAGGTCGTTTGTGCATCCTCCAGGAGCCGCACTGGCACAGAGTTTCGGTGTCGCATTCAACTTCAAAGTGTCGACGAGATAAGACGACGCCAGTAGCGTAGCGAGTACGGCTAGACCTATCGATGTTACTTTCATTGACTCGTGATCGGGTCGGTGAAGCCCATTTGAAACCGAACCGAGGGTGGACGGATCCTACAACGAGAGGCTGGAAAGAGCCGTGATGCGATGGAGCACTCATCGGATGCGGTGCATTGTGGGGCACTGATTTGATGCATATGTGGCGATCGAGCGGTTGATTCGGCCGGAATTGGTGGAATGGTTGCTGCTGGATGGCGGGGTTCCCTCCTTTGAGCTAGTTTTGCTCACTGATAGTCGTTACTCCACGTAGGAACGCGGTCTCAGAGTCTGATATTAGGCTCGTGGGTTGATGACCGTTTGCATATCTTGTCGTCTCTCATACGAGCAGAAGCTGTTGCGGTGAGCGGGAAGAATCCAGACCAAGACTGAGGGGTAGATGCAATGCTGATTTGACGGATGCGACTTCGCCGATAGCCGTCCGCGGTATGTGGGGAAATGCTCAGTGGTTCCATGGGTCAATTTCTTGATATGTACTAGGATCGTACGGACAATTTGATGAAGCAGAGGAAGAGCAATTCGGTGAAGCAAGAGAGAAAGAGAAGTTGAAACAAAAGATTTTTCAAGAGGAATCTAAATCCATAGCGATATGCAAGCGATAGATATTGGATGTTTTTGTACAGCGACGTGTTACATCTGCCATGTCACTAGCTAAACTATCAGTCACTTGAGGATATGCATCAAGTTGCCCGAACTACGAATCACCGGTCGTAAACGTCTGCGTTTTGGGCCTGATGCATATGACAACAATCCACGGGTGTAATCTAGAGTAATACGACTCGCAAAAAGCAATATTATTATTTGGTGGTATGATTAACTTCTACTGAAAACGCAAAAAACGAGAACGGATGTCCAAGATTAACCCATCTATCACTCGCAATAAACAAACTGCATCCGCAATTATAATCCACTAGTCCTCCCAAACCTTCCTCTTTGCCTCCTCCTCCCTCCTCTCCTCCTCTCGTTTCCTCTCCCTCTCTTCCTCCTTCCTCTTCTTCTCCTTCTCCCTCACCGCACTGTCGAATTCCCTTTGTTCCGCTGTGCTCTTAGTCCTCACCCCAAGAGCCGCCGAAATCATCCTTCTCGCGACTGCATCTGTAGTTGCTGGGCGCTCAGTCTTTTCCTCTGCTACCGTAACGACTGGTGTTCGCGGCGTAGGACTTCCGAGCCCGAGTGTAGCAGAGGAACCGCGCCGGTGGGAGTGGATGGGAGAAGTTGGTGTAGGTGGCGGAGGGTTGAAACCAGCCGTATATTCCCCCTCTACTTTGTCTGGCTCATTATCGTCATCAGAGGAGAGGTTGGCAGCGGCAGTTTCCCAGTCATCAACAGGTTCTTCGCGTTTAGGTTTGCGCGCTGGCTTTTTGAGCGCCGTAGGCGTAGGTGAGGATGATATGTGGAGTGAGCTGAGGGGGTCGGAGAGGTTCGCCATGTTTGCTTTGGTGGGGTATGTAGGCCGTAATGCAGATGCAGCGCTGCAGCGAGCGAGGATGGATAAAAGTACCTGAGCTGAGGTGGCGGCAAATGCCGACTAAATTGTGGGGTATTGCTAGTTCGTTGTCAACCGGTCTCACGTGGGGCGGGTAAACACAAAACTAACGACCCATGCATAAATATCACATTATAACGCCTTGTGCGGGGATAGATTCCTGTTGGTCTGTTGGGCTGCATTTGAGGGTATAACATTATGATGCCATGCTCATGAATTGATTAAGATAAGTCCCAACAAGCAACAAGCAACAAACAAACAAACAAACAAACAACTTTTTGCTCTCCCGTGCCGCCCGCTGCCAGAACTACCGCTCCTTCAAAGCCTTATTGCGTTTCTCTCTCCGCTTCAGTCTGTCCACCTTGCGTTGGTGCATCCGTGCCGCCAATTTCTCGTAGCGTTCCTTTTCTTCTTTTCGCTCGCGCTTCTCTTTTAGAGCTTGGGCGATTTCCTGTAGGGAACGATGTTAACCTACATGATCATTCTATAGAGATGGAAATGTAGGCTGGGTGCGGAGGTGGGCAGCACCTTTTTCTTCTGAATCTTCTCATCCTTCATCTCCTTCTCTCGCGCCTTCATTGCCGCCATCGCCGTCCGTTCTGCTTGTCGCTCCTCGAACGTCTTACGCGCCGACCTCATGCCGGGCCGGAATTGCTGTTTGGTGGGTTTCCATTGCTTGCCTGTCCAGCGGTTCAGCAGTCGCCTAACATTTCGAGTTGCTAAGGGTAGGGCGCAGACCATTTTTGCGGGCGCCTTTGGCTTCGACTGTAGTGATGTGAGTTGCGCTTTCTGTTGCGATAGGCGCCGTTGTGGTAGTGGGAGAGGCGGATTCGGACATTGCGGAAATGCTGTGAGGAAGTCTTGAAAGCTCGTGCTTGAAATTATTTCACACATCGCGGAAGCTGCCGTGCGGCTGAAGACTAGGGGTTAGGGTTGGCTTGATTTGACACTAAGACTGGACGCTGGGAGCTAAGAAACTCCCTACCACCGCGGTGCGCAACTTCCGATCTACAGCCACCTCATACTCCCAGCCTACCTAGGCACTGTGCACGGCGCTTTCTTTCCAACAGCAAGGACCTTTAGACGCCCAGGACATCCACAACGGGTGGCACGGAAGGAATAGTGTCGAAATGGAACTTAGCCATCCCGCAAAATGTAGACAAAGAGGAAGTCAACCTCCGATTTAAAAAAGGAGAATCACAGCTAGAGAAAACCTCCGCGTCCAACTCCGGGAATATTGACGAAGGCTGTGAACTATGGATTGAGAGGATCTAGGACTCGGGGCAAGAAATCGACCAGTGTTCCGGAGTGGTCAGGTCGGCCGCCGGTCGGTCGGATAAAGTCCTCCACAATGACGACCGTCCAAAGCTTGGAACGATCTAGATCACCTTACAACGAGCCTGGGTCAACCTGCTGGACTACAGATATCTACAGGCCGGTCAGACTCAACTTGCTACACATCTGGCTGACCTGGGACGCTATTTACCGGCTACCCTTAGCGTGGTTCAGCTCAGGTCATGCTCATATCTGACCGGACTGGCCGCTTCGGAGCACTGGTCGACAAGATGGATTTTTCTACGTACATTTTGTCCCGCCCATATATGGCCTGGCCAGCTGCTCTAAAGTACAATCCCTTCCTCACGGTCATCGTTAATAATTACATACTAACAGTCTAGCTAGGTTGGCTAAGATCCCACGGGATACTTTCGACACCTTCGCAGCCGTCATCTGCAAGGGGATCACCGCCTACAAGAACAAAGGAATCACCGGAGCTCCGCTGAAAGTACTTGTTGAGGAGGTTGGTGGCTCCTTGGGGACTCATTATCTCCGTGGCAAGGATGACGAGGACGACGCGGATGGATCTTAAGATTTTCGCAAGGTGGGGAGTTGCGGTGTGGGTTTTGTCAAGTGTCTGCTGTAATGAAGCCAGTTTACACTCTATATCCCGAGACATAAGGGTGAGGTCGTGTTCCAAGGGTCCGAGTTGGTAACATAGCTGGCAATAAATTTCGGTGAAACTACGGTCAAGATCGTTATCGTCGAACTACAACGCCTGTTCACCGCCAGCTTATACCTCGCCAAGTCGGTCTACGAGTCCTTGAAGACCTACCCGACCGAGAAGAAAGACACTTCCCCACCTGTCGAGTGGTCAAGGATGCGATAGGAAAGCTGCTGCCAGTGCCTTTATTCTAGGGTCACATTAGTTACCGTTCGCACTTCCTCCCTTAGTATCTATCACGCCATGCGGTCGATACGAGGTCGTCTTTCAGGATATTAAAGTTCGCCACAGGTCAGGTATCAACATCGAAATTATCTCGGCGAATCCCTCTGAAAATGCTATTCAACGGTGGGAGGATACAGTTTCCAGTTTGTTTCCAGCTGCGAAGGGTGGTTTTGCTCTTCGCTACCATCGCTGAGGAAAAGAGGATTACCTGGAATCGGCACGCAACGAACAGGTCCTGCTGGGTGCGCATGGGCGGTTGTGGAACTGCGGTGTTGGAGCTACGCCATTGCAATTCACAGTCGCTTGGATGGATGGGTGTACTAGGATCGCTAGTAATGAAAAGGACCTGCAATGGCACCAAGAATGCTGTAAAGTTCAAATCACGTTGGTATAAACTCCAGCAACCGCCTTGTGGCGAATGCTGGTTGAGTTCTGTGAGGAGGCCTGACCCATCCGTCCCTTGCAAGGACTCACTCGGGTTAGGGTCGTGGTACACTACGGAATGCCACACTCCCTTACGGACTACATGCAAGAAACAAGACACGGTGGAAGAGACGGCGGTTTTGCGCTTGCGTACCTATTACTTCTCGCCTCTCCATAGACCTCATCTCTTGAGAAAAAGTCACTCAGGATGCGCTCTTTCCCTACCATCAAGGAGAACGTGGAGAAGCAGTTGGATTCTATGAAAGAGAGTGATGCTACTGCAACCCAAAGGTTAAGAGAGTAAATCGAGGGTGTCACCGCCAGGCTGACAGAGCTTGATAATTTCCGTCTTTACTTGTAATAGCATGTGCCACGAGCATCATTTTAGGGCCGTTTTCTTTTCTGGTGGTTTTATTCCTCGGCCGTGTTTTCTTTCTCCTGGCAGCTATAGGTTTTTTACTTTAAGAGAAGAAAAGTTTCGATAGTGTTTGGCTGGGAAATGGTACCAGGATTCGCGGCAGATTGCGTGCATGCAGTCATTCCAAGCAAAGTGTGATAATTTGTGATGTGCGATGCTCACGCTAAAGCAACCCAAGTATGTTAAGTTCGCATATGGTGGCATAACCACTGCCAACGTAGTAGAGGTTTCTAAAAGAAACGACCCAGAACTGAGCACTGCCAACCCAGATTTATACTCTATACTAGGGATAGAATGCGGGGAAGCCGAGGGAGTCGCATAACCGGCATCGGGTCTAGTTCAGGGATATGTTACACCATCTGATCCCCACATTTCAACCTCAGTGCTTGTATTTAAATAAATAACAAGTACACAGGTGGTCAATGAAGTATATAGCACTAGCTATTATACCGATATGCCATCACTAACTCGAGCTCCGGCCCTCCGTCCTCTCCTCAAGCTTCAACCCCGTGTTGGAGCTCGTCGGTGCATCTCAAACGCTCTCTACGACTCCACTCTCAAGAACCTCAAAATCGACCACAATACTCGCGTCATCTACCAGGGTTTCACAGGAAAAGCTGCAACCGTCAATGCCTTGCAATCAATACAGTATGGAACAAACATAATTGGCGGTGAGGAATACCATACAAAAATCTGTAACATGCTGACTTCAATGCAAAGGCGTAACCCCTGGCAAAAGCGGGGTACACCTAGACCTACCTCTGTTTCCAAGTGTCGATGAGGTTCGAAAGAGCCCTTCTACAAGCAGATCTCAATTAACCCTCCCAGGCCGCTCGCGCCCTGAAACCCACGGCAACTGCCATCTTTGTTGCTGCCCCATATGCTGCCAGCGCCATCGAGGACGCGATCAGGGCCGAGATCCCGCTGATTGTTGTGGTGGCGGAACATGTCCCATTACACGATATGCTACGCGTCCACTCGATTCTACGCACGCAAAGCGCTTCTCGCCTTGTTGGGGCAAATTGTCCAGGCATCATCAACCCACGTGCTCACTGTAGGGTTGGGTTTATGCCATACTTGTCATTTCTTCCTGGTAGTATTGGTATTGTAGCAAAGAGTGGGACATTGTCGTATGAAGCGGTGGCATCCACTACTCGCGTGGGACTTGGTCAGAGTCTTGTGGTAGGAATGGGCGGAGATGCAGTCGCTGGGACAACTCTGGCAGATGCGGTCAGTATATTCTTGGAGGATGAAGGGACAGAAGGAATCGCGATTATAGGGGAGATAGGAGGAGCTGCTGAGATGGATGTTGCGGAGGTCATACGGGAGTATAGGTTGAATGGAGGGAAGAAACCAATTATGGCGCTTGTGTCTGGGAAGTGTGCGGTGGATGGGAGGGTTATGGGACATGCAGGAGCACTACGTGGGTTTGATCCTACCGTGGAGGATAAGATAAAGGCCTTGGAGAAGGCTGGAGCGGTGATAGTGGAGCATCCGGGAATGTTCGGGGAAGGCATGATGAAACTTCTTGGGCGGTCGATGCCACGAGAGTCGGTGAAGGGGATGGGACCAAGTGGGCCCGGGCAGAGACGGGGTTTGCATACAATGACTCGGAGGCGTCCAGTTTTCCCCAGTGCACAACAGCCACTGGGACAGCAAAAGAGGTCACTGTATACCGAAGACTCAAAGGTCACGCTTGAAATCCTCAAGCAGGTTGGCTTCCTCTCACCATATTTCACGGGGTATCACTCACTCACCATAAGTAGTTTGCACCTAAAATTCCCGTTTCTCAGAGGCGTCCATCCACACCAACATTCAGCCTCGGAATCTCCATTAACGGCACTGCAACCCGCGCTCCAGCTCTTCTAATCGCCCCCGCTAGGAGCAACTCAGTAACCTTCCTCCCGTTCGACTACCTGGGTGCACCACCTACTCAGACTGCATTCGACACAATTGAGCTTTGGCTTGACGACCCTAGCAGCAATTTTGGCGACTTCCGGTTTCTCGTTAAGGAGATATATGGGCTGTTCATGGAGTTGAAAGCGTATACCATCTTCTTCCGTCATGTCTCTGCCTCCGGTATTCATCTGCACGACCCCGGAAGCTCGGTTCTGCGCTTCGACCACACGTTGCCCCCTCCAATTACCGTAAATTCTACACCAATTCACACAGAGTTGGAGGCTGCTAAGCACGGTATCGTGTATCTTACGCTACCAGGAGAGGGTAATATAGGAACGCTGGTTAATGGCGCGGGACTGGCGATGAATACTTGCGATGTAATTAATACTCGTGGAGGCAGCCCTGCAAACTTTCTGGATACCGGTGGAAAGGCGACGGGAAGAACTGTGGTAGAAGGATTGAAGATTGTGCTGGCGGATGAAAGGGTAAGTTTACTGCAATTAGGAGAGCAGTCCAACCCGTGCCAACAAACCACCGCTGAACCATCTTTGCAAAGGGGTATTAATATTGAAAAGGAGCTTTCTAACCAAAAATTTGTAGGTGAAAGCGGTGTTTGTCAATATTTTCGGAGGACTTACGGATTGCGCGATGATTGCGGATGGTATCCTCATGGCATATAAGGAGCTGCAGATGAATAGCAAAGGGGTTCCTTTGGTAGTTAGATTGAGGGGAACCAACGAGGAAATTGGACAGAAGATGGTATGCTCTTATCTCCACCACATTCAGATAGACTGACTGTTTGTTTTGTATGTAGATCTTAGATAGCAGGTTACCTGTGTTTGCGTTCGATAATCTAGATGACGCTGTGAAAAAGGTGATTGAGCTTGCCCGAACCAGTTAGATCGCGGTGGACAGCACTGCATGTTAGACTAATAGATACTTAAGAGAACTGGATTCGGAAATGATACCAGATATGCACTACATTTCTTTATGTATCTCGTGTATGACAGTGCCCGTTTACCCTCCCCTCCGGATGATCCAGATAGGTGGAGATCCCCATCCTATACCTTACTCTCCTTTCAGAACCGTATAAACGAAAAGAACGAAAAGAACGAAAGACAATAGAAGATAGAGAAAGAGAAAGAGACGAAAAGGAGAGACAGCTCGCTGACTGCGAGAGCCCTATGAAAGAAGTAAAAGAAAGGAAAGAAGGCCTCATCTAGGCGTCTTAGGGGAGTTTCCCCAAGAAATCCATCACAGCCTGATCGCACATCTCCAAGGAAAACAGCTCCGATATCTGCACGTGCTGACATCTTCCTACTTTCCAGCCTGCAACCCGCCCAACCGCCTTCCATAGCTCCTACTGCTCATTCTTCCACCTCCTGCAGTGGCGAAACAGGTGTTCTTGAGTTTGTCTGAAGTTAAATTAGGGTTACGAAACACAGTATGTCACCCACGGTTAGAATGGGATCGAACACCTTGTCTGCATTCGCTCCTAGAGTTTTCATCGCTTGTAGACATGCTCCTCAAACCTTCGGGCGGGGGATCAGACACCTGGTTTACGAGAGTACTGCTGGTCCTTACCGTCTAGACTTTCAACCATGCGGCGACCCCAGCATGCCAAGTGGATTGGTATGGAAGCTCGCTCAATAAAGAAATAAACACCGAAGCTATAGAGAATATCAGCTTACCAAAGTATCTATTTAGTGCAACGTCAATCGAAGGTATCGCTTACCGCATATTACCATTAATATCTACGATACTCCACGGTCGCCCCCATTCCGGCGTTTGTATGTTACCTGCGGCTTCCCTTTTTCCTATTTGTCCGAACCAGGGTTGCGGGTCAGAAGTGCATACCTAGCCTATTGAGTACAGTATATATAAAATTTAGCCTGTAGCACCTACCACCGGACGACATCACAGAACTTGCTGCTCCGCCCTCCGGCCAGCCTCAAAAAGTGCAAGATGGACTCAGCCTCACAGAAGGAAAGTAACTACAACCTCATTTTTTAAGGATCGTCAAAGGACCGAATTCGGTTGGCCGGGGAAATTGGTTTCATTGGGGAAAATCTGCCCAATTGTGAGACGCGCTATCGCCTAACGTCTGAAGAATCCCATACATTGGCATGTACATGGTACTTAGCACTTGTCCAAGCACCTAGGTACTTAAGTAGGCAGTATATAATGCAACGTTGCACGCTTTTTTCGTCAACGGCGTCTGGCAGTTTTGTACGGCACCTGCCCCTCGAACCCGGCAGAACGCTCACACGACAAAGGATACGACGTATATATTTCACCGTTCCCTTCTAAAGTTCGAGGGGTCCGCCAGAAATACTTGACATACCCCCACCATGCACGCAGTCCTCTTCCTGTTGGGTCTTGCCCTCCCTGCGCTCGCCGAGCGTCCGTTCCTGAATGAACCAGACACTGGTCTCGTTCTCGATGCTGTACAGATTGGAGCACTCCCGGGGTTAAGGGATATGGTTACTGCGCCGGATTTTGAGGCTGCAGCGAGACATTATATGCCCATCCGGAACTACTGTTTGTTTACTCTTATTGATTCAGTATGCTAGAAACCACGTGCTGACGAATGATGGAGGACAGCGTATTACCGCACAGGTTCATCGGGCGAATTCTGTATGTGTCTTTGAACCGAGGGTGGAAACAACTGGAATTGATGGTGGTGTAGCATACCGGCGGGCTCTCGAGATCTTCGACCAAGTGAAGCTGCGACCCCGGTTACTCCGAGACATGAGCAACGTCTCCCTCTCGTACATCCCCAAACATTACGTTATCATATTATACCCCAGCTAACCTACCACCAGGCAGAAAATTCTTGGATACACCTTCAGCACACCCTTCTTCATTGCACCCGCCGCAAACGCAGGTCTTGCGCATCCACGTGCAGAACTCAACCTCGCCGCAGCCGCCGGGAAAGGCGGGATCCTCTACGCACCCTCCCTGTCCGCCACAAAGCCAATAGAAGAGATAGCTGCCGCCGCCCCACCGGGAGCAACCCTATTCCACCAACTATACGTATCCGCGAACCGCACCAAGCTCCTCTCGGACCTCAAGCGCATCGAAGACAGTGGGTACAAAGCCATCTTTGTGACTGTCGACAACCCAATCCATGGGATCCGGCCACGTGAGGCCCGCTACGGTTTCTCAAACGTGACCAACCACGACGCGGCGTTCTCATGGCACTCCTATGCCGAGCTGCGGAAGTTGACAAAGCTCCCTGTGATCCCCAAGGGAATCCAGACGGTCGAGGACGCAAAAATCGCGGTTGAGGCGGGTGCACCAGGGATTTATATCAGTAATCATGGTGGACGGCAGTTGGATTCTTCAGCTCTTCCGTTAGAGACTGTGCTGGAGATATATACGCACGCCCCCGAAATATTTAAGAAGACGGAGGTGTTTGCGGATGGTGGAGTAAGGTATGGGACTGATGTTTTGAAGCTGCTGGCGATGGGCGTGAAGATGGTGGGGATGGGTCGGCCGTTCATGTTTGCGAATGTTTTTGGGGAAGAAGGGGTAACGGCACTCATTGAGATTATGAGGAGGGAGCTGTGGATTGATGCCGCGAACTTGGGGGTGAAGAATGTGAGGGTTATTGATACTACTTATGTGAGTTACTTCCTTACACGTTGCGTGAGGACAAGGGCTAATCTGCGCGTGCAGTTGAACCTAAGAAGGTTGGAGCAATTCGTTTATCAGATGTAGACTGAGATGAATGATACATTGTTTTAATGGGGGTATCCTCAATATAAGAGGAGGACTCGCGGGCAAGGAATGTGCCTAAAATTTCCTTGAAATAGTTTATATACATCATAGCAAGACAAATATATCTGTGGTGGGATTGCATTGGCATGGTGGGATCTTTCAGTGGAAATGTTACTATCTTCAGTTCTACTTGAAAGGCGACCTAAAGGCTTTCCCAATCGCATAACAAGCGGTGTGCTGTAATGACAGAGGGTGTTGAGAAGGCTATTCAACTGGGGCATTGTCGGGATGCCTTGAGTGCCTGTTGCGCACCAAAAAGCAAAAGTGCATCTTTACGGCTGGCATTTGCAGTTAGACAGCGGGTTATCTCGCAAATAAATTAAGTATCTTTTGGTAGCTCGCACGGCAAAAAGGTACTTCAAATTGCCCATCGTGTGTTACTCCAAATACCGGGGGTACTGTGTACTTCTGAGCTGGCGAGGCGATCTTCTTGGCTATTGCAATTGTTTTTTCTTTGCTGGCAGGGCTAACAAACATACGTAGGCCTTCGTGCGCGTGGGGTGTATACCTTTTCATTTGCCAGATATGCATCAAATGGACAAATCTAACGAAAAGAATCCTGAGCGCAGCCTCTCCGCCTTGAAGAAATTTCTATTTATAGCACAATATTGGACGATCATATTGTAGCAAAAGGCTCGGGCCGAGAGTCAATCTCGGAACGTAGTCTACCCGTCCATGAATCGCGGGCTCCGGCAGATGACTAGAAGGTGACACGCATCCGGAAACGGTGCATGATATTACCATCAGTGATGAATACAGTGATGAATCTCATCAAAACCAAGACTGTCATCACTCGATCACTGAACGGAATTAGTCAGTACTCGTCATCGGAGTACCCGCCAGCCCGTCTCACTGTTTAATATCTTTGGATGTGCATTCGGGTAATAGAGTACCAGTGCAGGGGATAGCTGGTTCCATCCTCCCAGGCATCCGGTGAGTTATGGCAATATCTACATTCGTCTCGGCAATCTCGATTACGATGCTCACGGTCTCGGTCTTAGCGGACTACTGTGTGACTATGATTTGGAAAAAAGCGGAATGCGGTAAGGAAGATGTTTGTTGTATCAACGTACTTAGGTACGGATGAAAGGGTTGAAGTTCAATTGGCTACTCGAGATCATCCACATATAAATGATGGTAGAAGCATGAGACTGCCTCTTCTCTTACCCTGGCCCTGCTCCGGGGTAGTCAATTATATACGAGATTCAGCGCTGCACATCCAATGCACCTGCTCCCTCCAGACCGGCATTGACATAATAAAATCTTGATTCATTAGACTATCAACAAGGATATCTGTGTTTGTTTCACCATCAACGTTCGCAAAAAGGTCGTCTTGAATCTCACGACCCAGGTCGACCCATGCTTCATGGTTCTGAGTTGATAACTCGTGATGTCCATATTGCCACGATACGAGACTTAGGAAGGTGCCGGGACATCTCGTCTCGTTGGCAAATAAATATCGTAGGTCTGGGACTTGGAGCAAATCTCGTTCAGGGTCCCCGAGACTTTCTCGGCAAGAACTAAATCGACTTAGATGACACTTTAAAATCTTCATCTAAGCATTACCATGCTTCGATGGCTTCACAGGATCACCCAAAGTCTTAGGCCCTGCATCTCTGCCCTCGCTTAGTAGATTAGTAGATGGGAGATCTCTTTGGTACGTTTTCGGGTGTATCACTTAATTCCTGGCAAGAAAGGGACGAAATTGTGCTACTGCACCCCTTCGACGTCATCGGATATCACTCACAGAGCCCAAGTCGTCCAAGACTCCAAAAGTGTCCCAAAAATCTCAACCTGCAGTGTCAATGCTCTTTATATCTCTAACTCTCCAGCATACGCATTTTTTTAGACCTCGTTAAAGGCCAGTGATTATAAGACTTGCAATTCCAACATTCGGATCTCAAAGGTAGTGGGGGCAGTGACTGCGAACCTCTCTGTACAGGAACTAGTAGTTTGGCATAGCTGTTGTAAACATCGAGGTCCAAAACCTCATGGCGTTGTAAACGCTAGGTCACACAGGTTCAAAGCCTGTAGTACTCATTCTTTTGCCCTACTTTTGCTCCTTGAGTACTCCGTGCGATGACAGATCAGGCCAATAACTTTGAGTTTTGACACACCGAGCTCTGTAGCTTTTACTAAGTTTTGGGTATACGTATCTGGTATTTATTAACATTAGATAAGATACTGCATCCTCTAAGTTCTTTCGGTGTGTTAAGCTAGGTACCCTAAGAACCGACAATATCGTAGGGGAGATGACCACAGACAAGAACGAGTCGCTCGGCTCAGCTGGTGCTACAAACACGAGGTGTTGTAGACACTGGGGTTCGAAACCTCATGGCGCTCTAAACATCAGGGCACGAGCTCGAAGCCTCATGGTGCTATAAACACCAGGCCGTGCTATAAACATCCGGTGCTGTAAACATTAAGGTTTATAACCTCATGGCACTCGAAACACTAGATCACAGGTTCAAATCTCGCTCAGCTTTGTTCCCTCAAAGATCCCAGCTTACGACCTGTACAAGATGGCGGAAATCATGATATACAAGAAGTGATCTGATCACTTAGCTTAACTGGTGCTACAAACACCCGGATTTAAAACCTCGTGGCGCAATAAACGCTAGTCACGGGTTCAAAACCTCACTGCGTTCTAAACGTCGGGACATGGCTCGAACCTCATGATGCAATAAACGTCATCCGCGGGTTCAAAACTTGCAATGCTCACTGTTTTACCTACTTTACTCTTCAAGATCCTACCTCATGTCCTGTAAAGGACGGTAGAAATCATCATATATGTAAGAGTTGGTCTCTTGGCTTAGCTGGTGCTGCAAACATCGCGTGCTGCAAACACTAGGTGCGGGTTTGAAACCTGCAGTGCTGTAAAAACTAGGGTCGCAGGTTTGAAAACCTATGGTATTTTGTTTTGCCATATGCACGAGAAGATATTGTTGCAAGAAATCGTTCGAATTTTTGAACTAGAGTTTTACTGCTTATAAGTTCTAGAGAGGGCAACGAGATACCGCGATTTAACCTCTCTGCTCCCTCGGAAGATCAGCCGCTCATAAACCAGGGTGGTGGAAAACATAGCATATATGTTCCGACCCATACGCCAAATTTTCCCGTTGGCCAACAGATCGACCGATATGCCAAATTGTCAGCTTGGTGAATAGATCAACTTATACACCAACTAACCGAGGTGCCAAGTAGGAGGCTGGGAGGAGGTTAGGAAGGTGCAGTAAAGCACCATATTTTTTCAACTATTAAACTTCTAC
>Ga0307512_10000828_pt1 | contig 45658 bp, 47 predicted proteins | sample 14_EM_MG_FD_200267 | JGI IMG/M metagenome (GOLD analysis project Ga0307512, IMG submission 200267) | Populus trichocarpa ectomycorrhiza microbial communities from riparian zone in the Pacific Northwest, United States - 14_EM | ecosystem: Host-associated > Plants > Roots > Unclassified | place... | reverse complement strand
GTACTGATACGAGCCGCTCTCCTGAGGCATATCTTCATACACCAACTGCATATCAAATGAACCTGAGCTGTGAGGCTCACGATGCAGGTACACATGCAACAGGATTTATCGTAAGATCGCCACTAGTAGTCTCAATTCCTGAATACTGCAGCAGGTTTTGCGGTGGTCGCGAGGACGACTGGAGATGTCGTTCAGGAATTTTTGATTGGTGATACTTGCGGTAGCTAGAATTTGTCAACAGACCTTGTATATATATTCGCATCCATTAAGCTTACGTTGCTCTCTTCATATGATTAAGTAGATTTACTGCTACGATATGGAGTGGAGAACCGTGTGCGTGTATAGGCCTAAGGTACAGAGAGAAGAGAGAAGGAGAAAGACTCAAGATATATACAAGAGAGTTGGGTGCCTTGTGCCTTAGCGGGTGCCTACCATCAACCCTCCGCTTATGGTCAGCTTTGCCAGGTCTATATATGCTACATTTACGATGTCCCAGCGATCGAGTGATACTTCAGGTAATAATAACTCCATATGCGTGTTATATAACCTGTTGCATGGAATATTCATTGTGGTTGACCAACTTAACACCAGAGCCCAATTAAAATTACAGGAAGATTTACAGTTGTGCATGTTGCACAGATTGTCGATGGATATCTATGGTCTCGCCGCTACCGGCGGAATCGCGGATGGATGCGCTACGTCCGAATAAGGTGTGGTTCCTGCGTTAGGACATGTATACAGTCAATATCTGCTTGCTTTTCTTATCACTCCAGGTCTAGTTAATCACGCAATTCTCGCGGATCCCTACCATAATGCCCTACCTTAATGAAAAACAGTATCATGAACGCCCGGCGCAAACTCCCAGGAACCAATCTGTAGCTCCGAAGAAATTGCGTTGTCCGAAATAGCACGTGGTTTATATCCAAGCTCGAGGGAGGCATGAGAACGAGTGACTTTAGTAGATGTTAACTCATGCTTACAACTCATCTCCACTCAGGAAATTGCGGACTAGGAAGGGATTAGACGGTCGAATTAAGATATTCTTATGGATATGAGAAGATATACGGACATCCGGTGCTCAAACAAGTAAGTGCAAAACTACTATCCCTTTGCCGGTAACCGGGTTTGGGCCCATAGATGGACCCGCTTTTAAAATACACATCACACAACCACAATCCAACCAAATGCCCCCAGAATAAATAAAAATACTCTACATATGGTGAAATTCATAAAAACAATTTTGTTTGGGTGTGAAACACAAAGCCTCATTGCAGTCCTCACACTTTATGCTGGTTTTCATGCCTTCTCCACTACCACCCTGACTTCTTTTCCACCTGCAAAGGAAACAATCTACTCTACTCTCCATCCAAAGTGGGGAATGCATTCCTGGCACCTTTCAGCAGAGGGGAAGGGGGGTGTGCTTGGTAACCAGCCTGGTAGGCAGTGGGGGCAAGGCAGATTGTGTGGCTGGAGCTGACCGAGTGATTTTTTGTGAAGCCAGAATGCGCGAAGAACCTTTCATTGTTGATGGACTTCCAGCTTGCAGAAGGTCACGCACAATGGAGAGACGAAAGTCAAAGTGCTCCTCAGTGCTCTCTTTGTTTGCTAGAAGATCTTGATAGATTATGAGGCTATTGATGAGGGCTGTCTCCAGAATTCAGTAGAAAATTGGATACCAATTGCATCTGGATATGAGCTGTGTATAAAAATAGGTTCGATACTGGTCAGCCACATCCACACCCACCTTGTGCTGGTTGTAGGCATCAACAATGACTGGTATATCAAGCTCTTTCTGGCGTTCTCCAGGAAGAAATGTGGAATTTGCTCCACTTGCATTGGTACTCTTGTTGCCTGGATGCTTTCTCATTCTCAGCACTAGTGAATCCTCACCACTTAAAGGGTGGATTGTAGGCATAGGAATTGGTATTGGCTACAAGCTGTCCCATGATGGAGTTGGTAAGAAAGAGATTGAAGATTTGAATTGGAGAAATATCATCCAGCTCAGAGAATGAGATGGGCAATCGGTTCCATGCTTTGTGAGGAGGGACAATACGTTGTAAAGGGTTGAATGTGGGAAGCTCAGGAAGATCAGTCGAATTTTGAATTGGTTTTTTGAGTGTTTTGTTACGCCGGTTGGCCGAGTGATCAGCGGTGATTGACCCAGCTGGCTCAATATATGCATCATCTGAGGAGCTATAATTATCGTCAAGGTTGAGCATCTCAGGTGGAGCTTCAGTAGTTGGTGAAGACACATCAGGTATAATGACAGGTCGGTGCTGGACCACTGTAGGTGGTGATGGTGGTCTGTAGGAGGTGCGCTTTGGACCAGAGTGATCATCCATGATGCGACGCTTGGCACTTTGTTTTTTTACATTTTTTGGTGAGGATGGTGGAGATGAGAGTAGAAGTGGTGGGGGTAGGTAATTGACATTAAGATTCCGAGGTCTGAGGGCTTCTCCACTCATGGTTGTTGTGGTGTGGTAGATGGGAAGTGGGAAGGTGGTTGCCACTGGGCTGGAGGATGGTACTCTCACAATCTCCAAAGTACTGCTATTTATATGCAACTCAGCACCACAGAACTTGTCACACTGCCACAAGAATTCACAAATAGAAGCTTCTACTAGTTATCTTTCAATTCATAATATTCTAGGGGGGGGTTTAAGTGGGTGGCTGTGTTATTAGAAGCGACAAGGCGCAGCGCACGCGAAAGTGGCTTTCGTGGGCCCGCTACCGGCAAAGGGATACCAGGGTTCCCACAAGGTCATCCACTGCAGTACTAAATCGGTGATGATATGCTTAGATAAGGCTGAGTGGACGGAAAGCCTCGCTTTCTGCCTCCCAGAACCGTTTTGGAAATTTTGCTAATGTTGCTCTTTTTCACTCCGCCCGTTTCCGGTTTCGTCATCCGGTACTACCGTCTCCACACTCCTATACTAAGTCAACATTGTTTCTTTAGAAATTATCATTTCAGTGCCCTCCCTTATTGTACAGTACATTTCGCCCCCATCCAAGGTCATCGTCATTTCTAGCTCTCATCATCTCGGCGCCCTCCTTTATTATATATCCTCTATGCCTTCCTTCGCGTAGATTTGGTGGGTATATTTGCAACCGAATCCGTGCGTTTCGACCCATGTTAGTGATCTCAGGATATGGCCTAAATCTTGACGCTTAACCCCAAACCCATTCTTCGCCGCGCCCATTCTCACCAGCCTAGTTCCCATGTTTTCACTCTTACCCAGGTGCAATTGTCAACCCCGTCCTAGAGTAAAGTCGCACCACCGCGTCTTCATCTTCTACTTCCCACCCTTCAGCATTGACTTAAGCCATATAATTTTCTTTTCAGCACAGGATACGATTACGGCGGACAAGTGACGTCTCGACTATGAAGTACAGGTGTCGAATCAACTAGTTGCCTCGGCCGCGCGTCGGGTTTGGAGAGCAGAGACACTCATTTCCACAGCAAGGCCTAATTAAAATGACAAGAGATGAGTTGGTAAAAGTCAGTGCGAATGTTTTCCTTTCGTTGGACGAACAAGTGCTGATAAGATGAGGACTGCCGAGTCCCAGTGCGATCCTCTCTCATTCAGTCTATCTGGAATTGTGCCCCAAGAGATACTCGACCGTTGCAATTGCGGTCGAGAAGGTGCTCACCAGTGCGCTGCCGATTGCGCCTGAAAAGTCGCACCCCAAATTCTCTAAGCGCCTAGGAATAGATATCGTTGCAGAAAATAAGAAATGGGAATGCAGAAACTACGTAACCTGGGATTCCCACATCGGCACTGCGGTAGCGTCTTGGCGATGTCTTGCAGAAATAGGGCTGAGCGGATGACAGCCTTTGTTTTTGTGGATTTGTCGGTGTCTGGCATAGTTGTGTGGCACGTGTCTAATCACCTCATGCATACGGCCCAGGCGCCTTATTAGGGGCGTGGGCGCGTCCAGCGCCCACACCTAACAAGCCGCTAGCGGGGCACCTCGTACCATGCTCCCAACCTCAGCTCCCCACTACCATATCTATCCAACTTTGAGCTCAATTAACTCCATGAGTTTTACTTTAACCAAGATATTGTTTATATATGATATGTAATTAACAAGATGCTCTTTCACTTGCTTGTCTCCTCTTTTAGTTTCCTCTAATATCCTAGGAGTGGCTGATGATCAAGTACAGTGGCTTAGACAATACTTAGTACTGTTGATGCTGCTAAGCACTGCTTAGCACTGCTGGTATTTTGCACCAGGTAAATTATTTCTACCTAACACTTAGATACATGTCATATACCATCAGGTAAGTCTATTCTACCTGACTGTATGTTACGATATGGAAGTTGGGGAGAACCATGTGTATAGACTAAGGTACAGAAAGAAGGGAGTGAGAAGAAGGGAGACTTGAGATATATACAGGAGGCATCAGCCCCGGTTACAGCCAGCTGTATCAGACCCTTGTATATATGTAACACTGTAAAATACATCTGTAATGAGTGATAGCTTATGACTCAAATATAGAGACCAACCAGTTTACAACCAGTATCAGTACCAGGCCAACGATAATGCAGAACCCATCTGTATACAGTATAGCTACTCTGTGCCAAAGAGCTTCAAATTTGCTCAAGGATTGGTGGAGTTATGGGTGACTGCTAAGGGAGAAGGAGAGCTACCTACCCCATATGATTTCTCCACCACTTGTGGTTTAAATTTATTGCCCTTGCTGCCTGAGTCTCTTTAGCATGCTACGAGACTACTTGGGTGCTGCTTGGCAGTTTCTAGGGACAATGAGATGTCACTTGGGCAAAAATTACCTCAGTTATGATACTATAAAGGGTCTTCCACTGCAGCAAATCAGTAATAGTACCTTTCTCATTAACCACTAGCCCAAATCTGCCAAGACTGATATTAATTGACAGCTAGCATATCATATATGCTCTGATTGTATTATCAGTGAATTCCATTTACAATTGGTGATGAAACATGGGGGGTTAGAAGGTGGGCAAAAACCTGCTAGCTTCATGGGCTCTCACTCACATTTTCATCTTACTCAAAATTGGACTGTTTGACTTGATTTTTAGATTGACATGTAGGCCTTGGAGTTGTCTATTATACTGCTGTCTCTGATATTCTCTCCATTGTGCGGTTGTTGAGCAATTTGCAATTTTGAAAAAAATACGGGATTTGCAAGATGCCCCGCTAGCAGCTTGTTAGGTGTGGGCGCTGGGCGTGCCCACGCTCCTAATAAGGCGTCTGGGCTGTATGCATGAGGTGGATAGACTATCTACTGCCTTCCGGCTTCCTGTCGCGATCAATTGTATGGCAATACCCAAGGTTGATATAAGTAGGTTCACAAAGTCGCCTCCAAGAGAGGAGACATACATGAAATTAGTAACACAAAATCAGTACAAGTAACCTATCGAGAACAAACGTCAGATGCTCGCTACAGGAAAAACAAAGATTTATGGCCTCCTACTAGGAGGCCTCGCGCCTTCCTCTTTCCCCACTATCACCTCAGCAAAAGCTACACTAAAAAACGAGACAGTCACATCCAACACAAAGAAAGTAAGGAAGAGCGAAAGCGATCGATCAAGAACAAAGGCTAGGGACTAGTTGCAGAGACAAAACGGAAAGCTATAGGCTCCTCGCCTCTTCCCTATTGTCCCCTTCCCTCACCTTCCGATCCATTTCCTACCAAATAGCGCTGCTTTCTGCGTTTCGTAGAATTTATATCGGTATCTGAGCGGTTGATTGCATAGATAGCGGAAATGCGAGACTGCATCATGTCTGAATTTTCGGCGCATGTAGCGAGGAACGCAATTCCTTTGATGGCTTGTTGATGCTCCGGCCTCATGTCTGTAGCCTTGAGAGTATGGAGCTGAGTTATTCCTAGGATGAAATCGTGATGGAAACTTCCTTCTGTCTGGGAGGGTGGGAATACCCTCCTTGGGAAAGCAAGTCGCACTGCAGCGAGATTACGACGAAGGAACTGTGGCACTCAGTTAGCAATCGGCACTCAGTTAGTAATCTTCAAATGCCGACACTGGCAAAATGTTTGATGCCACGCTTAATAACCTCGTCTTCTTCAATAATGCTGAGGATGTAGTGGTTCGTCGCGAATGGGTCATAATGTTGGGCACGAGACGAGTTGGGGTATTATATCATGAAGTCCTGGGACATCTCATGACGCCGTGGGTGATCTCCTATGACCGGCCTCTTTTCGGAGATGAACTGAATGACACGGCACGATATGCCGCTTGCTGTCAGTAATAGATCGTGCCTATTTCCATCTCTCTATTACAAGATATAGCTGCCTCTCATTCTCGGCTTCCATTGTCTCCTTCATGCAAATTTCCAGATCACGCTTTTTTTTGTTTTGTTTTAATCATACTGTATTCGCTCTACTTAGAGTATGACAGCCCCTTAGTCCCCTCCGCCTCCGGGCTGGCCGGCTAGATGGCGGAGCTCCACTCCTGCTACCCGTCGTCCCCTTCCCAGATCACGCTTTTCTTTCTGCAACTCGCACAATGTCTTCAGGCAGTGCCAATATTCAGGCTGCTTCCACTTCTGTTGAGGTGTAATATAAAATACGAGATATCCCGAGACTATAGCCGGAGTTATGAGCACTACTTCGTTAAACCGGGACGACGGCACGGGCGCAGAGGATACGGGAATCAGAGCACCGTCTCATTAACCGGAACGATGGTATGGGTGTGGAGGATACGGGATCTAGAGGCCTCAAACGGGACGATCAGCACCGACTGCAAATGGGACGGATATTGTCGGAGGAGACGGTGGTGGGAGAACTGAATAGAGTGGGATTCGGGCCGAATTTACATTTGTTTTCTCGTTTCCTTTCTTGTTTCTTGTTTTGTTTGGTGCCTTGCTTTTGCTCTTAGTTGGATTTGCGATGTAACGGGGAAGATCTCAGAGAGATGAGGGCCACGGAGGGAGTACTATGAAGGAAGAGACTCGCGTGCTTCACACCAAGTGGCCCGGGAGGAGTTGTGGTGGGAAATGGGTCCCACCACTACAAAGCTACGCCGGTTGAGTGGGTATGTGACTAGGTTAGGGTTGTTTCAGCCCTGCATCACACTATCGTAGCTTAAAGGCTTAGATACTTAAGTATACGGCATTCCAAACAGAGCCAATTACCACCTCTTCTATTTTCTTTTCTCTTTAGTTTCTAGCTAATCAAGCATTATCTCCCTGCAGCTACTCCCTTTCTACGCTCCCCGAAATGAAACCTTCATTTTCGTAGCTACCTCCGAAAGCTACAGTGCGTGGAAACTTGAACCAGGTTTTTTAGCGGCCTGCAGATCAGGCCGGACCGGCCGCAAAATCTGAGGCCTCCTTAGCGTAGGCCAGGCCGACCTCACCTTTAAAACCCTCTACTGCAAAAACCTTATTGCATGATAGGTCTCTGCCTTCTTATGGCCGGAGATGAGTCTCGTATGGGCGGAGGTGAGTCTCGTATGACCGGAAATTGCTGTCGGCCTGAAGGGTCTATACATAGATGCGTTCGCACGCATTCACACTTGTACTCTCATATATATATGGCCTTGTGGCCCTCTTAGATAATATACAATCAAGCTTCTCTAGCATCACTATTTCAACAAACCTGGCGGCCATCGACAAATCATGACGGGCCGGCCGCGATTTTGGGGGCCTGCACTGACGGAGGCCAGGCCAGGTTTCATGCAGGTGGGCCGGGCCTGGCCGTTTCGGAACACTGCAAGCAAGCTACACTGAAAGGAGTGTCGTCGGACTTGATATTCACACCAATCCGACAACTTGGTGGGGATATAAGGATGAGTACTTGCGAAGCGAAATGGATTGATACGATCTATACAACGAGAGGGAGAATAAGAATTACACCTCAGGTGAATACGAACAGAGTTCAGTACAAAGAAAGATTATGCAATGGAACGCAGATACTCAAGAGTGTATCAGTGGCATAGTGGGCTTGAAACATGATATCCTAAGGTATATGAGCACGGGGTTGTAGGTCCTAGGTATCTGCTGAGGTCAAGAAGCTAAGCCGACTAAATAACAGAATTATACGTGACCCGAGGACGCACCCCTCTCCCATCGACATATCTTAAGCGGTTCGAGCAACGGGATGACGACCAGTCCTGGTGGTGCGGGAAGACTGCGCAGACTCGGAAACACTTCCGGCACTGCAGGTAATGGAGGGATGAGCACCGAGAGCTGGGAGAGCGGTAGGGCAGGCAACGGGCTAGAAGGCGAGAAAATACTGGCACGTGCAGATATCAGAGCTATTCTCAGTGGAGATATGTGATCAGGCGGTGATGGACTTCCTTGCCGCCACCGAGGTAGGGGAGATTCTACACCGGTGAGCAGAGCTTAGCTTCGGTCTTTCTCTTTGTTTTGCTTTTGTGTGCAGTCATTCGTTGTGCTTTCGTTTGTTAAAGGGGAAGAAATGTCGAGGAAGGGGATCTCTGCCACCTACATAAGGAGATGGGAATGGATGCAGGATGTGATCACCAAGCTTCATTTTTTGGTTCGATTAATTTCTTTCCGACTTCCATTTCCGAGATGTACTGTCCTACAGTTCGAATTAATCTTCACAGCGGTTGACGAACAAATGGGTCTTCACATCAAGAGAAAATGCATGCCATTCATTAACCTCAGCTTGTGGCAAACACCCTAGGCAATTTGTATAGACCGTAAATTTCATAGAATACTAACGAAACACCAGGGGAAAATATCCACAATGAAACCCAATACGAGAAAGTATAAAAACAAGGCCTATCACTCAGCTTCAATGGCCTTAGGTTTTCGTCCATACACAACGTAACTAACAAGGTTAGTCGTGGAGGGGCTGGGAAGATGCGGAAACTTACTAGTAAATGTATACGTGATAATTCTTATTCCTTCCAGCCTGGGCGGCATTTTGGCAGATAATGTCCGCTTCCTCAGCATCCATCCCCAGAATTCTCGTGAAAGCGGCTAATGGCCCGATGCCCGTGTCAGCGCGGGACGTACAAAATTGTGCAGCTGATGAACCACATACCCATGCCATATGCGTGATACCCGGTATCGCAAGCCATCATAGCCATGGCACCCACGTGCTTAAGCTTTGGGTCCTTTGCCCATGGCGCAAGCGGCTGCTTATATTTGAAAACCTTTACATCCTCGAAACTGGCATTCTCGAGGTTGACCTTCAGCGATTCCCCGGTCACGTATCGCGGACGCCCAAGCTTAGCCATTGCATCGCTAAGGAGATCCGTGTATTTTTTGACCTCAGGAGACATGGTGTTGTCGTCGCTGTAAGGAACGAGGGTTATTTCCGCCAGCTCGATATACCCGCCGGGTTTGGTGTGACTTAATACGGGTGCAAATTAGCAGGTTTCCGGGAGAAGCGGCGAGGAGTTCCCCATCCGTGCAAAGGAGGAGAGAAAGGCTTGATGGTGGCGTCACATACATATAAGCTTGGCTCAATACTTTGCTCCAGTTTGTAAGAGATTGCGCAAGATTTCTGATGTGAATAAAGTCGAAGGAATCCTGCTAATTAATTGTTCAGCAAAGACAATCCGGCGTTGAATGCGTTGAAATACCGGACGATATGTCCATTCCAATTCGGTATCATCAACTTCGAATCGGCAGTTTGGAGGCACCCATCGCGGTTGAATTGGACTGTTACGGGGGGCGTATGAGAACTCGCGCAGACTGAAAACACTCATGAGAAGGGGAGGCGCACCTGAGATCTGTGCCAACGACCTCCGAGGCTGGATACTTTTCAGCCATTTCTATAGCCCATATCCCCGTTCCAGTGCCGACATCAAGAATGCGATGTGGCGAGTCTCCTATGGGCGCCTTATGTAGCTGTCTTTGCAATAGAATGAGGAAGATCTCGTGATGAAGATCAAGTCTTTGAAGCGAATTGTATTAGTGAACATTGTTCCTCAGTCTTCGAGAGGTATCGTGCACCTATCCTGCTCTACCTCATCAGTGGGAAGAACGTTCTTGTCCGTCCCAAAGTAGGTGTGGTATCGGCGTCCTGTTCACAGCCGTCAGACATCTTTTGCGCGAGTTTCACATCCCCTGGTACCATTTTCATATGCGTATTCGTTAATCGAGGACGTTAAACTGGCAGTACTCGTATCGTATCCGAACGAGGCGTAGTCTTCGTTATCACTGTTCCGAAGCTATATGTGGCATTATCTCAGCATTGGGGTTTGATCTGTGCCAGGCGAGCATAAGCATGGCATACCACGGCTGGGTCGACTTCGATGGTTCCTTCTTCGGTCGCCATCATGATATTTCGTGGTATTTAAGGTGAGTTCCCTTATTATGACCATTGGGCTATTAGCGCCGTCGCGGGTCAGCACTTTATACCCGAGCACACCAGAATCTCCCGAGAATGCCACATGCGGCGCCAACTGGAATGGGATGCGAGTGCAGGCTGCAAGAAAGGTGCTTGGATATGTATCTCGGTAGCGTGGCTGGGCAGTATACACGGACCAGAAATTCCCCGTTACGGTGGCTGTTCTCGGTACTAGAATCGTGCGGGTAACTACGGAAACAGGTTTAGTTGCCCAGCGGCGCTACCGACCTACACCAGCGGCAATTTCCATGCGGCTGGCCTCACGCTACACCGAGGCTAAAATACGACGTGTCAAATATTCTCCGCCTGCTCCAACTACCTAACCCGACCCTCGCGAGATCCTCGATTGTTGTTTCGCGACAACACACCCTTATCTTCTCCCTTCGCCAAGTCCTCTCACCAATCGACACTAAGATGGTCGCCGTTAACTGATAGGTGGCTTAGTATAGTCCAAGTTTCTGCATGCAGCTGTAATTGAAACAAACTCATAATATGATACCTACATCAAAAGTTTCCGATTGATGCTAGTTCCAAGTGTTTTACTTGAGTGGATGAAGATAGAATTAAAGCTGCTTAGCGCATGAAATAAAAGATAAAGCCCAGTCACTGGTTGCTTATCGTCTCGGCGGTAAGAATCGCCAATCTACCTAATCTAGCGCTGTTGAGATGAATGCGATTGGCGCATGGGGGCTTCGGTCGTACCTGGTGATGACGATCAAAGAAGCACACGCGATCCTTAACCCGGCAAATATTTCAGGCTACTGAGCAATTTGGAGGCTGGGTATCATAGCTAAATTCTACCGAAGGCTGAAGCGTACTGTATATCTAAATCTAGGTTTATAACGGGCGCATAGAACTGTATAGATTTTCATTCTGAGGACGTAATTTTCAAAAGCCTGTTTGTCAGAGTTGTAGTAAGCCTATTGATGTGGGGGTTATAAGGCATTCTATGATTCCAGTGGTCTACGGTTTTCTTCCCGGCACGTCGTTTACGCCATCCCTCTCGTCTATGCGTAATGCTTGCTCATACTGGGATCTAGTGCCGTGTTGCCGAGTAGGGTGATTATCGCCAAGCGATTCCCCCGCACAATTCGCCGCAGTGTGCGCAGCCTGAAAGCGGTATATAATTGTCAGTTGTCACGAGTCGGAACTATGTATATCCAACACTGTACCATAAGTCACTCTCCTCACTCGCCATCCAGCGTTTGTTTAGCGCTGGTTCGAAATTAATATAGAGCACCAAAAGAATTCGCATGTTGGAACCCCGGACCTTCGCAGTCTTCTCCGGAGATAGTCAGTCGTACCTACATGCATCTGTAGACCGATTGAACTGGTCTCGACACAACATTTGATAAACCAATTTTTGGGTCTGAATCGGGCTGATTGGGAGGTTCGTGAGCTCGTGGTAGTAGTAGCGGCACTCCCATGGCAATGGACTTGAATTCTCGGGATTCCGAGGTCGGCTATACTTTCAACACGAGGCTCCTACGAGTTGTCGCAGGAGAATTTAATCGGTGGTTTATCGAACGGCTTTTTTAAGCTGGTGTTTAGCTAAAATCTCTGTATACTAAGCGGCACCTATCAAACTAAGTATAGGTACTACAACTACAAAAGATTAGATTGAAAAGGCAAATTCACAGATCGATAGGTAAGAGTTCGATTGCAATTCTATCCATTCAAAAATTTAGCATGGGACGTGACAGCTAGGTAGGTGCGACTCGAAACTACGAGTTGGAATGACTCCCGAGTGATGCTCCAGGTGAATGTCACTTGCCTAACACTGACCAGACTCAGCACCCCAGTACTCCAATGGATCTCTGAGATCTTCCGGAGGGCTAGAAGAAAGCAACCGGGTAGAATCCCACCTGTCTTCGCTGCCAAGACTGTGGAGAAGAAGAACTCAGTTTCCCATACCACAGCAATTAAGATATATTAATCCCCCCCGAGATTAGGAAGTTTATATTCAACGGTACTGGGTGCTATGCATGGGAGCTGCAATTGCAGCTCTGGGACCTCACGAAACCTTGCGACAGCCCAGAAGTATCTTGGGATAGATAACTTGCCAGCCTCAAGCCCATGTCTGGACTGTCCTCTTCCGTGGAGACCACTGAAACCAGTCTTAACCTGTTGTGAATGTGTTGCAATGAGGAGAGAGAACCGTGTGCAAGGGAATTGATTATCGTACAGAGAGAAGAGAGAAAGACTCGAGATATATACTTTATACCGAGTCTTCGGGTATGCCTTTGCCACCATTTGTTACTTTTGCCATCCTTTCTTACCCTTATTATTCGCTACTCTTGCTACTGGCTATTTAACATAATGGTCACTTGTTCGTACAAGTGATATCGTATGTTAAATATTAGACGGATACTCCTTAAATTCTACACAAGAGGTGAGGACACCATTTTGATATGGCAGAGGATCATCTGGTCATTAACTTAATAAAGTGTCACCTATGAGCGGTGTCTTCTCAAAGTCCCTCGTGAATAATTTTTACAGTGGTTTCATTATGTTCTCATTCAGACTTAGAAAAATCGATTGGTTGGGAGTAAGGTTTAGTCGTAATGGTGGAAGCAATTTTATGTAGTAAGACCCAGTTCATCAATGAATGGCATGATTCTCAAAGAGCCTCAAGACGAAGAGGGGCAACCCTCGATACTACAAATGTCGTAGCCAAATTGTCACGTGAATCTGGACAAATCAATCCAATCTTCTATAACTACCATAGACCAGGAGGAAAACCACGTAAAGTTCGCCGTTCTTACAGATGTGGCTCGCAATATATTTTCAGTAATGCCATATAGTGTTAGTAGACGCAAACCTCTCAATGGGACGTGGTAGATTGGAGGAAGTCTCATACTGCCAGAGAGAGCTATATGCTAGAGAAGGATGTGGTTAGACGGTTCGCTTGGTCAAATAATGGCATCCTAGCAGACGTGGCGTTGGAATTGGCATTGATAATGATACAGAACTCAAAAATCAAAGGTTAAACGAGTTACCAAATTCATAAAAATGTAAAAGCAAAGCAGGAAACTTTAGAAAATGCAGAAAGTTGCACTTTACATTCAAGAATTTAAATATGATATTGGGGATTTTGTGAGGGCTAAGACGAAATCAAAACAAAGCCTAAACTCAGTTCCATTACTTCTCTTTCCATTCCACACAGCAGCTCCAAAAAATAATCCCTGTTCCTCCTCTATTTCTCCTCCGCTCTAGTTTGCTTTAAGCCTTCAGCTTGCAAACTCGCAGCCCTGACTGATATAAACAAACATAACCGCAAGAAGCCTCAATCCTCTGAATGTCTGCAATCCACCTGGCACAGCTCTTCGCTTCGAAGCTTCTCCTACAATCTCCCGCGTTCTACGAGCGAAAATCACGAGAAGTCCTAGTTAAGCCCGCTACACGCCGGAACAGCTTAAGAGCAGAAACGCTATGCCAAAAGCCGAACGGGATAAACCAAAGAAGGATGGCAAGATGAAGCCTTTCCGGGAGAATAAAAGTCAAGCAGAAGCCAATATTGTCAATACCCTGGAAGAAGCGGATACAAAGGTGAAAGCCTTGTCCTAGTACGGTTCTAGCAAATGCTGATGAGCTTGGGGTGCTAGTTGACACCATTCTCCTGCCACCTCTTTAGGCGCGAGAAAAATATAAGCTCTAAAGCCTAGTATGGCTGGAGGGAAGCATTTCAGTGCCGTTTTGAGGAGGAAAAATTTCGGTACCCCAAGAACTATGTTTCGCATACAGTCTCGAACTGCAGAGGGTGGGTACAAGACAACGAGGAAGTCTTAAAAGTCTTAAGTGACCAAGCGCAAAGTCCTTCGGCATAGAGTAGTGGGGCCGAACGAAACGTGGGAAGAATAGAACACTACCACGAGGTGAATGGTTGAGTCCTTGTTACCGTATCTCGGTGCTATATGTCATCACTTGGTAGAATAGCCCGACGCCTAGTTTATTGGTTGCTATATAACCGCACCAAAGAAAAACAAAACATCCATCAAGTCAGCTCGCCACATACCCTAGCTATAGGTTCCGACAAGCGGTTAGCTGGGGCTCGTGAACAGCCTCCGAAGCCCTCTCGGCTTCTGACTGTCTGCAACTTCGTCGGAAACAGCTGAAGAACTGTGCCTCCTTGTGATCGTTCTGAGGTGGTTTGATAACCGCTCTTCGTACTGCTTCCTCTCACTCTCGTCTCTACAAAACAGATGTATTCCGTGCTGATTCCCATGACGCATTAAAAGAACCACTAACCCATGACCACCAATACATAAACCCACAAGGGTTGGCCAAGTACCCTTGCTGAGTTCGTCAAGCTTGACGGTGTCATTGATTTCGACGTGACCGCCGGAGAAGGGTTTAATCCAGGCAGACCAGCAGAGGCAAGTATTAAATCTAATGATAATTAGATGTTCGTGGCTTCAGAGAACGAGGGAGACAGAACAACCTTCCAACAAATGCCGCGACAATAAAGGCAATTGTAATTGAAGCGATAATAAGGTCCTTCGTTAGTATCGTATACCATCGATATTTTCCAGTTAGGAAGGTGCCTAAGAACCAAGTTAAGAACAAACTAAGTAACCAGCAAAGTAAAAACCCAAGTTGCGTGAGCGATCTGTGGCGCAGCGGTTAGGTTAGCCGGCCCTAGGACACTATCGCGGATTACGAACCGACATGAGAACCCAGTAGTAGGCGTTAGCCAGGTTACAGTCATGGCGCATCCAACCGCAATTATCAGGGGGAGAGTCGAGTAAATGTAAATCTGGGTTACTGATCGATCGCCTGCAAAGCCGTGGACGTTCCGGTATTGTACTTCTGTCGGGGCTTTCGATGGAGGGAGGTACTTCGTTGGTCGGTATGAATAGTTGCCGCCGCCGTATGGTAGCGCATTATCCAACGTCTCGCAATACTTCCATACTACACGTCTAGAGAAAGGGATGTGTAACTTAGACCACGCTTCCGGATCCGGAATTTGCCGAAACTCATCGATCTCCGCTTTCAGATCACGGATAATTCGGGCGGCGGCGCGGTTCGAGGTAAAGCCGCCAACCATTGAACTTAGAAACACAGCAGGAATCAGCCAGCTCATTGATAAGGCAAATGCAATTGAATATGCCGTCTTCCTGTCGAGAGGTGAGCATGATGGAATGTCGAGCGCGCAATTCCGCTTCGAGTCCGTAATCAGAGATTTGAGGAATGAGGCAATGATTGCCACGACATAGCCAGCAATGGCAAAGGCCGTACGACGAAGTTCATCGACACGCGATTCGGAAAGCCTGTGCGCAGCTTCAATGCAGGCGGTGATGAAAATCTTCCGTCTCTGATCATCGAGGCTGATAAGGGCGCTAAGCATCGTTTCGAACACCTTGTTTGTCGAGAATAGCCGGTCGTCAAAGACAGAATTTACAGTAGCAAGGTCGCGCGCTTGTGCAGCGGTAATCTCCAGGGCCGCCCGCTCACGTTTCTCGACTTGTGTACTCATCGGCACATGTTGATCATCGTGTTCATTCACCAACTTTCCTGCAACTGAGACCGAGACCCATCTGGTGTACAATCGCTTGGATACCTCAAGTTTCGTCAAGAGGCTAGACATCGTATCGATCGGATCACCGAGCAGGTGAATTCCGCTATAGATGGAGTTTAAGGAGCCCAAAGGAGCCATGTGAAAATTACCAATGAGAACAAGAAGTGGAACGATCCAGAGGGATATTCGTTCAAGAATATCCATTGTGTCGTATGGCTCCCAACCATGGCTGTTTTTCTCGCAGCTATTATAGGGAACTGGGATAGGTGTGCTGTCAGTGGAATTCTTTGTGAGTCGTGTGATATTATTATTATAACTAGGGTAGATACTTTTGTGAAGTTTTGAAGTGTCGTTTACGAATATATCTTTAGCGATATTGTTAAAGCAGTCACCATATCGGGGGGATCCGTTCGTAACGCCCATAAGTAGTGAGAGAATAGCTATCTCGAAAATGAGGCGAAAGTGCATGAGTCGTGTCATGATGAGAAGCTGAATGATAACTTTCCGGGTGAGAAATTACCAAATTTTCACTATGGCAACTAGAGCTTCTTTATACCCAAGATCGACGCGCGGAAGATAAAATAGATAAAACGTGGTGAACTTGCATACGTCCTAATATCATTGCTCTGAAGAAGAAGATAAGCGTGGTTCATGTAAATTCACGTTAACTCGGCGATGGGGCTGAGCACAGCCCACTCATGCATATTCCCCGCCTTATGTAGTCGTCACCCATTGTGAGTTTCAAATGCTTGGCTGCCGTACGTAGAGCTCACAGAGTTGGATCATGTTGGTAGTCTTACTGTAGTCGTTTGGGGCGGGTGTGAAAGCTCGTTTACCCTAAGAATTGGTATCTACCGTACACAACAGACCGGAATGTTATGAGGAGCGCTCGTAGCTCACCTCCACGCTATATTAGACTTCTGCTAAATTTATGGAATAGATGCAGTAACACTTGAGATGTAGATATAGCTAGGCTGATGGCCCTTGGGATGAGGCGGAGTTCTGAATTTTATTCATATCTAGGCGGCACACGTATACCTACTTGACCCAGTGCCACCGCATGAGTGAGAAATAGGGCGCTTGTGGTTTAATTCTGGGGCTACTTGCATGAAGCAACTGGTAGATTGGTAGCTAATCGAGCCTCCATTTACAGCCGCCGACCCTGCAGCTACTAACTGCTGCTTGGCAGAACGATGAACCGACCGTTCTACTAACAACCTTTTGGACAACGACTATCCGCTTTTCCAATGGAACTGTGGTTTGACAGGCAGACCCATTCTATTGAACTATTCCAAACGCTACGGAGGTCTCTCTCCGCTGTTCACAAAGCTGTAGGGTAAATTTATGCAGGTATGGCAACTTCCGTATATCGAGTATGCATGCTGGTGTTCTTTTTTCGCAAGATACGAACGGCGATTTTGACGGGAGTTCTATCGAAACATGCCCTTAGGTTGCATATACTACGTTATGCTATTATCGATATGAGGCACTACAAACAGGGCGAAGGTAGGAAGCTGATCCATGGTTGGCTGATATGTTTGAGACGGGTCAAGCCCATTGTCACCAGATATCCGGCACCCTGTAGCACTGTGCTTCAATATTCCCAGTTGCGGAGCGTTGAAAATCTCGGGGACCAATAATTGTTTCGATCCGTCCGTAGCATTGCCCATTCTGCTGCTCGTGGTCAATGTTTTCAACAGTCCGTACGGACCTAGTCTCAGGTAGGGATCAGTATAGTCCGGTCTAGCAGCGAGGATAGACTGAACTGGACCAAAGACTGGAAGTCTTGCACTGGACTGTACTGGTCTGCACTAGACCATTTTCTGCTAATGTTACTTGTCTAGATTCGGTATAGCTCCTAGCAGGCGGCCTACAAAATCATGATCCTTCCCTACTTTTAAGCAGTGAACACGCCCAAATAGACGATTATATCCAGTATAGAATGAGTTTCCAGTCAAAATGGGCAAATTTATCCCATTATCAACCTGATTCCAGCAAGTTTAAACCTAACCCTGCATTGAAGTCCAGACTGAGTCTGAACCAGTCTGATGAAATGTTAGACTGATCAGATTCCAGTCCAAAAAGACCCCGCACTGAACTGGACTAAACCCGGACTGTTCCAGTCCAGACTGGTCCACCCCCGGACCGTTGAGAACATTGCTCAACCCTCTCCCTCTGGAACATTGCTCGTAGTGGAATCGCAAGAAATCACGGTGTACGTATACGTTTATAGAAGTCTCGACCTAGCAGTATTGCACATCGGTGCACCCTTAAAGTTAAACATTCATTTACCAAAGAAGTGGTAGATTAGAGGTTTCTGTGGCCCAGGCGTCAGCAGTCAGTAGGAAGTGTCTGCCCGGGGGTTTGAGTAATGACAGCGTCAGACTACCATGTCTGGCGCAGAAAAGATTGGTCAGCACTGTATGTCTACCCGAAGAACAATTGTCGGCAGCGGGGCACTATCCAACTTCAGCAGTAAAGACAGTAAACGGAAGGTTAGATGAGGGGTTAGACGGAAGCTAAGGATACACATTTGATAAATGGTAAACGGTCTGTCATGGCGGTGAAGTATCAGAGCTGATGGTTGAGTGAACAAAACCGGCTTTTTGCTCAGTATTTGGCTACAGGACAGTGCGGACCTACTGTCCATGAATTGGCCCCCACAGATATTTCGGCTGAAGGTTGTTCCGGGATTTGGTGACTTTACACATGCGGGGTAAAATTTCTTTGTCTCGGAACTCTCATTCCCGAGCCGGGTATACTATATCCGACCCTAGTCAAGGCTATGGTCATCTGTACTAGGCCCTAGTCCTGGAGTTTTCGGCCCGCAACGGACCTGTCCTCCGAAACTCATTCTCTAGAATGGACGACGATGTCGGGCCCCGAAATACTGTAGTCCCGCTCCCGCCGGACCGTTGGGACCCCTGGTCATGGTGTTGCAGCAGAGATGGAGCTAGTGACGATAGAGGTAGCAGAAATGGAGGCAGCGGCAACAGAGATCGCGAAGTGGAGTTGGAAGTAGACTTAGAGAGCGGACACGGGCGACACACCACCTCACCGCTAGCTTTTGCCAAGCCGTGAGTCGTTGGCCAACCAAAAGCCGCCCCGTTTATTCTCTAGAGCTTCACGATGCCTAGAGGCGGGCACCCTTCGAGGACTCCGACGCCCAGCGCGGGTCCATCTGCTCTGAAAATTACTCCCTCTCGCTTCAGTTTGTTGCAAGAGATGATGTCCGAAGATAATTTGTGGGAATCGGGCTCAGACTCGTGCACTCATTCCGACTACGACAATTACCGAGATAGCGACGATGATACGGTCGCGTCCACGATGCTCTATTCCCTAACGGGACAAGAGTCACGAACAATGAATACGGGGAAAGGCAAGTCGCCGGCACCCAAGAAGAAAAAGAGTTCGGAGGTCTCAAAAACCCCACAACAACAACAACAACGATCAGTATCCGAGAAGGTTTCTACCGACGAGGATCAACAGGAAGATTTGCCAATTGAAATAGTTGAGGAATTGGTCGGCAAGGCCTTTATCTCAGTTATGGAAGGGCATTTCACAAAACTCTACTCGAAAATTGACAACTGAAAACGGAAGTGTTGACGCTCAAAACAACTGTTGCGAGCCTTGTGGAGGAAAATAAAAAGATGGGTGAAGTTAGGGGGAATGCGCCAGACCCGGAATTGCAGCCACCAGCGCCACCGTGCACACCAAAAAAGGATCTTATGATCAGGCCACTGCCAGTACTGCCAGCACCAAGGAAGCGGGCAGGAACGCCATTGGCGCGAGAAGTTACAACTCGAAATTGGGCGAAGCAGGTCGAAAGTGACAACGCGACGCCTATGAATATTGACGAATCGGATGCGGAACCAGGGCGACCGGGTAAAGCACCGAGATTAACATCCCCACCACCCAGCTTCATGCATTCTCGACATGCTGGAGCTTCGGCAACGGTAATCGGGAGGGAGGATGATAGGGGAGAAAATGAAAAGGGAGGAAGCCGACAGAATGTGCGGAATCCCAGAAAGAGAAATGGTAGAGGGAGGTCCAGAGGATCAGGTGATCGAGTGACCGAACTCAGAAATACGATAACGTGGAAGAAGGAGGATAATGATAGGGGTGGAAGACGAACCGGAGGGAGGGGAGGACAACAAAATAGGGGGGAGTCGGAAGCCAAGGAAAGGAAAAATGAAGAGGAGCGACCGCGACGTAGTTGGGTCGTTACAAGATATGGTGATGACCGGGGAGTCACGGAGGTGTATGACTGCCACGGTGTAAAGGCACGTACGCCTGCGCTTCGCTACGTAGGCTCACGTGCGGTAATTGAGTGGATATGGTTTCAAACATGGACTCGAGTGATTGTAGGTGTAGATGTGTAGGTAAGATTATCGCTAGAGATCTAAGGCTCGTGGCGAGCCGACTATATAAAACGGGGGTTACCCGGCCCTGGACACGTCACGTGCAGCCGTGCCGTTACATTATCCCCCTCTTTAGGTGCAGACCTCCTGGGCTGCATAAACCCATACAAGAGTAGGAAAGGAAAGAAATGGAAAGGAAGCAATCAAACAACCGTTCCACGTACGGAATCGTACGAACCCATAAGTCCCAAAACCGAGCTGTACCGCTCAGGGTGACCTTTCGGTGGATCCGGTGCCCGGGGAAACTCCACCTCCCATTGACTGAGATCCGGAGGTGGTAAAACCCGTGCCGACGCCATTTGTACCGGGCCGAGATCCAAAGAAGAGAAGAAGAGAAGAGAGAAACAAGAAAACATCCAAAAGTGATCCCGTCCTCCATATCTCCACTTCCGAACTGAACCCATACTCCTGCGACCATCCATTCCCGTAGCCCGTATATCTCGGTGTCGGTCATTGTCGGAATTCGTCAGGGTGGTAGAGCTTCCGCTCATGACTTGGCATCAATGGGAGCTTCCGCTGCCAGCATCGGTCGTAGCCGTCAATCGTATACCTCACTCGTGTCTTATTCGTCGATATCTAACACGTAAGCATCTCTAAGATGGTTATACTTACCAAGTTCAAGCGCGCTAGCGCTGTCTGAGCTCTGTGCAGTGCTTCCGCATGCTCTGAAGAGTATATCTTGCAGCCAGTCATCGGTACTTGGCATTGACTCGTAAGTTCATCTTGATTTGGTAATCATTGGAAGTCCGCTTCGGTGACTCTTCGGTCGACTTCATGGTTGCGCTCTCAACAGGCGGCTTCAGTAGAATCTTGGTCGACTTGGTAGACTCGTTGGTGCGTGTCTCGGTAGAGTGTCTTGATAGATTGCCTCTTGGTGGGCTTTTGAGTTGTTGGTAGGATTTGATTGTGTAGAAGTGGTTATCTCCCCCTTTTGAAAACTCGTTGCTCCGTCGACGGCTTCTTCATCATATCGATTGTCGATTGCCATCGTGGCTCGGTAGCAGTGTAATCATGATTCGGGATTGTAATTGTATTCTCTTCGTGATTCGACACGTAATTCGGTTCGGCTTTCGCTTGGTCTGCAGACTAAGACTATCTCCCTTCGGCTTCGGTCGTCCTTCCGCGTCGCCCTCAGTCCAGTGACTACCCTGACTTGCTCTGCCTGTTGACTTACTGTCGTATGAGATGTCCCAATGTCCTCAATCTCGACCTCACTGCAACAGCTATGCTTCGTCCATCCACATTCGGGTGTCCTGTTGACTTCGCTTCGCTTATTGACTTCCATCCACCTCCCCGGTGCATACCTCGTCAGGTACGGTTGTCAACTCTGCTCCGGGTGGGCTTCTCGATTCATCTCTAGGTGTGCTGGCCGTTGTGGTGAAACAGCAGAGCCGGCCTTGTGGATCCACACAATTGGGTGGATCCACGATATCTTGGAAAGATCATCGCCGTTCCCTGAGTCAAGTTTGACAATTGTTCCCCTGGTGCGCTTGGAGCTGCTGGCCGTCTCTATTGGTGAATGCACTTCGCGGTGCTTCGTTCCAGCACTTCCGGTTTGTTGATAGTTCGCGGTAGGGGTTCTTGACACCGGTATGGTTATCCCCCACTTTTTAAATCTCGTTGCTCTGCCGACGACTAATCTCGTACGGCTTTGTCGGGTGCCATATCGATCAGTAAGGCTTGATTCGGTGTTGATTTGGAAGTTGATTTATGCAGTAGCATCTGTGTATCTCGGGATCGCCGAGGCTGATTCGGCATCTCATTCGGCATTGTAGTAACGTAGCTTTGTATTCCCGAAACGGATTCTGAATCGTATTCGGTTTTGTAACTCTGGCATGCGTCTGCTTCATTCGGTATCCCTAAATAGTGCTCTGGATCATACTCGGTGGAGATATGCCGCCGGTATATCATGTATCTGCATCTCTGCGCTCAATTGCAACTTCTCGTACTATGAACTCAGAAGTCAGTGATCTCAAAAAGGGTATAACTTCACATAACCTCGATATCGTCATATAACAAGCACGACGGATTGTCTCTCTCTCTCTCTCTCTCGTGATCCTCCTCCGGTCATCTATCTCCGGCACTCCAAAGTGCACTTCACCGCTCTCAATTGTCAGTGAGAATGAGCTCCAAACTTCGGACTCGTACTCGCTCGTACGACTCCGTATCTGTTCCACCCGCGTTAGCCAAAGGAATCAAAAGGATGGAGGCGGTGAAGGGGAAAATCCAGGAGTCGCGGTACCGCCGGCCCGACACAATGGAGCATGTCCGTGGCGCGCAGTTCTCCCTTCGTGACTCGGCGAGCCAGTAGCAGTCATTCAAGTATACCCGAGTTGGGTTCCTCTTCTGCCGCAACTACCGCCGCTGCTCCTGCTTGCTCATCCAGCATACGAGGGTATTCACATTTCTCGTGAGTCCGCTCTACCGTAGCTCCCAGCAATCCGGTGCAATCCTCTATTCGTAGAGCGAAAGCCACGGCAACCTCTTCGCTAGCAAGCAGATCACCAATTGATGCGGCCGAAAGCATCACGCTGCTAACACCTCTCCCTTCGGGTTGACCGAGTTGGGTATTCACAATATCGTATGACCCTATAGGGTTTGCAACGACAATAATCGCTTCCGCGATAAGTGTATCTGCGGGTTTTCCCCTCATAATGGTAGCTCAGTACCAGAAAGCATACATATCCCTCGCCCGTACATGGGTTTCTGAACGCTGACCTCAGTCTCCCTGAACGCTGGCATGAACCAGTGTTACAGTTCCGCAGGTCGTAGGTTCTGGATGATGGCTTTCGAACCACGTGCACGCAGTTCATCTCATATCCTGCATCTCATCTCTTCTCTTGGTAGTCTCCAGTCGATCTTTGAAAATGTGGAGGTCTCGACCGTAAATGCACTTCGCAGTGTGGAATGGTTCTCATTTGTAGGTTCTTGATCTTGGTAGGCGCATTTGACTCGTGGATGGCGCTGCAATCGAGTAATGTATCTGTAGGCGTACTTCAACAGTAGTGCACTTCGCGTTGTGCAACGACTCTCTGCCTTAGGTGTGATTCGATTGTAGAGTTCATCTTCAAGGCGCATTTCGTTCATTCTTGCAAAGCATCTCCTCCATTGGTGTACTTCGATTGTGCAATTGTTCTGTTCTGTAAGTGGGCTTCATTCTCCTCGTTGAGTGGGTTTTGCTCGGCTCCTTAAGTAGGCTTCGTTTCATCACTTTCGTAGGCGCTCTTTCCCGGCAGGCTGCTTATTCCCGGTAGGCTGCTTCTCATTCGTATGTGGGCTTAATTCGGCTTCCCATAACTGCGCTTCATAGATCGTCTCTGCGGTAGTGGCACCGTCAGGGCTGCCGGTGCTGTCCGCTCGACTCGGTGGAGTGTAACCGTGAGTGCGCATCGTCGGTGTGATTCATCGTGTGATGTAGCCTTGTTGACTCGAATATCGTCTCCAACTTCGTGTATGGCTCTTGCTGGTGAATCGACGCGTTAAGGGGTAACGTGATTGCAATTGCATCTCCTCCGCCAATCGGTGATTGATTGCAGCCGTCGGTAGGTAATCTTCTCCGTTGATCGCATGCGATATATCTGCTCAGGGGGGGGTTTTTAGACTCGTTTCTCGGTACTCGTAGGAATTGTCGATATTCGCTGTGACGCGTCTCGGTGGCCATTGGATCATCGGAATCATCTCTGCTGCAGTGAATGACTTGATTGAAGGATGAACTTCTTAAGACTCATCGCTCGAGTAATCGGCAGGCCTCTAGACTCGTGTCAACGTGGATTTCTGATTGTTGACTTCGTATTCTTCCATGTCGAAATAGGGGTAAACTCGCAAATCCCGTGAGCGAAACATATCCGTTTACTGAAAAGCGATAATAGTGTAAAGGCACGTACGCCTGCGCTTGGCTACGTAGGCTCACGTGCGGTAATTGAGTGGATATGGTTGCAAACGGGGACTCGAGTGATTGTAGGTGTAGATGTGTAGGTAAGATTATCGCTAGAGATCTAAGGCTCGTGGCGAGCCGACTATATGAAACGGGGGTTACCCGGCCCTGGACAAGTCACGTGCAGCCGTGCCGTTACACACGGTGGAAGATATGAAAGTTGGCGACCCCGAAAGGGTTAGTTGAGCAGGGCTTAGGAATGGAGGAGAGTCGGAAGAGTTGCAGTTTAGATCGCGCCTATATGGTTTGAAGATCCTGCAGGGCAACGATGTACTTTACGATTCTCTTTTGTTTTAGTTTGCTTTTGGTGCGCTTTTTTGTTTTGGGGGTGGGCTCTTTCGGGAGTAGCGGGAAGAGGGAGGGACAACTTTGCCTAGGAGAGAGATTGGGAATTTCAACGGCCTTGTGCCCTCCTGGTTGAAGACCGAGGAAGTTCCGAGGATGGGGTTAAAATGCCATGACCACTAGTGGTCGGCCGGCTTGTGGTAACTTAGCTGGGCACCCCTTCAGGGTGAATGCAAAATGATTACAAACAAACAAGTAGACTTAGAGAGCTAGTTTCTCCTGTCGGAGCTTGATCATGAAATATCATTCACGAGTTCTCGTGATATCTCGAGATATTCTGAAAAATGTCCTGAGATATCTCGTCTCGTGCCGAACACTATACTTACTCGAACACCATCAGTCAAAAGAGGTGAATTTCCAGCACACCGATTCCCCATGCCAGAGAGAAACAAAAACGAAGGAAATAAGTGACTACAGCAGAGATCAAACCTGCAATTTCTTAATACTGGATTATTTCAATATCGTAGTCAAGCGCCATGCCATTTGATGGCAAGAGCTTGTTGGCACTTTTGATATAGTATACATGCGGCTCCATGGACAAAGCTGGAACTAGCTCGCTAATATTCATGGAACATGGACTCTGACTCTGACTCTGGCTCGACCGTCCTCGTGCGAGACAGCAAGGAATGAATGTTCGGAGCCGAGGTCAAATGTCGCAGCCACACTGCTGCGACACCGATAATCAACTGGAACTTGTCCTAGAGCTGCGGTGTTTCTGGGTGTTGCGCACGGCCTAGAGGGTCTGGAGGTGATGCTGCTGCTTGATGATGGCTTTGAATTTCTGGGTTGCTAGTTATAAATTAGAGGCTAATGGGGTGGGGCATCGGTTTTCGTTTGCAGTTGCATTGAGGCTGGGAAGAAGAGAGCGGTTAAAGAATTCTAACGTCATCAGAAAGTGTATGCAAGCTTCTCATTAATTGCAACCTACAAGTATGCTACAACGTCTCCAATTTTAGAATGTCCAAAGCCAAATGAATCCGTTCAACCCTACCAATCAACCGTAGTCAGCTGGAGTTCCTCAGAGTAGCCCACCAAGACAACCCAGTTTCCGACAGAAACGACGAAACTGAACACACCGCCAACAAGGAATATTCAACCAGCCCAACGAGGAGCGAAACATCAGCACTATCCTCAAAGTCCAATTGTGAAGGATTTTAGGCTTCCAGAAAAAGGTTGCTGCGGCTAGGCCCGGCAGAATATTAAAGCTAGAAACCAATACACTGATACCGAAGACGATGAGATGAACAAGAAGATAGTCGCACAAGGAATGACCGAATCTAGACCTGATATACAGACTGTACATGGTATATTTAGTAAATGAGTCTATCCCCGTAAATATGTCCGGGTGTAAAGATCTTCCAGTGAATAAGTCATATTTTGTAAATCAGCCAAGAGTTCAGAAATGAAAACAGTGAACAAGTGCTAATGGTCGTTTAAAGTGGAGATTTCGTTTGCGATGCCTTGGTCGTTTTAGAGACTAGAAGCTCTGATTACTCTCTAGGTAAAATCTAGCGTGGCTAGAGTAGTTACTCTCGGAAGAAAAACCTAGAGTCCTTGGCTTTTGATATTCGTCAGATCGTAAGCATGCCATCATCTAGACGGCACTCTCCGTACGGAACAGAGGCGAGGCTGACAGAACGCACTATCTCGTTGGTAGGGCTTCCTGTCACATTCGCATTCACACCTTAGCACGTGGAGATGCAAAACGATCAGCCCCAGCTGCAAGAGACTCCCGAGATGGCAATAAGTAACCCTGACTGTATGTTACATATGTACATGGGCCAGAGACACGTTACAGAACTGATACAAGCCACCGTAGCCCGGCTAATGCCTTCTGTATATATCTCGAGTCTTTCTCCTTCTACCTTCTCTGTACCATAGTCAATGCACACAGTTCTCCACGCATTGTAAAACTATAAAGTGTATTTGCAATGAGTGACAACTTATGATGTGGTGATATTATGAGTATATTATACATACTATGCCAAAAAACCCCCGTTTATTGATGTGACTGCAGTGCCACATTCACCCGAGTGCAGCATGACTTTTAGAGTTCAGTGAGTGTAGATAACATTTCAATTAGTGGGGAATAGTTCAGAATACCACAGTAATACAGGATACCACACCAGGAAAAATGACCTTACGCGACGCGTAACTCATAGAGAAGCTGTTTTTGGGCCGGTAATCCATAGCATAATTGACGCGTGGCACTATGAGGTTCTATGGACCTGCAAGTAGACTAGATTACTATGATACGCATGCGATTATGGGCGCTTGATACTATACATCAGGCTGCATTCAATAAAACTGCCAAATGCACTTCATTGCACGCTCCCAAGTACGCTCTGAAGTACACTCCCGATTACAATCGATTGTACACTCCCAGCCTGCTTGACTTACGCTCCCAATTAAGCTCTCAAGATGCTCCCAAGTACACTCCCGGGCATGCTCCCAAGGACGCTCCCAATTGCACTCGATGGCACCCTCCCAGCCTGCTTGACTAACACTCCCAAGTATGCTCCCAAGATGCTCTCAAGCACATTCCCGAACACGCTCCCAAGTACACTCTCAAGAGGCAAGACAACTTGACTATATACTCCCATATATGCTCCTGGCTGCTCGATCCAGAGACTTGCTGAGTTGCAAGCGCCAGGCACCGGGAGGCGGCCGAAATCATGACGTCGGTCGATATCATAGTCTGAACCTTATTTTTACCGCGGCCACCGCGACGAGATCTCACGATGCCTCATGGTCATGGTGTTGACAATTGCTGCCTTACATCCTGCAGAAAAGGTAGACAATTGGATCTTGGGGAGGGCAGATCTCCGACTCAGATTTTCCTGCGGAATCTGCTGCCCGCTTCCCACCGATTTTGGGCGTATGCGTGCGCATTCGGTCCGGGGCTGATGGTGATGATGGCCATGGTGATGATGGCGATGGCGATGGTGTCGGTGATGGTGATCATAGTACCAGAAGCACTTAGACAAGTAGGTTGGCTACGTCAACATTAGCATCAAAGCTTCCTCAGACTTAGAGCCTTCTATTAGCCAAAGCTTCCACAGACTTAGAGCCTTCTGTTAGCCAAAGCTTCCACAGATGTAGAACCTTCTATTAGCCAAAGCTTCCACAAACTCAGAGTTTGCCATCGGCCAAAAGTTTCCCGTGGAAAACTCTACTCCTCCCGAATATGCTCTTGCATGCTCGATCTAGAGACTTGTTGAGTTGGAGCCGCTGTGGCGGGAAAATCCGGTTCTCCCACCACCACCACTCAGCTTGGCAGAGGACTGAGCAACGGCGGGTGTACGGAGATACAGGGATGACGGAGATGGACTGGGCAACGGGGGTGTATGGAGATACAGGGGTAACGGAGATGGACTGGGCGACGGGGAGTATATAGTTGCGAGACCCCGGAGTAGGTAGATCTCATCTCATCTTATATCATCTTATCATACAATGAATTAAACACTCTATTGTTCCCAGCTTTTGCTCTCACTCGCTCTTTCCGAGATTTCGTGGATCCACGCAATTGCGCGGATCCTCACGGCCGGGTGGTATCATATCTTCTCACCCTCTTCCTACGCTCCTCGAGCCAGAACCGCTCTTTGTCACGAATTCCTTTTGGAATGCCGCGAGAGGTGCGGCGGAGTGTTGATGATGGGCTCTCTGCCATCTAGCTCCGCCGTTTCACCACACCGCAAGGCACCGGGAGGCATGTGGCAGGTGACGGGTGGCGGCCGGCCGAAGTCTTGACGTCAGTCGATATCATAGTCTGAACCTTATTTTTAGCGCGCCCCCCGAGACAAGATCTCACGATGCCTCACGGCCATGGTGTTCACAATTGCAGCCTTCGATTCTGCAGGAAAAGTAGATAATTGGATCTTGGGGAGAGCACATCTCCGACTCAGATTTTCCAGCAGAATCTGCTGCCCGCTTCCCATCGATTGTGGGTGTATGTGTGTACATTTGGTCTGGGGCTGATGGTGATGATGGCGATGGTGATGGCGATGATGATAGCGATGGTGATGGTGTTGGTGATGGTAATTACAGTACTAGAAGCACTTAGACAAGTAGGTTGGCTACGTCAACGTCAGCATCGAAGCTTCCACAGACTTAGAGCCTTCTATTAGCCAAAGCTTCCACAAACTCAGAGTTTTCCTTCGGCCAAAAGCTTCCCGTGGAAAACTCTACTCCTCCCAATGCGAGGCTCTCTCAAGAAGGCTCTCAAGCAGGCATTCAAAGAGGCTCTCAAGCAGGCTCTCAAGCAGACTCTCAGCGATAGTGTACAGTACCGGTATAGCAGCGAAGACTGCAGGCAGTGAAGACTGGTATAGGTCCATCTCGGGCCGCCAGCCGTATATAGTTCCATAGGCCCACGTGTACATCTCTATGAATCGACTATAGATGACTATAAGCTGCGTGTCGTGCAGGGGTCTACGGGAAGCTTGCTATGAGCTGCGCGGGTGCGCATGTGCGTGTAGCGCAGTCTATAGTCGTTTTGCACTTTTGCCGATGCAGTAAATATAACATTGTGAATAATTACACATTCATTTGAATAGGGCAATATTGGTAAATTGAGCAGTATGGAATATTTGCAACAATGTAGCATGTATTCCACATTCTCACTACATTACTGCAAGAGTAATAAATATTGATACCTACATAGAGCCCTAAGAAAACAAAGTAGCAATACACCACATCATGTGGTAGTTACAAAGCTGTACTTATACTCAAGAGCATGGGTTCAAGTCCCAGTATAAGCAGCTATGGAAATTATTTTTTGCAGTTAAAACAGTGGCAGCAGCTACCTGATGCACATGGTAGACAGTAGGTAGCAGATGCGGAGATGTGTGGAGATGTGCAGTCATCAAGAAATATATACATTCACAACTGGTGTAGTATAACTGCCATATTTCCATCAATGTGCATTGTTTCAAATGTAGGATCAAAGTAGATTCAATGTAGTATTAGTGGAACATTTCAATGTGTCCCTAGTGGTACATTGCTGAATCATTGATCTAGCATTGAATACAATGTAGATTCTTACAAATTCTGCGATCCCTTACAACTTGAACCAATCTGTACATTTACAGAAAATCTAGCATTCAATCATGATTAATTTGTCATGAATACACAGGGGTTTTTTTGTACAGTATATAGATGTGGGTGTCAACAATATGCAGTACCTGTGAAGCATTCTCATTGGTTGACTGGTGGTATGTACCTTATGGCCCTATATATTATTGTGTGAATCCATAACTTCCCTCCCAAATAAGTCCTGAGTTTTGGTCTGATCACAAAGTATTCTATACATGAAATATGCAGAACTGTGCATACTTTCACCACTAGGTCTCCAAGTTATGATATCTCAAATATTCATTGTGCTGTTGTGCAAAACAATCCATTTTGAGTGGTGATTTTGGCAAACACAAAAGCCACATATCAAATACAGGAGGTATTGTAAATCAGAAATAGGCAGGTGAAAGTACACATAGTTATGTGTATTGTATGTATACAACACTTTGTGATGGGACCAAAACTCATCAACTCGATTGGAAGGGAAATTGTGGATTTTGCAATTGTTGGTGCTTAATGTTATGGGGGTGCTTCCACCTAAGTAACTATACTTAATTATATCCAAAGATACTTTTAAGTAGATACTAGGTACATGGCCGTAGATACTATCTATCGTTTCTTCGGGAACACTTCCACTATCGTTTTTTAGGAAAGGCTGCTGTTCCTTTATCCAACAAGTTGATCTGCCGGAAACAATCAATCGCCTTATGAGTTCCTTACCTATCTTGTGGCCAGGCACAGCGCTCACACTCTCCTGCAGCCTTTCTTCGGCGTAACTCAGAATTCTCAATTCCTGCTGTCTGAGTATGATAATTATTATTGGGCTGGTCTTTTAACAACTTCTTCGTTATCTTCAAATTTAGCTTGGCGATCTTCTTCTTTTCAAATGCTGATTCTTGTAGGAGCTTCTCACAATTCTCCAACACCTTATCATGAAGCTTATCCTTGCTATTTCCGGATGTCTCTGATCCCTGAACTCTCAAATTCTGCCTTGACTGTTCTGCAATATCGGATACCGCTGTTCTGACTTGAAACAATCCATCCGGATGGATATGACTCAAGGTAGTATCGAACCTTAATTCCTTTTGAGCGTTGCAGGGAATCGTTGATACACCACGTTCAATTATGTTGGTTCGTTTGTTAAAATTATCGATATGAATAACCAATCCTTCCGTTGATCCAACAATAGAGGCAAGCCACCAAACACTTTGCGCCACGAAGATATACTGATGCTTTCTGGCATAACTAATAATCCTCTCAAAGGTATACACAATAACGTCGTTATCGTTTTCAAAGGTAATCGTCATTAGCTCAGAAAAATACTTCCTAAAGGTGCGGGGCTGCCGCTACACAAAGCTAATACATTTTATATATATAATAATAGGTAGATATAGGTATCATAAAAACTCAATAATAAATAACGGTTTTTCTCCGCTGGTAGGTATCGCTGTTGTTTTGCTGCTAGAGCATGATCTTCTCATTGGTGGGACAATGTGATCTCTTATATAGAAGCTTCTCGGGTGTTACGCATGCGCCCTTATATTTCGCCTTCCATGAATGTGATAGCAATATGCTTTGCGACTTACATTCATACACATACGCATGCATGCTGAGGCAAGCCGTACTATAATCCGCATGGTAGAGATTGCCACGAATTCCCCAAGGTTATCGTGTTCATGCAAGTGAGGTATTAAAGCGCAACGCTCCTGATAAGAATCAGGCCACACTCACACGATATCATATATCAGATCATAACTTCAACTTAGACATCGTACTACGTGTTTTGAAAGGTAATTGGAACACGTATCCGAATATAATCGGAACACGCTTTCCCCAATCAATACTGTAGTAATGACGCGTCATAGATTTGCCCAGCGACCAACTGATACTATGCCAATGTAGATTGAATGACGTGTACGCATGCATGTTAAAGCAAGCCGCACTCACAGTTGCCGTTCCAACACAAACCAATGTGCTGGGGATGCTTCAGGCCTCATATCATCAGCCAACGTCATAATCCCTCAATCACGCCATAGCTTATGCTGAGACCATTCTCTTTGACTGGGGAGTGCTCAGTGTCTAACCTCGCATGAGAGATTAGGCTTCAGATCCCACTTACTAGCTGTACTGGCTAACAACTGCCTTGTCTGTGATTCAGAGTAATCTCTAGTCCAATCAGACAAATCCCGCAGAGTATCTGGAAAATGAATCTGGTTGAAAACAACATGCTTGGCAGGGTTTTACCCCTTTCAATCTGGTGGTGATGTTGCATCATCAAATCAGGACTACCGTAGTATGTATCCTTTCAATGAATCCGCTAGAGGTCGAGACTCCTCTACTCAATCGAGACATGTCCCACTCTTACCCCGCTAGAGGTAATCGTGACTGCGAGATCTGGAGATGCCTGGGGTAGGTGTTTTGCATGTCAGATAACCCGAGGATTACTGACAAGTACCCATCATTCGTTATTCCAGGTTACATAGACACTGTTATAGGAAAACCCCTAACACTTAACTATTAGTATTGTACGCATGGTTTTGCTAAACTTGCGGAGCCTTACTACTGTTAGGGTGGGGCTTCGATAGAAAGTACATATACTTATATGCATGGCCCATCAGTAAAAAGCGAAATTAGTTTCCGAAACCACACCCCATGCATCGATATCAGCCAGGTTTCCCAAAATCTGAAATCGGCTGCGACTGCATTTTCTTCAATCAAGTATCTGGACGCTTTATTTCATCGTTGCGATGACCAATTGCAATGCTTGATATGTGAAATCCCACTGCTGATTGCACATTGCTGATTTTGCACTTGGAGATTAGTCTTACTAACCTTGAACCCCTGCAACATTATTTTGTTTGCTTGAACTGTATTTGCAGTGTGATCACCATCACCATCCCCATCACCCTGACAACCATTTCAACCCCTGAAGCCTTAATTTACGTGCTCCTTGCTTTATTTGCATCATCACCATCACCCAGGCCATCACAATTTACTAATGCGCTACACGAAGGCTTATCACAACCTTCTTCTCTACTGCTGACCGTCTTCAGGTTCAAAATTGTGGAAATCCACTGTGATTCATTCACAGGTAGGCTCAATCGATTTGTCTTGTCGATTACATCAAAATGGTGCAAGGATGCTGGGATACATTGATTATTAGCTCTCCATTCGCTGCTCTACTGCTTCTGCAGTCTCTAGGGCAGACCCCTTTCAAACTTTTTCAGATCAACTCCGATAGACTCGCTGCTAGGCTCAGTTGATTCGGCTCGTCGAGTCCATCAAGATGGTTCAAGGACGCTGGGATACATCAATTATTAGCTCTCGATTCGCTGCTCTACTGCTTCTGCAGTCTCCAGGGCAGACCCCTTTGGAACTTTTCCAGATGAACTCCGATTGACTCACTGGTAGGCTCAGTCAATTCGGCTCGTCGAGTTCATTAAGACCTTGCAAGGATGCTGGGGTACGTCCATTATTGACTCTCAATTCGCTGCAGTACTCATCCTCCTCCACCACCACCACCACCACCACCACCTTCTCCTCCTGCAGGGCTGACCCCCTTCGAACTGTTGCAGATCAACTCTGATTGACTTGCTGGTAGGCTCAGTCGATTCGGCTTGTCGAGTACATCGAGCCGGTGCAAGGACACTGGGGTACGTCCATCATTGACTTTCGATTCGCTGTTCTTCCTGCTCCTCCTCTTCCTGCTCCTCCTCTTCCTGCTCCTGCTCTTCCTGCTCCTCCAGGTCTGACCTGTTTCGAACTTTTGCAGATCAGCTCTGATTGGCCCGCTGGTAAGCTCAATCGATTGGTCTCGTCGAGTACATTAAGACCTTGCCAGGACGCTGGGGTACGTCCATTATTGACTCTCAATTCGCTGTTCTACTCCTCCACCACCACCTCCTCCTCCTCCTGCAGGGCTGACCCTACGCGTGGACCATGGCAGCGCTGGAGACGGGAGTGGATCGAAAGGCAGATTTAGTATGTTTGCAGGTGCCGCCGGGGGAAGAAGGGAGAATTGGAATTAGTCACCCGGCATATGAAATTAGAAAATGAAAGAGAGTTTGGACTGCGGTGCACAAGGGAAGTGGCCTTGCAACGGATGAACTGACAGACCTGAGCAGGGGCGCGAATGACGATGTCATGGTGACTGACATAAAAAGAAGAGGAGAAAAGATGATGATGAGTATGAATGTTTACGATCAAAGAGACATACAGACTGGAGAGAGACGGGCGAGGAAGCAAAACTGGCACAGAGCCATCCGACAGGGAGGTGACACAATAATCGCGGGCGACATGAATGCACACAGCTGAAGGTGGGACCCGAGATGCAGGGAGCAATGCGATGCGATGTTTTGGGAGGAGATTATAGATTAGTATGGGCTAGAGATTGGAAATGACGACCGGCCCACTCTGTTGCAATAGTGATGCTAGAGAAGCTTGATTTGATTCTATCTAAGAGGGCCACAAGGCCAATATATATGAAAGTGCGAGTACGGCTGAATGCCATCAGCCCGTATCAGAGTCAACAGTCATCTGCGGCCATACGAGACATCTCCGTCTCCGGCCATACAAGACACCTCCGTCTCCGGCCATACGAGGCTCATCTCCGGCTGAGACCTGTATATGCAATACACTCACCACTGGGCGAGAAATGATGAAGAAGATGAATTGGCCATCGACCTGACCCTGGCCACCCGACCGATCACGCAATGGCCCATACTGAATGAGAGCCATGCCACAGGCTCCGACCATGAGGTGATCGAGTGGGAGTTTAACATCGACAAACAGGAGGAGGCAGACCACGTGCAGGTCATAAGAAGGAATCTGGACACCATGTCAAACGAGGATGAGGATGCAGCAGAGCAACTCTGGAAGGAGCTGGAGAGAGAAAGAGCCCAACTAGGCGAGGAATGCATGGGAGACGATGTAGAGCGAGAGGCCGAATAGTGTCAGGAAACAGTGCGCAAAGTCCTAGTTGCCGAAGTGAAGAAAATAGGAATCTGCACTCGATTGAACAGGTGGTAGAACGGCGAGATCAAGGAGAGGAGAAGCGCACTGGGGAGAGAAAAGAAAAGGGGAAGGAGGTCGGAGGCAGCAGCGCACGTAAAAGCAGAAATGCAGAAGTCAATCCCACAGTCCAAGAGCCTAATGTGGAATGACTATTTGCAGAACCTTAGGGGGGGCGAGGTCTGGAGGGCAGCAAAGTTCACCAAACCTCGAGTGGGAGCCACCGTGGAAGCGCTGACTGACACCGAGGGGAAGCAAGCAACTACCATTGCCGAAAAGGAGGAAATGATCAGAGGAGAGTCGTTCCCCCTGGATGACGGGGACGAATACTACGAATTACCTTCAGTAGGCCATGCCTACGAATGCATACCTGAGCAGTCAGTCGAATGAGCTCTGTTCTCCCAGTTGCTCAAGGAAGCCCCAGGGCCAGACAAGCTGTCATTCGAAGCCGTATGGCTACTCTCGAAGTGGAACAGAACAAGGAACGAAGGACTAACAAAGGCAGTGGTCGGAAAGGGTCTTCAGCCAGCAGTCTGGAAACGCGCATCTGAGGCGGTGATTCGAAAACCAGGAAACGAGGATTATCCGAAGCTGAAATCATACCAAACGATCTCTGTGGTCAGTTGCATGGGGAAAGTCGTTGAGAAAGTAGTTGCAGAGCTGCTATCCAACGAGGCCGAGAGAAGAGCACTGCTAAGTGACGGCCAATTTGGTAGCAGAAAGAAAAGGTCGGCCATCGACGCTACAGCCATCATCGTCGACAGAGCGCACGCTGCGGCAATGATTCCACCAGTCCAGCAATTGACCAGTCCGGACCGGGTCCGTCCAAGTCCAGTCCAATCCAGTCCGATAATTTTTTGGACCGGGCTCGGACCAATCCCCAATTTTTCGGGACCTGGACTGAACTGGCCTGGACTGCTTTGGACCAGTCCATTCGGGCCGAATCGGCCCGAATATGCTGGGAGTTACTGATATACTTGGTCAACATATAGACTCATAAACATAGACTCATACATGTAGACTCATCTTGCCATTTGCAAGTCACCATGCACGGCTCACCCCTCACCACCTGCTACTTGCCACTCACCAGTCACCACTGTAATCTTCTGAGTCACTGAATAGACTCATAAACAATAGCTCACTTGCTATCGCCAGTCACCACTCTCCACCACTTACCACTTGCCATTCCGAATTTCACTGCCTTATCTTGTTGACTAAAGATTTGGGCTGAAAGGCCTACCACTTTCTAGAACGCCAGCGAAGCTGCCGGAATGCACTGGAGAGTGGTTACTGATGATCTGAGTCGCCAAGTAGACTCATACAAGATGAGTCACTCGCCACCAACATAGCCATTGACCATTTGTACTGCATCTTCGCAATGGTTTCTCCATAGAACCTTAGTTTTCCTTGTGTATATAAAGCATAGATCTCTCCTGCAGTGAGAGAGAATAGAGAGACTGATTAGATCTTCTCCTCCTACCCTCCATATCGTCTCAACTCATCGCTGTGGGACCCTCAGATTCAAACTGCATATATAGCATAGTCTCTACCCTGAAATTGTAACGGGTGGGTTCATTGTGATTGCTTGCAGCGGGTGGTTGTTGTGAAGTGACGTTGTGTCTGGGTTCGGGTTGAAGGGATTACTGTCTCACTTCTTTAGTTTTCGATCTACTTTGAAATCGATCAAGATTATCCCGTTTGGACTGGTCCAGACCAAGCCCGTCCAGTCCAAGACTGCCAGTCTGGGGCCCGGTCCAGTCCGACCTTCCGGTGAGACCGGACCGGACCAAGCCCTACCCCAGACCGGGTCCGTCCGGACTGGTGGAATCATTGCGCTGCGGGGAAAGAGAACATCATCACAGGTGTCCTCCTGATGGACATCAAGGCAGCGTTCCCAAGCGTAGCAAGAGGAAGGCTGATCCATGCAGTGAAGGCCAAGAAGATAGATGGAGATCTCATACGATGGACCAAGAGCTTTCTCTCAGAGAGGACTGTGGAGATGGTAATCGAAGGCAATGTATTACAGAGTCACCCCGTGGAAGCAGGTGTCCCGCAGGGCTCACCTGTATCGCCGATTCTCTTTGCGATACACACTGCTGGACTGATAAGGTGGGTGGAAGAGAGAGTGCAAGGCGAAGGCCTCTCCTTCCTAGACGACGTCGGATGGGTGGCAACCGGGAAAGACATGAACCAGGTGGTCGAGAAACTTGCAACCTGCGCAGCAGAGAGCATCGAGTGAGCCAGCAGACGAGATCTCCAGTTCGACACTGCAAAGATGGAGGCAGCACTTCTGACACGCAGGAAAGGCCACAAGCAGCACCTCTGGCCGAACCTCACAGCCACAATCAAGGTAGGAAACGGCTTCATTCAATTCAACAGAGAGGCGACACGATGGCTGGGAGTCTGGCTGGACACCCACCTGACGTTCAAAGAGCATCACACCCGATGCATGACGAAGGTCAGGGCAGCAAAAGCCAGATTTCACTCACTCATGAGGATGCACGGAATTGTCCCAGAGCGAGTAGGAGCTGTCCAGATAGCCTGCATTCAAGCCATCGTGTTGTATGGAAGTGACCACTGGTGGGACCCGCGAGAGATCGGCAGACGAGAGGATGTTCAACTCCTGCTCAATCGGCGAGCTAGAACGACCCTGGGCGCCCTCCCCATGGCGCCAATGGGAGCACTTATGAGAGAGTCAGGGCTCACACCTGCGCCAGTAGCCCTGGACGCCAGGCAGCAACAATTCACAGTGAGGCTCGCAAGCGCGTGCAAAGGCTCATAACTAAAGGCGGTGCACGATCACCCCACATCTGGAGTACTGACATGCAGAGTTGTCACACAGGAGCACGAGCGAGGCCGGGAAGCGGAGACCATGTGCTGGCCTAACCCTGACGAAGAGCCGGCTGTCAAGACGGTTATACTGAGCGAAGACACAGTGGCTCAGAGAGAGGCACTCTGCTGGGCGAGAGAAAGAGAGGCCAAAGTGGGTGCAGGGGTCTGGATGTGGTGGACGGACGGGTCGCGATCCGACGACGGCAGAATTGGACCCGCCACAGTGTGCAAGCACGGAGACTGCTGGCACGCCTTCCGCAGCCACCTAGGCACCAGACAAATGGAGGTCTATAATGCAGAGCTGTGGGCAATCAGACTCGCACTCCGGGAGTCAGTGAGGGAGAGGGACACACCGCAGGTACACGGTGTGACGAAGATAGCTGTCTTCAGCGGCTCGCAAGTGGCCGTTCGACAAACGGAGCACCTGGAACCGGGGCCAGGGCAGTCTCTAACCAGGTGGATTCACTGGAGCACGGGGACTCTTCGTGAAGCTGGCATAGAGACAGAAATCCACTGAGTCCCAGGACACACTGGCATCCCCGGAAATGAGGAAGCAGATCGCCAAGCGTATCGAGCGAGAGAGGGCCGCAGATCAAACACAGCGCGAGAGTGAGTATACACCTCGGTGGCGAACAGAACCAGACAAATCTCAGAAGCAAAGACTGCGGCGAAGGCTCAATGGCAGGCCGACAAATGCAGCCATCATTAGGGCTACAGACTAAAAGGCAAAGCTGGGAGCAAGAGACCCATCCCAATGAATAGTGTCAAACCACTGGCAGCCAGGTTCTACCAACTGAAATCCGGGCACGCGCCAGTGGGAACATACCTAAAACGGTTCGGACACCAAGACGACGACAAATGCTGGTGGTGCGGCACTGGAGGCAGGATGGTAGCCCAGACGTGGGAGCATCACTTCCGCCACTGCAGCCGATGGCAATACAAGCAGAAGACGCTCTGGAGAGAGGTGGGGAAAGCTATGGGATGGAGAGCGGGCAGATGCCGACACGTGCAAGTCTCTGAGCTGCTCTCCATGGCGAAGTGCGATAAGGCAGTGATGGACTTCCGGATAGCCACCGATATCAGGAAGTTCCCGCCCAAACATGCGGAGGAGGAGGACGAGTAAGAGCCGGCGGGCTCTCCCTGATTTCATCACATTTCCTTTGTAGTTCATATAGATCACCTTCAGATGCTTTTCTTTCCTTTGTCAGAAGGGGACAACGGGTAGTAGGAGCGGAGCTCCGCCATCTAGCCGGCTAGCCCGGAGGCGGAGGGGAGTAAGGGGCTGTCATACTCTAAATAGAGTGAATACAGTATGATTAAAACAAAACAAGCAGGGCTGACCACCTTCGAACTTTTGCAGATCAACTCCGATTGACTCTCTGGTATGCTCCATCGAGTGGTCTCGTCGAGTACATTAAGACCTTGCAAGGACGCTGGGGTATGTGCATTATTGACTCTCAATTGGCTGCTCAACTCCTCCTCCTTCTCGATTCAGCTCGTCGAGTACAGTGTGCCGGTCCAAGGACACTGGGGTACGTCCATCATTGACTTTGGATTCACTGTTCTTCCTGCTCCTCCTCTTCCTGCGCATCCAGACCTGACCCGTTTCGAACTTTTGCAGAACAGCTCTGATTGACTTGCTGGGATGCTCCATCGATACGTCTCGTCGAGTACATTCAGACCTTGCAAGGACGCTGGGGTACGTGCATTAATGACTCTCAATCTGCTGCTCTACTCCTCCGCCTCCTCGATTCGGCTCGTCGAGTACATTGGGATGGTGCAACGACGCTGGGGTATGTCCAATATTGACTCTTGATTCGCTGCTCTACTCCTTCTCCTGCTCCTGCTCCTTGCTGTGGTGGGAAAATCCATTTCTCACCACCACCGCCACTCAACTCGGCAGAGGACTGAGCGATGGCAGGCGTTCAGAGATACAGGCATGACGGAGATTGACTGGGCAATGGGGGCATACGGAGATACAGACGTAACGGAGTAAGACTGACCAAAGGGGAGTATATATTCGGGAGATCCCGGGGTAGATAGCCAACATCTCAGCTTATCATCATACAACGAGAATTACACAGTCTATCTTTCCCGGCTTTTGCTCACACTCGCTCTTTCCGAGATTTCTCAGATCCAAGCAATTGTGTGGATCCTCACGGCTGGGTAGTATCATAACTTTTCACCCTCTTCCAATGCTCCTCGAGCCAGCGCCGTGAGAGGTGCGGCGGAGTGTTGATGATGGGCTTTCTGCCTTCTAGCTCCGCCACTTCACCACATCACCCTCCAGTGCTGCCCCTCCTAGATTGCAGCCTAGTAGGTGTTTATGTCGGACCCTAGATTTTAGTGTTAGGGATAGATTGTAGTTTAATGAGAACTCATATACAAGTGTTCTTGGGTTCGGAAATTGCGATTGTGAATTTGTGACCTGGAAGGTGTAAAATCCGCGTTGAAGTGATTAATTAGCACCGTCCTGGGCGAGGTTTCTGAGGTTCATGAACCGATTGCAACTACTTCTTGAACATTCCGAATCCTCAGAGCAATGCCATATGTCAGGGAAATCTCCATTTCATTTTTTAGGGTTTGTGGCTACAATGAGCTGATTGATTTCAATGAAGCAAATTTCATTTTTGCTGATGCCCTAGACCCTAATTCTAATACCTCGTCGTAGTATTACTTTATTTCTGTTTCTTTGGATGTGGTGCAGTTCCGTTCGCTAATCTTTTCCACTAAAAACACTCAGTAGTCCGCTGTGCACCTTCCTGATTAGATGGCAAAGCACAACGTTGACATTCTCCAGCTGCTTTCCTTCTTTGGAGTTCTATTAGATCAAGCCTGTCCATTTGTATAGAGTGCATTATCTTCAGGAATTTCCTTGCCCTCTTAAGTTGACTCTTTCTAGCCCTCCTAAGTTGACTCTTACTAGTAGGTGAAAGATTGACATGTCCTGTCCAAGTCTGTTGTAATGGTTCCGATACTCAATTCAGATTTTGACTTGGCTGATGCGGTACCTTTGGTAGGGGGATCCCGGAATCTGTCTCAGTATCTTGTGGAGTAACAGACACTTCTCTTCCACCAATATTATCTCGGATTCTCGGATTCTCATTATGAATTACCAATCCTCCTTGAAGTCCTAGTAATGATGATAACCACCAGACACACTGGGCGGCGAAGAGGTAATGATGTTCCTGACAGAATCTAATGATTCTTTGGAAAGAATATACTAGTACGTTGTATTCCATCTGGAAGTAAAGCGCATCCAAGCCGATTAATGTTTTGTACATTCGACCGAGGGACACTGATTCATATCGAGGTAATAAACCAATGAGGGTGATAAGCCGACCAATGCTGCTAGCTACCAAACCCAATGAGCGGCAAACAGATATTACTTGGAATGGAAGGTCTTAATTAACTTCGCAAAGACCCACAAAATGATATCGGCTTCATGCTTGAAGGTAATACTCATCCGCAGGTGCGGGGCTGCCGCTACAACATCAGCACAATGTATTTTAGTCACTGGGAGCCTCCAGGAGTGTCTGAGAGGATGTGGAGTGTAAACTTAGATGCGTCAATTTCAGGAGAGTATCAGACCATACGAGGGCATTCCGGCCGGCCTTTGGAGTAACTGAGATCTCTGATGACTGGTACAGCAGTACCATGGGAGTGATTGTGATAAGTTTGGGAACACCTCGGAGCGCCGGAGAGAACTTTGGGTGCACCTGGGAGCGCCGGCGACAAGACTGGGAGCGCCAGCAACAAGTCTAGGAGCACCTCGAATCACAGTAGAGCAGTCTGGGAAAAACATCTTCCTTGGAAACGCTGCTGGTGCGCCTGGAAATCATAGCTACTACTTATTGTTCAACGATTTTTAAAACTCATGTATTCAGTTTGTATTCTCATCTATGTATCATTGTATCAATGTATCTATGTATCTATATAGCTACCCATCTACACACGGTAAATCTGGACTGGCTGCAGGCGGTTCTTCAGAGCAATTCGAGGTGTGCCTGAAAATGATGATGCGGTGAACTCAGAGACACACTCAGAGGCCATGATGGAGCGAGTTTGGAGATGCACTTGGAGGCGGTAATCGAGCGTAGTAGGAGATACACTTGGAGTCCCTGATCAAGTGAACTTAGAGATGCACGCCGAGATTGTGATCGAGCAAGTTTGGAGATGCACTTGGAGGCCATGGTTGTGCTAACTTGGAGGCTAAAATCGAGCGAGTTTGGAGATGCACTCCGAGGCCGTAATCAAGCGAGTTTGGACATACACTTGGAGGCTGTGATCGAGCGAGTTTGGAGATGCACTTGGAGGCCACGATTGTGCTAACTTGGAGGCTGGAATCGAGCGAGTTTGGAGATGCACTCCGAGGCCGTAATCGAGCGAGTTTGGACATCCACTTGGAGGATGTGATCGAGCCAGTTCGGAGATGCACTTGGAGGCCGTGATCGTGCGAACTTGGAGGACGTAATCGAGCGAGTTTGGACATACACTTGGAGGCTGCGATTGAGCGAGTTTGGAGATGCACTTGGAGGCTGTGATGGTGCGAAACTGGGAGGACGTAATCGTCTGAGATTGGAGATACACTTGGATGCTGTGATGGAGCGACTCTGGAGATTCACTTTGTGGCCCTGATCGAGCGAGATTGGACAAGTACTTGGAGGTGGTCGATGGACGGTGCGCCGGGTGCTGAGTCACTATGCATCAGTTAGTTAACTCGCAACAGTGGGAATGTGACAATGTGACTTTACCTTTGAGCTCTCATGGAGAGCTGGCTGATGGCGGTCGTTCGTGTAGGGAGGTACGCCGGAACTGAAGCTACATTCAGGGGTCAACTCCTTATCATGAAAATGAACGGAAGGCAAACAATCTTGGGTGGATGCTGTACTCGGGGGATGCTGTACTCGGTGGATGCTGTACTCGGTGGATGCTGTACTCGGTGTCAACTCATGATCATGGCATGGAGAGATAGAGAGGGATGACTTAACTGGGTGTTCTGCGAAAATGGGTGAGTTGTGGACGAGAAAGAGAGAGATGGGGGATGAAGATGAGAATCATGTGGAGGATACAAGTGGATATGAGAAATCAGGGGTATGACTTGCCTGATTGGGTTGGGAAGACCTCATATCAGTGTAATTGCATGCCGGATCGTGACTCATACCTGCTGTATCGGGGATGGTAAATTGACTTGCACTCGAAATTCTCTTATGTCCTAGTTGTCATAATCATTTCCCCTCTCATCTCTCTCTTTCCCGTCCTCAACTCTACCATCACCTAAGAACACGAAGTCAAGTCATCGCTCTCTATCTCTCCATGCTATGATCAAGAGTCAACACCAATACAGCATACACCGAGTACAGCACACACTGAGTACTGAATACACAGCGTACTTGCATCATCCCGAGATCGACTATCTCCCACTCCCAGCCAGTCTCTTATCTCTCGGCAGACCGTGTTGTACTCCGTTCTCTACATTCCCACAATTACGAGTTAACCAATAAATAGAGTCTCAGCTCCCATTGGGCCTCCCTCCCAAACTACTGCCTGCAGATTGGCCGCCTCCAAGTACTCCTCCAATCTCGCTTGATCACAGCTTCCAAGTGAATCTCCAAACTCGGACGATTACAGCCTCCAAGTTAGCACGATCACGGCCTCCAAGTGCATCTCTAAACCCGCTCGATCACGGCCTCAAAGTGCATCTCCAAACTTGCTTGATCACAGCCTACAAGTGTATCTCTTAACTTGGACGATTATGGCCTACAAGTTCGCAAGATCACGGCCTCCAAGTGCATCTCCAAACTCGCTCGATCTCAGCTCCCAAGTGTATCTCCAAGCTTGCACAATTAGCTCCTGCAAGTTCGCATGATCACGGCCTCCAAGTACATCTCCAAACTTGCTCGATCAGAGCCTCCAAGTGTATGTCCAAACTTGCGCAAATATGGCCTCCAAATTTGCTTGATCACGGCCTAGGTGTTACAGTGGTGCTTCCACCTGAGTAACTATACTTAATTATATCCAAAGATACTTTCAAGCAAGAACTAGGTACACGACCATAGATAATTTCCCTATGTCGTTTCATTATTAATAGTGCAATCCAAATTGACACGTCTTTCTTGATAACTCTGGTGTTCAGATATTATTGGCAATATTACGTCTACACGTAATCTCCTTAATCTTTTTCCTTGGCAAAGGGGCAATTCCTTTTCTTCGTAATTAAAGGTTTTACGATGATCTTTCCTGATCCCGTACGCGACAAATAATCAATCTGCCTCTGCTTATTGAAAGCTTTCCTTTCCATGCGGGACTTCCAAATAGACTGTTCTGCGCTTTCAACAATTTTACATTGATGTCTTAATTCCAAATTGAGATCCTCTTGATCGCTAATAGTGTTAGAAACGGTTCCGGACCATCACTTCGGGTCCGGGTCCGGGTCCAAACTGAACCGTTGCCAAATTGGCGGTCCGGGTCGTCAATAAACCCGAACTGCCTACTTGGGTACGGTTCCATGGTAAACTCCCAACCCTCCTGAATTGGGCGGGTTGTCAGCGGGTCGTCCAGCGGGTCCATCTATAGATTCATAAAAGGCTCTTGAATTTGCAGTGTGTTAATAGTATCTTATCGAAATCGCATTTACAGCAACCAACAATGTGCTTTTGCTTGTTGAGCAGTTTGCAATGTCAATTAATTTGGTATCTGTGTTTCACCTTCGATATATGGTATTTTTGCCTAGCAAGGCGGTCAATAATACTGTTATGCACGCGAAGATCCGCGCAACGCCTTGATTACGAAGCATGCGAGTCCTAAAACTGTTGACACTCCATTGACGCTCATTTTCAGGATGCCGCAGGGAGCATGTCGCTGTTGTTTTTGGGAGTAAAGGCTGCCAATATCTCATAGATGGATGTCCGCAACCAATCGGAACATAACTTACTCAAGATGCAAAGCTAAGAATCGTTGACGCTCCGTTGACGTTCATGCTAAGAATGGGGCGGTGACCGTGTTGCTATCTTTGTTGCCAATAAAAGCGGCCAATACGTCCGTTATGCATAACAACGACGAAGTCACTGGTGAATTACCGTACTTACAAGACCACAAATCGTTGACGCTCCGTTGACGCTCATGCTAAGAATGGGGCGGTGACCGTGTCGCTATCCTTTTTGCCAATAAAAACGGCCAATACATCTGTTATGCGTAACAACGACCAAGTCACTGGTGAATTACCGTACTTACAAGACCACAAATAGTTGACGCTCCATCGACACTCATGCTAAGAATGGGGCGGTGACCGTGTTGCTATCCTTTTTGCCAATAAAAGCGGCCAATATGTCCGTTATGCATAACAACGACCAAGTCACTGCTGAATTACCGTACTTACAAGACCACAAATCGTTGACGCTCTGTTGACCCTCATTTTAACATATTGTCCATTCAACATCTGCTGCCGTCGATAATTGTATTCATCCTGATTTGACTTTATCGATTGTCTTTCTGCTTGATTAAGACTCGGCCCTGTGGCAAAGCCGAGCGGTGTAATCATGTTGCACTGTTCACTCTCACACGACTAAAATTGATGTATCATGCCAAAAGATTCATGCCGAAAGATTCATTGCGCCTGCTATGCATCTATTTATGAACCAATATTCACAAGCTACTTCTCACCATTCGCCCATAATACATCTCTAACTGAAACTCTCGGTCAAGCTACATAAAGCTGGTGAACCATTGACGCATCCTGTCATACTTTTTTTTTCCTCCTTTATTTCTCCGCATTTCAACTGCATTGACCATCACCAATACCTTTTCAGCCTGTCTCTTTGACTTCCGGGTCGGCCAAACCAATCCGGGCACATTTGGCGCGGCGCTCACATCCTGCTGCTCTGGGCATTCCGGATCCTCGATGCCATTGTTGTGCGCTATATCGGATTCATCGTCCGCTGCACAATCCTCTTCACTGTCATTTGGATTATCCAAGTCGCCATTTGGGTTAAGCCAATCATCGGTATCCGAAATGCTTTCAGGTGCGCTATCATCGTCGCTTTCAACTGGATGACGGTTGTTTCTCCGCATTCGGCGGACATTTAAGATTTGAGTTCTTCCTCCAGGGAGGTCCTTTGCAGACAAAGCTGGTGGCAAAGGTGATCTTTCTGACAATTTAAATGCAGCCGCACCATCATGTTGAAAGAGTGACCAGG
>Ga0307512_10000827_pt1 | contig 45689 bp, 42 predicted proteins | sample 14_EM_MG_FD_200267 | JGI IMG/M metagenome (GOLD analysis project Ga0307512, IMG submission 200267) | Populus trichocarpa ectomycorrhiza microbial communities from riparian zone in the Pacific Northwest, United States - 14_EM | ecosystem: Host-associated > Plants > Roots > Unclassified | place... | reverse complement strand
CTCGGAAAGAGCCAGTGAGACCAAGAGCTGGGAAAGATAGAGTTCATCACCGCCTGCGGCAGCACCGATCTCATTTGCGAAGCAGAAGGACGGCGGACTGCGGCTGTGTGTGGACTACCGAGCTCTCCATAAAGCCACGGTGAAGAACCGATATCCTGTCCCACTGATCTCGGAGATGCTCGACAGGACCTCAGGAATTCGTATCACCTCATCCGAATCAAGGAAGGCGACGAGTACAAAACCGCGTTTCGCACCCAGTACAGGCAGTTCGAGTACCGAGTCATGCCGTTCGGATTGACGAATACACCAACTACCAAGCTACAATACCAATTAGAGGAGATGAGTCGTCGGCAGAGCAACGACCTTTAAAGAGAGGGATGACCCTACAGGAACCGAAATCCTCATATACGATGACCCTACCGGAGATGCCGGAATGAAGGACCAGAGTGCACTTAACGACAGAGAAGTCCAGCGGCACCCAGAGAGCGGGGATAAGAGTACCTAGAGAATTCACGGCCAGAGCCCAAAGTCAGAGACAACGAGAACAGACCAAGCAAAGTCCGAAAAGGTGAAAAGAAGTCGAAAGGTCAACACGAAGCTAGTCGAAACACGAAGCAAGTCGAAACACGAAGCAGGTCAACAAGAAAGGCCCAAGCAAGTGGAAAAACGAGACGAAAGCAAGTGTAAAAATGAGATGAAAGCAAGTGGAAAAATGAGACGAAGCAAGCGAAGTCGACCAAGACCAACCAAAAGACAAGCGAAGTCGAAGACCTCCGAAATCCAGAGACGAAGGCTGCCAAAAGACGCGTCGGTCAACAAAGATCACCAAAAGTCTACCGAAGTTCTTAAGTCTACCGAACCACGACGGCAATCAACAACCGATCTGAGTCTAAGTCGTTGACGGAGCAACGAACTTCAAAAGGGGAGATGACCGTGTCAAAAAAATGCGTCCTACCGACAAGCCAAAAGCCCACCGGGATGCAGTCTACCGAGACACACACTGAGAAGTCGACCGAGAAGTCTACTGAGAAGTCGATCAGTCAAGTCCTACCGACAAGCCAAAATCCCACCGGGATGCAATCTACCGAGACACGCACCGAGAAGTCGATCGAGAAGTCTACCGAGAAGTCGACCGGCAAGTCTACCAAGTCGACCAAGATTCTACTGAAGCCGCCTATTAAGAGCAACCATGAAGTCGACCGGATGGTCACCGAAGCGGACTTCCAAAGTCGACTACCTAGTCAAGCAGCATCTGGAGGTCAATGCCACTTACCGATGACTACCGCTTGAGAGATATTCTACGAAGCACTGCACGAAGGCTCAAAAGAGCGCAGGCACGCTTGAACTTGGTAAGTATAACCATTTTAGAGAAGCTTACGTGTTAGATGTCGACGCTTAAACTTGACGCGACTACCACGATGCAATTGACTTATACAATCGATGATCGCCGAAGGCTACAACCGATGCCGGCAGCGGAAGCTCCCATCGATGCCAAGTCATGAGCGGAAGCTCTACCACCCTGACGATTCCGACAATGACCTACGCCGAGATATACGAGCTACGGGAATGATGGTCGTTGGAGCATGGGTTAGGAAGTTGAGATAATGGAGGACGGGATCACTTTTGGATGTTATCTTGTTTCTCTCTTCTCTTCTTCTCTTCTTTGGATCTCGGCCCGGTACAAATGGCGTCGGCACGGGTTATTACCACCTGCTAATGGAAGTGGAGTTTCCCCGTCCGCCGGATCCACCGAAAGGTCTCCATTGAGCTGTACCAATCGGTTGTGGGACTTATGGGTTCGTACGATTGCGTACGTAGGATGATTGTTTCATTCTTTGTTTCCCTTTCCTTTCCTTCTCTCTTGTACGGTTTATGCAGCCCAGGAGGTCTGCGCCAAAAGAGAGGGATCATGTAACGGCGGCACGTGACCCAGGTCCGGGTAACGGCCATTCTATATAGTCAGCTCGCCATGAGACTTAGATCTCTAGCGATAATCTTATCTATACACCTATATTCACTATCACTCAAGTCCACGTGTGCAACCGGATACCATGATTACCATACGTATGCCTATAAGGCTGAACGCTGGCGTACGTGCCCTTACAATCTATTGCTGCTCATATTTCATGGAACTATATATCAAACCTTCGGCTACAACGGGCAAATAAGGCATTACGCGATGACCTAGTGCTGCCATCCGCGACAACTCATAGAAACATTTGCAGCAGAGAATATGCACTGACCTTGGATAGAATTAAGACGCAATTGCTTTCACGAAATACAGTTAGTTTAGATTTGGATGAATGCAGATCTCCGAACAAACTTGGCATATCGTCAGTCATTGCTTACAATATGGATAGAGATCGGGCATTTCAGGAGGTTCAATTCGCTTTTGCTGCTGATGATCGCCTGTTTCTTTCCCGTTTTGAAAGCTAATGGAGGATGATAGGTCAAGGGCTAACATGCTGAATGGCTAGCGCTACATTTGAAAGACGTGCTTGATTATTTTGAGCTTACCAATGGCCGTTTGGATCCTATTACAATGGATAATGCTTAGTCACATTACTAGATGACACGCGAGTTCCAATCAACACTCGAGGCCTTTGCAATCGAGCTGACTGCGTTGAGGCACTATATACTATGCATGGCACACGTCAAACGGCTGGCTTACGGTGAATTCATGAGCAGTCTTCGTGTAAAAGGCCGCACCAAGGCTTCGGAAGCCCATGAGCTCGATCAGCAATTTGGAGAGAATGGGAGCATAGACATTGGGAAGAGTCAAAGACTTTCAAAAGAGGGCAACACCAGAATCAATAAGGTGTCGGCCATGAAACCAGGTTTATCCAAGATAAATCAGAAAATGCATATTTCATCATGTTGTGGAAGTCCTGAAATTCACATTCAGATAGCGGAGATTACTTGCTGTATTGATTAAGCTGACACTTAGTCGTCGGAACCAGTTTATGGATTGTCAAAGGCCAAAGTTTGCGTCGAGGTACTGCCTATTAGGGATGTGAAGAAATGGTCGAACTCTACACTGCAGTTGATCGAGCGCGCGTACTGATTACCGGAATTCACATGAGAGTAGCTCCAAAGTCCAGAATATACTGATCACTGGCCACTTTTCACAACTCACGATGAGTGGACCGTTGTGAAGTATATCATGGAAGTATGGAGGCCATTTCAATATTCGACCCTGTCGATGTCAAAGAGGCATACAGTCACATTGCATCACGTTATGACAGTGTACAACGACATGTTCAATCACATTGACAGCATGATGCGAACTTTCGGCAAGAAGCAGACTCCATGGAAGGAAGACTTGTTCGTCGCTGTGAAGTTCGCTCGAGAGATGCTGTCCAAATTCTACACTGAACTGACTCCAACACCGGGCATGCTTCTGAGTTCTGCACATATCCTCTATCCTTTTCGCAAGTTGCGATCTGATAGAAAGTGGGACATCGGAATGGATATTAATCCTGAGAACGAGACATTCTATACTACGCAATACCAAGAGGCCATTTTGATGTATGTTGAGACTGAATACTGTGCGAAACATCCACGTGTGCCAGTCAATAAGCATGCAGGCTTACCGAGCAGCAATCTGATCCCCTCTGCAACGGCGTCAAGATCCTGTCAATCAATCTTCGATCCCTATGATTTGTCAAGCGATTATGAAGATTACTTAATGGCTGACAATGTGGCTGATACGACACCAGGATGAAGTGATCGCGCATCAAGTCGATTGACCGCTGGCAGGCTGTATTTGAATTAGCCGCCTGAAGCACTAACGAACTGGGGACAAATGAATCCAAATCTCAATGATTACCATTCTGACCCAATGGAGATTCGCAGTACATTTTTGTTACCGGACATAACCGACTGGTGTCAGCATCAGGAGGAAACGCATCCAAAGTACGCTGATCTTCCCAATGCAGCGGGCGAGATCTGCTCCATAATACCAGATGGTGTTCGAGTGGAGGCTAGTTTTTCCCTTGGCCGAGATGTTATCGTTGGGCGGCAGTCAAAAACCACACGCAAGACCCTTCGTGAAAAAGTCGTTGTAAGGTAGTTTTCTCAAGCCGATACCAGCATTGAGTCAGGCGCTGAACCAGAATTGGATACAACGAACACAGAAAACGACTCGGAAATGAAGAAAGAAGCGGAAGAAAGGACATTGCCGACCATGACCAAGGTTCACGACATTCTGGAGATGTGGTAGGGCAGCCAAAACCTACGTGCTACCAACAAGGAATCTCGCCTCAACACAGGAAGATGACCGACATGGGATACATTTCGGACATGGAAGACATCGTCAAAGCATTGTGGTCACTCCTTCAACATGATGGTGTGGCTGCATTTATATTGTCAGAAGGATATCCTTTGCCACCACCTGTGTCTGCAAAGGACCTCCTTGGAGGAAGAACTCAAGTATTAAATGTCCACCGAATCTGGAGCAGCAACCGTCATCCAGTCGAAAGTGATGAGGATAGCGCAACTGAAAGCATTTCGGACACTGAAGATTGGCTTCACTGGAATGCGGACTTGGCTAATCCAAATGACAGCGAAGACGATTGCGCGCTGGACGCTGAATCTGATATAGAGCAACGCAATAGCATCGAGGATCTGGAATTCCCAGAGCAGCAGGATGTGAGCGCCACGCCAAATGTTCCCGTTTTGATTCGCCCTACATGGAAGTCAAGATCCCAGGCTGAAGAGGTGTTGATGACGGTCAATGCAATTGAAATGAGAAGGAATAGGGGATTGAGAACAAAGTAGGACAGCATGCGTCGATCTTTTACCAGCTTCTATATGTATCATGACCGAGAGCTTTAGTCAAAGATATATACCGCGTGAATGGTGAGCAGTAGCTTGTGAATACTGGTTGGCAAACAGATGTTTAGCAGGCACAATGAACCATTTGACAAGATACATTAATTTTAGTCGTGTGTAGTGTTAGCAATGGGGCCAGGGTTACCCCCCAGCGGTCCGGGTTTGGACCGCAAAAACAGGTCGGTTCGGTTCCAGAACCGTCCAAGAACCCGAACTGCTGACTCTTGGCGGGCCACACACAGACCCGTACCCGTCGACCCACAGGTTTCGCCGCGGCTGGCTAGACCTGTCAGTTCCAATCTCCGGTTCTGCGTTTCGGGTTTCATATTTATGGTCGCATTCAGATATGCTACTGTTAATTGTAACATATTGACATTGGTATGTCACGCTTCATTTTCGACGTAGTAGTCACCTTGATGCGCAAAACACACATACTGATGCGCCCAACCACATCCTGAAAATGAGAGCCTCAACAGAGCGTCAACAGAGCGTCAACGATATTTGGTCTTGCAATGTGTTTTGCCTATAAAGGCGGCCAATAATTCCTATATGACTGAATACAACATATCGGAGGTGTGAGTTCCCAGGACGCATGACCAAGAATCATTGACGCTCCGTTGACACTCATTTTCATGATGTGGCAGGGAGGGTATTGCAATCATTTTTGCCTATAAAGGCGGTCAAAAATACCTCTATGACCTACTCCAACCTATCGGAAGTGTGATTTCCCAGGACTCATGACCAAGAATCGTTGACACGCAGTTGACGCTCATTTTCATGATGGGGCAGGGAGGGTACTGCAATCTGTTTTGCCTATAAAGGCAGCCAATAATTCCTTTATAACTGACTACAACCTATCGGAGGAGTGATTTCGCAGGAGGCATGACCAAATATTGTTGACGCTCCGTTGACGCTCATTTCCATGATGGGGCAGGGAGGGTATTGCAATATGTTTTGCCTATGAAGGCCGCCAAAAATTCCTCTATCAGTGACTACAACCTATCGGAGGTGTGATTTCCCAGGACCCATGACCAAAAATCGTTGATGCTCTGTTGACGCTCATTTTGCCATGGCTGTATCCGCAATATGCAATCATTTAATTTGGCACACTCCATCATTCACATTGTTTTGGCTGCCTTTCTGGCAGTTTTATTTACTTTCTTCTTGATCACTACGTTGTTCTTTAATAATACATAGATATATTTAATAATAATCTCAAAAATCCCGTGTCTTTCGGGCAATCCGTGTCATCAGTTGCAGGATCGCTCAATCTGCTGCTCTTGTCTTCAAAATGATTGTGAGCAGCATTACCACACCACAGATAGTGTACTAACCTTCATCAGTCAGCATATCTGGATCAAAATCGGTATCGTGCTCGGTTTCCTCATATTTGACAAATTCCGCACCGGGAAAAGCTGTATGCGAATACGTATATCTGGCGGGCAAATTGACGATTTGAGAAGTTTGAACTTCACAAGTGTTACCGGTTGGGGCTGGTGGCGTGCCGGGCAGTGGCAGAGTCTGCTCTGGAGTCCACTCTCTGCGTCGGTCGGGTGGAGGTGTACCTGTTTCTGTGAGGCCCCAGGATGTCTGAGGAGTTTTCGTGGTCCCATTTTGGCATGGAACGCAGCCGGACGTTTGGTTTTGACGAAGCCTTGCCGGGTGTCTTTGAATCGCAGTCATCACCTTTTTGTGCCCAGGAAACTCAACACCCCGCTTCGTCATTTCTCGGACCTCGGCGCGTGGTTTCTTAATGTGATATTTCGTTTCCTTGATTGTGGCGCGCGAAAAGCCTTCTTTGGCCATTGTGGCCATATTCAAGGCCAGGCGCATGTCGGACTGTTCCAGCTGTACCCGACCTCCTTGCCTCCCCATAGTTGCAGACATGTTGAAAACCTACAAGACATTAGTTGCTGCTTCCAACAATGAAATTCGGCTGTTACCTCTACCATATATGCTTCCGTAGCCTCCTGTAAGGTGATTAATGCCTGCTTCGTACACTCACGGGGATGCTTATGAGCAGATTCATCTGCGATAATACCAGAGCTGACAACATCATGATGTTCGATTTCGCTGACTGAGCGGACAAATTCCTTTGTCGACCATTGATGTTTCCCGTTATGGGCAGCGATAAATTTGTTACGTAGCTCTCTACGGACACCCGCTTTACGTTGTACAGTTAATTGACCGCCGTTTGCCTCGATATGGATATACTCACATCGCACTGCATGCTGCTTCTTATTTTTCCTGCCTTCTGTCTTGCGGACGATTTTTAAATGTGCATCCTAGATCATATGTTTGCTGGCTGCATTGGCAGCGTCGCGGTGAACTAACTTGTGTCTGCGCTCTTGTTGTGTGCCAAGTATATCCGTATTTGATGAAGCGCCTGCCAATCGGCCGGTAATCGATCCGCTCCCACCTGGCGGAGGTGGTTGTGTATCCATGATGTGCTGGTGTGGAATAGGAGTGGAAGATGATAATGAGAGGAAGTGGGAAGCCCTGAGGACTATATGGTTAGTTCCTTGTCAGAATGGAATAAGTTGCAGCCAACATGATCGTTATGCTTATAATGAATCCTGCTGAGTATGGTTGCAAGTTGCAGGGGTGTCCCACTGCCCCGCAAGTTGCAAAAAGTCGGTCTGATGTTGTTTATTTGATAACAGGCATGAACTGCGGTGTACGACCGCCGGAATCGCCTAATGGCTATATATTGATAGGATGTTGTTCGAGGGAAAGGACGACTGCTGATGTTTGTCTCAAAGATTCCCCGGGATACTACATGAAAATTACGCTAACAATCATGTCATGTTGCACGGGTAGCGTCACTATTCCTGATTTATTGACAGTCAAACGGGAGATTTTGCTGTGTTCAAGATGAGTAAACGTACCAACCTTGACATAAAAGATGCAGCTTGCCTCCATATTGTCCATAACTTGCGACATCCAACATCTCGCCCAACAACAAAGTCCACGCAAACTACAATGGTGAATGCTCCGGAAAAGAACTTCTCGCCACTTCCGGCTGGCAGATACGGCAAATCGACAAAGCGGTCAACCCAACGACGTCATCATGCGAATGAAGGAAAGAGTGGCTTGGAAGCAGAGAGAGTCCGAACCCTGGGGGCATTGCGCAGCTTGAGATCCAAAAAGAAGCTTGTGGAGGAAAAACGACGAGAAACAACTTCTTAAGCAATGAAGAGAAAGAGAAATGGATTGAGGATTATGTTGAGAGAGAGACCGCTGGGGCAAGAAAGCGAGTTGAAGATGCAGAGGCAGCGGTTCAACAAGAGCAGGACGATATGACGCATGGTGAAATCGCGGGATTGACACCCAGAGAGCCCGAAAAGCCTTTTGAGGAGATGATAGCTGCTATCGGAGACAGTCTGAGTGATCTTGCAAGTTCCGACGATGGGGAGGATGGGGAAGATGAGGATGAAGAGACAGAGCTGGGCGAGCTGAGCGAAGATGACGAACCCGGCTGGGTGATGGGCCCAATCTCCAAAACAGTACCGCAGCGCATGGAGAGCTTCCGGCAGAAGCAGATGAACCTTGACGAATTGACACAACCGGGATGTGAGGATGCAGCTGACTACTTCCGTGGACCAGATAAGAAGTCCGGCACAGCCGACGTAAGGGTTCCGGTAGTCGTTCAACCTCAAACCGATGATGACGCTTCGGCACCTCCACCAACAACATTTGGAGAGCTTATGGAGAGGCTTGACATTGTCCCTGGGATATTGCAAATGCCACAAGGGACTTCTCGACCAGGAAGTAGTCATATTTGGCTAGGTTCGGTGAAACCGCAGTCGAACACAACCATATCCGGTCGTGAGCCTGCCGTAGAGCCCGATACGTTACCTTTGCTCAAAGCGAAGCCTGTTGAACCAGTATGCTTATACCCCTGCGTATAGCCTCCAGCTAATCACCATATAGATTTCGGATGCAGACGAAGACATGGTGACGGCTCCTGCGTCAGCCGAGGAATAGATGGCCAAAGTGTGATTATTGACGTCATCTGTTTGTGCAAAGCAATTTGTTTACCACTTTTGCTACGTGTCCGCTTTTTCTTGATTTCAGTGACGTAATTGTGAGACGTGATAATTCGTCTGAGCTTGTGCAAGGGTCAAACGCCCCATGTGAAAGTTCTAGAATCCAAATCAGGCGACAAAATGGCTGACACATTCGATTTGCATCAGCATGTGACTGTTAAGTGACCAAGTAAAAGCAATATTAGTGACGAAATATATTAACATAATTTAAGTGAGTGATGTTCTACGTGTCATAGAAAGAGCGGTCAGTGCTCAATACGAATCAGTCTGAACGACGACCGTCATGCTGCATTCATCCATGTATCCAACTGCATAACTCTCCACACAGACCTCGTGAACATGGTTGAGATATCTGAAATTGCTTATGGTACGTCAAGGAAATCGAGGAGAAGGAGCTGGATAAGGAGAGGTGAGGAAGTCGAGCTATATTTACGAAAAACTAGTGAAATGTTCTACATGCCGTAAAGTGCCTGCCGAAAGCGCGGGAAAGTCATAGGGCAACGTCATTTCTCACTCAGATTGCGTGGATAGCACTGAACAGAAATTGAGAGGTAATAAAACTCCTGGATGCAAACGATAATACATGCAAACCCATTATTGTATGTCAATAATGTGTATATGAATCGTTGCGTACAATTATTGGGTGCACAAGGGCTGTTTCGATGTGATTTAAGTGACCATCAACAGAGTGTCAACGATTTACAGTCTTACACATTCGGCAATCAATTGGCGGGATTGTGATATCTTCCAAAGTGAACGTATTGGTCGGTGTAAAAGCGAAAAAGGCTAACTATATGCTCGTTGCCACATCCCAAAAATGAGCGTCAACGGAGTGTCAATGGACTGTCAACGATGTTTGGCATTGCATCATGGGAAATCCAGAGGGCTGCGCAATGATATTAAGCCATAATTGCACTATTGGCCGCCTTTCGAAACAAATCTTGTTGCGAGAACATTGCTTCTATGTCCTAAAAATGAGCGTCAACAGAGCTTCAACGACTTTTGGCCTTGCATCATAGAAAATGCAAGGGCTGTGTGGCAACCTTAATCCATAATCTCACTATCGGTTGCCTTTCTCGGGAAAACGTGTTGCGACAACCTTGCTTGTATGTCGTAAAAATGACCGTCAATGGAGCATCAAAGATTTTTGGCTTTGCATCATAGAAAATGGAAGGGCTGTGTGGCAACATTAATGCATAATCGCACTATTGGCCGCCTTTCTAGGCAAAACTTGCTGCGACAACATTGCTTCTATGTCCTAAAAATGAGCGTCAATGGAGCGTCAAAGACTTTTGGCCATGCATCTTGGAAAATAAATTGGCTCAGTGGCGACATGAAGCCATGATCATACTATCGGCCGTCTTTCTCGGTGAAAATTGCTGCAATAACATCGCTACTATGTCCCAACAATGAGCGTCAACGCAGCGTCAACGATTGTTGGCTTTCCATCATCGCAAATGCAAGGGCTGCGCTGTAACATTAAGCTATAATCGAACTATCAGCCATCTTTCTGGGCGAAAATGGTTGAGACAACGTCGCTACTATGTCCTAAAAATGAACGTCAACGGAGCGTCAACGACTTTTGGCCTTGCAGCTTCGAAGATTCAAAGCCTGTGCGGCGTGATTAAGCCATAATCGAAATAGCGACCGCCTGTCTAGGCAAAAATGCTTTCAACTACATCGTCACAATGCTCTACAAATGAGAGTCAACAGAGTCTCAACAATTTTAGGCCTTGCATCCTGGAAAATCAACGCGCGGTGCGACATACTTGATCAATAATTGAACTATCGGCCTCCTTACTAGTCAAAACAGCGTCCGACAAGATCGTAACCATGTCCAAAAATGAGCCTCAACGGACCGTCAACAATTTTTGATCTTTCACCTTGGATAATCTAACGGCAATGGAACGCAGATAACCCACAATGAACTTATCGGCAGCCTTTAATGGCAAGGATGCTAGTGATGATATCGCATCCGCCTCCTCCAATTGAGCACCCACAGATAGTGTTAGCAATGGTTCCGGATTACCCGGCTGCAGTCCGGGTTTGGAACCGGACCGGATGGTCCAGTTCGGGTTGTTACCCGGAAAACAGGGGTACCCAGCGGGTTCAGGGACGGGTTGGAACCGGACAGCGGTTCCATATTACGGTTCCTGCAACTTTGCGTGCAATTAAGTGTCTGAGTTCTGATCGTATCGTGACATGATCAGTACGTAAATTGTGCAGTTTTATCCCCTCTTTCACCTCCCGCTGTCAGATTTGCGATTGGGCCAATATTCGTTGAATCGCTGTGAAATAAGGTGATATTTCGGCCGAAAAGTGCGGGTTTTCGATGGCGACTCAACGAATACTGGTCGGATTGCAAATCTGAAAGCGGGAGGGGAAAGAGGGGCTAAAACTGCACAATCTACGTACTGATCATGTCACGGTACGATCAGAACTCAGATACTTAATTGGAGCCAAAATAGTAGATTTGAAATGCGAGGTTTTTGGTGGAAACCCGTTGCAAAGGTCCGGTTCCGGGTTGGAACCGGACCCGGAACCGAACCGGGAATTTGGACCCGTTGCTAACACTACCCACAGAGCATCAACAATTTTGGTGGAGGCTCAGAACGCTATACAGCAATGTACTGCACTGTGTTGTTCCTAAATCAGGTTTTACCCGGTCAGTCTTTGCAATCTGTCTTTGTATTCAACTTCAGAAATATGCATGCAATGTCTTACAGATCTGATTTTTTTGCTTGTAGCTGTAGTCAGTATTTAAGAACAGGGAATTTGCTATACTATAACGTTACTTTCGGCAGTCTTTCGAGTCGGATTACCCAGCATTCTAATTTTTACCACTATGTAGGATTCACGTTAATTGAACACCTCTTTGCTCGAGGTTATGATCTCTTCCAAAAAGGAACGTGTCTTTATTGATGATATCAGCGACCTTACTTTGCAGATCATCTTCGATGCGTGGTGGGCTTCAATGAATATAGGCTCGAAGCGGCCCATTGCCTGGAATAAATCTAGACATGCGCCTTCGTGGCGATTCTATTTACACTGTGAAATGGCGGAGAACGGCAGCGATGACATCATATATATCGTTTGTCATCAAGTTCTTTGCCATCCATCAGAACACGGGACCAGCTCAATGGGGAAACACTTGCTGGCAAAAGCTCACATCGCAAAGTTGAATGAATTGACAGAGTCAGAGGTTGCTGAATTGACTAGTTCGACGGTCGATGAAACAGCTTTGGCCATCCTGAGGAGACAAGGAAGTCGAGGAATCTCAATAGTAAGTTCGCTGATTCAAGTCATATTCGACATCCAGGTTGCTACATATTGACTGGAATGACAGACAAAACGATCCAAACTGGCAGCTAAGGACTTTGAAACTTCCGAATTTCACCAAGACATGTGGAATCGATACCTCATGTTGGGATTTATTTCGGCACATATTCCATGGAATGCGATATCAAATCTTGAGCTACGATGGTCATATAAGGCATTACCCGATGACCTAGTGCTGACATCTGCTACAACCCTTAGCAAGATTTGCCGGAGGGAATATGCACTGACGGCGGATGCAACTAAGAAGCAATTGCCGTTACTAAATAAACTTAGTGTACCTTTGGACGGATGGACATCAACAAACGAATTGGCCATAACGTCGGTCATTGCTTACTATCTGGAACGAAATTGGTCATTGCGTGAAATTCAACTCGCGTTCGATGCGGTCGATCGTCTGTTATGTTTCCGTTTCGAAAGCTAATTCAGGATGACAGGTCAAGGGCCAACATACTGGAGCAAGGCTAGCCGTTCATTTGCAGGACGTGCTTGATCGTTTCGAGCCTGCTGACGGCCATTTGCTTGGTATTACAACTGATAATGCTTCCTCAAACTACTCGATGACACGCGAGCTGCAATCAACACTCGAGGCCTGTGGAATCGAGTGGCAAGCGTTGAGAAACCACATACCATGCATGGCGCATGTCATACAACTTGCTTTAGGTGCATTCATGAGCAGTCTCGGTGTAAAAGGCCGCACCAAGTCTTGGGAAGCCCACGAGCGCGATCAGCAATTTGGAGAGAATAACAGCATAGACATTGGGAAGAGTCAAAGATTTTGAAAAGAGGGCAATGCAAGAATCAACAAGGTGTCGGCCATGAGACCTGGTTTAGCAAAGATAATTGAGAAAGTACTTATTTCACGATATTTTGAAAGTCCTGAAGCTGACCTTCATATAGCAGAGAATGCTTGCTGTATGAAATACGCTAGCAGCTGGTCGCCGAAACGAGTTCATTGACTGTCAAAAGGCCAATGTCCGCATTGCAGTACGTGCGATTATGGATGTGAAGACATGTTGGTACTCTAAACTGGAGTTGCTCAAGCGCGCCTACCGCTTACGGGAATTCACACGCGAGTGGCTTCAAAACCCAAAATACAGTGAATACCGGCCGCTATTCACAACTCAGGATGAATGGACGATAGTCAAGTATGTCATGGAAGTACTGAGGCCATTTCGGTATTGGACCATTTGAAGGTCAAAGAGGAATACTGTCACATTGCATCACGTTATCACGGTATACAATGACATGTTCGATCACATGGATGGCGTAATGCGAGCTTTGGCCACGAAGAAGACTCAATTGAAAGAAGACTAGTTCTTCGCTGCGAAGTTAGCTCGACAGACGCTTTCCAAATTCTATGCTGAACTGACTCCTAAGACGGGCATTCTTCTTATATCCACACACATCCTCGATCCTTTCGGGAAGTTGCGATCGTTCAAAAGTGGGACAAGGGAATGGATATTGATCCTGAGGACGAGACATCCTACAATACACAATACCAAGAGGCCTTTCTGAAGTATGTCTACAATGAATACTTCGCCAAACATCGACGTGTGCCGGTCAATCAACTCGAAACCGTACCAAGCAGCAATCATGTCCCCACTGCAACGACTTCAGGGTCTGATCAATCATCGTTTGATCCATATGATTTGTCCAGCGATGATGAGGAATACTTAACGCCCAGCAATGTGGCTGAGACGACACCAGGACGAAGTGATCGCGCAGCCTGCTTATTGACTGCCGCAAGGCTCTATTTAAATACGCCGCCTGAAGCACCAAAGAACTGGGGACAAATCAATCCAAATCTCAATGATTACCACTCGGACCCAATGGAGATTAGCAGTACATTTTGTATACCGGACATAACCGATTGGTGGCGCCAACAGGAGGACAGGCACTCAAAGTACGCCGATCTCTCCAATGTGGCGCGCGACATATTCTCTATCATACATGTAAGGGCACGTATGCCTGCGTTCGGCCTCGTAGGTATACGTATGGTATTCATTGAAATACGGTTGCAAACGTTCATGCGAGTGATAGTAGATGTAGATGTGTCTAGGTAAGATTATCGCTAGAGATCTAAGGCTCGTGGCGAGCCGACTATATAGAATGGCCGTTACCCGGCCCGGGTCACGTGCCGCCGTTACCGTATCCCGCTCCTTAGGCGCAGACCTCCTGGGCTGCATAAGCCATACAAGAGAAACGGAAGGGAAAGGAAAGCATTAAACAATCATGCCGCGTACGTACTCGTACTAACTCAAAAGTCCCGCTACCGATTAGCACCGTACGGTAGCCTTTCGGTGGATCCGGCGAACGGGGAAACTCCACCTCCCTTTGACTGAGATCCGGAGGTGGTAAAACCCGTGCCGACGCCATTCATACCGGGCCGAGATCCAATGAAGTAATAAAGTATGGAGAAGAGAAGAGAAGAGAAGAAACAGAAGAAAGGAACGCCTAATTAATAACTTTCCTCCAGTCCTGAGTTCCGAAACTATTGACCCATTTCCTCCGCTCCCGAGTCTCGGACCTGAATTCCTCCTTATCTCCACTCTCGAACTCATACAGCGACCTGCCATCCAGTTCCGCACTCGTACCTCGTGATTCTTGGTGTAGGTCATTGTCGGAATTCATCAGGGTGGTAGAGCTTCCACTCATGACTTGGCATCGATGGGAGCTTCCGCTGCCGGCATCGGTCGTAGCTGTCAATCGAATACGTCAATTGGATCTAGTCTCATTCGTAGACACCTTACATGTAAGTTTCTCTAAAACGGTTATACTTACCAAGTTCAAGCGAGCTTGCGCTGTCTGCGCTCTCTGCCGTGCTTCGGCATGCTCTGGAGAATATATCTTGCAGCCGGTAGTCATCGGTAAGTGGCATTGACTCGGTCATCGTCTTTGGAAGTCCGCTTCGGTGACCACCTGGTCGACCTCACTGTTGCGCTCCCGGCAGGCGGCTTCAGTAGAATCTTGGTCGACTTCGTAGGCTTGCTGGTCGACTTCTTGGTTGACTTATCGGTGTGTCGCGGTAGACTGCTTCTAGGTGGGCTTTTCACTTGTCGGTAGGACTTGATCGTGTAGACATGGCTATCTCCCTCTTTTGAAAATTTGTTGCTCCATCGACGACTTCATCATAACGATTGTCGATGCTCATCGTGGCTCGGTAGCAGTGTAACCTGGATCTCCGAATTGATATTGGGATTCATTGGTGATCGGATCGTATTTTGGTTTGGCTTTCGCTTCATCTGCAGACTATCTTCCTTCGGCTTCAGTCGTCCTTCTGCGTCGCCCGCTGTCCAGTGACTATCCTGACTTGCTCTGCCTGTTGACTTACTGTCATATGAGGCGTCCCAATGCTCTCAATCTCGACGTCATTGCAACGGCTATGCCTTGTCGTGACTTGTTATGCCTGTTGACTTATTGTCGTATGAGGCGTCCCAATGCGCTCAATCTCGACGTCATTTGCAACGGCGCCTTGTCTTGACTTTGTGCAATGATGTGAGCTTTCACTCCTGGCATCGTCATAGCCGTCGGTTCTCGTATGTGACTCGCTGGTGACCATTTGAGGGTAGTAGAATGCGCCAATTGCATCAGGCATGGGCGGTATATCATTGATCCAGGTCTAACACGTAAGATTCACACTGGGTGGTCATACTCACCGCAATAGTAGCGCGCTTCTGCTCTCGGAAATCCGCTTTGCATATGCGGATCCAGGCAGCTCTTGATTCGGCGTTTGGTAGGGTCTCGGTTGCCCGCATCTCGGTGAAAGTCATTCGGATGATAGCTTGGGTGCGTTCTTGGTCTACTTCTCTTGGCCATCTCGGTAAGCAGTTTTTGATCCTTCGGTACGCCATTCAGTAAGCGTCTCAGTCAGTGGCTTGGTATGGTAAGGCTCCCGGTAATCTTCTCAATCTCGATGTGAAGACCTTCGGCAGTGACATCTGTCGCTGTGAGATCTCGGTCATCATCTCTTGGTAGGTGTCCCGACTGTCTCGTGTGATGCCATTCGGTAGACTATTCGGTACGCTCGGTGGTCGTTTTCAATCTCCTTCGGGACCAATTCGGTAGCCATATCACAGTCGTTCGGTATCGCGTTCGGAACTGCTTGGGTAGCCATATTTGCACTCGTTCGGCATGGATCAGGCTCGTTTGATTGTCATCTTCTTGGGTCTCCTCGGGGTGTGCTTGTCGATTCACCTGTAGGTGTATTTGCCATCACATCACTTGACTTCGTGCACTCATCGTCGTTCTCTAAGTCCACTAGTCGCTTCATGTCCAGGTGCACTTGCCGCTGCTAGCCTTCCCAATTGGTGAATGTGTCATACGGTGCTTCGTTCTTACACTTCCGGGACGGTAATGGATCGTGGTAGGGGTTGTTTGAGATTCCGGTACGGTCATCCCCCTCTTTTGAAAGCCGTTGCTCCACCGGCGACTAATCTCATATGGCTTCGTATGGAACATCGATTGGAACGGCTTCATTAGGAAATCGATTTGCAGTCGTCAATTGACGTCGTAGTTGTGTTGCTGGGGATCGCCGAGTCTGAGTCCGGATCGGATTCGGGATAGTATTCTCGGTAATGTAACTTCGAAACAGATATGGCATTCTATTCGGCATTGTAATCTCTTGAAAAGTCGTCTGGATTGTACTCGGTACGGCAAGGCCGTTGGTACGTATATCTTCGTGTATGTCGCCATAATCAATGATTGATTGTCATCCATCTCCGAGCATCTCCGGGACGGGCATATTGGCGCTCGTCAGTCCAATTCTCATAGTCTCAATGATAGCTTCTTGCAGGACCGTCGTCTCTCGTATCTAGAACATTATCTCATGCCCGGGCTTCCAATTGCTTCTTACGTCGACTGCGTTCGTAAGTGGGCTCTTCGGTCTCAATTGTCATTCCTCTTCGGGGTTATCTCCGAACTGCTCCATCTATGTTAGCCAAAGAATCAAGAAAGGATGGAAGCGGTGGAAGGGACTATCCAGGAGGTCTTGTCATTAACAATTCACCCACACAGGAGCCAAGCCCCGCCGTCCAGTCACTCCCTTCGTGTCTCGACAAGGCGGCACCAGTCATTCAAGCGTCTCCTCGGAGGGGCTCTTCTGCCGCAAATACCGCCGCCGCTCTCTGCTCTTCGCGTCCAGCGCTTGGGTCTGTATCACCTGGTGAATCCAAGGTGATATCTTCCAAAGTCACTCCCAGCAGCCCTATGCATTCACCATTCTGTCGGGCAAATGCTACGACGACTTCAATGCTACTTAGAAGATTGTCAAATGCGGTTGCTCCAAGTGTCTGTATATCCGGACCACGCCTCAGACGCTTGTCATTTTCGGCTTCCGAGACCTTCGATGCCACTGCCGTTGTCATCGGTGTCATTCCTCCGCTCCACTCGCACTCGGTGATCGCAGGGAGTTAATCGAGCCCAGTCGATGTCAGGATTTTGTTTGGGAAACCATGGTAACCCAAGTTCTAAATCGTACGCCCGTATTGGCCCGACTAGCAAGTCTGATCTGTCTACCGGTGCGAGATGGTCCACGCACTTCACACTGCGCAGTGTATGGCCGCTGTAAGTTCGCTTCAATCGAAGGAAAGCTTGTCATGCTGAATGTGCTTGCATCGTGAGGTGTCTTCTCCGTAAGTGCACTTCGCTCGTGTAGACGTCCATGGCAGTAGGAGTACTTCATTCATACACAGATCCTCCTCCGTAGGTATTCGGAACATACTTCTGCAGGTGGGCTCCTTCGAGGTTGCTAGAGCTGTAGGTGTATACACAACCTGAGAGAGGTGCACTTCGCTCAATTGGAAGAAATGTAATCGTGACTGTGCTGACTTGTCAATCGACTCTGACTTCGCCTTGATTGTCGATAACGCCGCATTTTTGTGGTAAGGTCACTCCGTCCATTGTAGGTGCTTGGACTGGTGATCACGCTCAATTGACTTGTAGGAATGCTTGTACTCGTGATCCTCGTCTTCAATGTCGGTGACGCGCCTTCTGTGCCAATTACTCTCTGAGCTCTCTAGGTTTCTGCCATGAATTGACGCGTTCAGGGGTGCAGTCGCGACTTCTCAGGTGTCCGGTTGTCAATTGTAGCCATTGGAAGTAATTGATGTCGTCTTGAACTCATCTGGATCGATCGTCTGCGATGTTTGTCATTGGCTGGGTGATGTCCTGCAGTGGGGATAATAATCGTCTTCATTGCCGGTGACGCACCTTGTGCGCCAATTGATCTGTGATCTCAACATCGCTGCCATCATGCTTATTTGAAGGATGGAATGGTCAATGGTTCGCGCTTCGCAGTAATGATGCTTCGATATCGTTTGGAGGGCAGTATTCTAAATTGTTGACCCCATGGTGTCGCGTCGGAAATGGGGTAAAATTGTGAACTCGTAATCCCGTGAGCGAAACGTATCCGTTTACTGAAAGAGCGATGATAGTGTAATGGCACGTATGCCTGCGTTCGGCCTCGTAGGTATACGTATGGTATTTAGTGGAATACGGTGGCAAACGTGGATGCGAGTGATGGTAGATGTAGATGTGTCTAGGTAAGATTATCACTAGAGATCTAAGGCTCGTGGCGAGCCGACTATATAGAATGGCCGTTACCTGGCCCGGGTCACGTGCCGCCGTTACATTACCACATGGTGTCCGAGTGGAGGCATGTTGTTCCCTTGGCCGAGATGTTATCGGCTGGAGGCAGTCAAAAACCACAGGCGAGACCCTTCGCGAAAATGTTCCGTAAGGCAGTTTGCTCAAGCCAATAACGCGATTTTGGCAGGCACTGACGCAGAATTGGATACCACGAGCACAGAAAACGACTCGGAAGTGAGGGAAGAGACGGAGGAAAGGAAATTGCCCAGAACGGCCAATTTTCACGAAGTTTTGGAGATGTGGCTGGGCAGCCAAACCTTACGAGCTACCCAGAAAGAATCTCTCGCTCAAAACAAACAGATGACCGCCGTTGGATACATTTCGGACACGGAAGAGATTGTCAAAACATCCTGGTCACTCTTTCAACATGATGGTGCCGCTGCATTTAAATTGTCAGAAAGATCACCTTTGCCAACAGCTTTGTCTGCAAAGGACCTCCCTGGAGGAAGAACTCAAATCTTAAATGTCCGCCGAATCCGGAGAATCAACCGTCATCCAGTCGAAAGCGACGGTGATCGCGCACCTGAAAGCATTTCGGATACCCATAATTGGCTTAACTGGCATGGCGACTCAGAAAATCCAAATGACAATGAAGAGGATTGTGCGGCGGACCTTGAATCTGATATAGAGCACAACAACGGCATCGAGGATCCGGAATGCCCAGAGCCGCAGGATGTCAGCGCCTCGCCAAATGTGCCCGGATTGGTTCGGCCGACCCTGAAGTCAAAGAGACAGGCTGAACAGTTGTTGGTGACGGTCAATGCAGTTGAAACGTGGAGAAATAAAGGAGGAAAGACAAAGTAGGACAGGATGCGTCAATGGTTCACCAGCTTTATGTAGCTTGACCGAGAGTTTCAGTTAGAGATGTATTCTGGGCGAATGGTAAGAAGTCGCTTGTGAATATTTGTTCATAAATAGATGCATAACAGGCGCAATGAATCTTTTGGCACGAATCTTTTGGCATGATACAGCATTTTTAGTCGCGTGAGAGTGAACAGTGCAACTTCATTATGCTGCTCGGCTTTGCCACAGGGCCGAGTCTCAATCAAGCAGAACGACAATCGATACAGTGAGATCAGGGTGAATACAATTATCGACGGCAGCAGATGTTGAAAGAACAATACATTAAAATGAGCGTCAACGGAGCGTGAACGATTGGTGGTCTTGTAAGTACGGAAATTCACCAGGGACTTGGGTGTTGTTACGCATAACGGACGTATTGGCCGCTGTCATTGGCAAAAAGGAGACCAACACGGTCATCGCCCCATTCTTAGCAGGAGCGTCAACGGAGCGTCAACGATTTGTGGTCTTGTCAGTATGGTGATTCACCAGTGACTTGGTCGTTGTTATTCATAATGGACATATTGGCCGCTGTTATTTGCAAAAAGGATAGCAACACGGTCCCCGCCCCATTCTTAGCATGAGCGTCAATGGAGTGTCAACAATTCGTGGTCTTGTAAGTACGGTAATTCACCAGTGACTTGGTTGTTGATATGCATAACGGACGTATTGGCTGCTTTTATTGGCAAAAATGATACCAACATGGTCACCGCCCCATTCTTAGCATGAGCATCAACGGAGCATCAACGATTGGTGGTCTTGTAAGTACGGTAATTCACCAGGGCCTTGGTTGTTTCTACGCATAACGGACGTATTGGCCGCTTTTATTGGCAAAAAGAATACCAACACGGTCACCCCCCCATTCTTAGCATGAGCGTCAACGGATCGTCTACGATTTGTGGTCTTGTAAGTGCGGTACTTCACCAGTGACCTGCTCGTTGTTATTCATAATCGACGTATTGGCCGCTTGTATTGGCAAAATGGCTAGCAACACGGTCACCGCCCCATTCTTATCATGAGCGTCAAAGGAGAGTCAACTATTTGTAGCTTTGCATCTTGAGTATGTTATGTTCCGATTGGTTGCGGACATCCATCTATGAGATATCGGCAGCCTTTACTGGCAAAAACAACAGCGACATGCTCCCTGCGGCATGCTGAATATGTGTGTCAACGGAGCGTGAACAGTTCTAGGACTTGCATATCTCGTAATCAAGGCGTCGCGCGGATCTTCGCATGCATAACAGTATTATGGACCGCCTTGCAAGGCGAAAATACCATATATCGAAGGTGAAACACAGATACCAAATTAATCGACATTGCAAACTGCTCAACAAGCAAAACCACGTTGTTGGTTGCTGTAAATGCGATTTCGCTAAGATACTATTAACACACTGCAAATTCAAGAGCCTTATATGAATCTATAGATGGACCCACTGGGCAACCCGCTGACAATCCGCCCAATTCAGACGGGTTGGGAGTTTACCATGCAACCGGACCTGAGTAGGCAGTTCAGGTTTATTGACGACCTGGACCACCGATTTGACAACGGATCGGTATGGACCAGGTCCCGGATCCGAAGTGACGGTCCGGGACCGTTGCTAACACTAGTCGTGTGAGAGCGAACAGTGCAAGAATGTTCCTGCGCTCGGCTTTGCAACCGGGCGAGGTCTCACTCTGTGCGACAGACTACCAAGAAGTTCAACACATGATGAAAACCATTATCAATGGCATCAGATGTTGAATGGGCAATAGATGAAAATGAGCGTCAACCAAGTGTCAACAATTTGTGGTTTTGTAAGTACAGTAATTTCACAGTGATTTGGGCGCAGTTATGCATAACCGATGTATGGCCTACTCTTATTGATGAAAGAGACAGCAGCACGGTCACTGCCCCATGCAGAGAATGAGTGTCAACAGAGCATGAACATTTTGTGGTTTTGTAAGTACTGTAGTTACACAGGGATTTGGTCCCTGTTATGCATAACCGATCTATTGTCAGCTTTTATAGGCAAAAGAGACAGCAACACGGTCACCGCCCCATTCTGAGAATGAGTGTCAATGGTGCATCATCAATTTATGGTTTTCTAAGTACGTTAGTTACACAGTGATGTGTTTGTTATTATGTATACCAGATCTATTGGCGGTCTTTATGAAGAAAACAGACAGCAACACGGTCACCGTCACATTCTGAGAATGAGCCTCAATGGAGCGTCATCAATTTGTGTTTTTGTAAGTACAGTAATTACACAGTGATTTGGTCGCCGTTATGCATAACCGATCTGTTGCCAGCTTTTACAGGCAACATATACTGCAACATGGTCACCGCCCCATTGTAAGAACGAGCGTCAACCAAGAGTCACCGATTTTTGATTTTGTAAGTATCGTTGTTCCACGGTAACTTGGTCGCTGTCTTGCATAACCAATGCATTGGGAGCTTTTCTAGGCAAACAAAACAGAACCACGGTCACCACCCCTTTCTGACAATGACCGGCAACAGAGCGTCAACGCATCTTAGCTTCGCATCTTGGATAATTTATGTTGCAATTGGTTGCAGACATCCATTTATCAGATATTGGCACCCTTTACTGAGAAAAACCACAACGACATGCTCACTGCCGCATCCTGAGAATGAGCTTCAATGGAGTGTCAATGATTTATACTTTCACATCTTTGGTAATTTATATCCCGATTGGTTGCAGACATCCAGTTATCAACTATTGGCAGCCTTTACTGGTAAAACCAACAGTGACATGCTCCCTGCCACATCCTGAAAATGAGCGGCAACGGAGGGTCAACATATCTAGTTGCTGCATATTTGGGAATCAAGGCATCGTGCTGATCTTCACGTTCACAAAGGAATTATTGACAGCCCTCATAGGCAAAAATGCAATTCATCACAGGTAAATCACCAATTCCAAATCAATTGATATTGCAAGCTGCAAAGCATGCAAAAACATATCCTACGTTGTTGAAAACGCGATTTTGAAAACAAACTATTGACATACTCCAAAATCAAGTGCCTCAATTGAATCTATGGATGGACCCACTAGGCGACCCGCTGAAAACTCGCCGAATCAACACTCATCGGGAGTTCACTACTGAACCTTACATCAGTTGACAGTTCGGGTTTATTAACAACTCGGACCACCAATTTGGCAACGGTTCAGATTAGGCCTGGGCCCGGACCTGAAGCAATGGTCCGGAACCGTTTCTCACATTACCGGCAGGGACTATGAACATTGGTTGACGCAGTTGCATAGCTCTTTGATTACCCAAAATGCATTGCCTACATCATTGACGCTCTGTTGACACTCATTTTTAGGTGGTAGCGATATTGTCATTAGCATTTTTGCGAACAAAGGCGGCCAATGGATTCATTATGAATTAACACCGATGCACAGCACTTTGGGTGTGCCTGATGCAAGACCAAAAATCGTTGACGCTCCGTTGACCCTCATTTTTAGGCGGTGGTGGCGATCTGGTCGCTGCCATTTTTACACATAACGGCGGCCAACACTTCTGTTATAGCTGAATGAAGTCGCACAGCTGTTTGATCATCCAGGATGCAAGTACAAAAATCGTTAACACTCCATTGGCGATCATTATTAAGAGATACCAGCGATGTCTACGGTGGCATTTCTGGAATTGAAGGAGGCCAATACTTTGATCATGTGTCACAGTGACCATGTCTTTTGTTCAATTATCAGACTCACAAGACCAATAATTGGTGACGCATTGTTGACGCTCATGTCCACGATGGTTCAACGAGCGTGTAACAATCCTTTTTACTTATACAAACCACCAATCTAATCACTTTAGGAGGATGTGACTATGCAGCCGGTTGTTTGCCGAAAATGTGACTCCAAATATCTGTGATGCTCCGTTGATGCTCAATCCAATTACATACTAACAGTCAGTGGATGATGAACAATTGTATGTTAAAATGGTTATAGACGTTATTGGCAGCCAATGAATCTCTTCTATGTATAAACATTTGAATCCACAACCTTCGAAGCCTTCCAATTACCAACCCACCACTAAACACGGTATCTGAGTGATGAATGACATTGCCTATCGCAATCCAGCGTTTTTGGCCTGCAATTGACCGCATATGATATCAGTACACTAGTTTTGGATTCATTTAGCCCGACATCCTCAGCTCTCCTCATCCAGCTCAGTCTCCGCGGTTTCCATGACCTACCATAAGCAATTTCCAAAATCTCGACCATGTGCACCTGGGCTTTGGAGATAGTTATGCAGTTGGATGCATGATTGTATGCAACATGACTAGTGTTGGCAACGGCTCCGGGTTACCCGGCTGCGGTCCGGGTTTGAAACCGCACTGGATAGTCGGGTCCGGGTTGTTACCCAGGTGACAAGGGTACCAGGCGGGTTCGGGGATGGGTTCGAACCGGACCGCAGTTCAATTCTATTGTTCTTTCAGGTTTACCTCCAAATCAGAATTTCAATTCTCATCGTATCGCCTCATAAACAATACGTGAAATGTGCAGATTGATGCCCTGTTTCATCTCCTAATATCAGATTTGTAATCGGATCAATACTCGTTGAGTAGCTTTGGAATTGAGCCAAATGTCAGGCCAAAATGACCGGGTTTCCAATGCGACTCAACGACCATTGATCCGATTGCAAGTCGCAAAATGGGAGATGCAAGAGGTCATCAAACTGCATATTTCACGTATTGATCATGTTGCGATGCGCTGAGAACTCGAATTCATATTTGGAGCAAGAAATGTTGACTCTTGAGAAGCGAGATTTGTGTAGAAACCCTTTGCGACGGTCCAGTTCCGGATCGGAACTGGACCCCGTACCGAACCTGGAATTTGGACCCGTTGCTAAGACTCAGGTTCATGATGGTTGTCAGTCATTCCGCTTCGCATCGCCCTTTAACCTCTGCATTTACGACGCGTATGACATCACTGACTTATATTTTGCTAGTCAGTTTCGTCTCTAATTTAGTATTAGACTTCTGACCTGAGAGTAACAGGCAGGATGATATCACGTTCATTGGTCTTCAGTCAATGAGATTTGAAGTCTAGAGCATTGGCATGGCTTATACAACCCTTGCACATGCAAAGACAAATTATCGTGTCTCACAATTTGGTCATTGAAATCCTGTAAAAGCTGACACATAGCAGAATAGGTACAGGTATTACATTTCAAATTGATACATCGTCAGAAATGCCAATTTGCCTATTCATTCCTCCGGAGACGCGTCAGCCGTCACCATGGCTTCATCGGAATACGATCTCCATATGGTAATTGGTGTGTGACGCGATATGCTGAGGCCAAGGCTTACCGGTTCGAAATGCGTTGGTTTCTCAATCCGAGCCGTATCAGGCATAGGGGTAGCCGAGAGGGATGGAATGCATTCGAGTGTCAGCAGTTTCCACGAACCAAGCAACATATGTCTACTCCCTGGTGCGGAAGTCACTTGCGGAATTTGAAATTTTCCGGGGACGCTATCAGGAGTCTACGTACGCTCACCAAATGTCGTCGGCGCAGATGACGCTGCATCATCCGCAGTGTGAGGTTAAACCACTGCCGGAACGTTGCAGTCGGTCGTCCCATACTTCTTATCCCTGTCACGGAAGTAGTCGGTTGAGTTTCCCCAGCCTGGTTGTGTCTAGTCGTGAAGCTTGATCTGCATCTGCTGAAAACTCTCCATGCTATGGTGTAACGTTTAGAGATTGTGCCCATCACCCAGCCGGGTTTGTCATCTTCTCCAAGCTTGCGCCCTGCAGGATCTCCTTCCTCAACATCAAGGTCTTCCCCATCCTCCTCATCGTTGAAACTTGCAAGATCGCTCTGACTATCGCCGATGGCATTCAACATCTCCTCAAATGTTGTCTCAGGCTTGGTGGTTGTCAAATCCGCCTTTTCAGCATTTCTCATATCATCCTGCACCTGATTAATTGCTGTCTCTGTGTCGTCTACTCGCTGTGTTGCCACAGCGGTCTCTCATTCTACAGAAGTCTCGATCCATTTCTCCTTCTCTTTGTTTTTTAAGTAGTCACTTTTCCGTGGTTCAGCCGCCGCAAGCTTCATTTTGGATCGCAAGCTGCGCAACCCTTGAAGGGCTCGAACCGATTCTGCTTCCATGCCGCTCTTGCCTGTATCCGCTCAATGATGTCGTCCTGTTGGGCACTGTGTCAATATGCCGTAATTGTCCGCCGGTAGTGGGTAATGGCTGTTTTTCGGAACATTGACCATTGTATCTAGTGTTGACTTTGTTGATTGACGAGATGTTGGATGTTGCAAAATATAGACCACATAGAGGCAAGCTGAGTCATGTATATCGAGGTTGGTATGCTTAGTCGATTCGAACAAAGCAAAATCTGCGATTTGACCCTGTCTACATTGGGAATAGCAATGCTAACCATACATCATGACATGATGTTTAGTGTCAGTTGCATGTAGGATCCCAGGGATTTGTTGAGACAAACATCAGCAGAGGTCCTTTTCGTCGAATAATGTACCGTGTATAAGTCACAAAGACAAGATTTTGGCGGTCATTCACCGCAATTTATCCCTGTGAACAAACACAGATGATCAGACCAACCTGGTGCAAACTGTATAACGGTTGGCTCCCGGTGCAACAGGCAGCCATGTGCAACAGGATTCATCTTGTGTAGAACGATCAAGTTGGCTGTTGCCCATGCCATTTTGACTTGAAGCTAAGTATATAATCCTCAGGATTTCCCGGTGGTTTCGTTATCTTCTTCCTCAGGACTTTCTTCTTCGTTTCATCATCATCATCTGTTCACTTCCACAGCAGCAAATCATGGCTCCACAACCACCACAGCAAGATGAGAGTGGAACAGAATTGAGAACAAAGACGGCAGTTTCATCTGATATGCCACCCGCTGAGAATCAACCGCAACGCAGACACCACTGAGTCCACCGCGATGCTGCAATTGCAGGCACCAAAAATATGACCCTAAACCCACAGTTAAAAATTGTTTGTAAATCAAGAAGCAGCAAGAATCAGAAAACACCAAGCAATCAGATGTAAGTATAGTTGTAGGGAGGTACACGGCAGTCACATAATCATATAACGTACAGCAGGAGTACGTATACTGCAGCGTGACCTGTTGATGGCCGCCCGGAATGGGAGACCTCCATGGTCGACGAAGTCATTTGTCCACAGAGTGCGCGAAATCGAACAACATGATGTAGTCAGCTCTGGGATGTTGGTGGACGACTTTAGTGATAAGAATCCGCGGGACTGGACCAAACAGGCTTTAACCACCTTGAGGGCTGCTACGGAAGCGTATATGTTGGAGGTCATTGCCAAATCTAATGTGTAGATGCAGCAACTAATTGCTTGTAGGTTTTCAACATGTCTGCAACTATGGCAAGGCAAGTGTTAGCAACGGGTCAGGGTAAACCGCCAGGGGTGCGGGTTTCGACCAGAAAAACAGTTCGGTTCGGTTCCAGAACAGGCAAAAACACCGCCAGACCCGCGGCTTGTTGGCGGTGCAAACCCGCCCCCAGACTCGTCGACCCACGGGTTTCGCCTGGTATCACTAGACCTGTCTGATCCAATCACCGGTTGTGAATTTCAGGTTGATCTATTCAGGGTCGCATTCAGATATCCTACTGTCAATCGGAAAATATCAACGATGGTATGTAGTTTCATTTGGATGTACTGGCCGCCTTTTTGATCAAAATATGTAGACAAACGCTCCCGAACCCATCCCAGAAATGAGCCTCAACGGAGCGTCCACGATTATAGGTCTTGCATCTTGAGTAATCAGAGCGGGCATTGGTTGCAGAGAGTCATAACTGCTGTATTTGCCTCCTTTATAGGCACAAGCAGAAGCTACCTTCCCACGACAGCCTTCCGGACGGTAACAACTGATTTCATTTGCAATGAGGCAACGAAGCGTTCATGAATGTTATAGCGTAGATAAACTGTTGGAACATGGTTCATACTCAATAACTGATGCATCACGCTTTGATTACCCATGATTAAAAGCCAAAAATCGTTCACGCTCCGTTGACGCCCATCTTCATGATGGAGCAGGGAACGTGCCTCTCTCTGTTTTCTGAATGAAGGAGGTCAATACTATGATTCTGCATAGTAACGACCAAATCCCTTCTGAATAACCGGACTTACAAGACCAAAAATGATTGATGCTCGGTTGACCCTGATATTCAGAATGGGGCAGAGAGCGTGTGGCTCTCTCTTTTGCCTAAAATGCCAGCGAAGACCACATTTGTGAATGGCCGCAACCGATAGCCACTCAGAGTCCCAATAATGTATAACCAATCATCGGTGATGTTCCGTTGACGCTCATATTCGGAATGGGGCAGGGAGCATATGGCCCTCTCTTTTGCCTGAAAAGCCAGCCAATACCACATTTATGAATGGCCGCAAACCATCGCCACGCAGATTTCCAATAATGTAAGACCAAAAATCGTTGACACTCCTTTGACGCTCATTTTGCCATGGGCGTATCCACAATATCTTATCATTTAATTTGGCCTAATATATCATGAAGAGTGTTTTGGCAGCCTTTGTACCGTCTTCATGTACTTTCTCCTTCATCACTACATTGTTCTTTAATAATACATATAAGTATATCCTTTAAAATATACTTTAAAGTGTCCACTAATTGTAGTTAATAATACACTCAAAAATCCCTTTCCATTCTATCAATGCTCATCTTCACTGTCAGGTTCGCTCCATTGGCTGCTGTCGTCTGCAAAATGGATGCCAGCTGCATTTCCGCGCAGCAGATAGTGTACTAACCAGTTGATGTTCCTTCCTCTGTCAGCAAATCTGGATTACAATCTGTATCACACTTCCAATGTTTGGCATATGCATCAAAATTGAAACATTGAGCACTGGGAAGAGGAGTGTGAATATACACAAATCCGGGTGGCGCACCTTTGATTTCGGATAAGTGCGCTCCCTCATTGTTACCGGGTGGAATGGACGGCGTTTTGGGTGGATGTGGCATCGGTTCTGTGGTCGGCTTTCTGAGTCGTTCTGGTGGAGGTACACCGGTGCCTATGCGTCTCCCTAGTGTCGGGGGATTGTGTGCAGTGCCATTTTGGCAAGTAATCCAGCCGTCCGTCTGATTTTCCCAAAGCATAGCTGGGTTCCTTTCCATCTCAGCCTTCACATTGTTATGCCCAGGGAAGTCAACTCCGTGCTCCTTTTCATCTCGGACTTCTGCCTGAGGTTTCTTGATTAGGAATTGCGTTTCCTCTATTGTGGTGCGCGAAAACCCTCCTTTGGCCATTTTGGCCATATTCCTGGCCAGGCGCATGTCAGACTGTTCTAGCTGTACCCAACCTCCTTGCCTTGCCATAGTTGCAGACATGTTGAAAACCTACAAGGAATTAGTTGCTGCATCTACAGATTAGATTCAGCTATTGCCTCCGCCATATACGCTTGGGTAGCATCATCTAACGTGGTTAAAGACAGTTTGGTCCACTCGCACGGATTCTTATCATTACATTCGTCTGCGAAAATCCCATAGCTAACATTATCATGATTTTCAATTTCCCTGACTGTGCGGGCAAATGCCTTGGTCGACCATGGAGGTTTCCCATTAGGGGTGGCGATAAACTGCTCACACAGCTCTCTACGTACTCTAGCTGAATGGTATATCATTTGTTGACGGCCGTGTACCTCTATCCAACTACACATACATCTGGCTGAATGCTGTTTCCTATTCTGGCTGCTTCCGGTTTTAAGGTCAATTTTTAACATTGCGTCCAGGGTCAGGTTTTCGGTGGCTGCATTTGCAGCATCGCCCGGAACTAAGTGGTGTCTGCATTGTAGTTGGGTCTCACCGAGTGGCGTATCGGATGAACCGGCCGTCGTTCTGATTAATTCCATTCCACTCTCACCTTGTCGCGATGCTCGTGGAGCCATGATTTGCTGCTGTGGAAGTGAGGAGACGATGAGGATGAAACAAAGTGGGAAGTCCTGAGGAAGAAGATAACGAAAAGAAGTGGGAAGTTCTGAGGAATATACAGTAAGCTTAAAGTCACAATGGCATGGGTAACAGACAACTCGCTCGTTCTGCACAAGATGAATCCTGTTGCACATAGCTGCCCGGTGCGAGAGTTAGCAACCGCCCTGCGATTTGAACCAAGTCGATCAGATGTTGGGTGATTGAATACAGGGATACATCGTCCTGAGCGACCGCCAACATCTTGTCCTTGCGACCTATAAACGGTACATCCTTCGACGGAAAGGACGTCTGCTGATGTTTGTCTCAAGAAATCCCTGGGATCCTACATGCAACAGATACCAAACATCATGTCATGATGTATGGTTAGCATTGCTATTCCAATGTAGTGACGATCAACACGCAGATTTTGCTTTGTTCACGTGGATTAAGCTTACCAACCTCGACATAAAAGACGCAGCTTGCCACTATGTGATCCATATCTTGCAACATCCAACATCACGTCCATCAACAAAGTCAACAGACAATACATTGGTCAATGCTCCGAAAAAGAACCTTTCGCCACTACCGGCAGTCAAATACTGCAAATCGACAAAGCACCCCACAAAACAACATTATCATGGGAATGAAGGCAAGACCAGCTTGGAAGTGGAACGGGTCCGAGCCCTGGGAGCCTTGCGCAGCTTGCGATCCAAAACGAAGTTTGCAGTGGGGAACCAACGATAAACTCACTTCTTAAGCAAAGAAGAGAAGGAGAAATGCGTCAAGGATTATATGGAAACAGAGACCGCTGTGGCATGAAAATGAGCCGAAGACGCAGAGACAGCAATGAAATAGGAGCAGGATAATACGAGCAATGCTCAATAGGCGGGATTGAGAAACACTAAGCCTGAAACAACATTTCAGGACATGTTGAACTCCATTGGCGTTAGTCTGAGCGATCTTGCAGGTTCCGATGTTGAGGAGGATTGGGCAGACGAGGATGATGAGGACGAGGTTCCCACGGGGGGCAAGCTTGGCGAAGATAAGGAACCCGGCTGGGCGATGGGCACTATCTCCGAAATGGTACAGTATCGCATGGAGCATTTACGGCAGAAGCAGATGAAGCTTGACAAATTGACGCAACCAGGCTCTGGAGACTCAGCCAACTACTTCGGTGAGGAGGAGAAGAAGTACAGGACGACTGAGTGGAAGGTTCCGGATGTTGTTTAACCTCACACGGTGGATGATGCAGCGTCACCAGCGCCGACAACATTTGGTGAGCCTATGGGGACTCTTGATAGGGTCCCCAGAAAATTTCAAATGATGCAAGTGACTTCTCCACCACGGAGTAGTCTTTGCGGCTATGTTCACTGAAACCGATGACACTCGAATCCATTCCGTCCCTCCCGCCGGCCCCGATACATGATCGGTCTCCGGTTCATAAATCCCAGTGTGTCGAGCGAGTACGCTTTCATCCCTACATATCGCGTCCAAAGGTAATTATTATATAGAAATTACATTCCGATGAAGACATGGTGACGGCTCCTCTGCTGCTTGAGGAAGGAATAGGCAGATTGGCATTTGTGATGATGAATCAATTTGAAATTTATTACCTGTACCTATTTCGCTACGTGTCAGCATTTACTTGATTTAGGTGACCAAATTGTGAGACATGATAATTTGTCTACGCATGTTCAAGGATCGGATAAGCCATGGCAATGCTTTCGACTTCAAATCTCATTGACTGACAACCAATGAACCTGATATCATCCTGCCTGTTACTGGTAAGTAAGACAATGAAAACTAATGAAGAGATGAAACTCAGTAGAAAATTATAAGTCAGTGATGTCATACGAGTCATAGATGCAGCAGTCAAAGCTCAATGCGATGCTGAATTCATGACGACCGTCAAGGTCAATACGATCATATATCCAACTACATCACTCTCTGCACTCACCCGGTGCACATGTTCGAGATGTTGAAAATCGCTTATGGCAGGTGATGGAAATCGTGGAGAGTGAACTTGATGAGGAAAGGTAAGGAAGTTGGGCGAAATATATCCAAAACTAGACTACGGATCTACCGGCAGGTTATTGCCAGCCGAACGTGCAGGAACGTCATAGGCCAACGTCATTTATCACTCAGATAACTTGTCTAGTGGTTGATCAGAAATTGAGAGCCTTGGAAGGTTTTGTATTCAAATGTTTATATATAGAAACAAATTATTGGCTGCCAATAACGACTATATGCATTTTTACATACAATTGTTGAGCATCCACTGACGGTTGATATGTCATTAAGTTGAGCGTCAACGGAGCGTCAACAATTTTTGATCTCACATTTTTGCCAAAGAAACGGCTGCATAGTCACATCCTTCCAAAGTGATTCGATTGGCGGTGTTTATAGGTAAAAACGATAGTGACATGATTGTTGAAGCATCCTGGGAATAAGCGTCAACAATGTGACAACGATTCTTTGTCTTGTGAGTGTGATAATTAAACAGAAGACATGGTCGCTTTGACACATGATCAAAGTATTGGCCGCCTTGATGGCCAAAAATGGTATCGTCGACATCGCTACTAGCTCCCAAACTGGGCGTCAACGGAGCATTAATGATGTTCGTTCTTGCATCTTGGATAGTCAATCAGCTGTGCAACTACCTTATGCTATAACGGATGTATTGGCAGCCATTATGTTCAAAAATGGCAGTGACGAGATCGCTACCTCCTCCTAACAATGAATGTCAACGGAGTGTCAACGATTTTTGATCTTGCATCATGGATACCCAAAGCGCTGTGCATTGGCTTTAAACAAAATCAATCCATTGGCCGCCTTTGTTGGCAAAAATGCTGCTGAAAATATCGCTACCGGCTAAAAGTGAGCATCAACGGAGAGTCAAGGATTTTCGGCAATGCATCTTGCATAATTAAAGCGCTATGCAATCCGCGTCAACCCATGATCACGGTCCCGGCCGCCACTGTAGGCAAAAGTACTACGGACGATATCGCTACCACCTCCTAAATATGTGCGTCAATGGAGCCTCAACGATTTTTGGTCTTGCATCATGGACACTCAGAGTGCTGTGCATCAGCATTGACCCATAATGAATGTATCGGCCGCCTTTATGGGCCGAAACTCTAGTGACTATATGGCTACCAACTGCTAGATATGAGCGTCGACGGAGCATCAACAATTTTTGGTCTTGCATCTTTGACAATCTAAGAGCTACGGAACGGCGTTAACCCATAAACAACTCATTGGCTGCCTTTGTTGGCAGAAACTCTGAATCAGATATCGCTACCGCCTCCTCACAATGAGGGTGAACCGACCGTTAACAATCTTTGGTTTTGCATCATGGACAGTCAAAGTGCTTTGCATCGCCCTTGAGCCATAATCTATGCATCGGCCCCCTTTATGGGGTAAAATACCACTGACGATAACACCACCACCTCCTAAAAACGTGCGTCAACGGAGCGTTAACAATTTTTGGTCATGCATCTTGGATAATCTAAGGGCTATGGAACAACTTTATCCCATGATCAGCTTAACAGCTGCCTTGACGGGCAGAATTGCTACTGACGATATCGCTTCCGCCTGCTACAATTGAGCGGCCACCAATGGTCAACAATTATTGTGGGGGCTCAGTATGCTACACAGCAATGAACTTCATCACATTGTGACTGAATTGAGTCTTACGCGTTCAGTCTTTTCAATATGTCCTTGTATACAACTTCACAAATATGCATTCATTGTCTCAGATATCTGATTATTTTGCTTGTCGCTGTAGAGTCAATAATTAGAAACCTGCAGTCTGCTTTACAGTATCGTTACTTTAGGCAGTCTTTGGAGTGGGATTACCCACCATTCGAAATCTTACCGCCAGGTAGGATTCAAAATGTTTGAACATCTCATTGCTCAAGGTTGTGATCTCTTCCAAAAATGAAAGTGTCTTTACTCATGATTTGAGCCACCTTTCTCTTCATATCATCTTTGATGGTTGGTGGGCTTCAATCAATGTAGGCTCAGAGCGGCCTATTGCTTGGAATATTTCAGGACATGCGCCTTGGTGGCTATTCTATTTACACTGTGGAATTGAGGAGAACAGCAGCCCTGGCATCATATATATCGTTTGTCATCAAGTTCTTCGCCATCCATCAGAACATGGGACCAGCTCAATGAGGAAACACTTGCTGGGAAAAGCTCACATCGCAAAGTTGAACGAATTAACACAGTCAGAGGTCACAGACTTGACTAGTTCGACAGTTGATGAAACCGCTTTGGCCATCCTGAGGAGGCAACAAAGTCGAGGAATCACAATACTATGTTCGCAGAGGAAGATCGTATTTGACATCGAGCTGCATCAATATTGACCAAAATAACAGACAAAAAGTTCCGAGCTGGCAGATAAGGACTTTGTAACTTCCGAATTTCACCAAGACTCGTGGAATCGCTACCTCATGTCAGGATTTGTTTCTGCTCACATTCTGTGGAACGCTATATCAAATCTAGAGCTACGACGGTCATATAAGGAATTACGCAATGCCCTAGTGCAGGCAGCCGCTACGGCCCATAGCAATATTTGCCGGAGGGTATATGCACTGACCGTGGATGCAATTAAAAAACAATTACTATCACAAAATAATGTCAGTGTAGCTTTGGACGGATGGACATCACAGAACAACCTCACCGTAACGTCGGTCATTGCTTACTATATCGATCGAGATTGGATATTGAGTGAAGTTCAACCCACGTTCAATGAGGTTGATCAACTGTTCTGTTGCCGTTTTGAATGCTAATTAATGATGATAAGTCAAGGGCGAACATACTGGAGCTAGGCTAGCAGTACATTTGAACGACGTTCTTGATCATTTTGAGCTTACCAACGTCAGTGTACTTAGTAATACCACTGACAATGCTTCGTCATATTACTCGATGACACGCGAGCTGCAATCAACACTTGAGTCCTCTGCAATCAAGTGGCCTGCTTTGAGAAACCACATACCATGAATGGGGCACGTCTTACAGCTGGTTTTAGATGCATTCATGAGCAGTCTCGGTGTAAAAGGCCGCACCAAGTCTTGCGAAGCCCATGTGCGCGATCAGCAATTTGGAGAGAATGCGAGCATAGACATTGGGCGGAGTCGAAGACATCGGAAAGAGGGCAACGCTAGAATCAATAACCTGTCGGGCATGAAACCAGGTTTAGTAAAGATTATCGAGAAAGTACATATTTCATGATATTTTGAAAGTCCTGAAATTGACCTTCATATACCAGAGAATGCTTGCTGTATTGATTACGCTGACACCTGCTCATCGAAAGAGGTTCAATGACTGTCGAAATGCAGAAGTTCGCATTGCAGTACTACCGATCATGGATGTGAAGACACCTTGGAACTCAACACTGAGGTTGTTTGAGCGCGCCTACCGATCACAGGAATTCACACCGCGAGTGGCTCCAAAATCCAAAATACACTGATTACCGGTCACTTTTCACAACTCAAGGTGAATGGACCATTGGGAAATATGTTATGGAAGTATTGAGGCCTTTTCGATATTGCACCCTTTGGATGTCGAAGACGCATACTGTTACATAGCATCACAGTATCACAGTATACAATGACATGGTCGATCACATCGACGGCGTGCTGTGTTCTTTGGCTGAGAAGGAGACTCGATTGAAGGAAGACTTGTTCTTCGCTGTGAAGTTAGCTCGACAAAAGCTGTCCAAATACTACGCTTCACTAACTCCAATGTGGGGCATGCTTCTCATTTCTACACATATCCTCGATTCTGTTCGGACGTTGCGATCTTTAGAAGGCGGCACAAGGGAATGGATATCAATCCTCACGACGAGCCATCCTATACTACCCAATACAAGGATGCCGTTCTGAAGGATGAGGTGAATGAATACTGAGCCAAACATTGACGTGTGACGGTCAAGAAGCACGAAAGCTTTCCGAGCAGCATTTTCATCCTCTGTTCGATGGCTTCATGGACCTGACAATCATCCTTTGATCCATATGATTTGTCCAGCGATGATGAAGAATACTTAACGTCTATCAATGTGGCTGAGACGACACCCGGACTGAGCGATCGGGCAGCACGTCTATTGACCGCCGCCAGAATATTTTTGGATTCGCCGCCTGACACACCAAATGACCCGGAGCAGATTAATCCAAATCTCAATGATTACCACTCCGACCCAATGGAGATTAGCAGTACATTTTGGTTTCCGGATATAACTGAATGTTGGCGTCAACAGGAGGTAACGCACTCAAGGTATGCCGATCATTCCAATGCGATGCACAACATATTCTCCATCACACCACATGGTGTCGGAGTGGTGGCCTGTTGTTCCCTTGGCCGAGATGTTATCGGCTGGAAGCAGTGAAAAACCACAGGCGAGACCCTTCGCGAACAGGTAGTTGTAAGGCAGTTTCCTCGAGCCAATAATGTGATTTTGGCCGGCGCAGACGAATTATTGGAAACAACAAACACAGACAACGATTCGGATATGAAGACAGAGGCCGAGGAATGGAAAATTGCACATAATGGCCAAGGTTCACGACATTTTGGAGATGTGGCAGGGCAGCCATCACCTACGTGCTACCCAGAAGGAATCTCACACTCAAAACAAGCAGCTGACTGCCATGGGATACATTTCGGACACGGAGGGGATCGTGAAAGCATCGTGATGGCTCTTTCAGCATGCTTGTGCGGATGAGTTCAAATTGTCAGAAAGATCTCCTTTGCCACCACCTTTGTCTGCAAGGGACCTCCCTGCAGGACGAACTCAAATATTGAATGTCTGCCGAATCCAAAGTATCAACCGTCATCCAGTCAAAAGTGATGAGGATAGCGCATCTGAAAGCATTTCAGACACTGAAGATTGGCTTCACTGGAATGGGGACTGAGTTAATCCAAATGATGACAAAGACGATTGCGTGGCGGACTTTGAATCTGCAATAGAGCAAGAGAATAGTGTCGAGGAACCGGAATGCACAGAACAGCGGGATGTGAGCGCCGCGCCAAATGTTCCCAGATTGATTCAGCCGCCGCAGAAGTCACTGAGACATGCTGAGAAGGCGTTGATGCCGGTCAATGCAATTGAAATGAGGAGAAATAATGGACTGAAGACTATGTAGGACAGAATGCGGGAATGATTCACCTGCTTCATTATGTATCTTGACTGACAGTGTTAGATAGAGATATATTATGGGCAAATGGTGCGCTGTTGCTTGTGAATATCGGTTAATAAACAGATGTATAGCAGGTCGAATGAAGCTTGTGCCAAGATACCTACATTTTAGTCGTGTGAGAGTGAACAGTGCAAGATTGTTGCTGCGCTCGGCTTTCCCATAGGGCCAAGTCTCAAGCTGTCAGAATGACTACCGATACGTTCAAATCATGATGAAAACTATTATCGATGGCTGCAGATGTTGAATGGACAATACATTAAATGAGCGTCAACGGAGCGTCAACGATTCGTGGTTTTGTATGAATGGTAATTACACATTCATTTTGTCGCTCTTATGAGTAACCGATGTATTGGCTACTTTTATGAATAAAAGAGACAGCAACACGGTCAGCGCCCCATTCTTAGAATGAGCGTCCACCGAGCGTCAACGATTGGTAGCTTCGCATCTTGGATAATCTACGTTCCAATTGGTTGCAGACATCCAGTAATTTGATATTGGTAGCCTGTACTCGGAAAAACAATACCGAGATGATCCCTGACGCATCCTGGGACTGACCATCAACGGAGGGTCAACGATTTCTGGTTTTGTAAGTCCGGTGATTAGACAGTGATTTGGTCGCTCTTATGCATAACCGATCTATTGGCAGCTTTTATAGGGAAAAGGGACACCAATACAGTCACCACCCCATTCTCAGAATGAGTGTCAACCGAGTGTCAACAATGTGTGGTTTTGAATGTCCGGTAATTACACAGTGATATGGTCGCTCGTATGCATAACCGATGGATTGGCAGCTTTCGTACGCGAAAGAGACGACAACACAGTCAACGAAGCGCCAACGATGTTTAGCTTCGCATCTTGACTAATTGATGTTCCGATTGGTTGTAGACATCCATTTCGCCGATATTAGCAGTCTTCACTGGGATGACCAACAGCGCCATGCTCCCTGTCGCATCCTGAAAATGTACATCGACACAGCGTCAACAGTGTGAGTTGTCGCATATTTGGTAATCAACGCATCCCGCAAATCTTTGCGCTCATAACGGAATTAATGACCGCCGTGATAAGCAACAATACAACCTATCACACGTTAAACACCGATTTCAAAATAATCGATATTGCAAGCTGCAAAGCATGCAAAAACATATCCTTGGTTGTTGAAAACGCGATTTTGATAAGATACTATTAACATACTGCCAAAACAAGTGGCTAAATTGAATCTATGGATGGACCAGCTGGGCGACCCGCTGACAAGCCGCTGACTTCAGAATAGTTGGGAGTTTACAAGCGAACTGTACCCAAGTTGACCGTTCGGCTTCATTGACAACCCGCACTGCCAATTTGGCAGCGGTTCTTGTTGGATCCAAACCCGGGCCTGAAGTGACGGTCAGGAACCATTGCTAACTCTAGGCAAGGCAAGGAGGTCCTGTACAGCTAAAACAGTCCGACATGCGACTGGCCTTGGATTTGGCCATGATGGCCAATAGGGGGTTCTCGCTCGCTGGAAAAGAGGCAACGCAACTCCTCATCAAGACCCCTCGGGCAGAAGTCCAAGCAGAGAAGAAGCGGAGAGTTGATATTCCTGGGCATGAAAATGTTAAGCCTGCGATGGAAAGACACCCGGCTATGCTTTGGGACAATCAGACAGATGGTTGCCTTCCATGCCTAAATGGCAGAACACAGAATCCCCAGACACGCTGGAGACGCAAAGGCACGGGTGCACATCCACCAGAGCAACACAAATAGCCAACACCAGAACGGACGCCATATCCACCGGGAACGCCACCAGTTCCACCCGGTATCAATCAGGCAGCACACTTATCTGACATCGATGGTGTGCCACCCAGATATGTGTATATACATACTCCTCTTCCCAGTGCTCAATGTTTCAATCCTGATGCATATGCGAAAGATCGCAAACGTGGCAAAGGTTTTCATCCAGATTTGCTGAATGATGAAGGAACATCCACTGGTTAGTACACTATCTGCTGCGTGGTAATGCAGCTCACATCCATTCTGCAGACGACAGCAGCCTATTGAGAGAACCTGACAGTCAAGATGAACATCGACCGAATGGAACGGGCTTTTTGAGTGTATCATTATCTACCATTAGCGGACACTTTAAAGTATATTTGAAAGGATATATTTATATTCATTATTAAAAAACAATGTAGGGATGAAGGAGAAAGTACATGAAGACGGTACAAAGGCTGCCAAACCCCCATCAATGACATTTTAGGACAAATTAAATAATAACATATTGTGGATACGCCCATGGCAAAATGACCGTCAACTGAGTGTCAATAATTTTTGGTCTTGCATCATTGGTAATCCATGTGGCGATGGTTTGCGGCCATTCATCAATGCAGTATTGGCTGGCTTTTTACGCGAAACAGAGAGCCAAGTGCTCCCCGCCCCATCCTGAATATGAGGGTCAACTGAGCGTCAAGGATTATTCATCTTGCATCATTGGTAATCTGAGTTGCGATCGGTTGCGGCCATCATGAATGTGGTATTGGCTGGCTTTTGAGGCAAAAGTGAGAGCCATACGCTCCCAGCCCCATTCTGAATATGAGTGTCAACGGATTGTCAATGACTTTTGGTGTTGCATCAGTGGTAATCCGAGTGGCGATCAGTTGCGGCCATTCATAAATGTTGTATTGCCTGGTGTTTTAGGCAAAAGTGAGAGCCACACGCTCGCTGCCTCATTCTGTACATCAGGCTCAATGGTGCTTCAACAGCTTTTGGTCTTGAACTTTGGGAATCTGAGTGGCGATCGGTTGCAGCCATTCATTAATGTTGATTTGGCTGGCTTTTCAGGCAAAAGAGAGAGCCACACGCTCCTTGCCCCATTCATAATGTGAGTAGCAACGGACCGTCAACAATTTTTGGTCGTGTAAGTCAGGTAATTCAGAAGTGATTTGGTCTTGGCTACGCATAATTATAGTATTGGCCGCCATGATTCGGATAGGAGATTGAGACACGTTCCCTGCCCCATCGTGAAGATGGGCGTCAACGCAGCGTCAATGATTGTTGGCCTTTCATCATTGGTAATCAATCCGCGATGCATCGGTTGGTGTGTATATAGAATGCTCTGACAGTATTGCTAGGCTAACACGTTGATGAACTCTTCGTTGCATCATTTTAAAGGAAACTAGTTGTTACTGTTCTGGAGCCTCTCGTGGAAATGTCGCTTGCTTATCTGCATAGAGAGGCTGCCAATTCCTCCGCAATAGAGGTTTGCAATCAGGCGCCACTTTCATTACCCAAGGTTCGAGACCATAAATAGTTGACGTTCATTTTCACGATGGGGCAGGGAGCGTGTCGCTTCTGCTTTTGCCTATAAAGGAGGCCAATACCTCAGTTATGACGCTCCGCAACCAATGCCCGCTCTGATTACTCAAGATGCAACACCTAAAATTGTTGACGCTCCGTTGAACCTCTTTTCCACAATGGGTCAGGTAGTGTTTGTCTACATATTTTCATCACAAAGGCGGCCAGTACATCCAAAAAGAACAATGAGGTACCATTGTTAATACTTGACAATTAACAGTAGGATATTTGGATGTGACAAGAAATAGAACAACCCGAAATGCAAGACTGGATATTGAACCCGACCGGTCCAGCCAAACCCGGCGAAACCTGCCGGACGACGGGTATGTGGCCGGATTTGGACCGCTGGCGGGTTACCCGGACCCGTTGTTAACACTAGTACTCTGACTCCTCTGCGGCCCTCTCTCTCTTGATTCGCTTGGCGATCTGTTTCCTCATTTCCAGGGATGCCAGTGTGTCCTGGGACACAGTGGATTTCTGGCTTTATGCCAGCTTTGCAGAGATTCCTTGCTCATTGCCTAAACCACCTGGCTAGGGCCTGCCCTGCCCAAGGTTCCAGGTGCTCAGTTCATAGAATGGCAGCTTGCGAGTCGCTTAAGGTGGCTGCTGTCGTGGCTCCGTGTATTTGAAGTGTGTCCCGTTTCTCTACTCGGGACTGGAGGGCGAGTTCTATGGCCAACAGTTCTGCACCGTAGATCTCCATTTGTCCGGTGGGAAGGTGGCTGGGAAAACTCTCCAGCCATCTCCGTGCTTGGACACTGCCGCGGCTCACACTCTGCGGTTATCGGATTGTGATCCGTCCGCCCACCTCATCCAGACCTCCCTCACACACTATGTCCCCACCGTCTCTCGCCCAACGTTTCGCTTGTCTGTTGGCCTCCAGGTCATCGCTCTGTGTGACCGTCTGGACCGCCGGTGTTTTGTCTGGGTGGGGCCAGCGCATTGTCTCTGGCTCTTGGCCTCATTGGTGCTCTTTGTTAAAGACTCTTCATATCGGCCTGCCAGACGTGAGGTGGTCGTACATCTCCTATCGCTTTGAGCATTCGCATGCGCTTGTGAGCCTCGCCACAAATGGTTGCTGCCTAGAGTCGAGGCCTTCCGGCGCAGGTATCACTCCCGAAGCTCTAATTAGCCGACCTATTGGTATCATGGGCAGAGCGCCCAGTGTTGACATGGCCTGCCAATTCAGGAGGAGTTGCAGGTCCTCCCGTCTGTCGATTTCTTTCGAATCCCTCGATAATTCGCGGCCATCGAGACCAACCCCTTGCACGCAAGCCATGTTCACGGCTCTTACCCGCTCAGGGACGATTCCGTTCATCGACATCAGTGCACGCAGTTTGGCTTCTGCTTCCCTGGCCTTTGACATGCATCGGTTGTGATGCTCTTTGAACATTAGGTGGGCATCAATCCATACACCCAGCCACCATGTCGCGTATTTGTTGAACCGGACAAAGCTGTCTCCCACTTTGATTTTTGCTGTGAGTTGTGGGCGGAGGTGCTTCTTGTGGCCTCTCCTGCGGGTGAAGAGTGCTGCTTCGGTCTTTGCAGCGTCCAATTGGAGGTCTCACCTGGTTACCCACTTGATGCTCTCCGCTGCCCAGGATTCGAGTTTCCTGGCCCCCTGATTCACGTCCTGTATTGTTGCTACCCATCCAAGGTCGTCTACAAATTAGAAGCTTTCATCAACTTGGATTATCTCATGCACCCAATTCATGAGCCCAGCGCTGTGTATTGCGAACAGGATCGGTGGCACTGGTGAGCCCTGTGGAACGCCTGCTTCCACGGGGTGGCTCTGCAGGACATTGCCCTCAATTACCATCGCTGCTGTTCTGTCTGAGAGGAAGCTTTTGGTACATCGTATGAGGTCTCCATCTGTCCGGTTGGCATTCATTGCATCAATCGGCCTCTTTCCGGACACCCTGGGAAACGCTGCCTTGATATCCATTACGAGATCGCCTGTGATGTTATGTTGGTTCCATACCGAGTTCGCTCTGTCGACCGTGATCGCTGCTGCTGCAATGGCCGATCTTATCCTTCTTTCCCAAACTGGCCATCGCTTCATAGTGCTCTTCTCTCGGCCTCGTCGGAGAGCAGATCGGCGACTACTTTCTCGACTACTTTTCCTGTGCTGCCAAACAAAGACAATGTTCCGTACAATTTTAGCTTCATTTGGACCTGCTTTCCTGGTTTCCAAATCACCATCACGCTCGCGCGCTTCCAAACACCTGGTTGATGTCGTGTTCGGACCCACGCGTTTGTGAATCCTATGATGCTCGATAATTCCACCTCCAGTGTAGGCGTATGGCTTGGAAGGACACCTTGTCTGGGCATGCAGCTTGCTTCAGCGATTGCGAGAATCGGGATTCTTCGAGCAAGTGCTCAGATATGCACTCGTGGGATTGGCCTGCTGGGGGTAGCTCGTAGTAGCAGTCGCGATTGTTCATTGACAAAGACTCTCCTCTCAGCATTTTCTCCTTTTCGGCCATGGTGTGTGCTTACTTTCCCCCTCTTTTGGTCAATGCTTCAACAGTGGCTCCCGCTCAAGGGTTGGCAAACTTTGCTGCCCTCCATCCCTCGCCCCCCCTGATGATCAGCAAGTACTCTTTCCGCATGCGGCTCTTAGACTGCCGAATTGGCTTCTGCAGTTCCGCTTTTGCTTCAGCTGCCGCATGTGATCTCCTTCCCCTCCTCTTCCCTCTCCCTATTGCGCTTCTCCTCTCATGTATCTAACCATTCCATCACCTCTTCAACCGGGCGCAGATTCCTATTTTCTTCGCTGTGGTATCCAGGACCTTGCTCAGCATTTTCAAACACCACTCTGCTTCCCGGTCTACCTCGTCCCCCATGCACTCCTAGTCGAGATGACCTCTCTGACCCTCCATTGCCTTCCACAGCTTGTCTGCTGCTGCCTCGTCCTCATTCGACATGGTGACCATGTTCCATCCTCTGACCTGCACGTTGTGCGGCTCGTCCGGCTTAACAATGGTGGACTCCCACTCGATCGCCTCTTGGTCAGAGCCTTTTGCCTGCCTTCCTTGCAGTATGGTCCATCGCATGTTCGGTCGGCTGGCTAATGTCAGGTCTATTGTCGACTCACCTTCTTCACCATCTCTTGCCCAGTGTTGAGTGGGCAGGTCGTCATTACCAATCTCCGGTCGGCACTCGTCTATAATCCCCTCCCAGACATTCCCATCGTGTTGCTTCTTCCATCTTGGATCCCACCTGCGGCTCTTTGCATTGAAGTCGCCCTCAAGTATTGTGCCGCCTCTCTGTCGGATGAATCAACTCCAGTTTGTCGTCCTCGCTGGTCTCTCCCCAGTCCGCAGGTCTCATTGATGGTAAATATTGATAACCCTCGTCATGTTCTCTTCTCTTCTTTTGACACCAGTCACAATGAAATCATCGTTTGCGCCCCTGCTCAGCCCTGTCTGTTCGTCAGTTGCCAGGCCACTCCCCTTGCGTACTGCTGTCCAAACTCTCTTTCATATCCCAATCTCATATGCTGAATGGCTGATTCCAATTCCTCCTCTTTCCTCCTGCGGCTCCTGCAACATTACCAAATCTGCTCTTCGTTCCACTCCTGTCTCCAGCGGCGCCATGTTCCAAGTGTGGGACCTGGCGCAATTGTGCTGGACTGCTCTAATCATCGGCGGCAGCGGCTCCCATTTCGATCTCGATCTGCCCCACGGTCTCGGCCATCATCACGTCTCTCTGCGCTTCGGCCCCCTTCTTCTCCCATGTACCATCTGCGTCTTCGTCGGCCATTGGCTACCCTCCTTCGTCTCTCATACCCCTTGCCTCGCGGGTGCCGTGTATTTGTCTGTTGGCCCGTGTCACTCCTCTCGTGGATGCTTGTCCTGCGAGCCCTATTTTCCGGCTCTGCTGGGCTGCCCTGGCGGCTTCAGTCTTCTTCGCGCATCTGTTACTGAACGCAATATGATTTCCTTTGCAGTTGGGGCACTTCTGCAGGGTGTGACCGCAGAGTGATCCGTGCTTTGCCGTGCACACCACCACGTTGCAGCTGTGGTCACCTGTCTGGTGTTGACCTGAGCAGTAGCCACAGTTGGGCTTGCTGCAGCATTTGTTCCCAATGTGACCCAATCCACAGCAGAGCTCACATCTGCTATCAGGGCCCGCGTTCATGTACGTTTCGACTCGGTACCATATGCCAGCTACCTTGATGCCTTCCTGGAACAAGCGCTATGCCAGCTTGTTCCCCTTTACGACAAAGACCACCGATGACGCGGCAATTTCTCAATTCTGCCTCCTCTCCTTGATGTTGCGGCAGTTGGCCAGCCTGCGTACTTGGGCGGGGATTCCTACGACTTTGTTCTCTGCGTCGAACTCCTCTCTCATATTGTGCACGCCTTCAGTACCTATTCCCATTTACCGTACAGGAGGCACTGCATGGATCTTCAGCCTTTCCTAAGAGTCATTTTCTTCGACTTGAACAACTGCTTTGTCGACAGTCCTTGCTGCCGTGATGATGATATCGCGGTCCTGGACAGCCATCTCCGCTGTTGCGTTCTGGTGCCTGATTGCCGTTATTGCGCTCTTGGCATTCCTTCCTGGGTTCATGATCCTGATGTGGGCCGGAGCCTGCTGGTGGAAATGCACTCGATTGAATACTGACGCGAGATTTTGGTCCATCTTATTGGGGAGTGGCACATTCTCGTCTCTTGATAGGATTAGGCGTCTGTCGGCTAAGCTCGAGCCTGTCGTCGGGGCTGCAGCTGGGCTAGCCGGTTTCGTTTTGTTTCGTGGTGGGACTGTCTCCCACTGTCTGGCCAGGGTCGGTACTGATGTGGTCACCGCAATCGGCGTCAATGTGGTTTTCGGAGTAGGTGTCGGTTGCAGGTTTGGCGTTGGCTTTGGCTGTGCCCTGTGCTGCCTTCCAGGCTGCGATCATTGGCGCTCCTCTGGCTTCTCTGGTCCTCCTGTCTGCATCGCTTCTGCATGTATTGCGGCCTCCAGACCAGCGCCATCAGTGGCTACTTTTCTTTCCTCTCTCTGGCCCCTCTCTGTTGCGGCCACCACCCTTGTGACCATGTCTGTGATGCCTCTACCCCACATTACGTCAGTCTGGTGTTACACGTTCCACTTCTCCTCTCTTTCTCGAGCCACGTTTTCATCCCTCGCCACTGCGCTTGCTGAAGTGCTGTCTGCGCGTCGAGCATATTTTCCAACATTGCGATGGCTCGGTGAAGCTGTGCTAGTTCATGGGCTTGCTGCTGAGCCCCTCACTCCATGCGGCTGCTCCAGTCCCCGGGGGTCAAGGAGGTCACCGGGTTCTCCGAGGCTCCTCATTCTGCACTTTCCGTTCTCGTTTCTCTCCTTCCGCTCAGATATGGTTGCGCTGGGAGTATCTGCGGCAATGGGTGTCACATCCGTTGGCATCTCCATCACAACATCCATTGGCGCGTCACTCCTCCCGTCTACCAATTCTCCCGTGTCCGATTCGCTCCTCTCGCTCACTCTGACTTCCGTCATGACTCCTGTGAGGCGATCCCCTGTTCTAGAGT
>Ga0307512_10000826_pt1 | contig 45723 bp, 47 predicted proteins | sample 14_EM_MG_FD_200267 | JGI IMG/M metagenome (GOLD analysis project Ga0307512, IMG submission 200267) | Populus trichocarpa ectomycorrhiza microbial communities from riparian zone in the Pacific Northwest, United States - 14_EM | ecosystem: Host-associated > Plants > Roots > Unclassified | place... | reverse complement strand
GCTCCAAAATTTGACTATCCTAATAGTCAAATCTCGTAGCGTCCTGAATGCACCTCCATAACTGCAGGTGCTTTCAGGAGCATCTGAGAATGCTCTTGCAGAGTCTGAGGAAGAAACGGCAAAACCGCGATCGGAGGGCGATGTGCAACGCGACGCGTGGTATTGAACCCGGGCGCGGAGTAATCCGCCACCGGGGTGTCTCTGACGGCTCTGACGGAGCGCGTCCACTCTGACGGAGCCATTCCGCCCGGACGGAAATGTTTTTTGCTGATGATGGTAGAATGTATTGATAGTCCATCTTCACCACTATCGATTCTATTAAGATGAGGCTTTAATACACTCTGGTCCACAGTAGAAGCATTGTTCAAGAAAGATTCATTCCAGCAGAATATACAGAATTATCAAATTACCATCAGTCAGTTATATAGTAGTAGAATACAAATTTTCCAACTTTTAATCACGATTCTTTACACCAATTTGATAGAACTGGATACATAATCTTACAAGAGTGGTGTTCAGTTATAATCAGAGTATACTCAAAGACAGTATATTTATCAAACATTAAGATAGATTGTGGTACTATCATTAACTGTTTTACAAATTCACAGGCAGTGAGGATCTGGAAATTTACTGTTAGGTAGAGCATACCAATACAGACCGAGAGATACATGCGATGATTCACAACCTGTAGAATTAACGGACAAGGAGGGAAGGAATTGTCTGCAACAATTATATCTAATGATAAATTGTATCATTTCAAGTGCTATATTTCAACTGGACTCAATGGCATTACATGATCAAATATGAGAAATTCCAACCTGTCTTAACAATTATATTCACAGTGTTCTAAGAATAGGAGAAGATGTTACAACAAGTAGTTAGTTCACAATCTCAATAATTTGTAGCAGTAATTCCAATCAATTATAAACATCTACATAATTAGTTTACTTGTATTGATCCATGCATCCTCATAGTTTAACTAACTTATATCACCTGGAGAAATAATGTTACACAATGCATAAATGATAGAGAAAGTGTTTTTAGGATGGTGATCCATGGCATATCTGGCAAATTGCACTATTAGGTCCGATGGACCTCCACCTTAACTAGATAATATGATGCCCTGAGGATTATGGGCACTTGATACTGTACATTATACTGCATTCAACAGAGATGAAAGCAAACTGCGAAGTGGACTTCATTGCATGCTCCCAACTATGCTGCAAAGTACAACCCTGATTGTGCTGAATTGCACCCTCCCAGACCGTGTTAGACATACACTCCCATGTCAGCTCTTGAGGTGCTCCCAACTCCAATGTGTGCGCACTCAGAGGTACACGTAGTAAGTTATCCTGTTCACTTGCAAGTGTGGTCTAAAGAATGCTTCCAATTTAACTCGATGGCCCTCTCCCAGCCTACTTGCCTATACCCTCCGGAGTAAGCTCTCAAGACACTCCGAAGTCAACATCAAGTAGGCCACCAAGCACAGTACGTATGTTCTCATGTACCCTCCTGAGCATGCTCCCAAGGTAGGTCCTCATTGTACTCCATGGCACACTCCCAGCCTGCTTGACTGTACACTCCCAATTTAGCTCTCATGATGGTCTCAAGCAAACTCCCAATTGAACTCAATCATACACTCCCAGCCTGGTTGGCTCTGCACTCCCAAGTACACTCTCCCGATGCAAGACACTTCCAATTTCACTTGACTCTATACTCCCATATATGCCCCTGTGTATTTGAGCGAGAGACTCCCAGTGTTGCAGGGGCCAGTGACGAGGACGTGTGAGACCGGTAGCGAGTGGCAGGTGGCCGGCAACATATGGCGGCTGAAATCTTGACATCAGTCGACATTCTGGTTTTGACCTTATCTGTTGCATGTCCACTGCAATCAGTTCTCATGATACATTATGGTGATGGTGTTAACAATCACCGGCTTCGGTTCTGCACAGACAGTAGTTAATAGGATCCTGGGGAGAGCAGATCTCCAACTTGGATTGTTAAGCAGGATCAGGTGTCCACTTTCCATTTATTGTGGGCGTATGTGTGCACAGTTGGGTTGGGGATGATTGTGATGATGGCAATGATGATGATGATGATTGTGATGGTGGTGGTAATGGTGTTGATGGCGATGGTGATGGTGTTGGTATTGGTGATCATAGTATCAGAAGTACTTAGACAAGTATGTTGGCTATGTCAACATTGGCATCAAACCTTCCACAGACTCTGAGCCTTCCATCAGCCAAAGCTTCCACAAACTCAGTGATTTCCAACGGCCAAAATCTTCCTATGGATAACGCTATTTGTCCCAGAGTGCACCTCTCTCAATCACGGCTCTCTTAAAGGCGGCTTTCTCACCCATGCCATAAAGTAACCCTTACACCAGGTTTTCAAGTACGCCCCCAAACAGGCTCTCAAGTGCCAGCAGGCACTCAAACAAACTCATTGCAATAGTGTGTATAGTACTGCTATATCTAGGCTGAGCAAGCAGTGAAGACCAGTATGAGTCCATCCTGAGCTACCAGCCAGATATGGTTACATGAGCCAATGTAATCACTTTGATTGATCAACTATAGATTAGCATAAACGGTGCAATGTGCACAGATTTATGGAAAGCTTACTGGGTACTGTATGCATAGAGGGGAGTGTACAGTGCAGCCTGGAGTCAATTTGCACTTTTGCTGATGATGATTTACTCTGTACCTGTCAGGAATAGTTCCAACATTGAATTTAGTGTGAAAGATATTTTGCTGAGTTAATTTGATAGTATATGGACAGGAAATATTCAGCCAAATTTAGCTAGATACTAGACTGTATAATGATTGGAATATTTAAATCAGATGTACGGATGTAAAAGAGTGAATTAAATTGGATAATATATTATAAATAATATGCAATCACTGTTCAAAAGAATGGCTCAGGTTAGAAGTTGATCGAAATCAACTTGATAACAAGGGTACATGTCCTACCAGCTTCAAAGTTGTACATACATATAAGGTTAATTGTTTAGACTTTTAAAGCTATCGGAATACTAATTAGAATAATTTAAATTCAGTTTGCCATTGTCAAGAGTGGTGAACTGGATTTTAAAATTCTCTTAGATCACCATACAGCACATTACTATGCATTCTATTTGTCTTGATAACTCTGCAAGTACTGGGCAGAATCTGGTTTGTTGTGCAGAGTATGGAAATTTACGAGTCATAACTGTTGAACTATTTTCAACTTTGCTGATAATGACATTCATTATAGTGGACACAATGTAATTTGAAAGAGTGAATTAAATACATTACAGTGGATACAGTTGCACACAATATGCTGTATTAGTTGCATTTATACCCATCAATGATGAATATTCTGCAAACAGCTGTGGCATCTCTACAGTCTATGACTACACTGTGTTTATAAATGTACAGTACATTCTGTATTGCATGATAGGTATGCACTGTACTTCAGAAATTGCAAATACTTGTACAATCAATATAGGTAATGGTAATCTGATATTATTGCACTCAAGTAAAAATATTATTTCTTATGAAATTACACATAGTTGCCAAATGGTACAATTGTTACCCATTTACTGTATAACAATTATACATATTCTATTTTCATTCAGTACTTGACAGTTAACCAAGTATTGGGATATGTTATCAACACCAGCGATACAACATTGTTCACCCATGATCCGATGTACTCGGGAAGTTATTTTATAATAGCCAATGAAGTCCCCCAATCCAACTCCAAAGAATCCAACCATAGCTTAACAGTGTTATGTGACCCAGAGCTGGGTGACGACCATTCAATAGAGTAGGATTACCAGAAGCCTCAGATGACTAGTGATAATCATACCTTAATTACCTATATAGTACTCTACAATATTGACATCCATGTTTGCAACTGTATCTACATATGTACCTTCATATGAGGCCATACAGGGGCGTACGTTCCTTGACATGGTGATCCGCTTGTCTGTCAATGGATACATATTTCTCACAGTATTACTAGTAAAGGACTTTGACCCCTTTTTCCAAAGTGTGACATAATGCAGTCAACAACGATGAAGGCTGCCATCCCAACAAGATATCAATGGATTGATAGTGTGATGAACAGAGTATTTATTCTTCCATTATCCTATCAAACTTCCTGAAGGCAACCGGAACCTAGAGAGTGCTGGGACCAACTGCCACACAATGGTTATCACCAGCAATTAAGATGATATTCACAAGGCCGGGTGAAGAAGATTTGACTTAGCTACCGAGTAGTGTTGGCAACGGTTGTGGCTTACCAGGTTCCAGTCCGGGTCGGGCACTGCCAAGGAACTCGCACTGGGTGAGTAGTGCCGGGTTGTTACCCGGGTTGGAACTGGACCATGGTTCCATTTTACGGTTCGTACAACTTTCGCTGTACTTTGGTTGCAATTAAGTATTTGAGTTCTGCTCGTATTGTTACATGATCAATACGTAGATTTTGCAGTTTGAACAGCTCTTTCACCTCCGGCATTCAGATTTGCGATGCGACCAATATTAGTTGAATCAGGGTGAAATAAAGCCAAATGTGATGCGAAATTCGCACGTTTTCAATACCAACTCAACGAATATGGGTTGGATCGCACTTTTGAAAGCAGGACAATAATGGGGGGATAATACTGCAAAATCTACGTATTGATCATGTCATGATATAATCAGAACTCAGATACTCAATTGGAGTTGAAGTTGTTAGGTTGAAATGCCAGGTTTTTGGTTGTAAAACTGGCCCAAAGGCAATGGTTCGGCTTTTCAGGTGGTCAAACCCGTTCCAACGGTCGTGTTCCGGGTTGGAACTGAACCCGGAACCGAACCGGGAATCTGGAACTGTTGTCAACACTACTACCGAGTGGAATTGAATTTAATCAATATGATTCTCTTCAGTCACCATTCCTAAAAGTCACATCAACACAATCACTATTCCTGGCACCCTGAATGGACAGAGCGACGATAGCACTGATTGTGACTATATCGAGATTCGAACCAATGTCAGAGTCAACTTCTGAACAGTACAGTCATGACCACATTTGTTCCAATTGAGTTAAGTACACCTATCTCAGTTTGCCTGTACACCTACAGTTCTAGCAACCTCAAGGACACCCACTTGTGGAACAATTCTACAGTTAAGTTGAGGATATACTGCTTGAGCAAACAATACCTATAGAGGAGGATTTGCCTATGAGGGAATCACACTTAGTACTACAAACATCTGCATGAGCAAAGGGCACTGTTGGAAAAGCCACCTTCAGACTGAAGGACATTGATAAGGAGGACTTTACCTCAATAGAAGCCAAACTGTGGCGGTGATTAATTGTGCTGTGTGCAGTCCATTTACAGCCAATGTCCTACAAAATTCTGCAGACCAACTACCACAACTTCAATGACCATGATGACCTCTCAGAGAACAAGGAATATGGGGAATTGAAGTCATCCGACCATATAAATCATTTTCGACTGCATTTACATTAATGATTCAGGTGGCTATTTCCAAATTCTTTGCCAATGATCCCTCGACACTCTGGATACTAAACCTGGTGTACCAATGATGCAAATGGAGCAAGGCAGGTGTGACAAGATGGAGCTGGGAATGGAGAAGTTGGCGGCATAGGCACTAATGCCAATACTAGAGTAACGTCAACCCCATTGGATATGGCCTGAATCAGCAGTCGTCCTTGAGAGCATGAGGGTGAGAATGCTAAATTAATCTCTATACAGTACTCAAACTCCTGATTCAGCACACTGAGTTCACAAAGATAATATGTGAGACAGAAATTGCAATATCCAATGTGGATGGGCACTTATCTCCTGAGGCACAATGGGCATCTTTGTGACCCTTTGCCTTCCCAAGCGACTTGGGATCTCACATTCGGGGGTATATATCATTACACTTGACCCAAATGGAGGTGTTATGGGGGTATTTAATCCCAATAATCAATACAACATTCATCAGGTTAAGTACAGCTACCTATTCAATTATTATCCTGCTCTTCGTTCCTCACCTTTCCCAACACTCAACTCCTTGAAATCTTTTCCAAGAAAGAACTAATAGCCACAATCGTCATAAGACATATCCGGAGGAATGCCAAAATCCTCATATTTTTTGGACAGGAGCAGTCATGTTTGGAGATATCTCCAGACTTCATATGGGACATCAGAGAGATGTGCAAGGTAGAGTATGAATTGCAATATCCAACCATTTCAGCTTTCCCGGTAATAAATGTAGAGATCTCTAAAAACACGGACCCGCTGGGACTGTGTTGCGTGCGATTGTCGGTGGATGAGGAGGCATACAACTACGCCGAAGGTAATGGGACTTGTGCTCATTGCTTCAAGTGGTTCAAGAATACGTATTGCCTCATGGTGGTGGGAGGTAGTGAAGTAATAGTGAATAGAATTCTTCACAATTTTTTAAGGTGTTCATCATTGCTAAGGTCTGACTGTGGATTGCAGCTAGAGCTCGGTTCTTCTCATTGCCGGAGCCATGTGAGCTTTTTATCGGCAAGTCCTCAGGATACATCTGTCAGAATTCTTGCTATGACACATTGATAGCTTGTTAGCTTCTCTCTGAGATCATTAACAATAATGCCTCATTGACACATCCAAGAGTTCCTGATGGTTATCATGTTCATGCCTGGGTGGTTTTAAAGCATCACACTCCCAACTAGGGCCATCCTCAACACGATATCAAACTCGCATAAGTGACAGCACGAAACAGTAAATTGGACATCTTGCTTTTGTTTGTTCAGCAGTTCGAACATCTGATGACGCATAGCCTATCAGTGCTTATCACAATTATATTAATGCCTCACCATGATCTGGGTATTCGGCAATTGCGTCAGAGATGGAATCGGCGGCCAAACGATACTTCACAAACATAGATTATCGCACCCTCTCCAGGTGGTGATGTATACTAACTCAACCCAATGAGCAGGTTCCCTTGAGGCCTTATATCTTCAGCCAATGCCATTATTCCCTCTGACACTGCCTGCTGAGATCTCAATCTTTCGATGACCAGGAAACGTCCGAGTTAGCCATACTCCTGAGGAGTTGAGTGTGACAGATCCACATAGTCGCATATTGCGTACTGTCTGCTGCACACGAAATTCTGCATACACTCAAATTAACTGTGTGTTGTCTCATTAGATAACATATAGTAGGTGTGGTTGATTATTATGTGCACCACTGGCATTGTTTAATTTACTCTCCAGCTATGGAGACAAAATTGCGTCATCATAAGTGAGTCACCTAGGACCAGTTTAGGTTGCACTAATCAATCGACATGAGGCTCAAGTGGAATTCCGCTAACGATCCCTTCACTGGCAAACATAGTCGTACTTACTGATAGGTGTTATGCATCCCTGGCACTGATGAACCAGACAAGTACCCGCCGCAGATCAATCTAATGTATCATTACCACTAACACAGGAACCAACCTAACACGAGACGTGATGCAATATGTAACCGACAGCTGGAAGACATAGATCAAAGTCCACACCTCAGACTCTCTCACACTGAGAGACAAATCTGACATGCTGGTCCTGCTAATGTGGGTGTACGATTTAGTGCTTACCACATAATACTCCAACAATGGAAATCCAGACATCGACTGGTCTCGCCACCTATTGACGTCACTTCAACCACCGAGTGCAAGTGGTGTGGAGGCAATGACTCTGATGACATATTGCAGTGGCTTCAAAGGTATCAGATGCCCAGAGATATAATGTCGAAGAGTAGCTTCTTGGGTGTTGTCTGGGTATTAAGACACTCAGAGTGACTGCATTGCTCAATCTCCTACCACGCAATATCATCATCCATTGTTGCCCTACTGATTGGAGACTGCATAATGCTGCTGGGAACGACTTCAGAAGGCATTAGTTTGGATTTCACAGCTGAGATAACTGACCCAAGCAGGGGACAGAATAGACAGGAAGCAGTGGCAGTAGTTGTGGCAGCAGTGAGCCTCTGTGGAGATGCTTCAACTGAATGAAGGGTTGTATTGCCAAACACACCTATTGATGAATCATCATGCACACATCAAGGAGGGCCAGCATGCACACACTGTGATCTCAGACTGTAAGTTCACCTAACATACAATGGACATCCAGTAGACCTGCATGCATACCACAGTGATGACATGTGAAATGCGCCTGATCCATGCCAAACAACGGCAATATTGTTACCCATGCTGTTCCAAACAAGATTTGAAACCAATGCTTTATGGAAACCCAATCAATAGCGAAGGAGTTTGAACATAACCACCGAGCACACTGAAAAGTCTGACTGGATGGTATTACAAGAGACAATCCAGATAACATTCATGAGATGTTCCCCAAAATCTCGCAGCCACAGATATTACGGCCAAAGGACTTCCCAAGGAGAGAGAATAACAGGATGATCATAAGCCCACCAGGACAAAGCCACTGATAGAGATGTTCACTGAATGGCATACAGAACAAACCAGAAACTTGCATTGACTAAGCACACACTGAAGCCATTATTCAAATGACTGTCAGGGAGATGTGGCTTTCTGAGAGCAGAGGCATGCTCCTATAGCAGTGGGTTTGACAACTTAATGTGAATGTTACATGTTAGACATGGATCACGGATATACCACCAACACCAATTCAATTGGCCTGTTCTTCCACCCTGCAATGGTCTCAAGCAAGCCACATATGAGAACTGACAGCTATGGTGATGCCAGGAGCAAAGGCTCGCATCATTATATTAAGTTACAACAAGGGGCCATTGCAATGACTTCGATATTGAGCCCAATGGGATGCCTCCGAAGGTGGGCAGTCAACAGGCAGAACAAGTCATGTTTAGGTGTAGCTGATGCAATAACATTGAGATCGAGCACATTGGGACATCACATATGACAATAAGTCGACAGGTAGAGCAGGTTATGGCAGTGACTGGACACCAGGCGAAGCAGAAGGAAGACTGAAGCTACATGAGGACAGTCTGGACAAATAATTTCGACAATTGAGAGGGATTACCATTGTGAGCTTCAATCATGATTACATTGCTACTGAACCACAGTGGAATTTGACAAGTAAAGAATTTTAAAGCCATGGGTGGAGCTATGAATTTTCAAAGCAGGTGGAAGCCAAGGCAGACCTGTCAAGTTTAACCAACAAGTCAAAAACTTACCATGCACCACTAGGTCAAGCAAGATGACCACAATTTTACAGAAGCCATCTATTCAGAGCACCACAATGCAGTTGACCAGATGGTCTCAAAGGTGGGCTTCGAATGTTGCCTCCCCTGATTACACACCATTCACCACTCAATGCCACTTACCAACGACTACCAGCTGTATGACATAATCTGCAGAGCATGTGAATGGACTGCATGTAGGCTGAAGAGAGTGCAAGGGCACTTGAACTTGTTACGTATAAGTATTATTAGAGAAGCTGAGTTGCTAGATGTTGATGAAGAACAGGTGACTACACAATGTAATGTACACAATTGACAGTGACAACCAATCCTGGCAGTGGTAACTCCCATCGATGCCAAGTCACTATGGACAGCTCTACCTCCCCGCCCATGGTGACAGAGACCTATGCAGAGACAGTGCAAGCAATTAGTGCCGCACTTGATGGCAGGTCAAATGGTGTATGAAAATAGCAGTGGAAGTAAGGACAAATTTAGGTTGGTGGCTCAGTAGTGGAGGATGTTGGTCAACAGAGTTTCCGAACTCAGGACCAGTGGAGTCTAATCAACTGGAGGTTCCTTTTGTTACGGGATCTCCCTTAACAGAGGTAATGGTACTTATTTAATTGTCAAAGGGATATATACCACAGAGTTACTCTAGGTCTAGTCATGTGGTATACATAACACTTGTCCTAAACGATGGAAGTTTGCCAGTCCTGTGGTCATTAGTGGGATTACCTAGGAGCCTCATGTCGATTTGATAGCGAGCCTCATTGCTAGAAGATTCATTGAAAGTTCAAATACTACGGTAGAACTGATTTGATCATGCAATAACCTTGGCCAGTCCTAAACCTTCAAGGTTGAAGATGACAGTTAGTTCTTACCACATTCATCGAACTAAGCTAGGTGGGATTGGACACACCGACTGCATTAAAGAGACTGACGTGTCAGGCAGATGATAGCAAATATGTAAGTAAGCGGGACTTCAAGCTGTTCCCCTATGGGATCCGAACACCGTGGGTACTCGCCGGCCAAACAGAATGGTCTGGGCCTAAGCATGGTGTGTCTGATTGATTGAGATGTGGGCAAGCAAATGAGTCCCGAAGTTTCTGACTACCCTGGCAGGGATATGCGAGCAAAGCAAACTACTATCTGACTATATTGCTGAAGTAGTACATCAAGATTGAATGTGGGCAGAGCGGTGGTGAGTCGCCACGTAAGCCTCTGCTGCAGTTAAGCCAAATAGCCTTAAAGGTAAAGGTTGCTGCTTAATCTATATGATAAAGCATACTTGCAAAAAGCACTACAAATAACCATGTCAGGCAAGGAGTTGTTCCGACATTGCGAAATAAACGAGTTGCGAGCTATCTATGTTGAAGTTACTGTTTGATTGAATCGTATTGCTGATGATAGGCCTTTGGGGAGAGTAATTCTTCAAAACTAATCATGCAAGAACATGATAACATTTGGAAAGCATGGTAGCTATCAGAAGGGATTGGCTCACTATCAGAGTACTCTACGATATGACAGATAAGATCATAGCAATCCTTGATTGATGATGATGGCCCCATGTGGGAGAGTAACTATTCAAAACCAGTCATACAATACAAGTAAGCTATAAAGAACTACAAAGCTCCGGCTTTGGAAGGACAGCCGCACAAGCACAAACAATACCTACCTGCGAGAACAAAGCTGAAATATTATTGCTGTTTCTAGTTCTTAGCATCATGTTTATTATTACCAAGTATATTTGTATTATCAATTAGGATTGAACACGGTTCCCCCACCCCATGGTCGAGCAAAAGTTTAATAACGTGTACGATGTTATTCTGTGTACTTTATCAGTTCAACTGGATCGCATCGAGAGGGAAGATCAGCTATCTGCTGTAGAGTGTATTTGGTGGCTGGCAAGTATAATCCAGTTTATGGAGAGATTGGTTTACTGTCGCCATTATAAAATATTTCCTTCTGACTATATTATCAATTGCAAGGTACTACAGTTACCAAGCATTTTATCTGAAGGATCATTGATTCCGCAATCTGACATTCCAGTAGTGGATATTAATAATGACCCAGATTCTGAGGTATGTTCATCTCAGTGGAAATTACCTCCTAAATGCTGAAATGAGAAACAAGAAAAGTTGAATATGACTCATTCCGGAAAGGTGTTCAAAAACAGTAAGTATCAAGAACCCTCAATACAACAGATGCAAGCTAGATTTGGGAAACAAAGCAAAAAGCAACAAAGCAGAACACGCGAGCTTTTTAGGAGTGGAGAATTGATTATAGACAGAGATTATGCATAGACATAATATTGGCGATAGTATCTGAACGCCCGATGTATGAAGGAGATAGGAAGAGGGATTTTGTGAAGATACGTGTCAATGGAGATTGCACTATCAACAGGCAAAGTATTGAAGCTACGATATTAACTGATCACCGAGGTTTATTATTTAAATATATTTTACAATATTAATCAGTCACAGAGATTAATTATACGAATATACTTTACAATACTAATTAATCACCAAGATTTATTATATGAATATATGTACTATTAATATTGTATCACACCACGATATGATTCAGTAGCTATTTACCTAGTATTATCTGAAATGACTATATATAGTTGTCCTTTGTGTGTATACGATTTGTACAGCTTTCCAATACATTTCATTTGGAGATACACATAAGAGTTACGATAGGAACTACAGCCGTGTACTTAGTCCTTACTTTAGCATTTAATGATACTGGACTAAAAGTATAGATACTTAGGTGGAAGCACCCCTGTAACACCTTTCTTCTGTCTCTTCTCTTCTCTTCTGCATCCTTCATTAGTTAATTGCATTTTTCCCAGGTACATATGGCATCGACATGGGTTTTTATCACCTGTGTGTGGAGGTCGAGAATTCCTGTGCACTGATTCCGCCGGAAGGATAGCCTTGAAGTAGTACTAATTAGTTGTTGGACTGATGGGTTTATATGGTTGCATATGTATGATCGTTGTTTCATTCCTTGTTTCCCTTTTCATCACTTCTCTTTTGCAGAAATCTTTATTTCTTTGGATCTTGGCCTAGTACAAATGGCATCAACGTGGGTTGTTGCCACCTGCCACTGTGGGTGGAATATCCTTGTGTGCTGGACCCACCAAATGGCTACCATATAGTGCCAATTGGCAGTGGGAGTATTAAGTTTGTACGAGTACATACCTGACATGATTCTATAATGCGTTTTTCCTTTCCTTTCCACTTGTACTAGCTTTGGCGGCCCAGCAGATCTCAGTATATTGAGGGGGATCATGTAAGGGGGGAATGTGACCCTGGGCCAGGTAACTGCTGGTCAATGAAATTGGCTTATGACAATCGTCAGATCTCTAGCGATAATCTTCTCTTGCTTACCTCTATCTCTATCCTACTCAGTACCATTGACATCCAGGGTTTTAAATGTATCTACTCGTCTACTTTCAGACAAGGCTATCTCATGGTGTAAGTGCCTTTGCACATAGTCCCAAATTAAACCTAACTTATATGAGAGTTTTATACAAAATGAAAAATTGAATGCCATGTAATATGTGTAAGTGACAAATGAAAAGACATGTGGGATTACTCAAAACTAGCCAATAAAAACACCTGTGATCCATGACAAGTAATATTAGTGTGAGTACTTAAAGAAGGTGAGTAGTAAGGAGAAAGGAAAGTGATGAGGGTAGAGGCAGAGAGAAATGAGTAGAAATACATCATGCATGGTAGATCTAAAAAGAAGATCAAGTGTGGAGGTTGTTGCAACAATCGAAAGCAAGACAGCAGGCGAGAGTGATAGGAAGCCTTTCAATCGCTTGGTTAAATAGTACCTCCACTATGAATATGTCCCACTTGCACTAAGTATACGGTTTATATCAGGAGCAGTAGTGACTCTCTCTTATGCAAATTGTCATTGTATCCTTCTCTGTATAACAGTCCAAATGCATCCAATAATGTTAATCTCTCAAGAGTTGGAAAAGCAGTCAAGCTTTGGGACTCCTTGCTTTTCATTCTCACAGCTGGTGTCATATACAGTATGGTATAATATACCATTCTACATTGAAAACAACCTGGGTATTGTTGTAGCTGATAGTGACACTCAAACAACAACAAACCTAGCTACATATTTGATAGATCTCCCAGCATGTACACCATATCGAGATCCTCCAAATGACCTTCACCATTTTGAGCTTTGTGTGGAGCCAGATTTGAACCTCTTTCTTCATTGGTGTGACATTATTCTCAGCTTGATGTTGAATCTGTACTATTGCAAGCTCCTGAGGTTGTATTTCCACCTATCTGTTGAGTTTCTTCATATATTATTTGCCTTCTTAGCCTTCTCTTCAATTTCCATATTAATGCAGAACATTTTACTGTCTGCTTTGTGCTTCATTTCTTCTGTCTCAAAATTCCACTACTGAAAAGATCACGTTTATATGTAGCAGATGATACCGTGATACAGTGCTGATGTGCCCTGTTTTTCTCTGGCACCTTTGCAGTCTGTATGCTCTCATTCTGGTTGATTCCTCTACACACATGAGATACCAAATGTACCACCAATTTCAACAAACATTGTATCTGTACAGCTTAAATTTTTTCACTTGCCATCAAATCTCCATTCTTTTTTCTCAGAGTACCAATTCTGTAAACCATCAGTATAAATTTCATGCAGCAGAGTCTCAGCAAACTGATGCCACTTATCACTCTCCACTTTTTACTAACCTCCTCCAGAATGATCTTGCATATCTCCACACAAGTTTCAATGTCACAGACATGTATGGTACTAAATTGTTACGGGGGTTCTTAATCCCTATAATCAATACAACATTTATTGAATCAAGTACAGCCACCTATCTAAGAAACTCGTTCTTTCGTCGTCTTATCCTAAGACTCAACTTCTTGACCTTCCTCAAGAACAACCGGATCCACTCTCTCCCAACTATATATATTCTCGCCTTGAGAGTATATTATACCTCCCCCAGGAATGACATTCTTCCGAAAAATCTTTGAAGGGTAATCACGCTGTAAATCAGTATTGATGTACATCATAACTGATGCCTTTGGTAACTCTGTGAACTATAATAACATGGCAGATATAGATTAGACGCTGCTCATCTAAATGGAATATCAGATCACCGAAGCGCTCGATCTTCTTCTGGTGTGCGTATTGCGATTGTGTCAACCTGTACCCAGCCATAGAAGGAATGATTTCGAAAGTGCAGTAGGGAAGAAATTTTGGTTAGTTGGATACAATTCTCAATAGTATTTTGACATTGTCTTCGGTGTTTCTAAATGTTGACTGTGGATTGCTGGTTGAGGTTGATCTTCTCACTGCCAGAACGATGCGATCTCTGTATAGTCGTCTTGGAGGGAGTGTACGCCCATACTTCGGAACATATCATGTCAGACTATGTGACAGATTGCACTTGAACTTAGGCATCTCCCATTCCGTTTGTTTCAGCATTTGAAACATCACCTGCTGATAGCTGGCAGTGCTTATCGCAAAGTAATGCCTCACCATACAGGCTAATTGGCTTGTGTTATAGACAGAATTGGCGACCAACCGATACTATGCTAATGTAGAACATGACCTATCAGCTCATATTCATATTGAGACTGATCTTGCAATGCATTCTAATTCAAACAAATGAGCAGGGTCACTTCCAGCCTCATATCTTCAGCAGACGTCATTATTCCCTCAGTCATGTCATGCTCAGGCCGAGACTATTCTCTCTGGCCGGGGAGTACCCTGATGGTTCCTATCGCCTGAGGCTTTGGGTCAGAAGACCTGCGTACTCGCATATCGAGTGTTGACTGCCTAGTCTGTGGGTCAGAGTAATCTCCTGTTCAAGCACACTATGTCCTGCTAGATTCACAGTAATGAATATGGTTGCAAACTGTGCACACTGCTGATGCGTAAGTGCCCCTGTAAAGACAACACAGCTGCATCATCTGAAGTGGATCAGCTATGCTCCGGCACTTATTCAATCAACATGCGACTCATGTGTAACCGCGCTAAAGGTCACACGACAGGCGTACTCGAGATGCCATGAATAGGTGTTATGCATATCACTTGACTTGACCTAGAGTATCTCCGTGACATGTATTGATTAGGCTATCCCAAGTACCATTATCTCTGTCCAGGGAGATCCTGTAACATAAATATTGTATCACTACTCACATAACCTAGCCCAGTCTCTAACTACATCTAGGTCACAGACATACGCCATGTACCCCAATGTCCATTAATGGTTGTTACAAGATAATGTTGTGCTGCTGTTGAAAGTAACTGTGTTGGGAAACCGCCATTTCGCCAGGTGTAATGTACCATAGGCTATATAATCTCCAGTAGTATTCAGTTATAGCCCAAACAGCGGATAATGGAATTAGGCCCAGAGATATTAAACATAGTGCAGACAACTAATGCGTAACACACAGTAAGCTTATGGTAGTATTTCTACCTTACCCCTTCACGTTGGTGTACTAACAATGTGCTCTTGGGGTGATAGGCGATAGCGAGAGTGTTTGTGCATGACATGGTGTAATCAAGTATGTTTGATCTGCTCTATGGGTTGTGTGGCAGTGGCCACTTGTGCAATCGCACTCTGTGGTCAGAACCCATGGTCGGTCGTCAGAATTGTCACAGTGAGCATGTCAGATGCTCTGCATGCTGTCGAACTGGTTATGTCAGCTCCTATTGTCAACGGGCAGAATCCACACATATAGCCAACCTGATCCTGTGTGACGCTTCTTACACTATGGCCGTTGTCTTGTCAGACCCCCCCATCAGCTGTCAGAGTCTACACATATAGTTGCTGTAATCTTGGCAGAAATTTCTGATGCTATTGACCTGGTTTTGTCAGAGTCCACTGTCAGCTGTCAGAGATTGCATGAAAAGTCGCCATGTTCTTGGCAGAGGCTTTTTATACTATCCCCCTGGTCTTGTGAGAGCGCACCATTAGCTGTCTGAGTCTTCATATATATCGACATCATGATCTTCATAGATGCTACTCATGCTATCGCTTTGACCTTGTTAGGACTCATGGTCGATTATCAGAGTATTTCCATGTATATCACTGATATCCATTTTAATCATGATTTTTGAACCATTTATATGTGGAATGAAATCTGGTTTGTTTTACATCCATTGTATTCTAATAATAGACTGCCAAATCAAATACATACCATATAGATGACCAGCGATACATCTTCAGTGTCAATTACCATTTACAGATCAAACCTTGTGGCAGCAGGTGCCTTGTGATCTCGACCATTGATTGCGTCGATCCTGTGCATATGTTTCGTCAGGATCTTCTTTTGTGTCGCTGGTAGGATAGTTTCCAATTGTTCAAATGGATCACTATATGTATGTACTAAATGTCAGATATCTGTGTCCAAAACGGTACTCTGCATACCCTTGTATATATCTGCCTCAAAAGTCAAGCAGAAGACACTGCCACCAGCCCAGTTGTCCAAGGAATGCTTTACTGTGGTTGCAGCAAGTAACAAACACTCTGGTGTCACCTCATCAGTTGAGTGGGATGTATCTGGCTGTCTGGTGAAATTACCCTTTGAGTTCTCGAACATGGATTTTCCCATCATGCCCAGCAGTGAACGATGCAGACACATCTTTTCCAGTATGTAAGTTGAATTTCAACTGATTAACAAAATCGATGACGTTCGGTCTTACTTTGCTCTCGCAGTCTGCATGATGATACCGGTATGTACCAGAAGAGAATAGCTTTGTGACTAGGTTTTATCATGTATTGTTCGAGCGAGTCTGAAAGTTAGTAGCATTGTAATCCTCTGCGAAATCTCGACACCATTGGACAACGAGCTATCAGGCAGCTAAGTGGCAATCCGCAAGCCTGTCTATCGGTGGTACTGAGGAGGGCTTGCAACATGTGAATATTTGCTGCGTGGATTGCTGCTTTTGAGACATCGAACTCCTTGATTGCCACACTCAGAATTGCATGCACTTCTTTGTAGCATTCCTTGGACAGTTTGTTGACATTGACTGGAAAGGGATCCTCGCTAAGTAATCCCCAGAAGAATAGATCTCAGGCAATGTCCCACCAATCAGTTGACACCACAATGTCACCCAGCTCACACATTGGCTGGCGGCCAGTATCGATGCTGGACATATTCCACTTTGCATCTAGGAGTTGCCTAAGTTAGAGAGATTGCGCAAAGTTAAAGCCAATCAGGAAATGTTGCTCTTAGCTGCTGAGCACAGTGCTCCTGGTTCCCTGGAGGAGTGTCATGCGGTAATTCCAATGACTATGGATTGTCAGCAAAAGGGTTTAATGCTGAATGTCGGGGCAGTTATTACCCCCAACTGGGTAGCCCAGAGAAAGAGTGGTCAATCGTGCTCAAGTATTGTCAGTCAATAACACGGGAGTGGACATTTCTGCTTCTACTTGCCCACCACTGGTTGTCGGATGAGCTAGGTGTTCGCAACTTGATATAGTCAGAGTCCCATGCAGACATGGTCATTTCTGCTGCTACTAACCCATTGCACGATACTGGAGGTAAGACTCGGTGTTCGTACCTATCAATTGTCAAAGTCAGACACAACTGTCAATCTGGATGCGTCAGTACCCCTCCTTGGGTATTCAAACTGGAAGAATGACTACTGACATTGAATATGCAGGAACTTTAGCCCAGGGATTGCGCCCCATCCTTATCGTCATCGCAATCACTCTTCTACTGGGCTTCCCAGCCCTCGTGATAGCCATCAACGCCCCCAGATGGATACCGCTGTCGGACATTTCCATTGGAGTGTGTCCCATGGCTGCTGGCGCTGGAGTTTTGATCATTGCACCTGCTGCTGCTGCTGCCCTGGGCCCTGCCACTGGAGATTTGACCATGGTGGCCACGCTGCCCCTGGAATGCCTAGAACTCTTGTGGGTGCTGATGCCAGATCTGGTGCCATTTGCCATTGTGTGCATTGTGTGTTGTGCAGATTAGTGTTAGGTGTATCCGCTTTGCATGTACATGGAATCCATAGCTCGTCACCATTTATTAACTAGTGCATTTGGATCTCCTGTCACCCTAAAACATTCTTGTTGGAGTCGACAAAAAACTGAATAATATTGGTTCCCATCTGACAGTTATGGCCCATTTGCAAGTTGAAGTTGTAAAGTAAACATGTCAGAATGAAGTTCATTGTCAGCGTTGATATTGAATAACATATGTAGGATCATCAGTGTCAGTGATGAAGTGATCACTGTATATGACAGGTTGCATCCGGTGTCAGAGTAGGGTAGTTGTCACAGTCAGGGCGATTGTCAGAGTTATGCGATTGTCAGAGTTAGGGTGATTGTCACAGTCAAAGTTATACCATATACTTTGGGTCTCCCAAGTCCGAGTTGAAGTAATGCCATATGATAGGTGGGGTTACTTCCCATATCAGAGTAGCGTGGTTGTCTGAGGTAAGGTAATTGGCAGAGTCGAAGTTATACCCTATTAGTTGGGTCTCTGTAGTCAAAATTTGACATAATACAGTATTATTGGCGGGGCTGCTTCCTGTATCAGAGTAGGGTGGTTGTCAGAGCTAAGGAACATGTCAGAGTTAAAGCAATTGTCACAGTCGAAGTTATGCCGTGTACATTAGGTCTCCTCAGTTGAAGTTGAAGTAATGGCATATTCTAGATGGGGTTGCTTCATGGATCAGTGTAGTGTGGTTGTCAGTGTACAAAAATCTGTCACAGTTAAAGTAACTGTCAGAGTTGAAGTTATACCGCATACATTGTGTTCCCCCATGTGAGTGACAATGATATACCAAACATTCTCATGTGCAGAGTCAGATATAGGTTCCATAAGTTAGAATTGATAATATACTACTCTGTGAGGTTTCAGTACTATGCCAATCTTCCTGACTGTATTCTTGTCCCCAAACCCCTACGGTGGGTCATGCTATGAGACCCTTCTCACACAACCACTCTGGGATCAAGCTCTGCAGATGCCACTATACAGGTGAATCTTGATACGGCACAGTATGGTCTTCACTGTCATGCAAGTCAAAGGGGCAGAAACAGACGCAAATTGTGTGCTCTGCGAGGTCCAGCTAGATCTCCGCACAGGTGGTTGGTAGGCATTGGCCACTGACCCGACCTGATGGTGCACAGAATGAATGCTTTATGATTCGAATATTACATTGCAACTAGTATACCAGCATGTAACTACACATAGTAGGAGGTCGACAGGATTTGCAGTGCAGCTCTCCAATGCATGGGAGTAGGTATATAAGCACTTTCAAGAGGTATCTTACCCGATTATGTGTTAGGCAGCCCACATCCCTACAGGTAGAAGTTCATGATGGCTAAACTGCATATGGGTGGGTAGGCCCCTACAAGGGCTGCTGAGAAAGGCTTGGTTGGACACTGTGGGCCGCTCATATCTCTAGCTGACCCTCCAAACTGCTTTATCCCTGCAGCTGATGTTGTATGGCCATTGCTTTAAAGATAGAATTTCAACAATGAAATACATAGTATTGCTGTAAAGTACTGTAAGTCTTTCGGAGAGAGTGTGGTGTGATAATTTTCTCACAATTCACCAACCACAGCAGTAGATAAGGTTGTGTACACCAAGTGCACCGACTTACACTCATATAAGATCAGTGTGGTATGGCCTCCAGGGTTTGTGCCCACCAGATTTTGCAGATCTACTGTAGAGAAAGTGGTCAGTGGCAGCCATATAAAGTTGGTACTTGTGCTTGATTGTATAGGATCAGCTTGGCAGAGCAACCTGTCAGAGCAACCTGTCAGAGCAACCTGTCAGAGCAACCTGTCAGAGCAACCTGTAAGAGCATCCTGTCAGAGCAACCTGTCAGAGCAACCTGTCAGAGTGACCTTGTGAAAACAACCTGTCAGAGCAATCTGTCAGAGCAATCTTGTCAGAGCGACATGTCAGAGCAATCATGTCAGAGCCAAGTTATGCTTCATTGGAATATTGTACACACAACTGCGCTATGTATGGGATTGAAATGAATGAATCAGTGGCACAGACCCATTGTGGTAGCTAACTGTGAGACACGGCGATTGGGTGGATGAATCAATCTCACCGACCCATTGTTAGTTCACTTGTACGGCCTGGGGATCAGGTGTTACTTCAGCCAATCTTGGCAACTTTCTGTTGGGAGTATTTAGTATATATATAGCTCATAGAGTACTATAGTAGCATCATCACGGGTACGAGAATTTATACTCTCATACAGCATAGATTTCCATTCACTCCCTACAACATTCTCAGCCGAACAACTCTAGGATGCCTGCTACAGCTGGCCACTCGTCCCATATTCTCAAATGGTGGGGTTCCAACCATAATATATCAGTTGATGAGATGAAGAGAGGGGTGGCTCATCTATGTATCGGCTCTGCAGCCATGCCCATCAAATCCATGCCAAGTCAAATCGATCATAAAAAGCTATAAAGCATACCTGTTCAGCATTTTGAGTGACTCTCATATTTCTGCAGTGCATACACGCAAACGACAAACTTGAGCCTATAACGGAGTGCCATGGATATGTCATTGGATTGCACTATTTCGCTTCAGCACTGCATAGTTACTTTCTTTGCTACATTAGGTGTTCTGCAGTTAGTCTTGGCTATTATCGGTAATAAGGGATTTCGGTTTAATTAAAGTCAAGGTGTCCCTCAATATGGATTTACCTAGTACGAAAATTATTCTTTATTGTTGCATTTGCCGTACAGGTCTCGCTGGGCAATATGCTTGAAGAGCACATTATAGTAAAGCTTTCACATTGTTATATCATAAAGACAATTTGTTTACCGAGGATGGTCATGGCAAACTCTTTGGACAGTTGCTGTCAGAGCGGTTGTCAGGTCGTTTTCATAGTAGTTGTCGAAGGGTTGATGTCAGAAGGCTTCTGGTAGAGTGGCTGCTGTCCGAGTGGCAGCTGTTGGAATGCTTGTATCAGATACCTCCTGTCAGAGTGGCTGCTGTCTGAGAGCCGCAGTCAGAGGGCGTTTGCCGGAGTGGCTGCTGTCAGAGCCAATATCAGCAATGAAATTGCACCATTCCTCAGTACTCTTCATCTATACAGCTCAAAACCGCCCTGAATGACACCACTGTGAGATTACCCAAAACCAACCCACAACCCTGCAGAGCCAACGCAGAAATCAAAACCCAGATCCCAAGAGATCTAATCCAGAAACCCAAAAACCAACCTAGATGGAAAATCAGTGCAGACCCAGAAGTAGAAAGTAGAGAAAGATCACAAATTAATGATCATCCATTACATTCTGATATTCACCAATCGCAGCAGACCAGAATGCATGGCAGGAAATCTTTCCCATCAAGGTATTATGTACATGAGCAGTGTTGAGATCACTGTTCTTCCAGGCAGTGTTCTGGAGAACCCACAGCACATATAGCATTGGTGATTGCTTTATCTACTGGGTGAGTTCAATCAACCGATCAATTGTGGCAAGGCTAAGCAATTGAGTTGAGTGTTGTGTTTAGTTCTGAACAATATGCTTGATGTGCGACCATACCTGATGTTTCACTGAGTAATATATTCTCTGTTCTATCGTGACTGAACTTTGGCATATATAATGAAGGTTCGATCCCTTATTGGTTGTCACATAGGACATGACGAGGACCCTCACCTGTCCACGGTTGATAAATGACTTCTCCGCAGAGGCACATGCAATGGCACTCATTGAGCTATGGATTCTAAAACAATTGAAGCCAAAGAGGCGGCAGTACTGCACACAAGTTGGTATCATTGTCATACTAACAGTTGATGTCAGAGATAAACGTCAGATTTAGACATCAGAGCAGATGAGGGTGGGACAAGGTGGGAATGTAAAAGGAGTGCTAACCTGTTGGACAAGCCACTGCGTAAGTGGCCAATATACCCACAGAATCACCCACTCTCCATTGCCATTTGCTTTGAAGGGGTTCCAGAGATATTGCTTGAGACAAGATAACTTTTGTACCCCAAACCGCGACACGGCCTCGATTTGATCATATGATATATTTTTATCTTCTCAGAAAAAGCTATTCAGTCTGTCTTCCCTGCGAAAGACGTTGCAAACTCTGAAACAACCGTCCTCAGGATGTATACTTTCGGTCTGCCTGCATCAGCAACTCCAGAAAGTAACATCGGCAACAACCCTGGTTTATGTTAGGAACACCTGGGTGTTCCGGATAGCTCTGACGGCTCTGATGGAACCTCGTACACTCTGACGGAGAATTAAACACTTACCGTTGAATACTTACTTCCTTTACATTGCGCCCGGAATGTGGTGACCTAAACACACCATCAGAACGACACGTGTGTTACACTCGTCGCATGGGCTGCAGTTATGCTGTAGCTGTTTACACAACACCTGGCAATGTTTATGCCTTTCTTCGGCCAATAGCCACATCTTACCTCTCAGCTATTGCTATATATCGGATGCCGCACTCTCCCCATATATGTTTAGCATTAGGATTTTGTCACTTACTGCAATAAAGTCTCTGCTTCGGATACATCGCTTGCCCTTGCATTTGCTTGGCCATTATCATATTTTATAGGTCTGAAATACTCAGTCCAATCTTCACACTGTCTAGTACTATGCCCTCGGTCCTCCACATTCTGCATTGATCAATCATCGGCTTGCAATACATATTCCTCCTCATCCGCACCCGCATCGTCGCCATTCTCGCACTCATACCCCTCGACATCACTGGTTCCCAGGTCAAACCTACTATGCCCTCAGTCCTCCATACCCTGCGTTGATCTATCATCAGCTTGCGATGCTTCTTCCTCCTCATCCGCATCTGCATCATCGCCATCCTTACCCTCATACCTGTCAACATCACTGGTTCCCAGGTCAAACCTCTTGAGTTCAATCGCGGCCCATCGATGCCAGCTGGCGGTGGGGATGACATCTCTCTTGTAGCTTTCGTCACCTTCCTCTTGATAATCGCCGCTGCCCCCTGACATCCTGGAATGAAGTTCATGATCCGTGCAATTGTTGTCTATGGGTATGATTGGGTCAGTGATTCTGATCTCGGGCTCCTCAAGCGCCACATCGGAGGTCAACTAATCGAGAATATTAGCATTGTCAACACACGTTGCTTCCATCCTGATGACCACAGCATGGGTTGGGTTCTCCGCCTGTTGGATTTGACGCTGCAATGTAGTGAGAGTGTAATTATGTACCCTGTGTTGGTAGCTCTCCGGTAGTGTGTTCCAGGTATTCATCAAGAATGTATACCTGTCTGCAATGCCAGGTGAGGTTAACAACTTGCGACCTGTTGCAGTGCAGCAGGATGGGTTGTTACCACCGTGATTCTTGTTATTGAAGTAGTTCGAGCGATCAGGTCTGTCCACTTTCGGTTTTGAGTTGGAAGCTTTCAGATGAACGCCGTTGTTCTTTTGCCACTCCAGGAGAGCATGGCGCAACGCGGTGCAGGTATACATGATCAGTGGCAAGTGTATATGACTGTCCTTGTTGTCAATCATGAAATCATAGAATCCATCAGCCTACTTACCCCAGTTATTCGCCCGATGATAAACTGTGATGTAGATAAATTGTGGGATTGCTTTTACCAGAATGCAAAGTGGATGCTGGCCATTCGTTAGCAGCTTTTGACTCTCCCTGCATTGGATTTGGACCGCGTACACCACCTTCCACATGCTCCGCTACAGGAAAACGATACTTAGTGTCTGCCTGAAGGGAATCAATCAATTCCAAATGCTCTGCGTCGGATTCAAAGCGGTGGAGATCATACAGCTCTGCTATGTTGTACTTTGCTCATTGGACAAAATGGGATTTAACCTTATCAACTTGTGGGCAAACCTGGTACTGGTTTGAGTATGTAATATCTAACATGGGCAGTTGCTTAAGCATACCTCTTTCAAGATTTTCTTTCTGTGTGCCTCAAATGCTATGGACCAAATTTTGTTTTGCTGCATTGCGGTGTTCCAGTACGACTCTGTTACCTACCAGTGTGGGGCTGCAGCTAATGCTTCCCTGACACGTTGCGTTGCATAACTTATTGTCTCCAAGTTGCTTGCGCTCAGAAGTGGCCATCTGTTCCACCTCTGGAGCTCCAGGAGTCTGCCCGTTGCAAATACAAGATGGGTCATGTCTGAGTGACCAAATTGATGGATGCTGCGAATGCCGGAGACCACAGATCAAGGTGTAGATACTTCCTGGGGTTGCAATTGCCACTGCCTCAGTCTCTGATTTCTTTCTGTAGCTCACGTTTGCTGTGGATTTGTAATGACCGCGCGGGTATCTGCATTAGCGGTGGGTGTAGGCAGGTTTTCAAGACTGCTGAGAGAACTGGGAGTGCTAGCAATGCTGGATGCGGGGCTGGATACCACGAAACACGGTGAGTATGTGTGTGAGGTTCCGCCGTGTGCTGGTGTACTGGGCGTGGCGGTTGCAGTATGAATTGACCGTCGCTGTGTAGCAGATGGGGTGGAAGTCATGTGTTGAGGGATATCTGCAATGCGAGAAATATTCAGCGAAGATGAGCGGGTGGAGTTCTGACCTAGGATTGTAGAGGCTATGGAACTCCTTCCTTGAGACGAATCCCTCTCGCCCGCCAGTAGAGAAATGCATCTCCTAGCAGGGGGAAGTTGAGAATTCCCTGAAGGCCCTGGCGTTTGTTGATTCTGGCGATTTGCAAGACTTAGAACATTTCGTAAGACCGCAGTGGTTTCTGGGTGAGGGCGTTGGGAAGGCATCGTCCGATATGGATGTTCGACGTCAAGACTGGAGGAATAATTCTCTCTGCATGCATATGCAACTGCAGGCGAGATAGAGTTCGATTTGAGTGACCAGGGAGGGATTCAAAAAGAAAGGGAGGCACAGTGTAGACTGCGCTAGACTCTAAACGGTGACAATTCTCAGGGACGAGATCCCTGGAAAACCATTCAACTATGGTGTTGACTGCCATCAGATGAAACTCCGATTGAACTCAGCATTGATATTCACTGTTACAGCAATGTCTGCAGATCCATTTGCACAGGTTGAAGGGTGTTTCTGCCATATTGGCGGGATTATCATAGTATTGCACTTGTTCATAGCACAATACTTCGAACCATCGATTTTGTATACCCTCAGCTTCGCGGTGGAAATCTCCCTTTGGCAGTGGCAAACGCATCACAAAGCAAACAATGACGTATTCTCTATTCTATGACATCAGTTGCGTGTGCTTTTTCCACTGCTAGGCATTGGTAGCAGTGTTGGATGGTTGCACAATTGGGACAACTTGAGAACTATTCTGTTTGTTCCAAGATGAATGAGGTCTGAGCGGTGCAAGTGGCATGTGATGCCCAAGTGACACCTGGCATCGGAAACATTCCTCACCGCGAGTTCGAAATCTCGTCACGAGGCTCCTCATTTATGAGGTGCCTGGTGGTTGTACCATATCAAGGCTGCGCCGTTTTGTGTTCAATAACCAACAAAACTCAGGATATGGATCAAATTGCAGGAACTCAAGTATATATATCCCTTCTTCCCGCCTACACCTCGATTCTCCATTCCTGTCGTATTGAACACACCGCCAGCATCCTGAACTTTCTTGACATTGCGTGACTTGCACAAAACAACCCCTCTCGTTCCAAAACACACCTGATAACCTACACAACATTGTATGTTCCCTGTGGGCTTCCTTCCACTACGTTCAACTGTATCATGATGGTAACGCCTCGGATGTAGATTCATTTCCAACTCACATGGCAGCAAACAGCAGCCACAAAGCAAATGGGAAGGCAATTGTTACAGCAAAAATGCCAACATCTGTTATAAATCGCAGCCGGTGGTTCGATTGGGACCGTATAAAGTGATTCATCTCCGAACTCATCCGTGGACTCATACTGATATTCAATGTTAGCGGCGTCAAGGATGAGAGGGCCTGGGACCTCTTTTATGATATAATCTGTTTTGATCCAGTCACGACTCGCCACTGCTCACGATTCCGGCCGAAGTGGCCGCACCACATGAGCACGTGGTCGCGTTTTCGCGAGTGGTGGGCTCCATTCCGCTCATATATGGGGCAAATGTTTGACACAACCCGCGACCAAATGAACAGTTGGAGGTGGGATAACCCCCGTGCCTTTGGTGATCAAGTCGATCCCTGCAAACCGCAGACAACAAGATGAGGAAAGGTTAATGGCACCGGTGAGCATTTCTCTTGGTATGGTAGTGATGATCTCAGGATAAAGATTGAGCCACAAAGCTGCTGGCTGTACATGCCAAGCGACATCATGGCAGTTAGAGCGCTGAATTAGGATGAGTTAATCGAGGAGGATGATAATGATGAGCACTGAGTGGATCCCGGAGCGCGGAGTGGTCGAATGAGCTGTCTTGGCAATGGCAATGACAAAGACAATGGGGAGGGTAAGGAGGACATGCAGGGCGGTGAGAAAGGGACCGGGAAAGGGAAGGGAACAATTGATGGGAAGGGGAAAGGGAAGGTGACTGAAGATGGGAAGGGGAAGGGGAGGAGGAAGGGGAAGAGAAATGGTAAAGGGAAAGGTATTGTTAAACAAACCCCAGGGGGAGATGATATCTTTCGTGCCATTGCATTGCAGTTGCAGAGGGAAATGTATGAGGCAGACTTGGTCACAGAGGGCTGACTGGAGTGGGTATATTGTCGAGCCAGAAGCATCGCCCGCTATGTCCATTTCCGCCGATGATGATACCCACTCTACCGAGTAGCGGCAGGCTGAATATGACTCAGAACATGATTCTGATGTGAATGTGCACATAGATGATGATGTGGACACACCGGACGGCGTTGTTTAGACGGCGATGTGGATATGGACAGGGATGGTGATGATGAAGAGGAGGAAGATGAAGAGGAGGAAGATGAGGAGGAGGAGGAGGAGGATGAGGAGTAGGAAGATGAAGAGGAGGATGATGGCGAAGAACCTCCGACGATAAGCGAGGGAGAGATTGTAAATACATCGGCTGACAATGTGGATATCATGTTTGACGATCAGCCAATCGTGCTACCTGAACAAGGCTAGGAGATGCGCGAGCATACCCCACAGCCACAACCTCCGGTGCCCACCCCAAGGCCAGAAACACCACAGCCTCACCCACGACCAAGAACGCCCGAGTCTCATCCCCTATGTGGCCTGGAGGATTCTTGGCTTGTGATGCCGCAAAAGGCTCGCCCACCAGTGCCAAGTCTGCGAGAAGCTGAGGCAGCTGAAAATACCTCGGATGTGGATGTGGATGAGCAGCTGGTCTGTGAATTTGCTGGTGGCGACAGTCTCCCCAATGTCCCTCTCCCTGAGGCACGCCTGGAGGGCACTGTGGGCGAGGAGTGAACCTGTACTCGTGTTGCAGAGGAGGCGATGGTCATTGCATTTGGGTTAGGGTCTGGTTCTTGTCTTGTTCGTTTCCTTTCCTTTAATCGATTTATCTCAGGCATTGATTATTACACGGGTGGCGAGGTTGTTGGATCGCTCAGGGTTTATTCCGTTCACAGTATTATGGGACATCGCACATGCAGCATTTTTGCAACTCCTGGCGTGTAAGGAACCTCCTTGTGATGGTGTTGAGACTCAAACAATCTCTCATGTTAGCTGAAAGTATCGTGAGCTTACACACCAGTCTACTCAGGCCCAGCACCAACTTTTGTCTCTTTCTACACTGCATATTCCACTCCTCAAGTGTCATCAACAATTGCAGAGAAGACCCCTTGCTGTTGCCCCGAATTTTCATGCCGAAAGACGTTCACCTCAGACAGCTGGTAACTTAATCATATCAAATTCCACCATCCTGAACACCTTCAAGTTGCACGCCAGAATGATCTGACTATTCACAGCCCACCCTGACGCGTTGAACCGGCTCAGTGTCGTGAATTCAATGGCAACGAAGATTCAGTCAAAGAGTTGGATGCGTTTCCCTACTTCGAACATGTTGAAAACATCGCAGACTCGGTGTCTCAACCACCTCCACCTTGTCTGCCGCTGACAGAAATGTACCTCGGTGCAGGCGCTCAGCTGAGCAATCACATTGGTGACCCATGGGGACGCGACGCTCAGGGTTGCAATGAGATGACCCCACAGTACAATCCCTACTACCCGTTTGCGATGCATGAAGAGAACAAATATATCCTGTGTGGGATAAAGAGGACGGGTATGAAGACGTGCTATGACAATGTGCTCAAGGAAGAAAACACCACTCTGCGTTTCCCAAGATCCAAAACACGGCAATGGCGTCCAGAAGCTTGTTTCTAAAATGCGAAATGATCCGGCTCGCAGGGAGTGGGAAGTACATACTGTCGAGGACATGAGATGTAATGACAATCACCAATGCCCTATCAAATACTGGAGTCGAGACATCATCAAAAGCATGAGACAGTTGATGCGGCAGCCAGCCTACGCCGATCATCCTATTTTCGCCTGTCAGTGTTGCTTTAACAGCGATAAGCCACTGAAATGCCTCTATACTGAAATGCACACTGCGGACTGGTGGTGGGAGACACAGGTAAGTAGCGATACTCAAGGATAATAACATGCTAATCGAGGTTAAGGTTATGCTCAGACTGGGGGATACAGTGTTTCCCTTGATCTTCATGTCCGACGGAACACATCTCTCGAATTGTGCTGGTGAACATAACGAGTGGCATGTATTTATGACAATTGGCAAACGATCGTCGAAGATCTGCCAAATGCCCTCAACGCACACCATCGTGATGGTCGCTCTCCTGCCGTGTGCAATCAAGAACCGCACAATTTCTCACAAGCAGCTGGATGAGCAGCGGCCAACAAAACAAGAGGTGCTGAACAAAGCACTCCAGCGGGTACTCCAGCCTCTTACTGTTAAACAACATTCCAGTGCCATTACCGGTCATTACAATGTTCTTTGTGCAGATGGTAACTTCAGGCGTTGCAAACCAGTTGCATTAGCATGGCTTGCAGATTGCCCTGAGTATTGCAACCTATATCATCTCGAGCGGCATGTCTGTATTCGGTGCGAGTGTTCACAGAACGAACTTGGGGATCAAGTCACTCCTGACAAGCAACATCCCCAGCGGGATTGCAAGCTATACAAAATGCTCAGCAATGCCAACACCAAGGCAGCCGATGCTGGACTCTCGTTGTGCCATGTTCACTGAGGATTCAACGTATTTCAACATATTCCCAGGGTCATGAGTAACCTCCCGAAACCCGACTTCCTGCATACAATGCAGATGGGCGTGCTTGACTACCTCCGGAGGTGGATTTTCCACTTGATGAGGAAGCACGAACGGCTCGACGAGTTCCATGCAATCTGGTTATCTGTGCCTGCTTACCACGACCTCACAGCAAAAAAAATAGCATATGAGGATGTATCTGAACAGCATGGGCAGGAGAGAAGGGAAATCTGCCGGTACCTGCATGGAGTTGTAACCCAGTCTCTACGAGGCGAAAGCCCAGCTCAGAGTCCCATATTTAATCACGAAATCGAGTGCACACAGGCATTGTTAGAATAGTATATGTGTGCTCGATATACATTTCACAATGATGCAACACTGAGCTACATAGAGGTTGCCTTGCGTAGTTGTCTCACGTTCAAAGATGTTTTCTTACTCGGGTGAGCCGGCAAAAAGGCGAAGGCCAAAGCCAATGCCCTGAGAACTGAACTCATGAAGCAGCGAAACGTAGACAGGGAAAGAAATGCTGAACCATGGATGCCATGCGAGAAGCGGCGCGAAATGAAAGCCTGGCGGGATTCGAACAGCCACGCGATTGATGTTAACAAGGAGTCAAATGATGACTTCAATTGTCCAAAGATCCACTCGATGTCTCATTGGGTGTAACAAATTCGTCCATACTGAGCCTTACAACAGTATCTTGCCGAGAGACATGAACAAGCACATACAACGAACCCCCAGGTCGGTTGGAACGCCTCCAAACACAATCTCAAGTACCTGCCGCAAGTATTCACCTTCCACCGTCGCATTCTCTGCTTCAAAATTAGAGAGCTTAATCTCCAAGCCCTCGCTCAGCATTGGGAGAACAGCGCCGCCGCGTGCAAAGTCCTCGCTTCCGGTGTTGATCTAGCTGCTCCCGTGTTCTCCCAGTCATATGCGAAGCCTGCATTCATGGGACCCCAAAATTGCCGTGATGGAAAGCATCCTGACGCTATGATCAAAGACTTCAGAGCATTACTCGACAATACACATGACGCAATGCACCACGTGGCAATATACAGCGGCACCTGAGAGTTTTTCAAGCATAAGAGTGGTAACATGACTTATATATCGGATGAACAAAGGCACTGAATGGAGCTCCGTATTTACCATGGTATTAACGTTCAAGTTGAGGGTTTAGATGGTGATTGCATATCTCAGAAGTGTCAATGCACAGGAAGCTAGAGCTAGCATGGAGGGGATAGACGGAACGACTGGGTGTGCGTACAGCAACACCCGGGGAGGTGTTATGGCGCAGTGAATAGGCGTCTCCCATGGCAACTCCAACGACTATTCAAAATCAAACTCCTAAACGAGGATGGAGCTTTCGTTGAGTACTGGTTAGCCCTGGCGCTCACCCCAATGCCTGAAAACTCAAGTAAGTTGGATCCTGTCTCGAAATTTGTACAAGTGAGAAAAGCACCGGCAGCCGTGGCTTTGCAAGTTTGTAGCCTGGGAAACATTGTCGGCTGCGTGCACATAATTCCAGAGATAGCTACTAGTAGTAAGACAGGAGACAAATGCAGTGAGCGATGGATTGTCAATAGCCCCACAGATCTGGCAACTTGCAATGATGTGTATAATTAGTAGATAGGGAATTGCATTTTGCGCGCAGGTAGAAAGAATGTGAGGAGAGATTTTCACACCGTCACCTATCGCATTGCAGTCATGATGCAAGTGCGTACCCAATGAATCCATTCCGACGTATGGTCACAGTTGGCCACAACGCCATAGTGATGGTTTCAAATAAACCGACAGAACTAGAAGAAACAGTGAAACAGCAATAGGAGGGAGATTTGGTAAGCGACGCATTGAATTCACCCCGGGCGCGGAGTACACTGCTACTGGGGTGTCTCTGACGGCTCCGACGGAGCGCTTCCACCCTGACGGAGCCAATCCGCCTGCATGGAAAAATAATATGCCAATGAATGTTCATCAGTGTTTGGGCGAAGATATGTCAGGATGCAAGGAGGCAAGGCCAAATTTCAGTGCTTCGAATATAAGGTGAATTATCTGCCCATGAGGGCCACAGGCTTCATTTTGCCCATTGTTGTGGCCTACATGGAGGTAACCCCGGTAATTCTCTCTCTGAGCCCCATTCAGCGACCATTTACCAAATTATTGTGGAACTGCCCAGCTCCTGAGGACTTTGTAAATGTAACATATTCAGTGCTTACATGCATTGGAGGGATGGTGATGATTAGTTTTGGGTTCTTGAACAGGATGTGGCTCACCATTATTCCACATACCATTTTGGCCATGAAACAGCAAAAGCTCGATTGACAATTGTTTCCATGTTGTGGTGCCATTTGATTACAATACCCACTCTGTATGTGGCGATTCTTGATTTCCCCACTTCACCAATTCAGGGCAGCATATAAGCATCCCAACTGATTGTTATGCCATGAACAAGTGATTCGAATTTTGGGGCTTTCTTGTATGGATCTGCACCTGGTGTGAATCTGGCACTAAGTTGATTTCCTGACATACAACTCCCATCTACAACCCAATGGTTATCAAAGTTGTGAGTATAGTCGAATGAATCATGTGGGTGCTGTAGCACCAAGCAGAGTGAACTTTCCGGGAAATGCACGATCCAGTGCAAGTCTTCGATGCCACATGCCAATTGGGTCGCCTGTAACCTCAATTTGGATGGCGGCTCCCGACTTTGTATATAGAACACCATATGCATGTTGCCATCGTGGCAGTTGATTTCAACCATCAAGCCATTAGCCATTGTAAACTTGCTGATTGCAGTTCCACCCATTCTCCACCTGTGGGCATCATCCCACAGAACGATCTGCTATATGCCAGGGCCCCAAAACTTTGAACCCTCGGCTTACTCTTGGTTGAACTGCTGGTAGAATGTCTCAATCGTCGATATGAGCACTATTCTGCAGAGTTTGAGATGGAGAGGCAGCTCGATGGGATGACCTCCTCCAGGAAGACGTACCATAATGGAGATGAGGAGTTCACTTAGTGAACTGAGCCACCACAGCTTCCGATTCTACCACCATCAGTTTATGGCTATTCCAACCTTAGCTTGCAGTGACTATAGTGGTATGTATTCCGGTCATGCCATAGACGTATTGTTGGGAGCTGCACCTCCCACAGCAGCTTTCATGGCTCCCTTTCGATCTTGCCCAACCCGTTCAACCCAGATGTTGTGGTCATTCATGTCAATCTCCCATTTGTGCAATGCAGGAGGCAGAGTCTATTTTTTTTGTTCATAGAAATTAGCCTGGTTACATATTAAAGGCACGGCTGTCAGAGTCTGATGAGTGTGTGTGTGGCGAAAAGTATATCAAGAGCACAGCAGGGTTTGCCCTTGCCAGTACTGCAGTCATCAGCCAATAAGCCACCTTTCGGGAAGCTATCCTCCCTCTCTGTCATCCAATTTACTGCAATTATATGGTGAGGATGTAACAGTGTGGGTTTGTAGAGTGGCTTGAAAGTTCTGGTCACCACAGTGATGCCAAATGCTGCGATTAACTTCTCCATGTTTTCCGTCAGAAGAGAGTGATTATCCATCAGTTCTGCTAACCTGCGAGTAATGATTAGTTTCGTTCTGATATTCCGACAACAGCTGAGCTCTGACAACAGCTCTGACAGCAGCTCTGACAGCGGCTGAGCTCTGACAACAACTCTGACAGTAGCTCTGACAGAGGCTGAGCTCTGACAGTAGCTCAACAGCTCTGACAAAGAGAGTGACTCACCAGTCCACATTGGCATTGTTCGCCTGGTCGTCCAGCTGTGCTGGCGCATTGGGGTCGTTTGCTAGCTCCAGTTCTATGAGGGCAACGGTGTTGAACCCAGAGTCTACCTGATATAATTCTTCCACATATTGAATCTCGAAATCTTGGTCCTCCTGTTCAACAGTACAGTTGGGGTAATGTCTTGCTGGTGCATTGTTACGACTAGGCATGAGCGCCAGTTCATAATCGTCCTCTGGCATCCCCGGTAGATTTTGCTTCCCTTCCTTCATCTCCTCCTTCTCATTATTATCTGCTTCATTGCCACTGATTTCGTTTTCAGAACTGTCTAGTAAGTTACTATCTACTGGTTTACAATGCTCCTCCTCTTGTTTGACCCAAATAGTAGATATTGGTTTGAGGCTGAGTGGGTAGGTCTGCATATATTCGACTTCATGGTCGGTATTGTCTGTCATGACCATCTTATTGATTGTTATCAATGTCAAGATCAGACAACCATCAATGTTGGAGAAGGTCGGACAGTTGTCCCAGCTCTATTCGTCCAGTGACCTGACAATCAGTGCAAATCTGGACAAATGACATTGATCCTGAGTGGACATTGTCCTCGCCAAACAGGAGTGACCAGCATGCAAGTATGTTGCTAGACCATATTGCCAAGTTATCCAGAGAACACGTTGGTCATAACACTGTTGCGCAGTAGGATACTTTGTGATACCTCTGAGAGATTGAAGTCTTTTCACCTTATCAGCAATATCTACCAGGTGATCATCATCCATCCGGGTGACGACACGATCAACATGCTCTTCTCCGGCTTTTTGGTATTGATTTCCAGGACACATGACGCCCACAACAGAGTGATCTGGTGAGCTGGTTGCACCACGGTTAGGCCTCATGTTGTTGTGATCTACTAGTCAAGTGGAGAGGGATTGCATTCATTATCCCATCCGAAAACGGGTCACTGGAGGGCGCTGCCGGAGTTGTTGATGTGAGAATGGTCTAATCTTGGTGACTGATGATCCCCTGAAACCACTGAACCCATGGGAGTTGGCATCGTAGATGATACCTCAGCTTAGGTAGTGCTTCTACATGTGGTACTCCTACCCCACAATACCGAATGTCAGCTTGGCCGTGATGATGTCAATCTTGACATTACTGGTGTATTAGTCCCATCATGACCATCTGCATTACGTTCAATTGGGGTAGTAGGAGTGATGAGAATATGGTCTGGTGAAGGAGCTGATGTGATCTTTGTCTCTGGCACGGGGCGTGATGTAATTCTTGGCATGGAGCCGGGCCTCATTGAGGTCCTTGACTTTCTAGCAGAGCTCGTTGGGGCTGTCTTGGGTGTGGTGGTGGCCCTTCAGGTGACTCTTCTCTGTAAGCATGAAATGAGTCTTTGCATTGTACAGACATCATCCTCATTCATCTTGGCTTCCATTGTATGTTGCAGCAGATCTTGTGAGTTTTCAGCTAGGATTTGGCAGATGTCATTAAACTCATATTTAGCGGGTCAACGTCAGGTGATGTCACGGACCCACTGTCAGCATCTCGAGTTCCGAGACTCAATGTCCGAGACTCAATATCCAAGACTCAATGTCTGAGACTCAATGTCTGAGACTCAATGTCTGAGACTCAATGTCCGAGACTCAATGTTAGAGATTGAATGTCAGAGTCGGATTTACTGAAATGGTCACCCATTTTTGCTATTCCTCCAAGCGGGTGTACAATGGGATATTGGTGTACCCAGGGCTAGTGGATTTGTCTTGTTGAGTTTTCCATTGCTGGACTGCTCCAAAGCCTTCAGTGAATGAAGTCTGGCAACTCACAGCATCCATGTCCTCAGGCTTCGTCGTCAGCACAGGCACAGAGTTCATTGGTTTCGATCCAAATGCCGGTAGGCCATCTCCATGGAACTTGTGGAGGTGCTGTCATGATGATTATTCAGCGAATATGAGGGTCGGTGAGTGGATATGAGGATCGCTGCGTGGATATGAGGATTGCTGAGTGGCTATGACAGCCCTCAAGTTAATGTGGCTGGATGTGAGTGAATTGGTGAGGATTCTAGGCGTTATTGACCAACAAGTACTACAAGATGCACTCTAACCCATGCTCGCAGGGATTTCCACTCCAACACAGCAGTTCACATCAATGCACAGATTCAAGTTGATCTGGTTGAGAAAGTGCCACAGATTGAAGTGATGAGGGTTTGAAGCAGCAAGATTCTAGTTAGTTGAGACAAGTCAAATAGGTAAGATGCAAAAATATGGGTGGTTTTTTTGACGGCCAAACACAGTGGGATTGGGACAGTCAGGAGTTGTGTGGTGTTGATATGCCAATCGGTGTACAACTGAAACATCGGCTCATATTGTTCCGTTCAGGGAAGCTCAAAGTTGTTCTTAGAAGCGAAACTTCCTGTACATGGAAACAACTGGGGCTGAAGATAGTGTGTGGTACAATAAACCTCACAAGGCTAGGCTAGAATGCAAGTCAGTTCACCATAGGCTGAATACACAACATTGGGACACGTGATGGGAGCCTAACTATAATCATTTCCAAGGGCAGGGGCACCCAATCCCAACCTTTCACCTTGAACGATCAAGACTAATTGATTAATACAAAGCAGTCTTTTGCTGATATGTCCAAATGGACCGAAAGCACACACCAATTGGTTCCCCTATAGTGAATCTCTCGGGACTATAGTGCACAATCTAGAGGAGCCGGCAAAGAGCAGAATAGCTGTTCAGTGTGCAGAAGGTTTCACTGGTCATGCATTTCCATAAATTGCATCATACCTTGCAGACAACCCAGAGTAGAACACCATAACTATGGTGAAAAATAGTTGGTGCCCTTGATGCGAAATATGACCAGCTGACATGCCCACCTTTGCCCACAAGCCCAGGCACCACTGTCCCCAACACTATCTTCATTTGTCAACAACAGCTGCTGAGGAGGTGGGGCTGTGGAAGTTTGCCAGCTGTCCAAAGTAATAGAATATGACAGCGAAAGTCCGAATAGATTTGTTAAAATCTAAATCCAAAGATGGGAAGAAATAGCAATGCAGGTATAATGATATTGATGAAAGTTCGAAAGGCAAGCATATACTAAGTGGAGGAGACGAGAGGAAATACTGCAGTATTCCTATCGATTTCTGACCAAGTCCAAAGAACTGTTTTCCAACCGGAGAATCAGCTTCTATATATGCAAGAATTATAGAGTGATTGTGCATGACCATGGTTGCGGATCAATAACTTAAACAGGAAGAGAAATACTCTGCAACTGTAGGGAATCCAACAGAACAATCTAGGCGCGTTCTCTAATGATAAGCGCTGATAAATCATTCTTTCAAGAGAACTAAACAGAAGATTCTAGACAAGTTTTAACCGGAACTTTCTAGACATCTAAAAGATATCAACAGTATTCACAGTTACTAACACACTACATTATTCTGATCTGTAAAGTAGCATCTTATCGTAAGGAGAAATACTTAAGAAACGTACAATAGTAGTAATGAGAAATGTTGATACTTCCATATTTGAAATACCCCTTCTCACTTTGATCCAAATATTTATGAACATAAGTGGTCATTGACATATCTCGTCATTCCCTTGGTACAATTATCTGCCAAATTATCTTCGGAAGGTACATACATAACAGACACATTTCCTTGGTCGATTTGCTCTTGGGTAAAGTGATATGCCACTTAGATATATTTTGATCGGTCGATAAGCTTTGGATTATATGCCGTATGTATAGCGGCGTTGCCATCGCAAATGAGAGCTATTTATATATCTTTTTTCAATAACACCTGAGTTCCACACTTCAACCAGAGATAATGTTTTGTTGTCATAGCAAGTGCCATATACTCAGCCTCACGCGTAGTGGTAGCAATATACCCCTGTTTCTGACATCTCCAGGAGATAGTAGTGTTCCCAAGTTGAAAAATATACACAGAAATGCTTCTTGACATTTCTAAACAATTGCCGTAAGATGCATCCGTATACGCAGTGATTTTGAGTTGATGATTCCAGCGATAAAAGAGGTGTCTTTCCTTCATTCCTTGGAGGTATCGTAGGACTCGTTTTGCTGCTGTAAGATGCATTGTGGAGGGAAATTAGTTGAATTGAGAGAGGTGAGTAATTGTATACACTAGATCAGGTCTAGTCCCAGTAACTAAATACATTGAAGATCCAATTATTCGTTGATATGCTGTTGCATCAGTAGCCGTGTGTTCGGATTCAATAGGCTTTGACTTATGGTTCAAGTTGATTGGTGTCGAGAGAGGTTTGCAACCTTGCATTACAACACGGTTGAGAATCTTATTAATAAATGTTGTTTGGGATAGAGTGATTCCATCGTCGGATCAAATTTATCTGGATTCCTAGAAGCCAATTAGGCTCACCGATATCATTATCCTTAAACTTGGTTTTTAAAATGTCAATGGTTTGCTCTTTTAGCTCTCCAGTGGCTCCAAACAACATAATATTGTTCAGATATATAGCCAGAAAGAGATCTCCTGATTCGTGAACAAGAACACAGGGATCCTAAGTAGTGATAACAAATCCGAAAGGTCCTAGGTGTTCTACTAACCGGTAGTACCATTACCTCGGAGATTGTTTCCATCCATAAATACATTTCTTCAATTTTGCCACAATCCCATCCACTTGGCTGCCTTCTGGTAGATCCATATATACTTCCTGCTTCCAAATCCCATTCAAGTATGCAGTTTTGACGTCCAATTGTCGAGGGCGCCAGCCTTTGCATGCCGATATAGCCAGTGAAAGTCTCAGAGAATCATAACAAACAACGGAGGCGAATATTTCATTGTAACTCTGGCCTATCAATTGTGAGAATCCTTTGGCAACTTGCCGTGCTTTATACCATTCGATTTCTCCATGAGCATTTCTTTTCGCTTGGTATACCTATCTGCTAGCCACAATCCTTCATCCTTTTTGTTTCGGTATATTATCCGAAACCTCATTTTCCTTAAGTGACTTTAATTCATCATCCATAGCCTTCTTCCAATGTGACCATTGTGGTGACACTTTGGCCTGTCGGTCAGACTTAGGTTCTTCAAATAACAGTACACTGAAATTTGCCCACTGACTTCCATCGAGTCCTTCCAGAGGTTGAGGTTCCGGATTTGGAGGTCTAGGAGGTGAATTACGCATACTGGCTCCAGGACCTGCGTCTCCAATGACATAGCGTGAAGGCTGATTTACTACTCTTCTGGCATGAGTGACGATGTGACCGAATGGAATTGGTGGTGGTGTCATAGGTCATAGAGGAGGAGGCAGAAATGATCCCAATGGAAGTTGAGATCATTGGTTAGGATGTTGACATTCTTCTAGAAAGTGATCTGCAGGAACAACCGTTTGGATTGATTCATTGAATTCTTCGATTCATTCATTGTCATTGAGTTGTTGAGGTAGGGCTTCATGATACACCATATTGTTGTCATCATAACCCCAATAGCCAGCCCATAAATACCCGTCTCTTTTTCCATCCATGAAGTCTGGCGTTAGTAGTCGACTAATAGTCGGATGACCATTATCGAACTGATCATTGGCTTCCTGAGGATGCTCAGCCATCCATTTTCTCCACACACTATCCGAAGATTCACCCTTATTAGTATAGTTATTAACAATAGATGTTACTTGAGATTTTTGGAGTGGAGTAAATATTCGATTAATACTACAGTGTATTGAGGGCAAAGCCCCTTCTGTTGTTAGAGGGGGGAAGAAAATGTCTGCTGATACTATGGTCTTCTTGGTATCAGGTGAGAACACTCCATAATGGTGGTTGATATTGTTGTATCTGGTAAAAATAGTCCTAAGCGGCCTCGGAGATAATTTCATTCCATTCATTCATCTCTGAGACAGGACGTAAATACACCATTCTGTGCCAAAAGGTTGAAGGTGCTGGATCGATGGCTTCGAGCCATAAAAAGCCTGATAAGGACTTTGATCCTTTATTGTCAAATGAGGTTGTCAATTTTTTATATATACTGAAGTTAACTCAGCGTCAGAGCATAACTTCTTATCGTAGGTCGATGCACTGTCAAGCATAGGTCTTAGTGCATCTCCTATTGTACGATTCAGACATTCTGTAACTCCATTTGACTCGGGAGAATCAGGAGGTGTAAACTCATGTATAATTCCCTTTGAATCAAGGAACCCTTTCAAGTACTTGGTAATATACTCCCCACCATTATCAGTTCGACATGCTTTAGGTGTCTTGTGGTGTTGAAGTTCCATTTCTGCAACGCAGTCTTTGACAATGTTTGTAGTCTCTGATTTTTGTTTCATAAAATCGAACCCACCCAACTCTTGTACCATCATCAATTTGAGTGATGTAATAAACGGAATTATCATATGACAGAACTGGAAAGGGTCCACTTAGATTGGAATCAACAAGATCGAGATATAACCTATCTTCATTCATTGTAGATACTCACGGAAACCGAGTCATTTTGATTGCAATGCAGGATGTGCAGGTGTAGTCTTTTAATCTTGTTGTTATATCTGCATCGGAATATAAGTTTAGCGCTGTATCCATTGTTGATAGTGCCAGATGACTGAGTGCTTATTGCCAAAAGTCCTAAGTAACATGGGTCGCTTGTCATGTCTCAGGAATTTTAAACAAATTACCATCAAAAACAGCTTCAAACATAACTTTTGTTCCTGTGTTAATAGAAATTTAATCCCCTTCTCAGAATTCAGTATACCCCATTGTCCGTAACTTTCTCCAAGAAATCATAGGATGACCTAACATAGAAACATGCACAACATTCAGAACACGAAAAGTAGAAACCGATCCATCTCTCAGAACACAGTCGCTCATCACATCGCCTTTGCCAACAATCGCTATGCTTTCTGTGCACTGGATTTTACAAATCCGGAACACTTCATATACTTGAGTAGTCCCACTGCATAAGGGGTCATGTGTGAGGTACAGGCTGTGTCGAAATAGAATGATTTGGTTCTTACCTTAACCTCTGTGGTAATGTTTGCTTCCTCTTTAGTCTGTTCCTCTTTTTCCTTCTTTTCCTTATTTTGCTTCTGTGACTGAAAGCATTCATTGCAGGTATGTCATTCGCACTTCCCGGGATTATGTTTCTTGCACCAGGTGCAAGTTTTCGGTGTTGAGGAGGAGGAGGAGTTGTTAATACTGGTTTTGACTGGTTTTTTACCTTTTTCTCATCACCCGAAGGTTTCGAAACAAATTGTGCAGAATTGTATACAGCGTCAGAGGTGTTGATATCCATCAATCGTTGTTCAACATCAGCATCCGAATGACTGTCTTTTGTTGTTAAATTATCAACAACATTTTCATGGTGTTTAACCCAAAATCCCAGCAAAAAATCCAGTTTGGCCTTGTCTTTGTTTAAAAATGTCGCAAATAACTTTCTATACAAACCAGAAGAAGCCATCCAGAGTTTGTAAGGTGGAGCCATTGTGACTGGAACTTGGATATAAACCCTGATACATCGGTACCAGAGTATAGAGTAGGATGGGAGACTAGATTCGTTATCTGACACACTTGTGCAACAGCCGAAGCTCTATAATATTCGGTGCGAAGCCAGCTCCACATCAGGTGATGGTTCTCAAGCTCGAGAGTTTTCTACAGAATGTCTGGTAAGACCACCTGTATGAATATGGTCGACGCAGTGTGACAAAGGTGATGATAGGCGTCAACCTCTGTACTATCAGCATCTATAGCCGGAGACAAACCGTTCACCACCTCTTTGTACGCCTCAATGCCCTTCAGTATTATCATCATCGAGGTACTCCATATCTAATAGTTTTCCTGAGTGGTAAGTGTGCCGATACTATCAAGCTTAACATTTGCCTGTGTTTTCTCATCAACTCTGGTCGAGAAAGAGAACTCAGGATTTTTCCAAGAAGATCCGTCAACCATTTCTTTTTCTTTTCTGGAAGAAGAAACGGTTGTAGGAGGACATGGTATTTGTGGTGTAGGAGATGGTAACCCTTTGGGGACTTCTGAATTTGGATATTTGATGGGAGTCCAATGTATATCAAAAAGGTTTGACATAGCTGACGATATTCAGGCTCCAATTCACTATCGCTCATCCGGGCTTGTAACCTATTACAATACGATAGTGAAAGTCTGAATAGATTTGCTAAACTCTAAATAGACAGATGCGAAGGAATAGCAATGCAGGTATAACGATACTGATATCAGTCCAAACGGCAAGCATATACCAAGTCAAGGAGGCGAGAGGAAATATTGTAGTATTCGTATCGATGTCTGAGCAAGTCTGAAGAACTGTTCTCAAACCGGAGAATCAGCTTCTATCTATACACTAATAATAGAGTTCTTGTCCATGAGCATGGCCGCGGATCAACAACTTAAACAGGAAGCGAAATACTCTGCAACTCTACAAAAATACATAGGAACTGTAAGGAATCCAACAGAACAATCTAGGCGCGTTCTTTAAAGATAAACACTGATAAATCCTTCTTCCAACAGAACTAAACAGAAGATTCCAGACAAGTTCTAACCGGAACTTTCTTGACATCTAAAAGATAACAAATGTATTAAATGTTATCTACACAGCACATTATTCTTATCCATAAATTACAAACTTATCATAAGGAGAAATACTTAAGAAAGGTACAATATTTGTAAAGAGAAATGTAGATACTTCCGTATTTTCAATACAAATTTTGCCAATGCTCCTGCAGGTTGTGAAATATATGGTTGCATGAATGTTGACCAGTTGCACCAGCTACAGAAGCGTTTGTTTGAAGATCACACGTGGGAGTTGACTGTTGGATTTCCGAAAGATATTGATGACCAGGAAAGGGGTTTGGACCTGATGGATGAACGATTGTCCATGATTACTCACTTCTCTGATATATGCTAGTGTGGAGAGAAACTTTCCCATGTGAAATAATGGACAGGTGCCAACCACATGGACATGGTGAAGGTCGGGCTTCCCCCACTCACACTGCTTCATAAAAGGCATCCTGATCACATCATGTTCATCAAATCTGTGACTGACTTCATAGTCCTTGCCAGCTACCACTCCCACACTGAAGCTATACTCAAATACCTACTGGATGCACTTTGTGGCATTAGCTGCAACATCCACTGCATCCAACAATACAACAAAAGCTACTGTATAAGCAAGATACGCCATATTTATTACGTTCTCCACTATATCAAATGTATTAGGGCAATGGTCTCTCCTGATAATGGTGACACCAACATATCTGAAGCTGTTCATAAAAACCTCACCAAGAATGGTGACGATTGTTCCAATGAGGGAAACATTATTCCGCAGATATTATGATCGGAAACACATCTATTTCATATCCACTTGAGTGTCTGTATTCTACTACATATCATTAAATTATATCCTCTATCGCAGAAGGCAGATATATGCAGAATGCTTCTTTTGGGGGATTCTCTGGAATCCGACAAATTATCACCTAGTTTGGTATCTCACATCAACAGAGGTTTGAGCAAATGCAGCACGATTGCAACTCTGGCATTTCCAGAGGGTATCAGCATATCAGAGATGATTGATGATATGCCATTCAAGTTTTCAATATTGCGAGCAGATATGAACACCAGTGTAGACTAATGGACCTCCTGATCCCGTGCATCGTGGATTCGCCATCAATATATACAGTTGGCGAACAGCGTCACAGTCACTATACAGCAGCACAATTCTCCAGATCCAGTTGTGGTTCAAAAGGCAAGTTTTGAGGAGAAGTGGCACAGACAAGGCAATCAATTCGACAATGTTTTGAAACCAGGAGATCAACCACCATGTAGCAATAGTTGGGTATGTCAACAACGATATCGCCCAGCCTATCGGTCTTACCGTTTTCAATTTCGCAATAGAATAAACATAGCAGAAGTCAACGCTGATTGGAGTGCAATATGGCGGAGTGTGTATCATGATGTAGTGCTAGGAGCTGATATGGAGTATCTGTCATCGGTGATGGCAAACAGAACCCACGGAATGATGTTGTGAGTAAATGCAGCCCACAGAGTATGATGCACTGTAGATGTTTGTTGAGTTGTACCACCCATTCAACTTGTTCTGAGCAGTGAAAATAACCGGTACCTACACAACCAGTGCGCATCTTTGGCATCATATAACATAGTATACTTGATGTCCCAGATGTGTTGATCTCAACAGGAATGGGTGGTATCCAGGACCAGCACTTGTCCGTGTTGCCTGTGGCACTGTGTAACAGCAGGGGCCCATGACAGAGTTGCACTTGTCAGTGATATTTGTCGCAGCCAGGATTGTCAGATCATGTCAGAGCACACTTGTCAGAGCCATGTTAATTGGAGCCGTGATTGTCAGAGACCATGTCAGAGCCACACCTGTCAGAGCCACAAGTGTCCAAGCAACAGTATCAGAGCTGGAATATTCAGAGACTATGACAAAGCGCACTTTCATAGCTGGGATTATCTGAGACCATGGCAGAGCCACACTTGTCACAGCGCCAGAATTGTCAGAGACTATGTCGGAGCGCACTTTCATAGCTGGAATTATCAGAGACTATGTCAGACCAACTCTTGGCAAAGCCACATGAATCAGACTGGGATTGTCGGACCATATCAGAGCCACACTTGTCACACTAAAGTGGCAATGAATCCCAGGTAGTGTTACATTGTCAATTTGAGGGCAAAGTTATCGATTATGTCAGGAAGGTTCCATACTGCGGTTATACAACTCACATCAGGTGATCCTCAGTACGTGCACAATGTCATTATTTGATGAATACGTCTTGAGTGTCTGCTTACTTCACCCCAACATGCTCTCAACTTTAAACAGACACGTTCGACCATGTTCATTCGAGATCGCATTTGCTGAGTTCTGAGAGTTACTGGCGGGACTGGTGGAAGAGTATTTCAGCTTTGTATATAGATTTTGCTAAATAAGATTCTAGACCAAAAAAGTAGTTTATATCTTCATTAATGACATGATTGCTCTGATATTAGATCCGATTATGCATTATCGTTATTTATATGCGAACATTCAGTTGTTGGTATGCAAATCAGGATTTAATAACGTTTCCATATGTAGAGGTTCTCTCACACGACATGCCAAATTCTCTTGAAAACAGTAAACATTTAACCAACCACACTGTATAATCCTGTAACTCACAGTAAATAACTCGTAATGTGTTGTGGCAGGGAGGTAGTATCAGTCACATATCGTATCACTGTACTAACGGCCATACCCAAGTTCAGTTAGGGTAGTGTTAAAGCTTTTCCCATTGCCGGCTTCATACCTTGATCCGGGATTCTGTTGGTTCATGTCAAGGAATCCTGATGTCAGATCACATGGTGGATGACTGTTGGCTCTGGCAACCACAGGAGGTGCGAAAGTGGTGGGGTTGACTGGTTAGGCCATCAGGACTTTGCTGGGAATGTAGCAGGAACTACAGCTTCAGAGGAGGCATATACCGAAGGATGTGGTGGTGTCCAGGATAGTTCGTTTCTTGGATCAATCGCATTTGACAATCCACTGGCTGATGAGCAGAGAGTAGGGACATTCTTTCGAGGAGTGGGGGATTGTACAGAGCTGCCGGGAGCGACTCTGGATGGCGTCACTACTGCCGTGTAAGATAGGCCCCAAGCACTAGACGAGTGAGCAGAGAGCAGCCACAGCACCTGTGATATGAGGCTCCACAGGGTATATTTGATAACCCGTTGTGCACATTGGAAGACACAGAGGGAGACCAGCAGGCAACTCGGATTGGCCATATTGTGGCGAACCATCATGTCCTGGCCCCCGTGATATTCCTCCTTACTGCTGCATGTCTGTTACAAATTGACAACTGCCATTTGTGGATAGAGCCGGCACAATGACAAAGTTGGTGCCAACAGAAGATGGAGGACTCATTCTAGCCATGTATGGAAATTTTGTGAAGGTTTTCTGCCAATCAATGGTGGAGCCACTCCCCCAATAACAGTCAATTGAGGTTGTAATTGACTTGGGGCCGGAATACAATTCACGATGGGGGCAGATATACAATCTTTCAGAGTTCTAATTGAGGTCATTGAAGGCTTACATCAAGAGAAATATGAGCAATGGGTTCATTGAGTGATCATCATCACTGGGGGCATGTCTCCTACAGTTGCAACCAAGAACAGTGGAGGGTTAAGGCATTGTGTTGTTAAGGAAATGCGGAATCTGGCAATGGTGAAGAATCTGTCTCCCATTCTTTTTATCTCAGGAATGCTTGCCCATGTGCCCGAGGTCAGGATTGGTATGTAGCAAGACTTCATTGGTGACTATAACCTCAGCCAGATGAAACAACCTAGGGAATCGATGATGGCATTTCGAATATGGTCTGGCTGAATCACATGCTGTGTCATGCCATATGGTCTGATCAAAGCACCTGTTACATTTCTGTTTTACATCGATGGTTTGTCTACAGCCATATGTTGATCATTTCATGGCATGTTACCCTGATGGCGAAATCAGCTAGTTGAACAACTAGGAGCAGCATGAGGAGAATGTGCACAATGTGCTGCTGTGACTCAAGGAATTCAGCCCCCATTGCAAAGCTGAGAAGTGTCAATTCAGAGTACTGGAAGCCAACTTCTGGGTGTTTGTTATCATTTCCAACACAGTCAGAATGAAATTGTACCACATGTTCA
>Ga0307512_10000825_pt1 | contig 45729 bp, 25 predicted proteins | sample 14_EM_MG_FD_200267 | JGI IMG/M metagenome (GOLD analysis project Ga0307512, IMG submission 200267) | Populus trichocarpa ectomycorrhiza microbial communities from riparian zone in the Pacific Northwest, United States - 14_EM | ecosystem: Host-associated > Plants > Roots > Unclassified | place... | reverse complement strand
TTAGGAGCGCCACTATTTCATTCCAGACTCTTTGCCTCAATCCCCTTTGGGCGCTGCTCAGCATGGATGGGCTGCTCGGCTGGATTTGGACTCCTCGATCCCCATCGGCACTCCTTTGCCTGGATTTGCACCCTTCAATTTCATTCTGCACTCCTCCATCACCATCAGCACTCCCCTGGCCCACCTCGCACACCACATCAGGCATTCCTCCTCTCCTGGAGGCGCACCTCGTTTCCCCCCAAATTCCTCATATTGCCTTTCAAACTCCATTTTGATCCACCGCGAGCTAACCTGAATTCCAACCTTTTAGATATCACAAATCGAGCCAAATGACATTGGAATTCAATTTCGCCCACTCGCCAGGCCCAAATCATTCCGAAATACAAGGAGCGTCTCCACCTTCTTTGCACTGTTGATGAATTGTGTGTTCCTGCATTGGTCGGTCCTGATCACAGGGGAGATGTATTGGATGACATTGAGACTATGTTCGATTGATATCATTCCGATTACTTACTCGGGTTATTGTTTCGGATTCACCTTTATTCATTTTCAACTCACTTGCCATTTCCTTTGGTTCTCCTTGATGTAGTGATGCAAACAATAGAATGTTGATGAGATGCTGTGTACTATTGTAAGATTGAGAAGTTGATAATGAACAATAGTCTATGCATCATACGTCGAGGGTATTCTTATTGCTCGAGTACAACCCCAGAATCTCAGATAACTCCTGCAGTCCGTCAAATGAATATCCATCAGGACCCGGCATCTCTCAGAGTTAGTTTGGGATTCCCGCATTGGTTGGGCAACAGTCCCAGGTGCTCCCTAACCTCTTGCAACCGCTCACATGGTGATCCCGTACCAGTCATCAGAGATCCCGGTTACTCCAATGGCCGGCCAGAATGCCCTCCAAGGGTCTGGTTCTCTCCTGCAGTTGACGCTTCTAAGTTTACACTCGGCCTCCTCTCAGACACTGCTGGAGGCTCCCAGTGACTAAAATGCATTTTGCTGATGAACTTGTGAAGAGGCAAAAGATAGACGAGGAATCAAATGCTTAAACTTGGTCGCTGTGCAAGAGGCGGAGCGAAATGAATTGCTGGCAGGCTGATATCAGCCACAAGACAGATGTTGTGAAGGAGGTAGATGCTGTCTTCAACTGTCTGAGGATGCAGTTGATGTCTGATTGGGTCGAACACATTCATCACTACGGAGCCTTGCAACAGTGTTCTGCTGAGAGACATGAACAAGCATATAAAACCACCCTCAAGGACGGTTAGAACGCCTCGAATCACATTCACAACTACCTGCCACAAGTAATCACCTTGGAGCATCGTATTCTCTGCTTCGAAATCAGAGAGCTCAATCTCCAAGCCCTCACTCAGCATCGGGAAAACAGCGCTGCTGCCTGCAAAGTCCTCCCTTCCGGTGCTGATCTGGCTGCCCCCTGAGCTTATAGTCATATGCGATGCCCGAATTCATGGGACCCCACAACTGTGATGTTGGTAAGCATCCTGACGCTAAGATCAATGACTTCAGAGCATTACAAGGCAATGCGCAAGACACAACACACCACGTGGCAATATACAACTGCATGCGGGAGTTTATCAAGCATAAGAGTCGTAACAAGACGTATCTGTCGGATGAACAACTGCACGCAATGGAGCTCTTCAATCACCATGGTATTAAGGTTCAAGTTGAGGGTTTAGAAGATGAATGCATATCTCAGATGTGGCAATTCACCGGAAGCCAGAGCAGGCACAGAGGGCACCAACGGAATGGCTGGGTGTGGGTAAAGCAATGCCAGGGGAGGTGTTATGGCGCGCTGAATGGGCGTCTCCTGTGGCTACTGCAACAACTATTCAAAATCTAGCCCCTGAACTACGATGGAGCTTTGGTTGAGTACTGGGTAGCCCTGGCACTCACCATTATTCCTACAGAGTCAGGGAACTTGGATCCCGTCTCGAAATATCTACAAGTGAGAGAAGCACCGGCAGCCGTTCCGTCGCGAGTTGTCAGTGTGGGGAACATCGTCGACCGCGCACACCAAATTCCAGCTATTGCTACAGATAGTAGGATAGGAGACAGACTGAACGAGCGATGGATTGTCAATAGCTCCATAGATCGGGTAAATTGGAATGATGTGTATATTTAGCAATGAGAGATTTGCATTTTGTGCACAGGTAGAAGGATTGCGAGGAGAGGATTTTGCAGCATCACCCATTGCATTGCAATCATGATGCAAGCGCGTACCTAATGAACCCATTCCGATGTATGGTCACAGTTGGCCACAATGCCAGAGTGTTTGTTTAAAATAGGAGACTGACAGAGATAGAAGAAACTGTGAAACTGCGATTGGAGAGTGATATGCAACGCAACTTGTGGCATTAATGCCGGGTGTGGAATAAGCCACCACAAGGGTGCCGCTGACGGCTCTGATGGAGCGCGTCCACACTAACGGAAACATCCTGCCCGGACGGAAACTTATTCTGCTGATGTAGTTGGATACGTATTTGGGACTATTTTTAGTGTTGTACTTTGGAGTTTAGATGAACTTGGGAGTATCTTGAGAGTTTACTTAGAAATGTATATCAAGTAGACTAGCTGTGCATATTTGAATACCATCAGAAGTATACCATAAAGTGAACTTGGAAACTTAAAATAAAGTACATTTTGCAGCTTGGCTTCCAGTTTGTTCAATACAGCATGATATATAGTATCAAGTTCATGGCATAATTGCATACATATCATTGTTATCCTGTTAATTGGCAGATCCAGACTACATTATAGAACTATACCTTAACCGTGGCATGAGTTACCATTTTGAAAATTGCTTTCTAAGAGCTGCATGTGATATATAGTTATGTTTCCTGGGGAAGAAAATAACCACCTGACATATACTGATTGTATGTTCTATACCAAGCCAGTGTATCATTGTCAAGTAAGTATGAATGGATTGAACTAATATAGTATAATCCAGTAGGCATAGTCAGGCTGAACAAGTATAGCAAGATTTAGTGAGTGTTCCAGGCCACTAAGTATAGCAAGACTGAGCCAGTGTAGGATGGCTGAGTATTGCAAGGCCAAATAGGCATAGTAAGGCCAACTAAGTTCTATCTATGGTGAAGCACTAAAAATGATGAAATTCACAATTTCCCTCTCCATTAGATGGATGAGTTTATGTCCAAATAGACAGTATTGTATATATGAAGTCCACATCAGTATATGGACTTTTACCTCTCTATCTCTGTTTTACAAAATCTCCAATATTTGGTGTATTGATTTAGTTTTTGGCAAAATGACTACCATAAGTGGATTCTTTCACACGACCACACAATGAATATTTGAAATATCAGACTTTGATGATAGGGAGGTGACAGTATGCATAGTTCTGATTAGCTTATATATACACCACTGTCTAATTGGACCAAAACTTGTGGATTTAATTGGGATAGCAATTGCCAATTTACACAGTGATACCTAGCGCAATATGATACATTCTATCAGTTATCCAATACGAATACGTTGTGGTGACTGCATATTGGTAACACCTACATCTATATGTACATAAAAACCATATTTAGAGACTTTGTATGTTGAAATCAGATGCATATTAGAAGTACTAGAATGTGATAGTCTTGTTATAAAATTTGTAATATAATGAAATTCAAAACCCCATATTTTTGCATTTCAACAGTTCTAATACAGGAATCACTCCTTTAAATTGAATATTTATTAGGAATATCTTTGCTTTCTCTTTTACTTAGGTCTTCAGTTCTGGTGAATTTATGTTTGATGGGTTGTGGCCAGCTGTCCATTGAAGATATGGGCTTTCGGGTAGGTAATCCCTGCCGTGCTCGACAATTTCTGGTTTCCATTCAGATGCAAAATGCAAACTCTCTTTTATCGCCCACAGTCAGATGCATCTTATCTTATCGCTGATGCATATTGTCATTCTGGTTCTTATCTTCCCTAAGAGTTCCAACCGACAAACAGCACAACACAACACAACACAATACAACACAATACAACACATTATCACCGGCAGCGATCCCCTCTCCGGTGAGAGCCTGGTGAAATCAAGCCGTCTCAACAGGCACCATGGCATCTCCGTTGACCAACAATGCCACACCTCTTACCGCCTCCTCCATTCCCGTCACCGCGTCAGCTGGAGTAGTTACAGCCGCAAACGCAGTCCACGGCTTTCGCTCAACCAGCAGCGTGATGGCATCTATACCGCGATTCTTTGCAAAGATGGCCTCTCTGGGCTATATTAGCACCAAATCTGAACCACTCACATCTCCTATTCCCGTTGTTGCAGCGTTTACTACTAACAATACTATGGCACCTGCGTCCTCGCAAGTGACTGGGAATGCAACCGCGTCCCCCAGTTTACTGTCTGGTACCTTTGACGGAGGAATGCACAGCATAGGAGGTATTTTGTCTTACGTAATAAGCAAGTGGGCGGTGCTGTATCTCTTCATGGTAGCCTTCTCTCATATCAGTGGTTTTGGGTTTACGGAATTGACTAAGGAAACCAATGTATATCGAAGACTATGCTCTTGAACCGAACCCTGATATATGCCTCCCTCCGTCGCCCCATACGGTTACCGTTTAAGACTCGCCTCCTGATGCGGATTGTCCCAGTCGTTATGCTGGCATACCAGATCTTTAACATGTTGTTTGCGATGCGCTGCCAGACATCGACGATATTTCAGGGTGAGCGGACGGATGGTGATGTGGTATGGGGAGGGAGCGACTTCTATTTCCATGCTGTCGGCAAGGCGGGTTCGTTCTGGCTCGACGACCGCGCGGTATGTGAAAGCATCGGAATGATCCCGGATTCGGAGTGGATTGATCACACTTCTAGTCTTGAAGATCCAGAGAACCCTGGAGTGAAGATCCTTCTGCCAAAGGGATCGCTAGATATCCTCTGGCCCCTCTATAAAACGCTTTCATTCTCCCAATTCGTCGAGACCTTCACTTGTTCGTTGATCAGTCGTGTACCAGCCGAAAATGGCATGACACTGTTGGAACACTCCCTGGCATTCGCAGAAGCGGAGGCATTAACAACACGCAAAACATATCCTCTAGAAATCGCAGGTGAAGAAGGTCAGGAACCAAAAGCCTTCAAAATGAAGGGTGAGAAACTTGTCCCTGTCGAGGTTCTCTACATTTCTGTTATGTCTTCGATGAGCCATATCACCTCCCACGTCATGGCAATCTTTAACAAGCAAACACGTTATCGCCTTCTCACCTCGGGCTTCTATGGGCTTGCATTCTTGGGTGGGTTCGCAATTGCCCTTTACTTTAGCGGAACGTCGGGTATACGTGACTTTCCTACAGTCAGTGTTGTCGGATTTATGCCCCACCTCCTGATTCTTGCTGCAATTACGGTGTGTGCAAGCATCTATGGACTGGCGTTGATTCTATCTTCACTGTATCCGCCCTCGGGAAGGAGAGGTTTTACCGAAGGCTTCAATAACCTCCGCGCAAACCTAACACTGTCCTCTGCTTCAGTTTCTCTCACAGATGACTTTTACCAGGTTCTCTTGAAACTGGGGTACATATGTCTTACCGCTGCTGCAGAGGCCACATATCTCAATGAAGGGCAGGCGGTGAGGGTACCAGGATGGACGTGGCTGGAAGGGGAGCACGTAAGAATGCTGGATTCACGACTTAGAAACAGCGGCTACATCGCCTCACAGTTTGTACCAACAACGAAGGGGACCGGACCGTTTGCTCAGGAGAGGAAGGAGTTCAGTGGTGTGGTCGAAAACACAAAAGATAAGCGGTGTCCGACTGGCGGACGATGGATCGGTGTGGGAGAGCTGTTCCGGGGTGTTGGTGTAGTTCTGGGGAGGTGGGCTGTGGTAGGTACATCCCGCCTGCTTTGCCGTTCCCCACCCTCCGCACCACTATCGCCAACACCGTCATCACCACAATGCAGCGAAGACGATAATACCCTTTACGAACGCTTCCTCAGCAGCTCCTCCCTCTCCGAGTTCGACGAGTCGGCTGATTACACCTCCACTACCGTACTCTCTTCGTTATCATCATCCGATGACGAGTCTGACAACGAATCTACTCCCTTCTGCCATCGCCGCGAAACAACGCCCCTCCTTGACCTGTCCTACCTTGCCGCTCTACTAGACCCTCAAACCCCCGAGGACCGCACCTCTGCTCAGCTATTGGCAAAACATTTAACGTCTTCACATGCGATGACGCGGTGGCAATACACTTCTTTGCAAGTCTCTGGTGCGGCTGAGGAGAGCGCATTAGAGACCATTTTGCTTTCTCGACGGCGTGTGAAGGCGGTGGAGGGTTCGGAAGGATGGGAGGGAGCAGGACCAGTTTGTGTGGTCTGCCAGATTGAGCCGAGAACCGTTATCATGTGGCCATGTAGATGCCTTAGTCTTTGTGAAGACTGTAGAGTCTGTCTGGCAATGAATAATTGGAGTAATTGTGTTACGTGTAGAATGACGAGTATTGGGTATAGTCGGGTTTATCTGCCGTAGAGTGGGTCGGGGGTGACAGGGAATTGTTTTGCAGTTTTTGGGGTATTTAAGTTAATCATATACCTTTGTTATCCGTTTGGGTCATGTGCTTAGCATTTGGGGTTTTGGGGTTTTGGGCTGAAGTGACGCGGAAAGAAATATTACATAGGTGAGGTGTAGTTGGTACATTTGCACTTGCATTTGCTTGTAGTCAATCAGGCAACAGTGGATCTGAAAATGGGAGAATGTTGATAACATTGAAGGGAAGAGTACAGTTCAAGAAATCTAAATGCTGTCGGACTTAGTTTGAAACTGTATGCTGTATTTCTTTCAACTCCCTTCAGCTATAATAGCCCATCATCTGGAAATGGCCTGTAGAAGTCCTGTCATGATGACACTGATATGCTGAATGGTTTTGTTTGAGGTTAACAAAGAAGTATTGTATTTGTCCTAGCTGTATTTTGGATTCATTAATGTAGTCTCAAAGTGTGAAGCTTTTACACAATGAAATAATATTTAGAAGCTGCATGTTTTGAAAGCTTCTTTCCAGTTCATGTCAATACTTACTAGATAATAGGTTAATAAAATAAAGTAATACTCCACTATGTACCCAATTATTATGTTTATCACTTTAATAATAGCACAAATAACACCATAATATTATGGATAGGATGATTACGTTATAATCAATTTTAAATCAGATTGATTGTGATATCTAATTGGAAAATACCAGCAAATAAGATAGTGGGGTGTAGTCTAAACTGTTACCTGTGTACTTGAGTCAATGTATATAAATATATTATTTATTATACAAAATATAGTTATTGATACTTTCTATAACTTATAATACTATTTAATATTTTAAATATATTCTCCTGTACTATAAAAGTATTACCTTAATACTTGTTCCAATAGTTGGACAGTAATTAGTATTCAAGAAAACATTCTCAGAGGAAAGTAAAGTAGTATGATTATCATGGTAAATATCTTATTTGATATCAAACTGATAATTTGCTTTCTAATCAACTGTAACTTCATTTGAATTATGTATCTTTTAGAATTTAATTTAACTGTTACTACTGGAGTCAATTCTTCTTTATACCTGGGTGTTGGTATCCTTCTAGTGGTAGTTTTATACATATTCAGATGAAAAAGTCAAGTTGTACTGTATGACAATATTGGTTGATAGCTTCATTGTTTGTAACTTAATTGCCAATTAGATTCCATAGTTCTTCACTTGGATTCTCATCTATTTAATATTCACACTCTAAGAAGTAACATTCTTGAAAACAGATTAGTTAAATATTTAACTATGATATTGCTAGATATGAATAATTATAAATTATCTTCAATTCAGAAATCTCATTTACTGATTTTCCTTTAGTATCAACATATTAGTGACGATATGTAAACACATTAAGTATGTATTAGTGTGATGATAATGTTATTGTACTAAGACAGATGAAATATTTAATTGCGTTAAGCTATTTAATTGCACTTGTCGATTGCAGAATCAATAGGCATTCTGGATATAATATTAATGAATATTTTCTCTTGAGTGCTAATTACTAACACTTCTTTAAATCTCTCAAATATTGATTTGTTGGTTGTTTACTTGAAATAAGATAATCTCATGCAGCTAGACATTTCGCATTTTAAAAGCTGAATCCAAACCAGTCTTTATCCAGCTAGCAATAGATAAAGTAAGCTAATTTGGTGGTATTTTATATATTATATACTCTAATTGAAGATTGTTATAGTAGTTCAGCAAAGTAACTATAGCTGAAATCTGACTGGCTCTACTGATATATATCTAAGCCAATGCATTTGCTATATACTAAGTACATATGTATTGTACATTTTTCCATCAGTCTGGAAGTTTTGAAATTCAATTAATAATATGTATTCTGTAAAACTTCACTGATGAACACATGATGATGATATATAATATCAATATAAACAGGTAATTAATAAAGTATCTAGGCTAATAGCTTTATGATAAACTTGTATTTGTATTGTCTATAACAGTAGATTCTTACCATTATAGTCAGAAATGACTTCTAATATAAACAATATATATAATTGCTTAACACTATTCAAGCTACATCATTCTTGGTGGTATCTTAACATAGCTGGGACCATACTAATTACATAAACAATTTTGGAAGATTTATATTTGGAATATTAACAGTAAAATATATACCTCACAACATTGAAATGTCAAACTAGCTGATGATGTCATATTTGGGATATATTTGATAATTAGAATAGTTATTGAGACTTTAGTTAAACATAATTCATAATTTGATATTTAGTAACAGTACAGTATATTGAGTATTAACTTGCTAAGCTGTATTTAATATAGTCAAATGATAGTTTTGTTTTGAAAAATATATTATCAGATTAAATAATGAAATGAAAATGGAATTCAAATCCAATCTGAAATCTGTCACCTTCATATACTAACATGCATTGTCCACTGAAATTTGGCCAGATATTGTATAGGAACAAGATATTAGATCTTAAACTTGCCAGTTACCTTCAGATTACTTAGTATATAGTCTCTTGGAATACTACTAAATGTAATGTTATTGATAATAGCAATATATAATGTACAATTCTAAGTATTTTTCGATAATTGATAATAGAAATAGGACTCATAATACTTATTAGTACCTTGAACATATATGATATACCTGTTTTTGAATTCTGAACTATATGTACTAATCATATCATATACTACAATGTATACTATACATGAAATAGTCAATAGCAGTTTGGGAAAATGAATCCTAACTATTTTCTAAGTAATCCAAAACATTAGCTACTATATACTATAGAATGTAACCTATTATCTACATTCCACAAGATATGAAATTATCATTCATAAAGCAACAACTCAAACTTACAAATAACATAAACCAGAATCAGTTAGAAGAAATACCCAAGCCTGAGCATTTGTCTGACAAATACATCAACTTGATATAACTTATACAAAAATCCAATAACTAACACAGCAGCAAAATGCATTCCAGTCACTACGAGCCTCCAGCTTATGTGAGAGGATGTGGAGTGTAAACTAAGAAGTGTCAATGTTAGGAGAGAATAAGAGTCTAGGAGGGCATTCCGGGTGGCTATTGGAGTACCGTAGAGATCTGATGACTAGTTCAGGAGCAACATGGGAGTGATTGTATCAAGTTCGAGAACACGTTGGAGTGCTGCGGAGACAAGTGGGAGCTCATCAGAGTGTCACCCATCCCATGCAGGAGTCCTGAACAACATTTGAGTGATGCCTCGGTTCTGATGGATATTCATTTGGAGGACTGCAGGTGTTATCTGAAACTCTCCAGATGTACTCAAGCATTGGATTACACTCTAAAGCGAATATGATGCATGGATTATTGTTCATTACCACTTCGAAATCAACTTATACAGGCTAACAATATCTGCATCAACGTTCTGTTTTTGGCATTGTTACTTTATGGAACCAAAGAAAAAGGCAAGAGATTCAAAAATGAAAGCAGGTACACCAAAACAATTGCCCAACTAAGCAATCGAATGATATCAGTCAGACAAGGTGAAAATGTCATCCACTACATCTCCCATTTCATTGGGGCTGACGAAAGCCAGAACAAACAACTCAGGCATGGTGCGAAGAAGATGTAGGCGTTCAATGCATTCTCTGATAATTCGGTCCGGGCGAGTGGGTGAAATTGAATGCCAATGTTGTATGGCTCGATTTGTGACATCTAATAAAGGTGTTATGAGATGTTAGCTATCTGCAAATCAAAATGGGGTTTGAAAGGCAATATGATATATTCAAATGAACCAGGGGAGCAACTACCAGGAAGAGAGGAGTACAGAGAAGGGGATGGAGGAGAGTCGAATGAAATAAGGATAGCACCAATCTAGCCGAAGGAGCGCTGATGGGGTTTGAGCACCACCCGAAGCCAGGGCATGGAGCGTGGAATGAAATGGAGGAACGCCAATCCAGGCAGAGGAGCTCTGACGAGGATGGGAGAAGTGCCCGTCCCAGCAGACGAGCGCTGAAATGTTGGAGTCATGAGCTCCGAATGATATATTGGACTGCCGGTTGGGGATTGGGAAGCACTAGTTGGGGAATGAGAAGTGCTGGTGGGGATTGAGGAGCATCCAATCCAGTGGAGAAGCATAGAAAAGGGCGTGGGAAGGGTGCATACACAGTCCCGAATGAGACCAGAGGGGGAGAATCCAGACTGAGAAGTGCTGGTGGGGATTCTGGAGAACCCAGGCCAGTGGAGGAATGCTGAAAAGGGGGTATAGAGCACGATATCAAATTTGAGGAGGGCCCATCAATACGGTGAGGATTGAGGAGTGCCTATTCGAGCGGAGAGGACTGCCGAAAGAGTAGCATTAGAATGTGGAATCAAATCGAGGAGAGCTAGGCCGAAGGGGATTGAGGATCACTATCCTAGCGGAGTTGTGTGCTGAAGTGGGGGGTAAGAAGCGGCCCAGTAATGTGGGGTACATGACTGCAGTGGCTTGCAGAGTAAAAATTTATCATGGGCGAAGAGCAAAATATACCTTGATACTCATCTTGAGAAAAACACAAATGTAGTCTTCTTTCCACTCGCATATTCAAACAGTGTACAATGAATAGCTGCAGCCACCAGCGCTAAAATCTGCTGAGCAAGAGGTTTGATGAACTGTGATGTAATAGGCTGGCACTGCAAGCTATTGGTATTCAAGAAAAAGTGATGGCAAATTTGATCAAGCACTGCCATCTGGGTGAGCCATGATTTCTTGTCATCCATGACCTTTTGGAGATAAGCATGGCGAAACAGGAGCTCATTCATTTGGATCAACAGCTCAGTCTCGAAGCTCAAATCCTGCCGATCACTACAGACCACTGTTTGAGGAGCCCTTTCCACCAACCATCATCCAATGGGAACAACCTTGAGTTCTAGCTATGTATAGTTCGTGGCATAGTCAATATCGTAAGTCTGATCGATGGAGCATCGTACACAATTCTCGACTTACAGGTTCTCCTGTTCAGGGATCAATATGCAGAGATACACAACTGGGCAATTGACTCACAGATGGTGTACCTACAGGAGCACCTGCTAATCCCCGTTGATGATCCTGAGCTTCAATGGCTAGTTTCCAAGCTGCTTTAGCAATTGAGTACTTCTCATTGGACAATATTGGCGAACGAGTTTTCATGAATACGATTGCTTCCATTATCCTTTTTGCTACCTCAACAGTAGCCTATTGGTGTTTGGGAATGTGCAGTTCTCCACTGCCCTTGGGTTGTGGAACATTCGGGTCTCCACTAGACATCAGTAGCGGGAGTGCCTGGACAGGTCGTGCACAGTCTGACTCAGATAATCTGCTAAGGAGGGTTGACTTTTGGCATTTGATCAGAGGTGGTGCCATTGCCCGAGCTGGAATTCAAAGAATTTGTAAGCGGAGGGCATGCAATGACAGTATCAGCACAGCTCCAGTTCTGTGGCAGTGGAGCACTTGTAGTTCGGAATAGCCTGTCCCAGCGCACCTGGCCTAGATGTGAAACCTGCTGTTGGTGATCCAAATGTGCTTGTTCAATGTCGGATGACACAGTCTGCTCGCCAGTATCCACACTTTCGTCATTGTTGATCTCCTGATTGGTAGTATCATCCTACCTCATTAACGACATCTGTGAAATTAATCATCTGCAAAACAATGCAGGAAGGCAGAGGGCTGGAAAGTCAAACATTTGATAGACATTGAAGATCGGCTGTGTTCTTGAATGTGAGTGCGTGTACTCTCTCAAGGTGTGCTTCTTGATTCTTCAGCGAATAGCAATTGATCACCTGGCTGGAGGTAGGTTCCATTTGCTGAAATGAAGATAGAAAGTTGAGGAATGTGGGAGAGAGTGTTTAAGTTGTAAATATAGGATTAAGGGCAATAGAAAATCAGGAAGAATGATGCAAGAAGTTGCACATAGTTGAGGAGGATGCAATGTGAGGCATGTCTTGAAAGGGTTCAGGAGAGATGACTTCAACAGTTCTTATGTATATTAAGGATGGCAGTCTGGTATTGCAATTTCGGAAGTGTCAGGTGCACTGGAATGGATGGATTCCTAATGCACCATGCGAAATGTTAGCACTTCCTATCGCCAATGCTATTTGTATAGATGCAAGAATTGGAGGTTGCTTGAGCCAACGCACATAGAATTGAACCAGATGCACCTGAACCACACCCACACCTGATGAAAGCTCCCGACATTAACATGCAAGAAAACATCAACTAATCATTGGAGCTGGCGAAATGGAGCACTGAGAAGAAGTGCCCCTGCATGGCATAAATTTGTTGCAGCATTGAGAATCTGCAGAACTTGATAGATTTGGGACCTTGTGAGGGACAGTAGAGTTACAACAGTTCATACAGAAAATGACATCGGTAGGGGAGATATATGAACCACCGTCTGTGGCATATCTGCTGTAAGGACAAACTTGTTTTCATGATATTCTCTTGTGATAGAATGCTGCAGCTATGTTAGTGATCGATCGGGCAATATCGTTGGTATAACATACCTTTGGGCATTCATCTCGGCCATGTCTGCAGAATATCTTTACAACAATATTGCAGTTAATGCAGGAAGGGAGAGGGAGTATTTGGGTACACAAAGGATAAATACAAGCATAAGGGAAAAGAATAGTGAAGAACAATGATGATTCAGGGGTAATTATATTGATTCAAGCACTTGTCGATGCCAAGATCGCTAACAAATTGGTCATGACTACTCACTGACATCCTGATTTTGTGCGTGATATCTAATAAGTTGTACACTGTTTGATCACACATTCATTATGAGTCCCAGTATTACAAAGTTGACCTAAAATCAATGACGGGGTTGAAAGCTATATACGATAATGGTATGAATGCATAGTATGACATCATCTTATAGCAGGCTAAGGAAAGATTGCATGCATACTGTTCCGGTGAATTGAGGTGCACCGAGGTTGGAATGGTTATGCTAGATGTAATGCAAGGCTGGGATTGCTGGCTTGCCTTACTCTGACAGTGAATTGCACTCTTCAAAGGTGCCTTTTCAGATTTCATGACTCGAGCATTCAAGATTCTCTCTCTTCAAAATCTCTTGATTGACATTGGTTTACAATATGTATTTTGAGATATGTGTACTGGGGGCACAAATATACATTTAGTTAGAATCCAGTTAAGTCTCCAATAAAAGCATCGAGATCATAGACCTCTGTGAGTACAGATGGTACATGGGGCAACCGGGAGTGTCCGCGAGTTCTCTGCGAAGTGGCTGAAATGAATCTGTCTGTTGGGATTCTTCGCACAAGCTCAAATTCTTTTGACAGAGCTGAATATTGCAGATGCTATTTTTGGATTTGGAAGTGTAGGTCCAAACCAATTACTTAGTCAATATCAAGCTAAGTGGGGATTCCAATTGGCCAGGGCTGTGCAATAATGGTTTAGTGTGAAGCGGCTACCTTCCTCCAACGGACAGTTGACACAGTGCTGAACTTGCAAGACATTTTAGCAGTGGCCTTGACATATCCGAGGTAGCATAGTTTAATGTATTAGTAGAGGCCGAGTGGGATGAGCCACCTCTACCTGAATGTGCTGTGCCTTGACAGAGGACAACCTTTGTGCTTGCATCCATTAATTCAAAGTTGAAGAGAACATGCTTGAGATTGAAGGAAACAAAAATATAATTTGTGGCTCTGATCTGGGGTGAGGTGTGCCTCAGCAGGAATGATACATCTGATAATGAATCATGGCTTGTCAAAGTTGGCTTGATAGAAACTCAAAAATATCATACTTGACGGCATTGCAGTTCTAAGTTGAGAACAAACATCAATTATAGGCCAGCAAATACCTGACCCATCACTCATCATTTGGGCTCTCTGATATAAGGAACGCAGTGAGCCAGAACTATACACTGATCCTCCACCAAAAACAGCGCAATTTGCCACAATTCCTCGAGCTGTGTCTTATTAACTGTCACAGATACTCATGATCACCTTGACTGTCTTTATGACCCAGTGGGATTGGAAAATAAGCAGTACTCGATCAGTGATGAAGACACCCATGTGATTTGTAGACATTTCTGGCACACCTCGGAGTAGCCGAATTACACTATGTAGTTGTCACATTGTCAAATGTGTGCCTCACTGCAGGTTGGTAGTGTACCAGACAGTATTTGAATCATGCCGACTTAGTCTTTGGACTGCGAACTTCATACATGGACTCATGTTCCCGTTGCATCTGGAAGTAGTTGGAAGATATGTTTTCTACTCTTCTTACTTTGAAATTTGTATGCTGCCTCAGGTTTCTGGTGCACCTGAAAGTAGTTGAATGATGGCTTTTTTAGCCTTCTGATTTCAATAGTTGTACAGGGCATCAGATTTCTGGTATACCTCAAATTAGCCATTGACAAATAATTCAAAGCCATTTGCTGAATGGAATATGGTAATTGGATGATGGCTATAATCATCATGAGATGAGGCGAGCCTGGAAATTGAAGTTATGACCACAGGCTTGGAGGATTTTCAACAGTCCGACAATGACAAATACATTACCAGTGGCAGGTGTATCATGGCAGTGAGTGTCAGCAAAAACACTTGAAAACAGCTCTCATCAATATGACCAATGTGCTTGCAATATGGCATAATGGGATCTACTTAATTGACTTCGTCTTATATTTGTCATTAATAATAATCAATAACCTCAATAATATCCCGCTCTCATAAATCCTGATATAAGAAACAACAATTCCTCCATCTGAACTTTAATTCACTTGAAAATGGTAAAGACAAATGATCTTTTTGACTATTTGTATCAGTTGAGAAGATTGGGTTGGTTGAATGTCTAAAGAGGCAAACCTTGATTTTACCGTCCTAATAATCTAAGATGATTGATTATCTGACTGCAATATGTCTCCAGTCTCGGTCAGCCACTTCATATGATTCTCACAAGACTCTAGAATCCATCAAATCATGGATGTGGTGATGTTTGGTTGACTCATCAAGGAGTGCGGGAATCCCATTTGCGCCACTCCAGAGTGTTGGTGTAGATCACTCTCACAGTAATCATAGCCACCAGGATCTGTATTCTGTAACCATGTATGTGGCACTCCGTTTTGCCATAGCCAGATAACTCATGCAAATTCCCGGTGCTGCTCATTCAATTTCCAGAACTTCTGTATTATTACCACATGGTTTGCTGCTGTAAGACTTAGGCCTCATCTGCCCACTTTGGGTGTAGTGATGAATACCAAGGAATTTCTTGAATCCTGGAATTTGAGCTGCATTTCTGTGCATTTAGCAGTACCCATTTCCGCCTGAATTTGGAATATATCCACACGATCCGCAAAATACTTGGTCAGCCACTACTTCAAAATGACGAACCTGGCCAGGAAGACAACAATTGAGCACCGCCTTTTGTAGTGCAGATGCTCTGGGGAGCTCATTGTCAATTCTCTCTTGTTTCTGAAGGAGTGCCTCACTTCATGCCTCACCTCACCTGATGCCTCACCTCACTTGATGCCTCGCCTCACTTAATGCCTCACCTCACTTGATGCCTCGCCTCACTTGAGGCCTCACCTCACTTGATGCCATGCTTCACACAGTGCCTTGCCTCACTTGATGCATCACCTCGGTCAGGATCGGGAAACTCTGCAGGTTTGTTCATCAGCATTAGCAGGAATGTGTCTTGCAGCCATTGCAGAATTGGAGAATCCACCCAAGTATCGACTGGACTTTCATCATGCCATTGTCCTGAAATGACATTGCAATTCTCAATGTCTCCAAGAACGAAAGAAAAACATGGTAGCCGCCATCTGTGAACCCTCCATGCTCCTGAACCACCATGTGTGGTGTATCTTTCCACCAGAATCTGCAGCTGTACGTGCTCATCCTCAGTCCACTCAATATCAGTGAGGTGTGCAGTCATCTTCGGTATCAGAACCAACGGTTTCCTGTAGGCAAGTTTCGAATGTGACAACATCCTAATCGTTCCGGGCTTGGCAACATGTATCATCTGGTGCCCAGCATTCTTTTCTGCTTACTCCTGTTTAGTCCCGATGGTATGCATCAAACTCTTCATAGTGGAATGCAGTGCCTCTGCACCATGCTTTTCCATCACAGTTTCATTCTCTGGATCTTTAGGCACCCCAGAACAACACCACATAATATAGCAACACCAGTTAAAGAGTGAATGGAATCCCGGTGTTGCTGTCGCTTGAAGTGTGAATCCCATCGTCGCTTCCATTGCAATTTGCTGGCCCACACTGTTTTTCATCTTGTACCAATGAGATTCATCAAAATTACTAAAACCCCATCACAAGTATGGGAGTTGGCCATTGCTTGTTGGTTTCGTTCTGGATGTTAAGGTATAATACAATACATGGTGCGTATTCCATCAGTTTTCCAGCTTGTCAATGCCAGTATTCAGATCCGCGTGGGTGAGATTCGCATTTTCTGCATCTCACATGTTCACCAGCTTGAAGTCGATCCCATAGGTCATCTCATTGATGACACATATGAGTGTTTCTGCCTCTCAGGGCATTGTGAACACAAGAATTGGTTCCAAAGTGGATGTAAGTGCTGGATGCCCCAACACTGGAGTTGTCTGGATGACTGAAATGCAGTGGGGCACTGAATCCAGTCTCCGCATGGGATATCACTCTCTTTCGTCACAAATAATCCTAGGATAGTTGTTCTGCGCCATATTCAACTACTGGTCAAGGGTATTCCCCCACAAATCAACAGCGGCAACCCCAGAACAGCTTTCTCAGTGAGCAATTTGCATATCACCACTGCTGCCACCAGGTATATGTCTCAGTAGTGTTAGCAACAGTTCCAACTTGCAAGAGCAGTTCCGGGTTAGGGTTGGAACCGGGACCGATCGGTTGCAACAGTTTTGCCACATGAAAAACCCGGACCATTGCATTTGGGCCGGGTTCCACGTCAATACCTGGCCTTTGTGAGCCCAGATTTTTTGTTCCAATTAAGTATTTGAGTTCTGATCGTATTGTGGCATGATCTATATGTAGATTGTGCAGTTTTTGCCGCTCTTTCACCTCCCATTCGGAGATATGTGATGCGATGAATATGCGTTGAGTTGCTATCAAAAACCTGCAACATTCGCATAGAATTGGCCCTATTTTCACAGCCACTCAACGAATATCAGTCGGATCGCAAATCTGAAACCGTGAGGTGAAAGAGCGGCTAGAACTGCACAATCTACGTATTGATCATGTTACAATACAATCAAAACTCAAATACTTAATTGGAGCCAAAGCTGTAGGAACCGAAAAGTTGGAACCGCGGTCCGGTTCCAACCTGGCCCAAAACCCACGGTTTTATGTCTGGTCCAGGTCACAAACCGCCACCACAAAGTGGGGCGGGTTCTTGGCCGGGTCTGGAACCAAACCAAACCAAACCGCCGGTCAAAACCTGGACCGCTGGCGGGTTACCCGGACCCGTTGCTAACACTATGTCTCAGTAAGACCCATTTCATCTGCCACCAGTGCTTCTGGGATATCTGAATTCCAAACCCATCTCCTCACAATGAACAATATTGCCCAAAACTGGTGCTCCAGAAAGTGGGTTCCCGGCTGACCTGGAATGGACAACTTGTTGCCAGCGACTCCGTTACCTTTCGAAGTGCGATTAAGGCAGGCATTCGGAAGCCCGGAAGTGTCATCAAGACACTCTGGTTCAGATGCTTTGATGATTGAATTGTGAACAGTGCTCGGTACTGAACTGGTATCTTCTAGATCGAGACCATCTTCACAATCCTCCACTTGCAACGAAACCTCAATTGCACCTTTGTCTGTGATCGTGTGTCCTCAATGATCTTATTCAGTTGCTCTGATTTAAGCTGGGCAGATTGGCTCCCACCACATTTCTTCTGACATTCATCGCAATGTTAGGTATTTTACAGACTAGTAAGCATTGTAATGACTATTTCTGGATGGAATATAATCAATTCTATTCTTTCAATCAGAACTTACAGTAATACAAGCACCATTCTGTTGCGCACCATTCTCCTCTCCCACCTCTCTTCCAACCTCTTCAGAACCTTCCAAAGTCTATGTGTAATGATTAGCCAGTTTGCTATATTGAGGCATAACACAGCTAGCAGGGATTACCTTTGTCAGACTGATTATGTGCTTGGTCATCTCCTACCCTGTAGCTCTCTTCATTTATACCACAAATATCTCCAAATTGTGTCCCAGCCTCAACTAGAAAGTATTTGAAAGGCAACAGTTGTTCAAAATCTGCCTATATATGGGGTCATACATTATTTGCCCATGTGTGTATAATCCCATATACTCTTTATCCAATTTGTTCTGCTTAAAGGTGCACTTGAACATTGATGTTAGAATGTACGGCTCATTTGGGTCTTCATTGTTTTCAATGAAATTCTTCAGCTCCTCCCAGTGCCTCACTTCCGTATACGAGGCTTGGAGTTGTTTGGGGAACTGAAGGTTAGCACTGCCATTTGACACCCAGTGACTCAATATGATGAACGTTCTATTTGGCAACTCTGGGAGGTGACATTTCAGCTCTGTACGCAGGTGCTCGCCCAAATCTATCTCCGGTCCCTTGTTGCCTGAAATTTCCTTTTCCCTCTGTCTGCAATAATCCCTTGTACATTGCTTCAGACTATCACAACCCACTGCCGCCAAATCCATTCAGCAATATTGAAATCTTTCAATTGCAACCAGATTCTGCACAAAGCCATAAAATCTATAACTGCCAACTCCCAGTTCAGGGGTCTATCTCAAAGTGGTTTCAAATGGCTCTGCCCCAGGATAATGGACCGATGCCTTTTCTCTATAAACCTAGCTACCCATACTTTATTGCCCTTGTTGAATGCACTGTAGTTGGGCTGTTCCATTTTTTTGGCAAATTCCTTCAAGGAGAATTCAGTTTGCTTCAGGCTCATTGGGGCATTGCCTTGTGCACCTCCCAAGTCCAACAAATCATTGCACGAATCATATGCCTCATATTTGTTGTACGAAAGCTCTGGCAAAGGGGGCAAATCTTCAATCGCTGCAATATTGGTTGTCCTCAGTTCCACTGATGGCTGGAATATTTTTGTTGGGAGTCTAATTGGGTGTCAGCCATGTCTGCCAGAAGGATGTTTAGGTGTGCTGGAAGGACTTTCTGGTGGAGGAGTTGAGCTGCAAGATGTTGGCCGATTGACTGGATTGTTTCCTGGTGGTGCTGGGGTACTCTCAGTACACCAGGAGATGATGGCTGTTGTCTTGAATCCTTTGGAGGTGGAACATTTGAGACCTGCCATAACCACCTTGGTGGAGGTCATATCCTGGCCACTGTGGCCCAAAACTTGGCAATCCTTGGCTGGCACTGGTGCTTGGTTGGGAACTGTGTGTCCTGTTGAATGGAGAATGGTGGTAAAACTGAGGAGCACCTGGAAATGGCTGCTGTGAAGAAGAGTAACCATACACCGGTGGCAGATGAAAATGATGTGTTTGTTTCACAAGTCGACTGACTTTGCTAGTGGTGGTTCGAGAAATATCATCCAGTGATCGCAAGTTGTTGTCAGGGTATTGCTGGGAGCCAAATCAGCCGCCCGGTGGCACCACATTCTTTGTCTTCGGTGGAGCTCTGTTTGTCGACATGCGTAGCAAACATAATGGTGGTCAACTAATTACGATATGGGAAGTGATGTAGCACTAATCAGAGTATTGTTGAGTAAATTGCTGGAAGCAGGGATCTTTGGTGGAATGAAGGCGTCTTATATCCCTTCACATTGTCATGAACAGTGGTGTTTCACTACACCATTGATCCATGAAACTGTGCTGAGAAAAAGAATTGTTTATCACACCCAACCTGCCTTTCATTGTTATATGTACCAATTTGTATACTAGAATATCATATCCATGCTCACCTTTGTATGGTTCCATGACTGTAGTAGGTCATAGATGGGATATGATATGATATCTGTAGCAACCTAACAAGAGAAATATCCAGTTTGACCATAAGTACAAGTAGGGATATTTCAAATAACTTGGACATGTACAACGATGCAACTTCATTCAATCCGAGACCTGTGAGTCGGCAACAATAGTGATGACATCTTATTGAGTTCATTGTGTAAACTTCGTTCTACTCCTCAGGATCCATGCTCGAGTCAAGGATTGTTACTCAAGCAAACATCCTCTCAGTCTGTCTGTTCTTGATGATTATTGACCGGGTATACTGCTAGTTGGGAAACTCACCTATTGATTCTGTTAATATGACTGTAGCTTGATTATCAGTTCATCAGAGGCTCGAGCATAGGTAAAACTTACAAAACACCAGTAATGTAGTATATGGCTGATTGTGGTAATTGCAAAAGCAGCTCTTGATGAATAGTACATAATGTTGATTGCAGTGATGACAAAACAATCATTCTCTGCTAACGATATTCAGCAGAAGATGCGCATGATTATTTTGCATGATACGATATATATCCTGCTTTATAAAGAAAACTGATCGTAACGTGACATTTTGCTTTATCCCCCCTCCGCATTCAGCGGGGTGCAATGTGGTTATGAAAGTGATACGCCAACCTCATTTAGTTCACTTTCAAACCATTATCTCTGAGGTGCTAATTCATCCGCTGAAGCATCATCCAGATTCGTCCGAATACCTGTACACTGACCATTTCTTGAACATGGTCAGCATTTGACGGAAGCAAGTTCAGTGCTCGGTCTGGATAAAGAAATCACTCGATGAGAACAAACTGGAAGCTCACTATGAACAATAATACCCTATATCAATGTATGAAGCGCTGTTACCCAACGGAATATTACGACTCACGTGCTGGGACCGAGCAGAGCCATCATGGATCGACTTCAGTAGGTGCAACAGAATGGCCATCAATGCGCGAGTCACAGAATGGCTTACCAATAGAAAATGTTCCACATGAACCACCACTGGAAGGTACTTCAGACGAACAAACCATTGACCTCCTGATGTGTAATCTGATATCAACTGCTGCTCCAACAGAGACAATAGCTCATAGCATGGTATTTGCAGTGGAAAATACGGGGGGGAAAGCATATGGCTAAGCAACTGGATTGTATAACAAGCATCGCCAGTACTCAGTGCTATGGAATCCGTCCCATCCATTTCAGTCTGCATATGACTTTCAAATGGCTGAATCATTTGGCCGGGAAACAAAATCCCTGATCAATGAACATTCAAAGTGAGGACTGGACAGCTTTGTAATTGACTCATTCCAATGAGCGGATGCCCTACAAAAACTGCTTTCTGGACTTGTTTTCGTACTTGGCAATGATAGTGGGATTGAAGATTATTCACATATCCTAGGAACATTACAATACTGGGATATGTTTAAATATATAAAGTCTCTTTTGGCACATATGCCATGTCAGGCACACCTCCATTTCGAACCAATGCGCCACACAGACTGCAACAGTTGGCGAATATACAGTGAGATGAACACAGGCGATTGGTGGTGGGACATTCAGCGTCAACTTCCTGCTGCAGTGACTGTTGTGCAAGTCATTTCTACATCCACCAGGACTCACTTGACCAATTTTTCAGGTGGTCAGCATGCCTTGCCGCTGTATCTCACAATTGGTAACATTTGAAAAGATATCTACCACACACTTACACAGTGCACCTGGATTCTTGTTGGGCTGATCCCCTGTTCCCCAAAGGTGCCTAAAGTACCAAAGAGGCATGGCATTCAACAGTTGGAACTGTGCTGTCCCCACTCAGGAATATTGGCATAACTTGACCTGGCTTGAAGTGGGACTGTGCGGATGGATGCCAGAGATAATGTTACCCTCTATTGGCTGGCTGGGTTGGGGATTATCCTGGAAAAGTGATGGTTGCTCAAGTCTCAAATGGCTCATGCCAGATGTGTGAAAGGTCTAAAGCTGCACCGATGGGGCATTCAACTTTTCGACCACTTGATCACTCCAGTGATAAGCATGTTTACTCTGCACTTCTGGTGGAAACTCATATTGATGCTCTGCACACTCTAGGTGTTCACCCAATCTGCAACCAGTTCTGGCAATACCCTCTCTGCACTGTCTATTGACTTTGGCAGCCTGATCAATTGCATCAGCTGTTCATGGATTTGGTTAAGGATATATTGCACTGCCTGCTCCAATACCTGAAAGCTAGAAAGGTCAAGGATCAATTAGACGATCAATTCACATCGGTACAATGATATCCAGGCCTTCAGTGCTTCTCAGCACCATTTGAATCTCTCAAAAGCGGCCCCTGGCAGGGAAAAGAGATCCATGACATGATTAGAACACTGGCAGCGACTTGCACTCCACTTCTTGTCTGCTTAAATGATGACTGGAAAAGTGCGGCAGAAACAGCCTCTGATGAAATGGTAATGAGAGCAGTATGGGTATTATGTGAATTCTCTCTACTTGGTAGCCAACCAAATGACTCTGATCTAGCCCTCAAAGCACTAGACGATGCACTGAAGTGATTCTACCACAAGAAGGGTGTTAATCAAGAACAGAAAATGTCGAAGTCTGCAAATGGCAAAGTGGATGAGCAGTTGGCAAGAGAATCCCATCAGTTAAGAGAACAAAAGATTGATAAAATTTGTTCTGCAATGAGGTCCGTGTGTATGGGGCTGAAAATGTCACATCAACTAAATGAAGTCAATTTCAGGTGTGCCTCAATAGAGCCCAACAAGCAACAACAGAATGGTCAGATGGGGAACGACAGAAGGCAAAGGAGCGATTGGATTGTGAAAGCCATCAGGTGACACCTGTCAAATGTGAGCATTTAAATAAATTATTCCAACATAATGAGCGATAACTAGTGCAGGAAGTCGGAACCAAGGCAACCAGTCCCTGAAGCATATTCGCCAAAAATTTGTTCAAAATGAACACTGCTGCCAAAGAAGAGGTTTACAGGGTGGAAAACATCACCTCCAACAAGGGTGTGGAATTTCGTCCCTGTCTATCTGATGCTCAGAGTGAAGCCATCATGTGCGGTTTTGCCGATATGGACTGCATAGTGACTCAGCTTGAGAGGACAATTTACGGTATCACTGTGAATTATCAGATGCAGTTTAAGAAGGAATTCTACATCCGCTTGACTGAGTTTTAAACTTGTGGTGAGGCAATTGGCATTCGGGAGCTCCAGAAGTCCATCGAACAGTGCGTCGAATATTTCACATATCCAATGCTGCATCTTGTGAGGCATACATCAGAGTCAATTCGGCACATGGGTTTTGGCAATAGTTTCACCACAGACATTGCTGAACAGCTACACATCAGCAATGTTAAAGAGGGATATCCATCTTGCAATAAAGGCAATTACATTTGACAGATGCGCAAGCATAATAACCAGTGTACCAGTCTTGACTGTATGGAGGAGACACTGTTGTACCTTACCCTGTAAGGTTGGTAAGATACTGACTCTGCAAAGGTATTTAACCTACTATCTGCTACCGACAAACAGCAAAATTCACATACCACCCATCTTTCACACCTTCGGCATTGTGAGGACAAGCAATTTTTCTGCCCAGTATCAAAACATGTAAATTATTTGAGAGAAACCCATGTCCGTGGGGTGTGAACAAGTATTAAATTAGCTTCACTCAGAGCTGCATCAATAGATGTCGGAATGTCCAACCTTGGACAGCTACAGTGTCGATCAATTGATGACGACTGAGGACACCCAGTTAGTGGACTGGTGCCTGGATATGATCAGAATGTACTCATTGAAAGTATATTTATTATACTTCAGAATGGGCTATTGTACTACCAACTACCATTTTACTACCCTACTTCTGTTGAGCATATGGACTTGATTGCAAGCGAGAATATATCAATGCCAACCAAGGAATCATGCCTGAATCGCAGTACATCTGGGTCCAATATATGGATAGTGAAGTGAATGACCTTGATATCACCTTCCAAGGCTGAGTTCCTTCTTTTCCTGTATTATACCTCAGCCGGACTCCATCCAATTAGATCCTGTGATTTCAGCAGTGCTTACAGGCTAGAAACACGATATCGATTCATCCAGAGCGGTGCGAGATGACCCAGCAATGGGTATTGAATCCTCAAGCTCAAGAATATTCAGTGGTGATTCCATCGAACAAAACAGATCTACATGATTGTGCTGATTGGGTTTACAGGGTTATCCGGGTTGTCAAACAGACTAAGATGATGCAATTTATACCTGTCGCTGCAATTGTTGAACCGGTGCATTTGGTGCATGAGAATGCTGCATCAGATAGAATCAATAGTATATGGCTTGTAAATAATCGTGTTGATTTAGATATCTACTGGACTGTATGTTAATTAACATGCCTGAATCAAGGTGTGCAGGAGTCAGATTGATTTTGAATTGTACAGTTTGAAATAGACATTAAAATAATCACTCCAGGAGAGTACAGCTCCAGGTTCAAGGTGCTCCAGAATAGTCTCTGGAATGTGGTCAATAGTTTCAATATCTCTGAAATTTGGTCATTTTTATAGTCTGATTGTGCAGCATGGTGAAGAAAAAATACAATCTTGAGGATATTCTTGTGTTCTGATCCACAACTTCCCGAGCATTCAGAAGCAGCAAGAAGTAGTCCTGGAGCACCTGAGGATCACATTGTTTTGCTCTCAACCTGTCTGGGTGGATTTGGGAGCCCCTGGAAGAATCAGTGTGGCTGTTCAGAGTTGCTAAGTTGTTCAGTTATTATTTCCAAACCATTTTACATTTTGCTGACATAAAGATTGACAATCCAAGATACTTTCAAATCATACTAAGATATTATAATGTGATTTTTGTCAACATTGTGGTGGTAATAGATTAGAGTTGTCAAGTAGTATACAATTGGCATATCTGGAAAATATATCTATTATATATAATAGATCTTTCAATTCAAAGTGAGTTTTCTCTCTGTAGGCTATTACATATAGACTGTCAGTCTGCCATCAATGAAATTGAACTACTATGTCAAATTGTGCAGATGTTATTTCTGGTACTTAATATTTGAACTTGTCCAACTCTGCACTCATTTCATATTGGACTTGTATGTTATCTTAATGATAATTTAAATTGTAAAAGATATCAATTAAATATGAATATTTTATAGATATCTATTCTGGAAAAAAATCAACTATGATAATAAAAGCTGTACTGGAGGTATATAGATTTATATGGCAATACAACTATAGAACTAAACATAATATGTTGACCATGAATACTCTGGATTATAGTTTACATCCTTTGTTACATTCTAGCAGCTGTTATATAATCTGGAATACAATTGAGATATGAAATGACTGGCTTACCTACATCCTGAATTGTATCTTATGTAGTGTTAGCAACGGGTCCGGGTAACCCTCCAGCAGTCCGGGTTGGGATCAGAAAAACGGTTCGGTTAGATTCCAGACCCATCCAACAACCCCACCCGCTTTGTCCTGGTGGGGTTGTTACCCGGACTGCACAGAAACGAGAGGTTTATTGGCCGGGTTCTACATACAGCGGAGCCTCAATTTCGTGAGCTCAGAATTTTGGCTCCAATGAAGTATTTGAGTTCAGATCGTATCACAATATGATATATACGTAAAAGATGCAGTTTGCATGCTGTTTCTCCTCGTATTTTCCACGTTGCGATCCAATTAATATTCGATGCGTCAATGCGAAAGACGCCCAATTATTGGTGTTATTTCAGAATTAGTCAACGAATATTGATCAGATTGCAAAGTGGAGAAAAGGAGGTGAAACAGCATGCAAAACTGCATCTTTTACGTATATATCATATTGTGATACGATCAGAACTCAAACACTTATTTGCAGCGAAAGTTCAGAGTTGGTGAAATTGTACAACCGGGCATAACACCATCGGTTTGGTGTAGTTCGGTTTTTTGATGGGGTAAAACCCGTTCCAACTGTTCCAGTTCAGTTCCAACCGGGACCCGGAACCAAACCGTGGATTTGGAACTGTTGCTAACACTAATGTTAAGTATATCCCTCAATATATTTACCTAAACTACGTCAAATCATATTATTCTTTAACAGTTTGCATACAGCGAGCAATTCTACAAACTCAATACAACATACATAACAATTCGACAGATGAATATCAAGGGTATACAATCACAAATGTTCTATATATTGTACTCTAATCGAGCAATTGCAAATAAATGTTGCTAGAGTAATTGAATTGTATCCTCAACCAAACAATTTACATTTCAAATTACAAATTGCCTTTACAATCAGGATAATGCAAGACATTCATGTCGAAAAGAATTTGCATAACTGTACCCTTGATTCATTACAGCGATTATATATATATATTGTTTCAATCCCATCTAAGTGGGAATAAAGATTACTCAATATATTGTGGGACTTCAGGTTACCATTCATTGATGACTGACAAAGTAACATTTAAGACCTGAATAATATTTATATATATGTAGTATAACATCTATAGTGGTTATATACAAGTTCCAGACAGCGTTCACTATATTGTAATTTTGGTATTTGCAGCTACTTGGCCAAGGTAATAGACTTCTTATCTGAAAATATTCAGAAATTCAACCAAAGCTCTATAAAGATCGTCTGATAGCATTAGAATCTTACTTTGTTATGACTTGCGAGTGACTGAGTATAAATTGAGGACTGGACAGGAATGGAGTCGCAACAAAAAGTGCAGTTCATATTGTAAGCGTTATCCATAAAGTAGCTTATCAATTAATCGCACACATTACTGTGTAATACTGTTGGACAACTCTACCCATAATTCATCAAAATATCTTGCAAACTTTGTGCTAGCTGTATGTCATGATGTTTCAGTATAATATCACACCAGCAATTCCATCTACAATATGCTCTAGATCTGAAGACTTGGTGTATTGATACCAGTAGCCATCCCACAGCTCTTGTTGTAAACAAGGCTGTAACCCACTTGGCCCAACATCATGGAGGGTATATCTTTACCCCTCAGCCAGCTCAAGAGCTTAATGCGCTTTTTCATTCACATAGAAACCGACAAAAAACTGGGATGGTGTTAGTGCCAGGGGGAAAGTCCAATGAGAAATGCCAAATATTGCCAAATGTGTTCCAAATGTAAGTAACTATGGCATCTGAGTAATAAAAGGAATCATTTTGCATATTTCAATCACCTGCAAATGAAACTGATGGGTATTGGTTCATTGCTATGCTGTTGGATTCATAGTTCAGAGAGCTAATATTGCAGGGAAAGCAAGACCTACAAAGTGACATCACATATATTTTACCATTTACTTCAATACACAGTATTATTTGCTATTAAAGAACAATTGATATACAGGAAGGCCTCTAACAATAGTGTTTGGGTGCATGGCAAAGTGATTGCATTGACAGACCAAATTAACAAGGAAACAATTTCAATTCAAGAGATAAGTTGACAGTGTAAATAATTCTGAATATGGTATTAGGAAATTTTATCGAAAGCAACATTATTCCACTATAACAGTATACTGTGAAGCAATTGTTCATTTCTTTGGTATCAATTTATTGATATATTACACTTATGTCAATGCTGCTATATATTAGTATTTTGTAATTGTGTCTAAGATAATACCACTATGTTATGCCATGTGTATTATTGATACTCCACCGTTGCCACCATTTCACATCTGGTATACTATCAGTATCATATTCTTACTGTGGTGACATTGCATCTACATTGTTACTGTCCAATTAATCAAGATAATGTTGAACTGTTATCATAGTTTCTGTATAATTACATTAGTGTAGTTACGTTTATGTATTTTTCAGAATGTAATTTTCTATATTTAGAACTTGCACCAATATATTCCATAGATAGTCAATACTGTAAAAGCAATAAAGACCTAGTAGTTGATATACTCAGAAATATTGCCAGTGCAAATTTGAATTATTAATTCAGAGTATAATATGGAGTAAAAGCTACAATATTTCCCAAAGTGCTTTTTTCTCGGACTGGCAACTATCTCTATACTCTTTGGACATAATACCACTATCAACATCGACAGACTAAAACTCATTATGAGATAACACAATGTATCAAGTGAGAAACAGAATGTGCAAAATATACATCTAGCAATCAAAATTCAGAATCTGCAAATTCGATTCTCAATATTCTTACTTGAAAGAATTGTCTATTTCTCTATATACTCTTACTGTTTCTTTACAACACTTTTTCTTGCTGTCAACTGTCTGAGATAATTGATTAAATGGAAGAGTAAGATAGTCTTTGTCTCAGTAATATATTATTTATTCACTTGCAGCCTCTTAGAAAATGAGCAAGGTGCCAGTATATTTCAAAGCTATTGGCAACTATCAAAGTTTAGTAGTCTAATATAGTTGTATTTAAAAGTACCAATAACTACTGGCAAAGTATCAGTGAGAATATAAAAGTACTAGCAAAGATCTTGCGCTAGTATGAAAATGCAGGTAATAAATCTGACTATATATGCAAGAATTGTACAGTGAGTCTTGGATGTATAATGTTCTGCAGGAAGACTGCAGATGGATCTGGCAAATGCAGTTACTTATGATTGAATGAATTGAAATATTATATATACCGTACATATTGTCATCGATGGATAAATGTATCTATCTATGTATAATTCAGTAGTGCTGGCTGCAAAAGGGTTTTAAAATCAATTTGGAATACTTCAATCCAGTGAAGTAGGACAAATACAGGAATGTCATAGATGAGGGAAATGAAATATTGTTCCCGACCAGAATTGAGTAAGTCAGAACATCCGTATAGATATTGGTAGAGTTAACCCAAACATGGACTGAGAGAACATAATGGTATCAACATACAACTGCACATAGAGAGTAGGATGGTGTGAACTTTGGGGCAATAAAATGAAAGAGTTATGGACTAGGAGTGAAAATACTATTTCTAGCGTGTTATGCAATTGTTGGAATAGTTCCTGAGTTGACTTAGCCTTTATACTCCTGGAGGGGCTGGATGGAGGTAATTGATTAGATGGGAGATGAAATGGGAGTTGAGTCACAATTTATATGTTAACTGGCAATGATGAATATTTTGAAATGGTGAACTTGATCTTAATACTCCTGGCGAGCTAACTGCTTTAAATGCATTGATAGGGAGAAATATTTTTAGCTACGGTAACATTCGAAAGTTGATACCTTTGAATCAGAATGTCCAAAAGAATGAGAGACATTCAATATAGTTATTGGGATAATATGACAGAATATAAGGAAATATGAGAAATAAATGGGCAAATTACCCACTTGATTTAGAATCCTTGGGATTGAAAATAATTCCTATCAGATAGATGGCTGCTGTTAATAAACAAGACAATATAATATAGATAGTGCCCATCCAATTCTCTAAGTCCCAGTTGCAGACAGTATGTACAAGCATTTCATATCACCATGTTCTATGTTTCTCTTTCTCATCTATAACTCAACTATCTGATAAAAATCCAAACTTCAGCCAGTGATTTCACTATTTGCAAACTATAATCATGAGTTTACACCAAGTACAACATCCACACGAGATCGACTATGTCCTCCTCTCACCTTGTTTCTCATCACTTATTTCTCTCCACTCAGAATTGAATTTCTTAAAATGAGTTTCAGTCTACTAATGTCTGAATTTCCATACTTTGATTATATAAATTACATTGGCAGAGTTTATTTTGTGTAACCGGGAACCTTGCAGAGTGGGTGGAGATTATTGGATTAGAATATTTTGTGTGGATATCATTGAATTGATAGATTTCATTCATTAGACTTTGGCCAAATTTTCAGGTATTGGTAACATATTTCCAATTGTATCAGAGGACATTGGATTCTATGTGGTTAGGATTGGACAATTTTGGAATGCTAGTAGTAAGTTGGAAAGTATATCTAATTTCTGCAAAGTAGTCTGGGAAAAATTGCATTTTCTTGACAATGCTAAGGGTGTATTTGAATATTATAGTTACTACTTAACATTAAATGATCTTGAAATGTTTACATGTGGTTTGTATTTCCTCTGTGTATCTTTATATCTATGTATGTATGGATGGATAAATGAATATAAGTACAAATGTATGGATGTATGTATGTATGTATGTATGTATGTATGTATGTATGTATGTATGTATGTATGTATGTATGTATGTATGTATGTATGTATGTATGTATGTATGTATGTATGTATGTATGTATGTCTGTATGTATATATGAATGTATATATTATTCTATGTTTCTATCCATCTACATACAGTCTATAGTAATACGCGAATTGTGGAGCTTGATGATAATGAGAGGTCTGCTTGGAGATGGTAATCAGGTAAACTGAACAATGCAGTTGGTGGTCTGATTGTGCAATATACCAGGTGGCGTGATTGTTTGTACTGAATAATAAACTTTGGTGCTCTTATAATATGAACCCAGTGAGACTCTTCAAAAGTATAATAATGCAAGTTGAAATATATGCAAGGAGAGGGTGATCAAGGGTAGTTAGAGATGCACTTGAAGACAATGATCAAGAGTTTGGAAATATGCTGGGTGGAGGTGATCCAGTAAACTGAGTTAGATACTTGAAGGTGAATTGTTAAGAGAGTATGGAAATGCAATTGGAGGCAGTACTGAGTTGACCATAGATGTGCCGGTGGAGGCAGAGCCTAGGTGAAACCCAAGCTATACTATTCGGCAGTGATGAAGCAATTGCGGTGATATACTTAGATGTATACTTGGATATGGCAGAAGTGGAGGTGCTCAATCAAAAGGGCACGTGCAATGAAACCTGAGACCCATTTCCATGGTTGAATGGCAATAAGTAGAACACGATGAGAGCCGTCTCTGTCCTTGAGCTCCAGAATTGCTGCCGGGACATGGTGAATAGGTCAGAATGAATAACAAGAGCTGAAGCAAGATTTAAGTGTTAAGATATAATTGTACGAATACAGAGAGGTAGATTGGGAGAGGGGAATAGAAGTGGAGTGGAAGTGAGTCGATTAGAGGGTGAATGCTATACTGAGAATTAATGTATAAACAGGTTATGGAGAGATATAGTGTGATAATAAACCTGTTTATTCACTACTGATGGTAGCATTGGTGACTAGAGAGAGAGAAACCAGGGATAACAATAGAGATAATATACAAGCATACAATAAAATATGGCATAAAAGAGGTAAATGCAGCTGAATAAGATTTAGAATTTAGTGAATTGGAGTTTCTACAGACCAGATTGTGGTGCATATCTGCCGGATCAGGTTTTGCCTATTGACTGTGGTAATTAACATTCACCTAAGTTTCTGTTTCCCATGAAAATTGTACTAATCTTTAGCATTTCCATGTCCCATCACTCTCCTTGTTGTCCATATCTGTACCATTACTGGAGAACGTAAAGTTCAATAATCACTGTTTCGTTCCCTATTCCAGAATTGTAAGCTAATATCACTTACAGTATTTATCCAAGATCAATATATTCTTGCTTCCACCAAGCTGTCACCCTATATCTCTCTTCTCTCATCTTTTATTTCTTATTTGTCATAACTCATAACCCATATCTCATGTCCCATATCTGTTATCTCAGGTCTTGTGTCTCATATTTCATCTTTAGTCTTTCACCTCTGAGTTGACCTTGGTATACGACAGTCTCCACTTTTCCATGATTTTGTATTAAACAATAATAACATTCTCATATCGAATGGTCTCGACTTCTTGATTGACTGCCTCCAGACAGAATATCTTCCAGAACACCTCCAATATTACTTGATAACTAACTTCAGGTACACCTCCAATTTTGCATGAGTACAACCTATAAGTGCACCTCTATGTTTATCTGATTACTGCCTACAAGTTCAGCTCTCAATTTACTTACTTACTGGGTCATAGTGCACCATCAAACTATCCTAATTATGGACCCCAAGTCAATATCTACCTTAATAAATAATTGAAAGTTTGTGTAATATCCACCTCCAAGTCCAACAATAAACACATACAATAACAATATTCAGATTTCCATCTGTGAAACTTCGATGTCCATCTCCAATCTCACTCCGATCTTCCACACTAAATGCTGATCAGTAAGGTGACTCTATGTCTTGCTTTAGGTTTGCACAATTATAATCGGGAAGTCAATCTTCATACTCAATGGAACTACTCTTCCAAGTCCATTTGTAAAGGCATTTAGATTAATATCTGAAGGATAGTATGAATAACAACTTCCAAGTGCATCTCTGAAACTGCTGGATCACAACCTTCAGATGGATCTTTATGTCTTCTCAATTGTAGCTTTCAAGTCCACATCATCATACCCTGTAACTACATCTTTCAGTACACTCAACCATGGCCACCAAATGCTTCTCTGATTGTACTCTAGCACTGACTCCAGGTAGATTAATCATATGTGCATCTATACATAGACATAGATACAAAGTACATACCATATTCTGATAGAGCAATCTACTTGTGATTGTTAAACACAAATATCCAATAAGGAAAAATATAACCGATGAAATGGCTTGTAGCTATGGGACTTGGGACCATAAGAACCACTGCTGTGAGAATAGAGTATCAAGTTCAAGGTTTCAAGCAGACCTGTACAGAGGTCTCAGCTGCTCAAAGAATTAACCATTGTAACAGTTCAATAATGTAATATTGTGAACCAAACTCCATGATCGCAGGTGCTGTCAAAAGTAGCTGAAAATGCTCTTGCAGTATCAGAGTGTATACACATAGCTTCAGAAAGATGTGGAAGAACCTGGAATTACTCAGCAGTACCAATGGGGGCAATCAGACTGGCTGAAAGTATTGTATGTTGCTTCCCACCAGATTTCAACTTTGTTGCTGTAAACCCAGTCTAAGCTCTCATTACATCATCTGACTAATTAACTATCATTATATCAATCTTCGTTAACTCACCATATCAAACAAATTGATTTTGTTAATTGTTAAATTTCCATAATTGAGTGTTGTTTCAAAAATTGAATTTCTACCCCCTATCACAAACTGCTTGGAATATATTTTTTTCCACTTCACAACTCATCAACTTGCTAGCTTCAAATTAACCATCTATTTACATTTGTATCTTTCTTCAACTGTATATCTAAGTCTGCACAATCGTTATTACTAAGTACATCCCAAAACTTACTTAATTTCATTCCATGCAGTAGGTATCTAACTTCTACATAATATGACATCCAAGATTCCTCCTTTGTAACCTTCAAGTTCATCTACAAACATACTTGATGATAGGTATAGATGGGATTTCCCTACTTTCTCAATCACAACCTCTGAGTGTATATAATTGTTCACTGCATCATGGCCATGAGGTGGAGTATATCATAGCCATAATGTTCGTCTTAGAAATCTTTTGATCACTGCCTGTATGCATATTACCGTACGTACTGGATTATAGTGTTCATGATTAACATTAATATCCAAAGTTACCCAATTATTGCCGAATTCTATCTCCCAATGTTTACACTACTAACAATTTCAAGTTTCCATAATTGTTGAATTGAAGTAAATATCCAAGTTCACCTGATTGTGAACAGCAGACATGCAACCATTTGTACTGAAGTACTCTTTGCAGCCAGATTAGACAATAAGCAAACCTATTGACAGACATGCATGGAAAATGCAGGTTATGTTACATTGTAGCAAATTGTAATCTGATAGTAAAATACGAATATATGAATAAAATGAACATAACAGATAACTATTTGTACAATTCTATTGACAGCAGCGAGGAAAATATAATAGCAATAGTAGAATACTCAGGATGGCTGTTACAGAAGTCTTGGCTGCAATAACTATTAACTATCATATAAATGAAATTTTACAGTATCCTAAATTCATCTAGATGACTACAAGAGTCTCTATCTATTCTGGAGAGTTTTCTTGGAATATCTAAACACCTTGGCTCAGTATAACAAAGGTCTGGGAGTATCTGATGGTAGTTGTAAGGTCAAGTGGTTTCGATATTGCTTTTGAAGTATTGAATATATTCGTTGTGAAGTCTGTAAATCAGTTTTCAAATCCATCCCAATGTCCTGGAAGGTCATGCTGAATGAAAAGTTCATTTAGCGCTTCACATCATTGTTGACAAGGAATTCCGCATTTGAACTGAATTTTTTTGATAATGCAGTTCATTTGTTGAAGTCTAAGTACATGTACCAATTCAGATTATCAGTCTGATAAATAGAAAAGACTGATAGTTCTTAGTACATTGATTACAGATGTGAATTAGAGTGTGTGTTCTTATTTCCATTCGATGACACTGTATTGGAATATATCAGAAGCTTACTTGGTGCATCTATTCTTGTCTGTATTTAAGTACTGGAAGTTCAGTGAGCCAATGACTAAAATTGTAAAATTGTTGAACCAGTTCTCATTGTTCATAACCGACATGCATTGATAACCACCAGTACTGCTGAGGAATAAAGTTGAATATAAATCTGAAATATCTCAACCTAACAATGATACAGTACATTATACCACAGGCATATCAGAAAACTCAATCAGGGCAGAAGAGCAAACAATTGCAATATATTTTAGTAAAATTGGTATTTTTCATATTTGATGTTGTGGATTACAATTGGGTTCATGGCAACTACTTTAGACACACTCAGGAAAATGAAGATAACACCTTGTTCTAAAATTGACTACTTTATATGGAGTCAAGTTAATGACAAAATAGAAATCCTCTGAACCTTGTAAGAATACTACAGTATACTCTAAATTATGTTGTAAATTTCATATCAACAGAATGTTACTATAAATAAATAAAAAACACAGGAACCAGCTTTATTGCCAGTGAAGTAGAAATTGAAAATAGTACTTAGAGTATGAATCTTGTTAGTATCTACAGTACAGAATATATTTCTGATAACATGTACAATCCAATTCCTGATACAATATTGATCAGATCTAATTTCACTGTGATAGTAAACCTAGTAGAGGTTGAGTTAATGGCAGTAATAATGATTACACTATAATAGTATGTGAGCTAATGAAAACTCAAATTGTATTTCCACCCTGGATACCTACTATAAAGATAACAGACAGTATTTACTCTGGGTAACCAATAGCAACTCAGATGAAGAATTGAATTCTACTACACTAAGTATGTAAAGACATTCCAGGTCAGATAATTATATTCATATATTGATTCATTGTACTATATTGAATTGGTATATACACATACTTTGACTCAATACTGCAACATAATTCTCTGTTGTAGATATGATGTTAAAACTTAACAATATCATATAAAATCAAGTATTGTTACCAATTATAGTTACATAGCATGTTGTAGTTAGATCGGAATGTCTTATTACTTTCGTTCTATAATATATACTACAACCAATCAGTTGATTATTATATGATATCTATACTATACCTCTGCACATTTTACTTCTCAGTAGAACAGTTGCACTGATGTGGATATTTTAGCATTACTATGACCATTTGAAGTATGGAAAGGACTTCAATTTCAATCACAGCAATTTTAAAACTGGCAGATGATACAATCAGTACTGGCACATAACTGGCCTAATTTCGAACAATTGTTTATGCCTGCACATTAGTTTCAAATTCCAATAATACTATGAAGAACATATTTTCAACCACCATGACAAAACTCACCTGAGATTTGGTTCACTATTCTGAAAAGAAAAGCAGAAGGTAAATCAATATGGAGAGACTCTCTATATATTTACACACTCATTAACAATCCTAGTTAGTTAGATTAAAGTTCTATCTGATACTATATGTTACTAGCAAAGTAGTCTAGGTAAACTGGTATATTTCAACAAGTATGGAGATACTCTGGGAGATCGTATTCTGGTAATGTTAGGGATGCAGTTCAAAGCCATGATTGAGTGAGTTTGGTGATGTACTTAAACGTGATAACCAACTGAACTGTGGGATTAACTGAATGACTGAAAATGAATCAAATTGGAGATAAACTTAGAAGGTACGAATGACCAAGTTGGAGATGCACTTTGGATGTAGAGATGGAGAAAAATAGAAGGAGAACTTGGAAATAGTTGATCTGGAGGTTGTTGGTAGGGAGGGAGGTAATAGTGAAGGCTGAGAGAGCACAAATTGGTTCAGTCACAACAGTGAGAATGTGATGACCAGATGACAACTTAACTATCTCGTAGACTGCTGGCTTGTGATTGTTGATTGGTTGTGAGATGTACAGATAGTTAAGACTACATTTCAGATGCTCACTTGTCTTTGTGAGAAGAAAGAAAGACTGGCTGGGAGACAGTCAACCCTGAGTGGATGCTGTAGTCAGTGTTAACTGATAATCATGGTATGGAGAAATCAAAAGCAATTACAATAGAGTTCTCAAAGAGAACGAGATATCAGAGATGCTGATAGGAGCAATATTGGAGGATAAGAGGGAATATGGGAACTCAGGCTACTTGACTGCCTAATTGAGCTTGGAATACCTGGTATCGGGATTCTTGCTAGCTAGATCAGTTGTTTTACCAAATGTACCAGCTCTGCAATTTTGTTCAGTACACCAGATTCTCTTTTATCGCAGATTGCTACAATAATCTTCCCAATCTCATTTCATCTCCATCTCCCATCTCTCTTTCTCATCCACTACTCGACTATCACCTGAGAACATCAAGGTAAGTCATCTCTCTGTATGTCTCCATAGCATCAGCATAAGTTAATGCCAAGTACAGGTTCAACATAAGATCAACAGGCTCCTGCTCTCAGCCTGACTCCTAGTGTTATACTCTTATTGCGAATCTCCTGGTATACCCAGTTGTACTGGACTCATTACTGCTGCAGATTATCCCATGAACAAATGATGAGAGTCTCAGTGTCCATTGAACCTCCTGTACTCTTTACCAGTGTTGGGTCAACCACTGCCAATTATAGCTCGAATTTTGCCTTATAGGTACCTTGAACAAGATTTTTATGTTTGCCAAGTCCAGCGTACGTGTGCATGCATCAACTTCCTCTATGATGACCTCCAAGGGCATCTCCAAACTCACTCCATCTCGGCCAGCGAGCAAATATTCGATGTTTTTTTTATAATAGCCTCCATGTTCGTAAATCTATAGTCTCCAATTACAATCACACACTCACTTGATTATAGTATGCTGGTCCATGAGTGTATTGCTGAGAAAATGGCCAGCATATGCATATGTCAGTACACTTGATCTTCGGCTATGAATGTCTCTCTAAACCTGCTCACTCGGAGCCTCCAAGTTGCATATCCAGGTATACACCACACTGGCTGCTGGCTGTATCTCTGAGTTCACTCGAATATAGCCTCCACCTGCGTCTCTAATATTGCTTCACCACTGCCTTAGAGGGAAATCTCTAAGTTCACCCAATCATGGCCTCCAAGTGCATCTCTAATTACACTTGCTCAAATCTTCCACATGCTTTTGGACATTCACTTGCACATGGTCGTCATATCTAAACAATCTCAGCATTCAAGTGCATATCTGATTTAGATTGAGTGTCACCTGAAATTTGATCATCTCTCAGTACATTTATGCTGTGACTTAGACAGATAATGCTTGCAATATGATAATAGAGCATAATGTCTTGTGATTGTGAAATTGAAAGTACCAATCCAGACCAATACGCTACATGAAACACCTTGGGTTTATGGGATCTGGGACTGTCAGAACCACGGCTATCAGAATGTAGCACACAATGTTGAATGTCTCCTACAGACCTTTGCTAATGACTCAGCTGCTCTGAAATCAGACATTCTTGTCAGTTCTATTTTGTAGCAGCTTGCATGTATCTCAACAAATGTGGGTGGTATCAGGAGTGGCTGAGAAACCCCTTGAACCATCTGCAAGAACTTTGCTTAGCTTCTGAGCGGACTGGCAGCATCCACAATTACAAAGAATACTCAGCAAAATTACCCAAAGTGTCTGAAGTTCGCTTTTGGCTTTCAGAATGTTTCACAGTTTGAGGATGTTTATTACATTTTCCATGACCATAACAGTCTAATCACGATTCAGTGAATGTGATTGATACATCCACAGCATTGATTGTTCCCAGCTGGAGCCTCTTGGAGTATATGGGAGCTATCAGACTACAATCCTACAATGGACAAATCTCAGTGTTAATTGGACACATCCTGTGGCCCTGAACATACAGCTGCCAGTACTGGCAGTGAATTAAAGACCACATAGGTGGACTAGCAACAAGCTTGAAACCAACTGGGAATGCAGGTGACAAGTTTTGAAAGAATGAGGAATTGCTGTAGAGAAATCTGCAAAAAGTGATATAATGTTTGGAAATGCTGCCAGTGCACTGTAAACTCGTAGTGTTCTACTCATTGTTATATAATTGGAAAACTGAAGCACTGAGTGTGTATATGCATGAATTCATATACATTATTATGTATTCTGATACATTTCTGATTGTTAATGCACACATGATCTATCTAAACTGGCTATACATCGGCAAAAGTGCAAATCGACTATAGGCTGTGCTACTCGCACACACGCACATGCGCAGCTCATAGCAAGCTTCCTGTGGGCCCCTGCGCGACGCACAGCCTATTGTTATCTATAGTTGATTCACGAAGATGTGCGTGTGGGCCTATGTAACGATATACGGCTGCCGGCCAGAGATGGACCTATACTTCTCTTCGCTGCCTGCCCGTTATACTGGTACTGTATGCACTATAGCTGCGAGTCTGTATGAGAGCCAGCTCTAGAGCCTGCTTCAGAGCCTGCTTGAGAGCATGCTTGAGAGAGCCACGCTTTGGGAGGAGTAGAGTTTTCCTCCACTGGAAGCCTTTGGCCGATAGCAAACTCTGAGTTTGTGGAAGCTTTGGCTAATAGAAGGCTCTAGGTTTGTGGAAGCTTTGGCTAGTAGAAGGCTCTAAGTCTGTCGAAGCTTTGGCTAATAGAAGGCTCTAAGTCTGTAGAAGCTTTGATGCTAACATTGACATAGCCAACCTACTTGTCTAAGTGCTTCAGGTACATGATCACCATCACAGACACCATCACCATCGGCATCATTACCATCTCCATCATCACCATCGCCATCATCACCATCAGCCCCGGCGCAAATGTGCACAGATACGCCCACACACCTTGGGAAGCAAGCAGCAGATTCCGCTGGAAAATCTGAGTCAGAGATCTGCTCTCCCCAAGATTCAATTGTCTACCATTCCTACAGAATCTAAGGCTGCAATTGTCTATACCCTGGTCATGATGCATCGTGAGATTTTCTCGTGGTGGGCACACTAAAGATACGATTGGGAGTATGAGATAGACCGACGTCATGACTTCGGCTGCTGGCCACATGCTACCCGCCACCTGCCACATGCCACATGCCACCCGCCTCACGCCTCCCGGTGCCTGGCGTCTGCAACCAAACAAGGCGCTGGAGCGAGCATGTAGGAGCATATTCGGGAGAGGTAGAGTTTTCCACGGTGTGGCGGGAAAATCTGTTTCTTACCACGACTGCCCTGCAGCTTGGCAGAGGACTGAGCTTTGGTGGGTGAACAGAGATACAGGGATAACGGAGATGGACTGCGCGACATGGGTGGACGGAGATACAGGGGTAACGGAGATCGACGGAGTGACGGGGAGTATATATTTGGAACACCCCAGGGTAGACAGATCTTGCATCCCATTCTGTACCATCTCATCTCATTATACAACGAATTACGCAATCTATCTTTCCTATCTGTTGATCCCACTTGTGCTTGCCGGGATTCGTAGATCCACGCAATTGCGTCGTTCTGCAGGGCCAGGTAGGATGACATCTTCTCACCCTCTTGCTGCACCCCTGGAGCCAGAACCGCTAGATCTCACGAATTCCCATGGGATGTCGCGAGCGGTGCGGCTGAGTGTAGACGATGGGCTCTCTGCCTGCTAGCTCCGCCATTTCACCACAATGGGAAGCTTTTGGCCGATGGAAAACTCTGAGTTTGTGGAAGCTTTGGCTAATAGAAGGCTCTAGGTCTGTGGAAGCTTTAGCTAATAGAAGGCTCTAAGTCTGTGGAAGCTTTGATGCTAATGTTGACATAGCCAACCTACTTGTCTAAGTGCTTCTGGTACTATAGTTACCATCACCAACACCATCACCATCGCTGTTATCACCATCGCCACTATTACCATCAGCGCCGGACCAAATGTGCACACATATGCCCACAATTGGTGGGAAGCAGGCAGCAGATTCCGTCGGAAAATTTGAGTTGGAGATCTGCTCTCTCCGAGATCCCATTGCCTACCTATTCTACAGTATCTCAGGCTGCAATTGTCAACACCATCACCGTGAGGCATGGTGAGATCTTGTCGTGGTGGCTGCAATGAAGATACTGTTCAGACTATAGTATCAACCGACGTCATGATTTCGGCCAACATACGCTGCATGCCACCTTCCACACGCCGCACGCCACATGCTGCCCACCACCCACCAAACACTGCCTGCCATCCGCCCCCAGCCTCACGCCTCCCGGTGCCTGGCGTCTGCAACTCAGCAAGTCTCTAGATCGAGCATGCTGAAGCATTCATGGGGGCAAACAGTCAAGTGAGATTGGGAGTGTACCATCGAGTGCAATTGGGAGAGTACTTGAGAGCGACTGGGAGGTGTACTTGGGAGTGTCTTGAGAGCTTACTTGGGAGCGTACAGTCAAGCAGGCTGGGAGTGTGCAATCGAGTGCAGTTGAGAGCGTCCTTGAGAGCATTCTCGGGAGTGTGCTTGTGACCATCTTGAGAGCGTACAGTCACGCAAGATTGGAGTGTGCCATCGAGAGCAATTGGGAGCGTCCTTGAGAGCATGCCTGGGAGTGTACTTGGGAGCGTCTTGAGAGCTTACTGGACAGCGTAAGTCAAGCAGGCTGGGAAGTTTGCTATCAAGAGCAAATGGGAGCGTCCTTGAGAGCATGCCTGGGAGTGTACTTCGGAGCGTCTTGAGAGCTTACTTGAGAGCGTAAGTCAAGCAGGCTGGGAGTGTGCCATCGAGAGCAATTGGGCGCGTACAGTCAAGCAGGCTGGGAGTGTGCAATCGAGTGCAATCAGGAGTGTACTTGGGAGCGAGCAATGAAGTGCATCTGGCAGCTTGCTTTCAAGTTTGTTGTATGCAGTGATGTATAGTATCCAGCACACAAAATCGAATGCATATCATAGTAATCTAGTCAACATGTAGGTCCATAGGACATTCATAGTGCTACACGTCAAATATGCGATGAATTACCATCTCAAAAACAGCTTTTCTATGAGTTACGCGTCGCGTAAGGTCATTTTTCCTGGTGTAGACAGTACTGAAGGGAAATCAGAGTTGTGTTTGGAGATGATGAATGACTGAACAGAGAGATATACTTGGGGGCTGATTTTAAGCAGATTGGCAGATGCACTTGTTGGATCTAATCGAATTGACTCTTCTGTGAACTTAGTGGCCACAACCCACTGGATTTTTCGGTATACTTGGTGATTATAAGCAACTGAGCTTAGAACTGTGCTGGGAGGCCATGATTACATAAATGGTGAGACGCACTTGGAGGTCATTATTGTGTAAATATAGAAATGTGAAATGGACGGAATAGTACCAGTCTGGTGATTCCCCTGGAGGCTGTAATTACAAAAGTACTGAGATATATTTTAAAGCTGAGATTATGTACACTCAGCGAAGTACTGGCATGCGGTTTCTGTACAGGCTTAGAGATGTACTTGGTGGCCAATATTACATAACTTGGGAGATGTATTTTGCAAGTAGTGATTGAGAGAAGTTAGATGAGAACACTAAAGTGAATAATCTGGATGAGATTATTGAGAGGAGAGATAGATTGGGAGTTGAAACAATATATGTTGCATAACTTACGGCATGTTGATATAATGAGAAATAACTCCACTGATAATTTTTCCGGAGTGGTAGATGGAATAAGTCAATGTGTAGGAAGGTATACAATGAGCTGATGGAGTATTCTGTGGTTAACTTGTAGCTATAGTAATGAAGAGAGACTAGCTGGCAGAAAGTTCATGCCTTGCAGATGCAGTTCTCAGTGTTAACTCTGAATGATTCCATCAGAGAACACAGAGAAATCAGGTATCATTGTGCTGTGCTGGAATGATTGAAGCATTGATGAGAAAGTGAGACACAGTGGAGGATGATGGGAACAAAATGGAAGAATATGAGAGTACATAAGCAATCAGGGTTATGACTGGCCTGTCTAGGGTTTGGATACCATTTTTTGGTATACATACTTAGTGGATTTGGTATTGTACCAACTGTGTTGAGTATAGTAAATTAACTCACAGCTGAAACTCTCTTAAATTGCTGATTATTTTGATTATTCAATCAATCTCCTTCTATCATTGTCCACCATCTCACTCTGTCTGATCCATAAGTCACCCACCACTGGAGAACAGGTAGTTGCGTTATCTCACTGCAATACTCCATGTAATGATGATAATGTAACACCACATACTACATTAACCAAAGATTGACTGTCTTCTACTCCCAGACAGTCTTACATCTCTAATCTCCTATCTGTTGGAAAGTATTGTAATATTCCACTATCTATCATCCCTCAATAATAACTTAACTAATAAACAAATAGACTATCAACTTCTGTTCCGTCTCCCTCTGAATCTACAATCTGATGATCAACAATCCTGAAACATGACTAGTATTTTTCTTACTTTCTGTCATAAAGTACTTCTTGTAGTATACCTGAATGCTACCTCTAAGAGTACCTCTGAACTCCATTGATGACTGCCTTATAGTGTGTCTACATACATATCCCCTTACTGACTGCAAGTGCATTTCTCACTTCACTTGCTTTCAGCCTCCAAGTTCACATGATTATGGCCTCAAACTGTATATCCAAACTCACTCAATTATAGCATACATATGTATCTTTAATCTTCATCAAATACTCCCTCCAAGTCTATTTCTAAGGTCACTTGATTATGGGATCCAATTTCTAACAATCACAGTGTCTATGTACATATCTATGCCAACAAAAATACTTTCTGTTGGTGCTTTCCAATTGCACTTGATTACTGTCTTTAGCCTGATCAACCATATATATGTAAATATATATCCACTTTAATAGAGAAAATATACCTCATTATAATATACTGAATTGTTTGCAATTGTGATATACAAATAACTACAAATGTAAATTGTGATCTACAAAATGGCTTATGGTTATGTGACAAATGACTGTGAGAATCAATGCCTTGACAATACAGCACCAACATCATGATTCAGAACATATCTTGAGAGAGGCTGAAGCTACTCTGAATTCTTACGAACCTATAAGTTACATTGTGTAATTTTTTGAATATACCTCCACAAGTCACAGTGCTTTCAAAACAATTTGAGAATTCTATTGCAGCATGTGAATACACATTTGCGGAAATTCAAGGGAGTTTGAATATAATTGGAATAACTTAGGAGCACCTGTGAAATTAACTGGAGTGTATAGGAGATTGCTATGTAGCATTCATACTAATTTACACTTTACTGATGTAAGTGCAGACTTTGTTGACTAACAATAACAATTCCTTGACTACAATTTCGCATCTCCAAATGATTATTCTTTACATTATCAAATGATATCATATGGAGGGTATACGTCAATCTTCTACCTTGCAATGTATTCTGTCAACCATATAATTCATGCTGTCTATAACCTTGCTTCAGTTACCCTCCTCTTTGTTAACTATTTTCAGGTACTTAGGAATGTTTCCATCCCGCGCACTTTACTGTGGCTTCTATTTACAACTAAATTCTAAAGCTACAAAATAATTTTCTGCATTAGGGCAACTCTAGGGTAGAAACTAATTCCCCCCATATCCATATAGTAATTGAGCAAGATTCACACAACAACAGCTTGCGGAATATGAACTCAATGGCAATTAATCTCCTGCTGTACCTTCTGTACCCCCACTACTGCTGGGTAAGAATCTAGTAAATTATATTTTATTTGTCTGTAATTCTCTATCTGCACCTTTTACTGGTATACCATTGTCATCAGCCACACACCAATCTTCCAAGTGACTCCAGCTGGTATCAGAATGCCAAATTTTTTTATTGCAAGTATATGGTATTTACTCCATTACTACAACTTTTTCAAAGAAATATGTTATACAAAATAACAGCAATGATGCATCTGGCTGAAGAGGTAATAGTGACAAGACTTCAATATGATTTAAACAAACTGGGAAATCCTTAACACAATTTGCCAAATTGCTTGGACAATACTATTTAAGTACTTTCAACAACCGGAACAAAGCATCAGTATCTGGATTTCTGAAGAGCAAGTATGGCAGTATTATCCAGTGACATAATTATTTGAAACAGATGTGACCTTGACACCTTCATTGGGAGGTAGCAGTGGCACATATGTTGGCAGTATTGGAGAACATGTTGCCATTGTAAAATATGCACAACTTAATGAGGATTCATTAATAGTATATAGAGGTGTTTCAATAGAACTGTGCAAGTATTGCATGCAAGGTGAGTAATCCAGTACAATGAAACAAAATATGGCCAGCAACAGCCAGGGGAGAGCACTCCAGTACAATACTAACTAATAACCAGCCAAAGTGGCAATATTCAACTTTTGTAGTTATTATTTTTACAGAGAAGAAATATCATTAACATACCAATCTCAGACACCTCCAACCCTCATCCAGAGACTGCCAATACTAGAAGGAACTCATTGATAGTTTAAGGAAAATCAGTGGTTATAGGACTCCATTCTATTGGACAAATAAATTCAAGTGCACCTTATAACAGCAGAAACTTAACAGGTAATACATCAAGTTAGTTGCCCTCTAGCACATAATGGCTAATGTTATATGCAGCCAGAAGATATACATTTGTTGCTTCTCAAATGCATCCTGGTGGAGATAGAGTTAATGCCATGGCTTGGGTTATGAGTAATGGTATGGGAGAAGAAATATAGTAGATACAGGACAGGTGGGAAGGAAATAGCGGTATGGAAAGGCAGAGACATTCGGAGATGTGGGAATCATGCATGATTGTTCTGTAGTGCTGGCAGGATTATTCGGTATGATAAGGAAGTGGTCTGAGGTGCAGTTACGTTGGACAATGTGGTGTTGTTGTACTGATAATAGTGGCAACGGTGGTGGGAAACATCATGCAGGAAGATTTGCATGGTATATCAGAGCATGAGGAATGATTCGAGGGTGGCAGACCAAATGTGTATACAGAGAGGTTGTTTGGTGTTGGATGATTTCAGTTTCTTCTCTTCTTACTCATTCTCTTGTATAGCATAGCAATAGACAACTTTGAAA